>Ga0065720_1005605_pt1 | contig 10922 bp, 9 predicted proteins | sample Thericmetagenome_FD_59107 | JGI IMG/M metagenome (GOLD analysis project Ga0065720, IMG submission 59107) | Thermophilic microbial communities from the Joint Bioenergy Institute, California, USA of rice/straw/compost enrichment - eDNA_2 v2... | ecosystem: Engineered > Solid waste > Grass >... | reverse complement strand
TTTTCCAGGACCTGCTGATCGTTGAGCGCCTTGACGGTGGCGGCATTCAGCTTGGCGATGATTTCCGGCGGAGTGCCGGCCGGAGCGAACAGGCCGTTCCAGGAGTCTGCCGCGAAGTCCGGATAGCCGCCCTCGGCAACGGTGGGCAGGTCAGGCAGCGCGGACGTCCGCTGGGACCCCGCCACGGCCAGGCCGATGAGGGCGCCGCTCTTGACGTGCGGAACGGTGGCGACAGCGCCGCCGAACATGATGTCGACATGGCCTGCGAGAAGATCGGTCATCGCCGGGCCCGATCCCTTGTAGGGGATGTGCACGAGATCGATGCCGGCCATCTGCTTCAGCATCTCCATCGGCAGGATGGTTGCCGGGGAGCTCGATGCGTAGTTCAGCTTGCCCGGATTGTCCTTGGCGTACTGGATGAACTCCTCGAACGTCTTGATGCCCAGCTTCGGGTTCACCACGAGGACCGTCGAAGACGCGTTGAACTGGGTGATCGGAACGAAATCCTTGACCGGATCGTAGCGGATATTCGGGTCAAGGTTCGGCGTGATGGCCATCGTGCCGAGGTTGCCGACATAGAGGGTATAACCGTCCGGCTCCGCGGCCGCCGCCAGCTGCGTGCCGATCGCGCCATTCGCGCCGCCACGGTTGTCGATTACGACCGGCTGGCCGAGTTCCTTGCCGATCAGGTCCGAGACCGTGCGGGCCATGGCATCGGAACCGCCGCCGGGCGGGAACGGAACGATGATTTCGATCGGACGCTCCGGATATTCACCGGCCAGCGCGGGGGCAAAGGCCATGCCCGTTGCAATGCCTGCCGCCAGAACGCCCACCAGCAGCGTTCGGCGCGAAACTTTTTTCTCAGCGGGCGACAAGCCCGTCAACTGCGACAACACCATTGTTTTCCTCCCTGATAAGAAGCGGATTGATCTCTGCCTCGGTGATGCCGCCGCCCACGGCCGCGATCATCGAGAACCTGCTGATGGCCTCCGCGAGAGCGTCCAGGTCGCCCTTCGGCAGGTTCCGGAAGCCACTTACCTTCCGAAGTTCAGGAACCTCGGAGATCATTTCCCGGGCGGTCGCGACGTCGACCGGCGCAAGGCGGACGGAGATGCTTGGACGAAGCTCTGCGGTCACGCCTCCCATGCCGAGCACGACGACCGGCCCGACCTCCGGATCGCGGCGGTAGCCGAGGATGACCTCGGCAAGGCCCTTCTCCATCTTCTGGACGAGCACGCCCTCCAGCCTGGCCTTGGGGAAAGCNGCTCGCGCCTTGGCAAGGATGTCCTTTGNCACGCCGTCCACCTCCTCCGGAGCAACCCCGAGGGCCACCAGGCCGGCGTCCGACTTGTGCANNATGTCCGGGGAAAGGCACTTCACGGCGGACTTTTCAAACGCGGGAGTGANGGGCTCGCTGTCGGCGGTGACGACATGGGTTTCGGCAACCGGAACGCCCAGCGCCTCGAACAGCGCGCTGGCCTTGCGTTCGTCCCACACTTCCGTTTCGGCGGCGATGCGGCGGGCCTTCTCCAGCGCGGCCCCGTCCTGCGGGACCTCGTCCGTGGGCGCGTGCCAGTTGAGATAGGCGTGAATCGCGTCCGCGCAGCTCTCGGGTGTGCGGAAGGCCGCGATGCCGGCCTCCTGCAGGATGCGCAGACCCTCGTCCGCCTGCGGGGCGAGGAACACGGCCAGCGGCTTCCCGCCAAGCTTGGCCTGGAGCACCCGGTCGCAGATCATCTGCGGGTTCGACCGGGCCGAGGAACCCATGACGGACACGACGGCATCGCAATGGTCGGACGCGAGCAGCTCGGTGAGGATACGGCTGTAACGGCCACCGCCGCTCGTGCCCATCGGCAGATCGATCAGCGGAGAATCCGAGATCTCGATGCCGTCGGCGGCAAGCTTGTCGCGGAACTCCTGCGGCGGCTCCGGCACCACATCACCAAAGACGCCAAGTCGGTCGACGATCATGGCCGCCGCGCCACCGGTCGCCGTCATGACGCCGACGCGGTTGCTCCTGGGCGGTCTGTGGCCCTGTACGAGACGCGGCAGCTCGATCAGCCCCTCCATCGTCTCGACGCGCATGATGCCGTTGGCGCGGAAGAAGGCCTGCGCCAGCTCGTCAGCACCGACCATCGCGCCGGTATGGGAGGCGGCCACGCGCCGACCGAGCGCCGACCGGCCGAGCTTGTAGGCAATGACCACCTTGCCGACGGCAAAGGCTTCGCGCGCCGCGCGCGCCAGGGAAACCGGATCGCGGATGGTCTCCAGGAACATGAGGATGACCTCGGTATCCTTGTCCTGTGCCATCATGGAGACGACCTCGCCCACGGACAGGTCGGCCTCGTTGCCGATGGAGACCATCTTCGAGAAACCGATGCCCCGGGCGGCTGCGCGGGTGAGGATACTGCCCAGCATGCTGCCGCTCTGTGACACCACCGAGACATTGCCGGGCAGGAGCTTTTCCTCCTGCACGGCCGCATTGGCGGTCAGCGGCAGCTTGCCCTGCACATTGATGAGGCCGATACAGTTCGGGCCGAGAATGCGCACGTTCGCGGCGCGCGCCTTCTCCACGATCCGCCGCTGCAGCGCCAGACCTTCCTCGCCGAGCTCGGCAAAGCCGGCCGTGAAGATGGTGACAACCGGCACGCGCTTGCGTCCGCACTGCTCGATCACATCCTCGATCTTCGCCGCGGGCACCATGATGAAGGCGTGGTCGATGTCGAAGGGAACGGAGTCGAGATCGGGATAGCAGGTATCGCCCATGATCTCGGTCCGGCCGGGATTGATCGGCACGATCTTCCCCTCAAAGCCCGCTTCCTTCAGATAACGCTGCGGCCGCGAGTTGTTCTTGGCCGGATCCGCGGAGGCGCCGATCAGCGCCACCGCCCGCGGCCGAAACATGCAATCACCCAGGGATGGGCTCACCTTGTTATTGATCATGTTCATCGTTTCGTTACTCCGGCCCTCCGGATCCAGACCGCAGGCGCCTTGATCTGCGTACTCGTTCGTTTCCCGGCGTTTACTCGCCCGTAAAATTCGGCTTTCTCTTTTCCCGGAAGGCCGTCACCCCTTCCTTGTGATCGGCGGACGTGCGGGCCACGCCGGCGGCGTAGCTTTCGATTTCCAGAACCGTGTCCAGCGAGGGGCTGGCGGTTGCCGCGAACATCTTCTTGGCAAGCGCGAGCGTGAACGTGGGCGCGGCAGCCAGCTCCGTCGCCAGTTCGAGCGCCTTCGCCTCGAGCGCGTCATCNGCCACCAGATCNTGGACCAGCCCCCACTCGAGGGCTTCCCGGGCGCGGATCTTGCGCGCCGTCATCACNAGATCCTTGGCGCGGCCGACACCCAGCCGTTGATTGAGGAAGAAGATCGCACCGCCATCNGGGANCAGGCCCACATTTCGGAAAGCCTGCTGGAAAAACGTGGTCTCCGAGGCGACGACGAAATCGCACGCCATGGCCACGGAGAAACCGATGCCGGCAACCGGCCCGCGAACCGCGGCAATGGTCGGCTTCTCGCAGCCGTAGATGGCACGTATTGCAGCGTGGCGGCGCTGCAGACGGGCACGGGCCGCGAGGCCCGTGACCTTCAACATTCCTCTGACATCAGACCCCGAGCAGAATCCCCTGCCCTCGCCCGTCAGGATGATGGCGCGCACTGCGCGATCCTCGTGCAGCTGACCGAAAATGCTGGTCAGCGCGCCATACATGTCCTCATTCAGGGCATTCAGCTTGTCCGGCCGGTTCAGACGTACTTCGACAACCCCCTCCGCCTTGGGAGAGACGACGATTTCATCGGTTGCCGCAGCCTGGATGGTCACCTGGCGACCTCCTCGACACGCGGCGGACGCTGCGGGAAGCGGCGCTCGAAGATCAGCTCGGCAAGCCGGTTCTTCATCATCTCGATGGAACCGCCGGCGATCATCCAGCCGCGCGACCTGCGGAAGCAGTACTCGACCAGCGTTTCCTTCGAGTAACCCAGGCCGCCCATGATCTGGATGGCCTCGTGAGCCGCATTGAAGCCGACCTGGTTGCACATGAGCTTGGCCAGGGTGGTTTCCTCGGCCGAGGGCAGACCCACGTCCGCATTCGACGCGGCGCGATACAGCAGCAGCTGCGCGGCCTCGATCGCCACCTTCATGTCGGCGAACTTCCACTGTAGGCCCTGGAACTCGCACAGCGGGCGGCCGAACTGATTGCGCTCGGTGGCGTAGCGGCGCGCCTCGTTGAAGCAGTAGCGGCCATAGGCCAGCGAGCGGGCGGCGTTGCCGATACGCTCCGCGTTGAAGCCCTGGATCTGCTTCTTGAAACCGCCTGCCGGCAGCAGAACGTCTTCCGGAGCGACGTACACGTCATCAAAGAAGATCGGAGCCCACGGCGCACCGGACATGAACTGCGAGGTCTTGCCGATGGAGAAGCCCGGAGCGTCGCGACGGATCAGGACGGATCCGATGCCGCCGACGCCCGGCCCGAAGCGGACGTAGACGAGATAGAAATCGGCGTGGGGATTCGGGAAAACCTTGGAGCCCTTGATGCGCCAGCCCTTGCCGTCCGGTGTCGCCGTCGTCTTCAGGTCGGTGGTGGCCGAACCCGCATCCGGCTCGGTCATGCCGACCGCGATGATTTCCCGGCCTTCCAGAACAGGCTTCAGGAAGCGCTCTTTCTGGTCAGGCGTGGCATACTGCGCCAGGGTACGGACGGCGCCGAAGTTGCCTTCCTGAATGATGTCCGCGCTGCGGGGGCACACCAGCGCGATCTGCTCGATCGCGATCACGGCATCCATGAGCGTGCCGCCCTGGCCGCCATCCTCTTCGGGGATGGTGATGCCCATCAGCCCCTGCTCGTGGAAGAGGCGCGCCATCTCGCGCGGGAATTCTTCCTGGTGCGCACGCTCGAGCGCACCGTCCTTGAGATGTTTCAGCGCAAAGTTGCGGACGGACTCCGCGAATAGGTTCTGCTCTTCGGAAAAGGAGAAATTCATCAAGGAGGCTCCACTATGTGGTCATATGAAAACGTTTACGNGGGTCATATGGCCCTGTCAATCCATTATTTGGATTTACAGACACCATTCGACAGAACTTCGCGCCCTTCGGCATTCAACATGTGGAAGACGACCAGCCCGTCCGCGCGCCACGCCTCGAGACGCAGGCGGTCGCCAGGGAACACGGGGGCCGACAGTCGGCCGCGGACCATTTCCAGGGGAGCATCGGCAAGCCGCGCCAGCGCGTGACCGGCCATGCCCATCGTTGCCAGACCGTGGAGAATGGGGCGTTCAAAGCCGGCCTTGCGCGCCGTCTCCGGATCGGAATGAAGCGGATTGTAATCCCCGGAAAGCCGGTAGATCAGCGCCTGAGAGGGAGATGTCGGCACCTCGGCCGCCCAATCCGGCCTCGTCCCGTCGAGCCACGGCTTCGGCAGAGCCGGTTCCGAAGGCTGGGGATCGTGGCGTCCGTCGCGCGCGAACCCGCCCTCGGCCCGGCAGAAGGTCACCTGCTCATATTCGGCGAGCAGCTCGCCCGTCTCGTCATCCCGCAACTCGCGCAGGACGGTGACGAGTGCGCCGCGCCCCTCCCCTTTGTCGGTTACGCGTACCACCCGATGATCCCCGCGAACCCTTCCCTCGATGGGCAGCGGCGCGATGCTACGTAGCGTCACCTCGCCCACGACGATGCGGCGATAGTCGATGCCCGTCTCGGGATGGCGCATCCATGGCCCCAGACGAGCGAGCGTCATGGCCATCATGGGTTCGACCATCGGCGGCTCTCCGGCCACGTAACGCAGGTCGTAAGCGTCCAGCGGATCATGGCCTATGTTCAGGCCCAGCGCGTAAATGATTGCGTCGCGGCGGGAATAGGTCTGGTAAACAGGCTCGAATTTCCAGTTTTTCAGCTTGTCGTAATCAATCAAGGTAACAACCCCTTCCGGCAATCGNCAAACTCAGGATTCAGNACGCCCCCGGCCATCCNCGCCCGCGGGCCACTGTCATCCGGGTTNGCGCCGGGATCGAGGCCCGCATCCGGGCGGATCGGGGTCGGCTGGAGATCGGATACGGGTGTGAGGGAAAGAGAGGTCCGGCCGTGCATGGCAGCAACCCGTGCCNCCAGCGCACCCGGCCGGGAGATCGCGTGACGGCCCTCATGCGAACCTGTCAAAGGGCCGGGGCGCCGCGTCAGGCGGATCACGCCCCACAAGGCGCGATCACCCTTTCGGCCGGCTCCCTGCCTGGAAATGCGCCGCCCGCCGGCACTCCTCCCGAAAGGGAAAAAGCTTTCCTGCGTATCACTATGCAACAAAACGCCACGGGAGGATTGATATTTCCATGCGGGTATGCCCACATATTGGAGAAATGGAGGTGTTTTTTTCGCCTTCGCGTGAGGATTCGGGCCGTGGCTGGATCGGTCTGGCGTTTGATGATCAGCCGCGTCCCCGGGACTGGCACCCGCAAATCGGCACGCTGCTGGACATCTCCCTCCGACCATCCGCTCCCTCGGATAGTTATTCAATAGTTGGAACATTGATGCGCATAACACGCGAATGGATTACGGATCAACCCATATGTTGAAAAATTCTGAGGCAGATGCACCCCGGACGAATGCAGATGCACCCCGGTCGAGCGAAGGCTGGGAGAAGTACCTTCAGGTCGCCGCTCCTCAGGGCGCTCAGGGTACCGTGCGAATTGCCGCGCTCCTGCGCATTGTTGCCGCCCACAACACCACGGGCATGAAGATCAGCGAGATCGCGTCTCTGGCCAAGCTGGAACAGCCGACGGCGCATCGCATCGTCACCGCGCTCAACAGCGTGGGGTTTCTGTCCCGAAACCCCGAGACGCGCCGCTATCATCTCGGACCGCTGCTGTTCGAACTGTTCACGACGGCATTTCCGCACTTCAACATCCAGGAGATCTGCCAGCCCGCGATGCGCGCCCTGGCCGACACCCTGGGCGACTCCGTCCTGCTGACGGTCCGCAGCGGCTTCGACGGCGTCTGTGTTGACCGGCAGGAGGGTACCTATCCGATCCGCACCTGCACGGTCGACGTCGGCCGCAGGCGCCCGATGGGTATCGGCGCTGGCAGCATCGCGCTTCTGGCCGCCCACAGCCCCGCCGAGGTCGAAACGATCATCGAGCACAACCGCGAACGCTATCTCTCGTTCAACACCACCGCGGAAGATGTGATGCGCAGGGTCGAGAACGCGCGGGAACAGGGATACGTCTACCAGGAAGTCCTGCACCTGCCCGAGATCAAGGCCGTCGCGATGGCCATCACGGGAAAGACCGGCCATCCGTTTGCGGCCATCAGCATCACGGCCATTGCCAGCCGCATCCCTGAGCAGCGCGTGCCCGAGATGGTCGGGGCGCTGCGCCAGAAGGTGAATGAGATCTCCGAGGTGATCGCCCAGCAGGGCTACGTGTGAACCTGCGGCGGGTCGGCGGAACGACTGCGCCTGATGCGTCAGTCTTCCGCTTCCCGCTGTGCCGGCTCGAAGAGGCGGAATACGCCCGTGCCCGTCGCCACGACGTCGTCGTTTGCGTCGATCACCCGTCCCTCGACGAAGCAGATCGACCCGCCNCTGCGGACACGCCGGGTGATGCAGCGAACGTCGGTGCGCGCCGGTCCGACATAGTGAACGGTCAGGCNGATGGTGGCGGAAGACGTCCGCACGTCGAGGTCCGAGCGTGCCGCAAGGCCGAGCGACGTGTCCAGGATTGTGGCGATCAGTCCGCCGTGAAGGTTGCCCTTGTTGTTCTGGAGTTCCGGCCGCATGCGCAGTTGCGTCTCCGTATGATCCGGCGACTGTCTGACCAGTGTCAGACCGATCATCTCGACGAACGGCGGAAACTTCCTGGTCTTCCCGAGCATCAAGCCTCCTCCCGGCGGGCGGGCTCCCGTCCGATGGGAGCGCCGCAGATCAAAAACAATGACGGCGCCGCTCCGGGAATGGCGGGGGCGNCGCCACGTCTGTCAGTCGGATCCTGCCTGGATCGGGTTCGGCATCCGCTTCTCGATCGCGTGCTTCAGGAGCGCAGCGGTGCGGTAGAAGCCATGGGCGAACTTGCCGTAGGGGATCGTGAGGAAGAAGCCCATCACGAACCCTAGGTGAAGGGCGAGCAGAAACGGCATTGCGGCCGTCTCGCGAAACGCCAGCAGGGCAAGACCCGTGAGGCTGATGAAGAAGAGCAGCGCGATGAAACCCCGGTCCATGGATTTCTGCCGCTCGTCGATCTGAAGGTCGTTGCGGCGCAGGTTCATCCAGAACAGCCCGGCCGGCCCCGCGATCAGTCCAAGGCCGCCCAGGGTGCCGAGCACGACCGGCAGACTGAACAGCGGATACGGCGCCTCGAGGCCCCACACATAATGATAGAGCGTCGCCACCGAGGTCGATGCGAAGCAAAGCATGAAGCCGTAGAAGGTCAGGTGATGGAAGCGCCGGCGCCACAGGGTGAAGGCGTCGTCCTCGTTGTTGCAGCCATCGCCATGGCCGCCGTCCAGATATTTGAGCGTCAGCACAGATGTCGTCGCCTCGCCGATCGCCGCCGGATTGGCAAGCGATTCATCCGGGGCGGACACCTGTCGCCAGAAGCGGACGAGACCGACACAAAGCGCGATCAGCGCCCAGGCAGCCGTGGCGCCGAACAGAAGCGCCAGCGTATTGTGCGGGAACACGGCATAGAAGTCAGCGCCGAGGCCCGGAATGAACAACCGGCCCTGGGTCGCGATACCAGCAATGAGGAAGAGCGCTATTCCGAAGCTCACCGCCATTGCGACCGCCAGGCCGTTGCGGCGGTAGAGCTCGCCAAAGGCTCTCGGGAACGCATATTCGATATACGTGTCGCGGCGGACGCGGGCCAGCGCCTTGGGCAGGTTCACGCCGAANTCGTGCGGCGGAGCGTACTGGCAGGCATAGAGGCAGGCCGAGCAGTTNTGGCACAGGTTCGCCAGATAGTGCGCGTCCGCCAGNTTGAAGTCCAGCCNGCGGGTCATGGCCGAGAATACCGCGCAATAGCTTTCGCAATACCGGCAGGCGTTGCAGATGTGCAGGATGCGATCCACCTCGGCAACATTGGCGTCGGCTTCCGGAGCGCCCGCCTCCGGGATCGGAGTGCTCCGGGCAACGATCGGAGCCGCGTTTTCATAAGCAGTCATGGATGGCACCCCCGATTAGGAATTCTTGAGAGCGACGGCAGCAGCGCCCGATCCGGCAATCCGGCCGAACGTGGTGCCGATCGACATGCCGACACCGGCCGTATAGCCCTTGCCGAGCACGTTTCCCGCCATCATCTCGCCCGCCACAAACAGGTTCGGGCTCGGGCGGTCGCCGAAGCGCACGGCGGCCGTGCGGTCGGTCTTTAGCGACAGGTAGGTGAAGGTAATGCCCGGCCGCACCGCGTAGGCATAGAACGGCGGCTTGTCGATCGGCCGCGCCCAGTGGGTCTTGGGCGGCGCAAGACCTTCCGTGCGGCAGTCGTCCTGGATCGTGTGGTCGAACGTCCCAGGCTGGCAGGCCGCGTTGTAGGCGTTGAGCGTCCGCATGAACATGTCCACCGGCACGCCGATCTTCTCGGCGAGCTCCGGTAGCGTGTTCGCCACGATTCCAGGGAACACCGGCGGCATGAAGCGGCCGATCACCTTCTGATCAATGATGGAATAGGCAATCTGCCCGGGCTGCCCTGCAACCAGCAGACCCCAGATGGCGTAGCGCTTGGGCCAGAAGTCCTCGCCCTCGTCGTAGAAGCGCTCGCCATTGCGATTCACCACCACGCCGAGCGGCACGCAGTCGATGCGGGTACAGATGCCGCCGTCATAGAGAGGCGCACGCGCGTCGATGGCCACGCAGTGGCCCTGCGACGGGTCGCCGATGATGTCCGCGCCCTGGTCCATCATGAACTTGAGCAGCACACCCTGGTTGAAGCGGGTGCCTCGGATCAGGAAGTTCTCGGCCGGCCACTCGCCCCTCTCGTTCTGCCCCCAGGCCTCGCGAAGCCATTCGCGGTTGGACTCGAAGCCCCCGGCGGCCAGCACCGCCGACCTGGCCTCTATGCGCTCGCCAGACACGGTGATGGCCGCGACGAAGCGGTCGCCGTCGAGAACCAGTTCCTTCACCGGGGTCTCGTAGCGCACTTTGACGCCGAGCCGCTCCGCGCTGCGATAGTAGGCATTCACCAGTGCCTTGCCGCCGCCCATGAAGAACGCATTGGTGCGCGCGACGTGCAGCGTACCCGCCATGGCCGGCTGGAACCGCACGCCATGCTTGCGCATCCAGTCGCGGCAGGTGGCGGTCGTCCGGATGACGAGGCGCGCCAGTTCCTCATTGGTCCTGCCGCCCGTGACCTTCAGCAAGTCCTGCCAGAACTCCTCTTCCGGATAGGCGTCCACCAGCACATCCTGCGGACCGTCGTGCATGCAGCGCAGGTTTCTGGTGTGCTGCGAATTTCCGCCACGCCACTCCCTGGGGGCTGCCTCGAGCATCAGAACGGAAGCGCCGGCCTCCCTTGCCGTAAGGGCAGCGCAGAGTGCCGCGTTGCCTCCGCCGATGACCAGCACATCGATCGACATGTGAACTCCCTGAAGACGTGTCTTTCCCTCACCTCTAGGGAAATCCGGCAGGTCCGACCATCGTCGGCTCGTGAACACCTCTTCAGATTTCGTGAAGACTTAATTCCCCTCGCGCCTCCTCAGACGGCGGCTTCATTGGATTCGCATCGCTTTCGGGCTTGGCAAGTAACGGGGGATCTTCCNNTGCGCTATTCGCGAGGCGGCAGCGGNNTTCCGCCATCTGAGCCGCGTATGAAGCGGGCTATTCGCTNTCGTGAAGCTTCGCGCCAAGCCAGCGGCCGTCCCTGACCAGTTTCGCCACCACCTTGCGAAGCTGTGCCCTGAGAGCCAGGGCCGCCGGTGACAGCTCATGGTCGGGCAGGCTCACCAG
>Ga0065720_1001316_pt1 | contig 10923 bp, 8 predicted proteins | sample Thericmetagenome_FD_59107 | JGI IMG/M metagenome (GOLD analysis project Ga0065720, IMG submission 59107) | Thermophilic microbial communities from the Joint Bioenergy Institute, California, USA of rice/straw/compost enrichment - eDNA_2 v2... | ecosystem: Engineered > Solid waste > Grass >... | reverse complement strand
CGGCGGCATGAGCGGGCACGAGCTGCATGTGGTGATCACCGGCGGCGCGGGCTTCCTGGGTGCCCGGCTCGCCCGTACCATCCTCGCCCGCGGCACGCTCGGCCTGGACGGCGAGGCACCCGCCCCGGTGACCCGGCTCACGCTGCTCGACCGGGTGGCCCCACCGGCCGACCTCGCCGCCGACCCCCGGGTCCGGGTGCGCACCGGCGAGCTCGCCGACCTGGCCTCGTCCGGCGAGGGCCTGCGGGACGACGCGGACGGGCCGTACGCCGACGTCGTCTTCCACCTCGCGTCCGCGGTGAGCGGCGAGTGCGAACGCGACTTCGACCTCGGCATCGAGGCGAACCTGCGCGCCGGGCACCGGCTGCTGGAGGCGTGCCGCGCCCTGCCCACCCCGCCCGTGCTCGTCTTCGCCAGCTCGCTCGCCGTCTACGGCCAGTGGCCCGGCCACCCGCTGCCCGAGGTGGTCACCGACACCACCCTGCCCACCCCGCGCACCAGCTACGGCATCCAGAAGTTCATCCTTGAGCAGCTCATCACCGACTACACGCGCAAGGGCTTCCTGCGCGGCCGCAGCGTACGCCTGATGACCGTGTCGGTACGGCCCGGCCGCCCCAACGCGGCCGCGTCGAGCTTCCTCAGCGGCATCGTCCGCGAACCGCTCGCCGGCAAGCGGGCGGTCTGCCCCGTGCCGCCGGAGACCGCCGTCGCCCTCGCCTCCCCGGACCGGACGATCGCCGGGCTGCTCCGCGCCGCCGAGGCGGGCGCCGACGAGTGGGGCCCGCCCCTGGCGATGAACCTTCCCGCGCTGCACACCACGGTCGGCGCGATGGTCGAGGCGTTGACCGAGGTCGCCGGGCCCGAGGCGGCCGGCCTCATCGACTGGGNCCCCGACCCGGCGATCGAGGCGATCATCACCAGCTGGCCCGCCCGCTTCGAAACCGCCCGCGCGGCCCGCCTCGGCCTCACCCCGGACCCCGACTACGTCTCGATCGTCCGCGCCCACCTCGCCGAAACGCGGCCCACCAGCCCGTAACAGCAGGCAGGGCGGGGGCTGTGTGCGACTACGGCGCTTCGCGCGTGCACTGGATGCCTGCCCACGGAGGTGTTCGGCCTTACCGGTGAAGAGGGTGGCGATCGCCCGGAGGGTGCCCCACGGACCCGCCGCCGTTGGTGGCGTGTTGTCGCTGATCGTGGTGCGGCGAAGAGAGCTGGTTGGCCGAGGGCGTTTGCGTGGGGCCGGGTGTGCGGGCTGGGGTGCGGTGCGGCGGGGCCTATGTGGGTCGGCCGGTCCGGACACCGGAGCCCTCCTCCGGGGACCTTGGCCCTGGCGGGCTGGTCGGCGGTGGGCTTCGCGTAGGGGCGGGTCGGCGAGAGGTTTGCCGTTTTTGATCGCCGGCGGGCAGCACAGGATACGTCTTATATATGAGCGGCATGCGGGCGTCGGACGGCAGAGACGCCCGCATGCCGCTTACGCCGATCAGCCGTCCAGGGACTCCTCGGCGTACTCCCCGCGCTCCCAACCGGCACGGAGCTCGAACTTCTGGATCTTGCCGGACGGGGTCACCGGGAAGCGGTCCACGAAGAACCACCGGGACGGCACCTTGTAGCCGGACATCTCCGCGCGCAGCACGTCGCGGAGCCGGGCGGCGGTGACCGTGGCGCCGGGCGACCGCTGCACGAAGGCGGCCACGATCTCGCCGTAGTAGTCGTCCGGCAGGCCCACCACGGCGGCGTCGTGCACGCCGTCCTCCGCGATGAGGCGGTCCTCGATCTCGCGTGGGTAGACGTTCTCGCCACCCCGGATGATCATGTCCTTGGACCGGCCGCCGATCCGCACCACGCCGCGCTCGTCGACCGAGCCCAGGTCGCCGGTGCGCAGCCAGCCGTCCGCGTCGATCGTCGCGGCGGTGGCCTCCGGGTTGCGGAAGTACTCCAGCATGGTGTGGAAGCCGCGGGTCTCCAGCTCGCCCACCTCCCCCGGACCGCACGGCCGTCCGGTCCGCGGGTCGCGCACCCGGACCTCGACCCCGGGCAGCGGGCGGCCGCAGGTCTCCACCAGGTCCTGATCGGGGTCGTTCGCCTCGGTCATCGACACGCAGGCCGCCTCGGTCAGGCCGTACCCGACGATCGGCACGATGCCGAGCTCCCGCACCCGGCGGACCAGGTGAGGCGGGATGGTGGCGCCGCCGAGCATCACCGAGTGCAGCGAGCCGATGTCGGTGGCGGGGAAGTCGGGGTGCCGGAGCAGCGCCCACATCAGGGTGGGCACCAGGTTGGTGGTGGTGACGCGTTCCTCGGCGATCAGGCGCAGCACCGCGCCGGCCTCGAAGCTGCGCACCACCAGCAGGTTGCCGCCGAGCGACAGCGTGCCGATCGTCGCCACCACGCAGCCGGCGAGGTGGAACATGGGCAGCGCGGCCAGCCAGACGACGTCGTCGGCCTTTCCGGCGGTGATCCGCAGGGCGGCGGTCGCGACGTTGTTGGTCATGCCGCGATGCGACAGCACCGCGCCCTTCGGTTTGCCGGTGGTGCCGGACGTGTAGAGGATCTGCGCGGGTCCGTGGCTGTCCACCGCGGGCAGCTCGACGCGGGGATCGGCGGCGGCGAGGAACTCCGCGGGGTCCTCCAGGTCGACGACGAGCTCCAGCCGGGGCAGCTCGGCGGCGAACCGTTCGGCGACCTCGCGCAGCGGCCGGCCGCGGAAGCCCTCGACGGTGAGACAGGCGACGACCTCGGCGTGCTCCAGCACGTAGCGGGCCTCGTTCGGCCGGTACGCCGGGTTGACGGTGACCATCACCATGCCGGCGAGCGCGATGGCGTACTGCGCGATCTGGTATTCGGGCACGTTCGGCGCCCACACCGCGACCCGGCTGCCGGGCGGGAACCTGGCGAGCAGCGCCCGCGCCCAGCGTTCGGACTCGGCGAGCAGCGCGGCGTACGTCCATCGCCGGCGGGCGGCGCCGCCCGTTCCCTCGGCGCCGCCCGTTCCCTCGGCGAGGCCTTCGGTGAGGGCGACCCGGTGCGGCCAGCGGGCGGCGGTCTCGCGCAGCAGGTCGCCGACCGACAGGTCGCGTACGGCCCAGCCCGCCAAGGTCGCCCCGGCGTCGCCCGTCAGGACCGGCGAACCGTCACCCGGCACCTACCCGACCTCCGGCGCGGGGCGGAACAGCGGCAGGGTGATCTCGTCGTTGACGTCGCCGTAGTCGATCGTCACCGGCATGCCGATGCGGATGTCGACGCCCTCGTAGTCGATGAGGTTCGACATCATCACCGGGCCCTCCTCGAGCGTGACGAGGACGATCGCGATCGGCACGTCATGCTCGAACGGGTTGCCCTTGGCGCGCTCCAGGATCGACCAGCTGTAGATCGTGCCCCGGCCGCTGATCGGCGTCCAGGTGAACGCGTCGCTGCCGCAGAAGTGGCAGATCGGGGTGGGGTAGTAGCGGAACTCCCCGCAGTCGTCGCACTTCTGCAGCTCAAGNGCGCGCTNCTTGGCCGACTCCCAGAAGCGCCGGTTGTCNTCGGTGACCGTGGGCAGCGGCCGGTTCTGCAGCGGAATCATCGNTGTCCCTCCTGATCAGGCGTCGGCCGGGCCGAGGATGGTCACAGAGAAGTTCGAGGCGACCGCGCTGGCCGAGGTGACCAGGCCGGTCTCCGCCCCGGGCACCTGCCGGTCGCCCGCCTCGCCGCGGAGCTGGCGCACCACCTCGGTGATCGCGAGCATGCCGCCGCACGCCCCGGGGTGGGCGTTGCTGAGCAGGCCGCCGTGGGTGTTCATCGGCATCTTGCCGCCCGGGTCGACCGTGCCCGCGCGGATGTAGTCGCCGGCCTCGCCGCGGCCGCAGAAGCCGAGGTCCTCCAGCTGCACCAGCACGGTGATGGTGAAGCTGTCGTAGATGCCGGCCACGTCGATCTGCTCCGGGGTGAGCCCGGCCTGGCCGAACGCCTGCCTGCCCGCCACGTCGATCACCGTGTGCACCAGGTCGTGGTCGCCGTGCCCGCGGGCGAGGTGGCCCATGTGGTACGTGGACTGCGCCTGGCCGATGCCGAGGAAGCCGATCTCCCGGCGCGGGTCGCGGCTGGTGCCCTTGCGGGACACCACGTACGCGGCGGCGCCGTCGGAGACGAGCGAGCAGTCGAGGCGGTGCAGCGGGGAGGAGATGATCGGCGAGTTGAGCACGTCGTCGACCGTGATCAGCTCGCGCATGGTGGCGTTCGGGTTGCGCGCGGCGTGCTTGCGGGTGGCCACCGCCACCTCGGCGAGCACGCTNGGGTCGAGGTTGTACTCGTGCAGGTAGCGCTGGGCCAGCAGNGCGTAGTACGNCGGGATGGTGGCGNCGAACGGGTACTCGTAGTCGAGGTTGTGCGCGCCGACCGAGGCCATCATNGCGCTGCCGCTGNCGTGGCCGGTGCGCAGCTTCTCGCCGCCGACGATGAGCACGTTGCGGCAGCGGCCGGTCTCGATGGCCCACTGGGCCTCCTGCAGGGCCGCGCCGTACGACGCGCCGCCCATCATCATGGTGTCGCAGAGCGTCTTGACGTAGATGCCGAGCATCTCCGAGACGATGATGTGGTAGCGCGGCGAGACGTGGAACGGCGGGTGCACGATGAGCCCGTCGATGTCCTGGAAGGTGAGGCCGGCGTCCTCGACGGCCTTCTTCGCCGCCTCCAGCGTGATGCCGAGGGCGGTCTGGTCCGGCACGGTTCCGATCCGGGACTCGCCGATGCCGGAGATGACTGCTTTGGTGGTCACGGTTACCTCCGCTGCTGTGGTCGTTGCTGCTCGCTCGTCACGTGATCCGGCGGCGGGCCGCGATCGGCGGCGTGGGCCGGTACGGCGTCGCGAGGGGCGGTCTCGGCGCGGACGGCGGTCACGGCGTTTCCCGGTACAGCCCGTCGAGCGGTCCGGTACGGCGTCCGCGCCGGATCGGCACGCACGAGTCGGGGAACTCCCGGACTATCTGCACGTCCCGCTCGGCGATCAGGTCGAGGAACCGGGGCAGCGCGGCCATCGCCCCGGTGGGCTGGTCGTGCAGCACGAGCACCGACCAGTCCTGCCGGTCGATGATTGCGAGGGCGCGGTCCACCCAGCCGTCGGGGTCTTCCCAGTCCCGCGGCACGCAGTTCCACAGCACGCAGGTGTAGCCGCCGGCGGTGAGGTAGTCGATCGCGGCGCGGCTGAGCAACCGGTCGCTGATCCGGCCGTTGCCCCACGGCCGGAAGAACCGGTCGGGGTGCGACAGGTCGCCGAGGATCTCCTGCGCCCGGCCGATCTCCCGCTCGGGCAGGTCCGGGTCGTCCGCCATGCCGAACTGCACGCTGTGGGTCATGGTGTGGTTGCCGTGCCAGTGCCCCTCGGCCCTGGTCCGCTCGGCGAGCTCGCGGCGGCCGTCCCGGAGCAGGTCCCGGCCGACGACGAAGAAGGTGGCCTTCAGGTCGCGTTCGGCGAGCGTGTCGAGCACGTGCTCGGTGACCCCGGGGGTCGGGCCGTTGTCGAAGGTGAGGGTGAGCCGCCGCGCCGCCACGGGTCAGCCCTCCGCCCGGACGATCCGGTTGCGCAGCTCGCCGATGCCGCCGATCTCGGTGACGAGCTCGTCGCCGACGGAGAGGTAGCGCGGCGGGGTACGGCCCAGCCCCACCCCGGCCGGGGTGCCGGTGAAGATGACGTCGCCGGGCAGCAGGGTGAGCACGTCGGACAGCCGGGCGATCAGGTCGCCGACGGAGAGGATCATCTGCGAGGTGCGCGCGTGCTGCACCACCTCGCCGTTGAGCGTGCACCGCAGTTCCAGGTCGTCCGGGTCGGGGAGCTCGTCGGGGGTGACCACCCAGGGGCCCATCGGCGCGAATCCGGGGAACGACTTGCCGAGGCTGAACTGGGGCACGAGCCCGGCGTGCTGCAGCTCCCGCTCGGAGATGTCCTGTCCGGCGGTGAGCCCGGCGACGTAGGACCAGGCGTCCGCGGCGCCGACGCGGCGGGCCTGGCGGCCGATCACCACGACGAGCTCCACCTCCCAGTCCACCGAGCCGTAGCCGGGGTGCGGCACCTCGGCGTACGGGCCGGTGATCGAGGAGAGGAACTTGGTGAAGACGGAGGGCACGTCGTTCGCCTCCTGCCCCACCTCTGACGCGTGGTCACGGTAGTTGAGCCCGACCGCGAAAAGCTGACGAGGTGCGGGAACCGGCGCTTCGAGGCATTTCCGATCAAAAGGGCGCGCATCTTCGAACGTGACCGTCCTCGCCCAGGAGAGGAACGCGTCCCACCGCTCATAGATCGCCTGCGGCTCCGGGCCGAACTCGCCCCCGCTGGCGTGTGCCACGTCAAGCGCCACGTCACCGGGACCGATCAGGACAAGCCGTCCGGACAGATTCGCGTATCGCATACAGGGCTCTCCAACGCCTCGGATCAACGTAGCGGCTACGCTAAGGGCGAACTTTCGAATCGTCAAGATGTTTCGAATATCAAGCCCACAAGCGGAGTCAAACTGGATCATGCGAGTCCGTTGCCCCGGCGTCGCCGCCCGCGGCCGTGTCTCCCGTGCCCGCGGGCTCTGCGGGCTCTGCGGGCCGCCGGCCCGGTTCCGGCAGGCCGTCGTTGAGCGCGCCCGAGCGGAACGCGACCACGGCCACCCGGCCCGTCCCGGCGAACCCGGCCTCGGCGAGCAGGTCGCCGATCGCCAGCCCGGCCACCGCGGCGACGTGCTCGGCGTCCACCTCCACGCGGACCGGCCCGCCCAGGTCCCGCACCCGCAGGTCCCGTACGGCGAGGCCCGCCGCGGCGAACCGGCGGCGCAGCGCCAGCTCGGCGCGCTCCACCCGGGCGAGCCGGGCGGGCGTGATCGGCACGCCGTACGCGATCCGGCTGGACAGGCAGGGCGCGGCCGGTTTGTCCCAGGTGACCAGCCCCCACTCCCGGCTGACCCGCCGCACCTCGGCCTTGGTGAGGCCCGCCGCCGCCAGCGGGGTGCGCACCCCGCGCTCCGCCCCGGCCCCGATCCCGGGCCGGAACGGGTCCCGCACGTCGTCGGCGTTCGTCCCGGTCGCCACCGTGCGCAGGCCGTGCTCGGCGGCGACGCGCAGCGCGGCGTCGAGCACCACGCTCTTGCAGAAGTAGCACCGGCGCGGGCCGTTCTCCCGATACCCCGCCACGTCCAGCTCGCCGGTGCCGATCACGAGGTGCCGCACGCCGAGCGCGGCGGCGAACGACGCGGCGGCCGCCCGCTCGGCCGCCGGGACCGCGGGCGACACGGCGGTGAACGCCGCGGTACGGCCCGCCCCGAGCGCGCGCACCGCGGCGGCGAGCACGAGCGCCGAGTCCGCGCCGCCGGAGAACGCGACCAGACACGACCCGTACGTCCCGAGTTCGCTGACCAGCCGATCCGCGGCGGACGCCGCGTCGGGAGAGGGGAGAGGACCTTGCCGCATCACGATGCCGCTCCATTGACTGACGGGGCGCCGGCCCGGCCGTCCGGCCCGGCCGCCGCCTGGGATCTGGGATTCGCCCGGCTGGATCTCGACCGGGCCGCCCGGACCGGCGACCCGGAGGTGGTGTACGCCGGGGGCAAGACGGCCGACCAGGTGGTGGCCGCGCTCGGCGCGCTGCACGCGGCGCACCCGGACCGGGCGGTCTTGGCGACCCGGCTCACCCCGGAGGCGCAGCGGGCGTGCCGCGCGGCCTGGCCGGAGGCGGAGGTCGACGAGGTGGGACGCGTCGCCGTGCTCGGCGTGCCGCCGCCACCGCGCGGCACGGTCGCGGTGGTCGCGGCGGGCACCGGCGACCTGCCGGTGGTGCGGGAATGCGCGCACACGATCCGGGTGTTCGGGGCGCGGCCCGACGTCCTGCTCGACGTCGGCGTGGCCGGGCTGCACCGGCTGCTCGCGGTGCGGGACCGGATCGCGGCGGCGGACGCCGTGGTCGTGGTGGCCGGGCTGGAGGCGGCGCTGCCCGCGGTGGTCGGCGGGCTGGTCGGCGCGCCGCTGATCGCGGTCCCGACCAGCGTCGGGTACGGCTGGCACCTCGACGGGCTGACCGCGCTGCTCGCCATGCTCAACTCCTGCGCGCCGGGGGTGGTCACGGTGAACGTCGACAACGGCTTCGGCGCGGGCGTGGCGGCGGCGCGCATCGCCCGCCGCGCGGCCCGCGCCGCCTCGCCAGGCGACGCGGCGGCCGGAATCGCGGGGGGTGCGCCGGGCCGGGCCTCGTCTCGCGCTTGCGCGGCAGGCGACGCGTCAGGCGGCACAGCGGGCGAGGTGGCGACCGGCGTGGCAGGCGACGCGGCGGCCGGGGTCGCGCGGGGTGCCGCGGACCGGTGCTCGTCCAGCGGCGGCCTGGCAGGCGACACGGCAGGCAGGGCGGACCGGGCGGCGGAACGGGGGCCGCGATGAGCCGGGTGGTGTGGATCGACGCGGGTCAGGGCGCGGCCGGGGACATGCTGCTCGCGGCCCTGCTGGACCTCGGGGCCGACGAGGCCGCGGTGCGCGCCGGGCTCGCCCGGCTGCCCGTCGAGCCGATGTCGCTGCACGTCAGCGAGGTGCGCCGGTTCGGGCTGCGAGCCCGGCACGTGCGGGTCGAGGTGCCGGATCGGGCGGCGGAGCGGACGCTGCGGCAGGTCCTCGCGGTGGTGGACGCGGCCGGGCCGGCGCCGGAGGTCCGGCGCTTCGCGGCCGCCGTGTTCACCCGGCTGGCCGAGGCGGAGGCGGCGGTGCACGGGCTGCCGGTCGACGCGGTGCACCTGCACGAGGTGGGCGCGCTCGACGCGATCGCGGACGTGGTCGGCTGCGGGCTCGCGCTGCACTCGCTGGGCCTGCTCGCCGCGGACCCGCCCGTGCGGTTCGTGGTGTCGCCGGTCGCGGTCGGCTCCGGCACGGTGCGCACCGCGCACGGGATGCTGCCGGTGCCCGCGCCCGCGGTGCTGCGCCTGCTGGCCGGCGCGCCGATCGCGGGGCATCACGCCGCGCAGGAGCTGTGCACGCCCACCGGGGCCGCGCTGCTCGCCGAGCTCGCCGGCGCGTGGGGGCCGCTGCCGGGGTGCGTGCCGGTCCGGGTGGGGGTGGGCGCGGGCACCCGCGACCCGGCCGACCACCCGAACGTGCTGCGGGTGGTGCTGGGCGACGAGGTCGCCGGCGCCGGCGCCGCGCCCCGCCCGGAGCCGCTCGTCGTGGTCGAGGCCACCGTGGACGACCTCGATCCGCGGCTGTGGCCGGACGTGCTCGACGCGCTGCGCGCGGCGGGGGCGGCCGACGCCTGGTGCGTGCCGATCGTGGGCCGCAAGGGGCGGCCCGGCCACGTGCTCACCGCGCTCGCCGCGCCGGACCGGGCCGAGGCGATCAGCCTGGCGGTGTTCGCGCACACCGGCACCCTGGGGCTGCGCCGGTACCCGGTGGAGCGGCTGGCGCTCGACCGGGACGAGGCGACCGTGTCGTACCGGGGGCATCCCGTCGCGGTGAAGCGAGGCCTGCTCGGCGGCCGGGTGCGGTCGGTGCAGCCGGAGTACGACGACGTGCGGCGGGCCGCCGCGGCGACCGGGGAGCCGGTACGGCAGGTGCTGGAGGAGGCCCGGCGGCTCGCCGGCGGGACGGGCCCGGCGGACACGGCGGGCACGATCGAGCACGGGCACTGCGCGCACAGCGGGCGCGGCGGGCACAGCGGGTGCGGCGGGCCCGGCGGACATGGTGGACACGGCGGACACGGCGGACACGGCGGAGAGAGCGGGCGCGGCGGGCGCGACGGAGTAGATCACTTCAAAGGATCATCTTCGGGCGTCAGTGGTGCTCAACTATTCAGGTGAGGTTCGAAAGTTTATTGACATGTCGAATCTCACGCTCTTATGTTGTGTTCTACACCACACACCCTTCGTCGTAAACGTCCCGTCCCGCCTCTTTGGCCCGGGTGTTCCCTAATCGCAACGTGAGGGACGATCCGCAATGAGATCACTGTTCAACCTCGCCAAGGGCGAGGGTCCCCGCCATCGCCGAGTCCCCCCGCTGCTGCTTTTCGGCCGCGCTCGTCGCCGCCCTCGCCGCGTGCGGCGGCGGAGGCGAGGCGGGCGAAGCATCCGAAATCGGCGTCACCGACACCACGATCAAGCTCGCCGCCTCGCAAACCCTCAGCGGCCCGGGGGCGGCGAGCTGCGCCCCGGGCACCGACGCCGCGAAGCTCTGGTTCGACAAGGTGAACGCGGAAGGCGGGGTGCAGGGCCGCAAGATCGAGTTCGAGGTGGTGGACGACGGCTACCAGCCGCCGCGCGCCATCGCCAACGTCCGGTCCTTCCAGAATACGGCGTTCGCCATGGTCGGCGCCTGCGGCTCGGCCACCGCCGCCGCGGTCTACAAGCAGCTCAGCCAGATCGGGATGCCGTTCCTGTTCCCCACCAACGGCGTCGCCGAGGTGGTCAAGCCCGCCTCGAAGGGCGTGTTCCAGGTCCTGCCGCTGTACGAGGACCAGACCGCCTCGATGGTCCGCTACGGCTACCAGGAGTTCGGCAAGGGCAGCACGTACGTCGTGGTGAACCAGCTCGGCGCGTACGAGTCCGCGATCGAGTTCGCCAAGAAGCAGACCGAGGAGCTCGGCGAGAAGTTCCTCGGCTCGGACGTCGCCCAGCTCGGCGTGCCGGACTACACCCCGATCGCGCTGAAGATCAAGCAGGCGAACCCGGACTTCGTGGTGATGAGCATGGGCGGCAGCGACTCGGCGAAGTTCATCAACGCGCTGGTCGCCCAGGACGCCCTGCCGAAGAAGGCGATCGTCGGCACCACCGCGTCGGTCGCCGGCTCGTTCCTCAACGCGTACGAGACGGTCGCCGCCGACAAGATCCGGTTCGGCTCCGCCACCCGGCTCCCGATGGCCCCCGACTCCGAGTGCACCAAGGTCCTCGCCGGCACGCCGCTGGAGAAGGACCCGATCGGCATCATCGGCTGCGGCCA
>Ga0065720_1021318_pt1 | contig 10924 bp, 8 predicted proteins | sample Thericmetagenome_FD_59107 | JGI IMG/M metagenome (GOLD analysis project Ga0065720, IMG submission 59107) | Thermophilic microbial communities from the Joint Bioenergy Institute, California, USA of rice/straw/compost enrichment - eDNA_2 v2... | ecosystem: Engineered > Solid waste > Grass >... | reverse complement strand
AGCTTCTTGATAAGGAAGTTAAGATTAGCAGTATCAGACTGAACAGTTGCTAGGTATAGAGGAGCATTAGTGCAATCATACCCTTTATTATTGACCAAAAGGCCTATCAGGCGTTGCCTGGCTTCAATCTCCACGGTTGAGTTTCCTGAGTGCAGGTTGCCTTGACTATTTTCAGCTGCGAGGTTTCTAGCGATGGCCTTTCTGAAATTCCTGAGATTTTGTTCAGTTTGAGCATGAGAAATTCCTAAGTAGGAATCCTGAGCCTTTTGCACATCAGGGATATTGGTATTGGGGCTGGAGACCTCGATAAATTTGGGCTCTGAGGCCCATGACAATGCAAAAATCGTGAAAAACAGGACAATATAATCCTTCATTTATTTCTCTTAATCGATTATAATACAAGCTAATTGCCTTATAGAACAGATTTCGACTTTCATCTTAATTCAGAGATTTCTGAGAACCAGAGCCCTCTCTAATTTTGGAGAAATTCATTTACTCATGGAAGGTATTGAGTCCTGATAGACAAGCATGTCTTCAATGGGAATCGATTTTGAGAATCGAACTCGAAATCACTTAAAAGATGAGTTCTTTTGAATAAAGTCCTGTGGGCCTAACTCTGGCTTAGGAGTCTATTTTAAAAAGATGGGTTTGATAGTACCAGAGAAAATGAGTACAAGTTAAATTAAAGTTTATTCTTTGAGCTAACAAATTAATAAAACAACGAATAATTCAATCAGGAATGTATTCAAAGAAGAAGCATCGCATGGATTCCGAGCCCTTAGCCAAGACCAACAAGTTATCCAGCCAAGGCCCCACAGACAAACAAGACTCTAATAATAACAACAACTTCCACATTGAAGTAACTCCCCTCATTTCGTTTTATATTCTCCTAGATTACTCCAAGAGCCGAAGAACTCCAATACTCTATTACCAGTTCCTCCAAAGACATAAGAGAGCGTATCATCAGCGAACTAGACCTCGACTCTGACTCTAATCGCTACACTGAGACCTCTAAGGAGCATCTAAAAGCTTCAATAAACTCAATAGCCAGCAATTCTAAGCATCTCAAGGTCAAAAAGAAGAACGAAAAGAACTTCAGAGACCTCAACAAGTCCCTCGCAAAACTTGCTTCTCGCAGAGTCTTAGGCCGCTCCTCCTCCGACAACGACGCAATAAGTTATATTAATAAGGAAAATGCCAACAAAAGTCAGTTCAATTTCGAATTCCAAGTCCGCCAGGCTAATTCCCCACAGCTTAAGATCGCCACTCCATCTGTGGGCAGCAAACAAGAGAAAAACTTTTTCACTTCCCTCAAAAAAGAAAATGACATAACTCCCATCTCCTTCTATGACCGCAAGGCTGGCCGCCACTTCTCCTATATGGACCGCCAAAAGAGAGAACTAGGTCTTTCAGATGTTGACTATGGAAAATTCATTAAAGGAGCTTATCACAGGGAAAATAGGTCCCAGGCCTTCTTATCCAGACCCCTAAAGACTGAATCCGAGTCATATAGAAGAAAGAGTGACTGGGAGCAGCAATCTACAGCTAGGTTCAGGAAGCCTGACTATATTATGACTGAGGCACAGGACATACATGATAGGGATTCTTTCCATGAGAATGAGGACTTCAATAGCAGGTTCAGGGGTATAAATTTTGCTGGAGACAGTGATGAGAAGCACCAGATCATAGAGATGCAGTACCCTGAGGATGAGGAGAGAAAAGAGACTTTTTCTCACTATACTCCGTCTTTTAAGAGCATTATGAGATTTGGGAACAGCAATAGAGATTATTCTCTGAGAGGCCAGAAGGATAAATACAACCTTAAGAACCTAAAATTCAACAATAACCTGACAGGGTTCAGATCGGACTCTGATACCCATGATACAGTTCCTGAGCATGACCATTATGAAAAACTCCATCTGAATAATATCTCAGATGGTGTAGAATACACTATGGGAGGCGTAGGAATGAAAGACTCTACAGCAAAGAAGGTGAATTCTAGAGGAGGGAACTCAGGAAGTGAAGATTATGGGTTTATTTCTTCAAAAAAATTCGGAAAGGAAAGACTATCCGGAGTCCAGAGGGAGACCCTGGACACCTGGAGACATGATATTATAAAAGTAACTTCCTTAAAAGTTCTAGTAATCGAGTCTAGATTAAACAGGACATCGAAAGAAGACAAATTAGCTATGACGAGCTGAATAGATTCACAAGGATGTTGGAAGAGGACAGTCCTCGATACTCCAAGAATCGTACCAAACAAGTATCCTATATCTAACTGATTAGCTTTTGCTTATGATGTAAATCACGGCGAGTCCTACGGTGGACACTCAGACAAGTCAGAAAAACATGTGAACATCTCCAAAATTGATAGGGTTGATCATACTTCCTGTAAAAAATTCCTATAGTTTTTTTGACCTTTTAGCTAATACACCAACTCTGGGAAGTCCCAGCCAAGCCCTGCTGACTCAGATGAGCCACCAAGAAAGACCTGCCAAAAGACTTTCGAAGGACAAGAGAATTTCCTTCGATTTCAAGACTACAGATGCCAATGATGATGGAAATACAAAGTCTCCTCTAGAGACTAAAGGGGACCTACCCAAGCCTAGGGCCAAGGGATCCAATAACGAGATCACTGAGACTGGTGAGGAGAATGCCAGTTTTGTATTTGCAGGGAAGACTTACGTGGAAAGGAATGAGGAAAGGGTAAGAAGGAAAATAATTTGTTGACTTTGTAGATGCCTTGTTGTAGCTCTACTCTGGGCTGTAATATTTTCTAAGCTGTTAAATACTAAGCACACAGTATCTTATAACTTCTTGTAAGATATTGGTGTGGTTATTGTATACTACATGTATGTTGTTCCTTTATTTCGTATTGTCTTTGACATATGTGCTCTTGGTATTCTCTTTTTCGACCATAAAAGTTCAAAATCAAGATTACGTCTACACGAGAATATCAATTTACAAATTATTATAAAGCTTACAAAAGGCAAATACCCTTAGTTAGTAAGGTACTGTATTAATCATATGCATTATGACTGCTTGGGTGGGTTGGGTTAAGTCTTACTATCTTCCTCTTCTTAGTGACTGATCTCTGCTTGCCAATGACTTCCTCCATATTGAAAATAGATGTCTCGGGGAGCACCCAGACATCCTTAACATCATTTCCACAGCAGTTGAAAAATAGGGTAGGGATCGCTCCCTCAAGTTTTACAGACAGATGTTCATTCTTTCTGGTTTCATAAGGAATATTAGACTAGGAATTAACAAAAATAAAGAGAAAATTACATCACTTTCCCCATAAGGAGCAGGCGAGGCCAAGTCAATAATTCTGCTGATGGCCTCCAGGAACTCTAGGAACGACATCTGGAAGATTCTGTCAGAGTTGAGCTCGTCAACTTGGGTCATCATGGCATAATTGTAGGACAAAAGGGCATCTCTTTCACCACATTTATCACTATACATTCCTGCATCACCAACCAATTTCTGGAATTCTTCAAGACACATGAAGGGTCTCTGGCCTGGGAGGGTCTTCAGTCCTGAGTATTTCTTATAGACTCCCCTAAAGATAGGTAGGTAGCTCTTAAGGACAGTATCCACAGGCTCGTTCCAGTATCTCTCGACTCTCCACTTATGATTATCGAAACTGCTGATAAAAGGGTAGATCTCATCTAACATGATCTTCACGGCCTCCTTCTGGCTAGTTACAACTCCTGTGCTTACATACTTCTGGTCAGCCATTCTGAAGATACCCTCCATAAATTGATGTCTGACGAGGGCACGATCAGGGTTTCTGGGGTTCTTAGTCTTGTCAGACTTGGTATAAGTAGCAATAAAGATACGATCGAAGTCGGAGGTGGAGAGGAGCTTGGAGTCGATGATGCCTGACTTGGTACAGAATTCGGTATAGGCATTTAGAGGGATGGACCAGACTTCTGAGATGGCACCCACAGCGGAGTAGTACCTGTAGCATTCCTTGAGAGGCTTGTATATGGCCCTGAAGAGCTTCTTGATTTCTTCAAGCTCGTCTGGGTTTTTGACGAGCTTGGAGATTCTGTTATTCTCGAAATCGGCTGCGAAACATTTGGAAAGAAGATCCTAGGGATTTACGAGGAGTTATGCTTAAAGTTACTTCGTTGTCACTCCTGTAGTCCTTGAATATACCCATGCTGAAGATCCAAGTGGGTCTTTCGTTTCTGACCTCAGGAGGAATATATGTCTCATCGGGCATTCTGGGTTTGAGCTCCACTAGGGGGTCGTAGGTCTTAGGGTCAATGACCAAGCAAGGTGCCTTTGGTTCTTGGTAATTAACTCTTTCCAACTGTGTTGTCTCATTACGACCTTCTATGGTGTACTAGTAAGAAGTTAAGGAGAGGATTGGATAGGCTTACATGAATGATGGGGTCGGCAGGCTCCTCGGAAGGCTGATTTTGATCGATCATTTGGAAGCCTTCAATAGTGAAGAAGTAGGTAAAAGGAGCGGGTGGGATCATTCTGGTTATTTGGAAGTTGTCCTTCTTTGGGAGATATTTTGCTTTGTAGGCCTCAAAGGAAAGATGGACATATATGGGTTCCTCCTTTGGACCTTCATTTTCATTCCATTGGAAGCTATGAGGTGACCATCCCTCACAAATCCAGCAGACATCCTTGAATTCCCAGAAGTTACCAGCATATCTCTTGACACAATCATGATTCATTTGGACACCTAAAAATCAATATTTAATCATTATACTCCTACCTTTAATGGGAACAAGAAGATGTTGTCCGCTGACTGTAGTTTCTACATCCTCCGTAACTTGGAGGAATCCCTTGGAGTCAACATAACCTGCATTTCCTTGATAATGTAGCCCATACAGTGTATGATTTTGGGCCAACGCCTCAGCAATAATCTTAGTATCCTCCTTGCCTAAGTAATTGTTGGACATATCTAGATGAACCAGGGACTGATTAGATCGAATATACTCAGCAAATGCCTTAGCAAATCCTGACTGATGCATACCCAGGGAGTTCCAGGACAAGTCCAGCACCTTCAAGCTCTGACAGTGATTCAGTCCATTCAGAATGGCAATACCCCCTGCTCCCTTGATTAGGTTCCATCTTACATATAACTCTTCCAAAGTATTATTATAGTCTAGCATTCTGCCGATTTTTTCAGCACCAATATCTGAAATAAAATTCTTGCTTATGTTGAGCTTCTTGAGGGTTGTGTTACTCTCAAGTGCTTCTAATAGAGACATTAGGGCGTAGTCACCCAGCTTATTTCCCTCAAGATTCAACTCGACCATCCTAGGCTAGTCACTCAAAATACTTAATTTATTACTTGCTTGTTTTGGAGTTTAAAATTATAGAGATATGCTCACAGCCTATCTTGCCAATATTATTGCCAGACAGGTCCAGGAGCTCCACATTATAGGTCAATCTAGGCAGAAGAACATCAGCTCCCTTGGGAGTCAGACGATTATTAGCCATTTCTAACTTCTTGAAACTGTGAACTGACTTAAGACCTTCTGAAACCACCTCAGCGTACTTGTCTCCAAGCCGAAAATTACTAAGAATAAGGGGCAATTATATCACTCTTACCTGATCTTCAGCTTGGTACTCTCACCAGCTTCCTTTAGAACTCCCACCTTGGCAGGAAGTAAGTTCAGAGATTCACTTTTTGTGAGGAATGAGGTGTACACAGAATCTTTGATGGCATTGAAGTGGTTTATGTCCTTGATCTTGTCCAACTTCTTGTAATGATTGTAGAACCTGTCAATCGACTCTCTTCCCAAGATTCCACAGGGGATTTCATCATCACTGTGGACTTTTTCGATTTTCCAGGGTGTATTTAACCTTCTTCTGTAGGTTTCAGTATCGTCTTTAGGTTCGAAAGCGGGTATAGGGAATAATTTGTTAGCAAAATCAACGGACTGGGCAACTCTGTGCTTTGCTTCAGGTTTCTTTATGCGGAGATGCTTGCTTTGGCTGGAGAACTGGGATTCCGAAGGATCTAGTGTACTGACTTCATTGCTAGTTGGTATGGATGTGTGTTTGAATATTAGTTTAGGGGAAGGATTGAGACGGAAAGCTTTGGCAAATCTAGGGTTACGGGAAGGGTGGAGGGGCGGCTCAGGAAGATTCAGGATGCCCTCAAACTCCTTTAGAGGCTGAATTACATGTTTTTGAAATTCTGACATGTTGCAATAAGTTATAATATATTGATTTAATAGACAGAAGAAACTATTCAACCACAATTATCAGGGGTGGTGTGTTCATTGTGCAATAAGAGAGCGTTTTCTGGCCCTTCTAAGTTCGCTAGATTCATTTTTTGGGTTTCAATCATTGATTGCTTAGGCTCCCAAAGCTATTGAATTGGTTGTATCCACGGTTGATGTTGAAAATAGACTATTTGATATCAGTAAAACACATATTCACTTGATGAGATATTTTTCGAACTTGATGGGCTTATCATGATCACTATCTATTTACCAGTTTTGCAACAACAGAAACCTGAGTCAAACTATTTAAATTTAGACCTAGTAACGTTTTAATGAATTTGAATTCATAATATCTTCGGATAAGCGAACAGAGAATACAAATTTCAAAGCAACTTAACCCATTATTACTACTCTATACACTACTCACTTGGCTTCTTTGTTACATCATATTCTATCAAGTCAATAGAAAATATCAATAAATACTTACATTAAGCTTCCAAATTCCTTTCTAAGCTATTTCTTTATCTAACTCTTCTCTAATAACAGCAAACAGCATGATACTCTTCAGTCTTTCAAAAAGATATGAATAGCTCAGATTTCTTACAATCACAAAGCATATACATTCCAAAGATGTTGACCATTCAAAATCGGCACATTGACTTTCAGCTGAAGAGTCTGAGGCATCCTGCAACCAAGAACAGAACAACAGAGGTGTTCCAAAGACTGACATCGCACAAGCATGATGCATAATCACCTTGGAAATCCAATAAATGTCTTCAATTCTTCGAATAATCCTGACTATTTCTAGCATAATTAGCCTAAAAAGGATCTTTTTAGAGGTCAAGATGGTCTTGTCATGTACAGAGAAGAAGAAAAAGTTTATTTCTTTGAAGGTAAGTGTCATGGTAGCAAAGAAGTAATAACCATCGCTCACCTGGAGAGCCATAAGAAGAAAGAAAAAGCTGATTATAGCGTGCAAGATGAAGTGGACTATGCTCTCAATGTGAAGCTCTGACAAGACACATGCATACAAACAATAAAGATCATCATTGTCCAATTCGTTCTGAGAGTCTTGTTTGAGGGAAGTAGAGAAGGCATCCAAGGTGGGCTTGATTGAGAACTTGGGCTGGGTATTGAGAAAGGAGCTCATGCTGAGAAATGTTTGATTTTCTTTTAAATATTATTATTGTCTCAACTCAGCTCAATTCATAGTGAAATTCAAATATTTCCAGGCATTTTTCAAGCTTATTCAGCTGACTGGGTAAACATCGTCCAGTCCTCATCAGTTTTTCGTGTTCTTCTAGTTGAATAGTCGTTATTTCCCTCCTATCTCATGAATTTAGTGATATTCCCGCTTTTAGTTTAGTTGATGGTAGTGCAGTAATTATATATCCTGGAGGTCCTTTTCTCTCTACCCAAATAGAGATTTCTTAGAGTGTTAAAATTCACACAAAAGAGGTGGCTCATTCTTGATTCTTATGAGTGAAATGAAAAGTATCCCTTTGGATACATAATTTTCCCGGGCTAGAAAACAGCATAACAGCAAGATATAATTGATGGATTTTCGTTCTCTGAGAAGTCTTATAGACATCTGAGTTAGGGTCAGCCAGTTTGAAGAGAATAGGATTTAGTATGACTTAGTTTTAGGGAATAAATATCTTAAATAGGAATCTTATCAAAAGAAAATTATGGAACTAAAAATGTCTGATACTCAAATGAAATAAGTTTTCTCAAGCATATGTCAACCTTTCTAATTAGATAAAAGCAAGCCTTGGGACTTATGGAGGACCATAAACTTAAATTTATCAGTAGGCTTCAGCCCCTTCTTCTTGAGGTTTTCCTCCATATCCTCAAAAGGTTTCTCTCCCTTCACGTTCATATTTTTATACACAATCTCATAAACAGTCTTAAATCCAGCCCTCTCAAAACAAGTTTGACTTCCTTTATTAGAAGCAGAAGTAAAGAACAGCTTGGCCAGTTTGGTCATAGGGTGTTCATTGACCACAAACTGTACCAGTTTGCTCATGAGTCCCAGCCCCTGGAATTTAGGAGCCGTCACAGCCACTTTAAGATTGACAGTCTGAAAAATTTTGTCGGGCTTTTCGTAATATTCTTTGACAGCCTTGAGACATGGATCCAGGGCTAGGGCCATTATTGCATTTTTCTGTTCAAAGCCTTGGCTTATTTCACAGGTCTTCTTCCTCGCGTCTGTAGGTTCGTACATATCTTCACATAGCAGAACTGAGGCATATTCGCCTGTAGACCTGAGGCAGCAGACTACTCCCATGCCTTTTTCGACATTATTCTCAACTATAATCTTCATAAAAGGAAGGACTTCTTCAAGCGTGAAGTTTAGTGATGACATGAGAGGCTCTGAGGAGCAAAAGACTGAGGCAGTTAGTTGAGTTAGAGGGATGATGTCTTCTGTGAGGATAGGACGGATCACGAAGTAGGTTGTGGTCTGGGATTTTGGAGCAAAGGTGAGAGTGAAAGGGAGATCGTTCATGTCATAATCTTTATCATTTTTCATCTTCAATAAATTTATTTGGAGTTTTTGCAAAAATATTCAATAATGTTTGTAATCCTGGGGTAGCTCCTAAATCTTAATAGACAAATATCAAGAATACTACTATTATCAATCTCATTCTTGATGGACAAAATATTGATGTTCATTCTCTCAATTGGCAATATCTAGTATCCAACTTTGACAGAAAATTTTCACATTCCTTGTCGAGAAAGCTCCAAATGAAAGTAAAAAAGTGGCGTTGTTTTCATGAATTCAGCATAAAGTCTAAGACCAGAAGTCAAAATTAACATGCAAATTGTTTGTTTTCTTGATGGCAATTTATAACTTATCAAAGGGGATTTCAAGAAAATAGACAATTGTTACCTAAGGTCTAGCAGCTTAACATATTTTATAGACTTAGAGAAATTTGTGTTGAGGGCTTTATGTCCATGAATAAAGATGTACTGAGAATTTATTCAGAAGAATTATTCAGGTAAAGATGTACGTAGAAATACAAGAAAGATATGGTGAATTATGTAGAGATATTCTCCTGAATATTAGAGTCTGGAGGTTTTCTCTTGAAGAAATTCTTTGAGGTGAGGTTGGAACCTGATCATATTAGTCTAAGTCAAAAGAAAAGGAATAGTTGTTTGAACCGTTAGGACCATACTTTTCTACGCAGAAGAAAAGATAGGAAAAAAGCTCATTTTTACTCTTTCCTCTGCTTGACGCCACAGAGACCATGCATTGGTCTAAGGGTAACACGAGAGGACATTTTTCAAAAATAAGGACTTGAATTTACCTTGAATCATGCAGCTCTTCGCTTCCTTCTCCCACATTGGATAGAGGAATCATCGTTCTTCTCCTTGCTGATTTCCTGAAGCTGTATCCCTGTCTCCTGAAAAGGAGCGGATTGGATATCTCACCACAGAGAGTAGTTAATTAAATATTTATAAACTCAGAAGATTTGCCTTATCTTAAGGATTTTGGGCACTAGTGTTAAATCGTCCTCCTGCATTTCTAGAAAAAAACCTTCTCGCTTATTAGCCTTCTTCTCCTCTATTTATCTGTTGTACTTCAGCATTTTCTTAATTCTCCATAAGGCACTTAAATACACTCAGGATATGAGTATCGGCATGAATCTATTCTACAATAAGATGGTTCGAGAAAAATCTTTTATGTGAGACATAGGCTCATTACAAATTTTATTGTACAAAGATGATTCGAAAAGCAGAATGCAATAAAATTTATACAAAAATTGTCCCAAAAATGAACTCTATAAAGTTCCTTCTCCTCTCTCTGTTCGCCCTTTCAGCTCTTTCATTCACTCCAGTGACGAACTTCTCCCTCAGCCAGCTAGAAGGAACCTGGTATGTGACAACAGTCTACTCCACAGTCACAAATTGGAGTTTAACATACTGTACAACCTTCACATTCAAGGTTATAAACTCTACACTCCTCAATGTTACCACTGCTTTCCTCAGCGGCTCCTCCGCCCAGTTCGAAAACGAGACACACCCCCTTTACCCCGACCCCAACAACCCTGCAATCATCTACCAAGAATCCCAGCACATTCAGTCCCCCTTCGTAGTTGGCAACATTTCTACAGTTTCATCTTGGCAAGGTAATGTCGACCAAATGATACTTGCCCTAAATTATACTTATTACCACCACTCATTCATGGTCTTCGGTCTATCCAGAGCCTACGATGTTCCCTTAGATGTTCGCCCCTACACAACTCTATACAATCTTCCTGTTCAAGAAGGCATAAGTTTCTGGGGAATTTATACTGCCTGCGATGCCCGTTTTAAGTGGGTGCCTATTCAGCCTTTCAGTTCGTCCTCTCTTCTCGGCAAAAAATGGAATGTTATCGCTGTCTATGACCCCACAAACACAACCCTCGTCCCCTGGTATGGCCAGGGAATATACCCTTGGAACCAGGCCTACTGCACCTATATGACGTTCCAGCCTGCTCCACTAAAGCAATTCATTGAAATGGGAATCTCCTCTAATAACATCTACTTTGGCAATTTCAAGAGGTCCTGGTACCTCCTTCCAAACCCCAAAACCAGTTCTGTCTTCTATGGATTTGATATGTCCAGCCCAACACTACTCTATGTTCAATATTGGGACACCCTTGGGAATGCTATCCTGACTACCGGTACCACTACTAGCTTCTTAATCTCCACAAGCAATAAAGAGATCAGCTCAGACCTCT
>Ga0065720_1021317_pt1 | contig 10927 bp, 10 predicted proteins | sample Thericmetagenome_FD_59107 | JGI IMG/M metagenome (GOLD analysis project Ga0065720, IMG submission 59107) | Thermophilic microbial communities from the Joint Bioenergy Institute, California, USA of rice/straw/compost enrichment - eDNA_2 v2... | ecosystem: Engineered > Solid waste > Grass >... | reverse complement strand
GGAAACCGGCTGGTATACATCGACAAAGTGGACGGCATGGAATCCGTCCGGCTCAATATCCGGGTCGGGGCCAAGCGATATTTGCATTGCAGCAGCATCGGCAAGCTGCTGATGGCGCACCTGCCTCCCGAGGAGCAGCAACGCATCATTCAGGAAGAAGGATTGCCGGCTTTTACCGCCCGAACCATAACCGATCCCGAACAATTGTTCAAGGAATTGGCGAAAATTCGGGAGATCGGGTATTCCATCAACGATGAAGAGAGCATGGAGGGCATCATGGGCATTGCCGCTCCCATCCGCGACAACCGGCATCAGGTTGTCGCAGGCATTACGATCTTCGCGCCGGTCAGGCGGGCGAAGGAAAACAAGGAGCGCTACATTCAACTTGTCAGGGAAACGGCGGATGAAATCAGCAGACAGCTCGGCTCCGGCTGAAGCCGAGTAAAACATGCGGAAAAACGCGAGAAGGAGGAACAGCAAGATGTCTCTGCGGGTCGCGGTGGTTGGTGTAGAACAAACCCCGTACAAACAGCAGTATGGCACAGTGATGCTGGAGGAATTGATTTTCACCACAATCAAATCGTTTTTGGACCGAAACGGTTTGTCCATGAAAGAAATCGACAACGTCGTCATCGCATCGTCGGACATGACCGACGGCCGCGCCATTTCCAGCATGGTGACCGGCGGTCCGGCGGGCTCGGTGAACCGCGACATGCTCAACTTGTCGAGCAGTGCGGAACACGCCTTTCTCTTGGGTGCGATGCAAATCATGTCCGGCCAGTACGGTTTGACGCTCGTCGCGTCCTGGAGCAAGACCTCCGAAAGTCCGGTGAGCGCCGTTGACCGGCTGGCGTGCGAGCCGTATTTCACCCGGGGGGTCGGCCTCAGCACAACGACAGGAGCCGCGCTGGAAGCGGCGGCGTACATGGCCAAACACAGCCCCGACCGCGATTCCATCATGAAGATCGCCGTCAAAAATCGGGAGAATGCGCTGAAAAATCCCTTCGCCCATCTCCGCGAACGGGTCGACCTTGGTCAATTGCAAGCTTCGCCCGTCGTTTCCTGGCCGCTCAGGGAAGCGGAACTTCCGCCGCTGTCCGACGGCGTGTGCGTCATGCTGCTCGCTTCGGAGAAACAGGCGGAGCGGTTCGCGGGCCCCAAGGCATGGATCAAAGGCATGGGCTGGGCGACCGATACGTTCTGGAACGGAGACCGCGATCTGACTGTCATCCGCAGCCTCGAAATCGCGGCCGCGCAGGCTTACAAGCGTGCCGGCATCACAAACCCGCTGGAGCAAATCGACTTTGCTGAGCTGCAGGAAACGTCGACATTTAACGAAGCGATTCAGTACGAGTCGCTCGGCTTCTGCGAGGCGGGAGAAAGCGTCAGGTTGATCGAAGACGGCCTCGTCTGGAGGGACGGCAAGTTGCCGGTCAACGTTTCGGGCGGAACGCTCAGTGCCAATCCCGCTTTCTGCTCCGGTTTTGTCCGCATCGCCGAAACCGCGTTGCAGGTGATGGAACAAGCCGGGGAGCGGCAACTGGCCAAGGCGGATGTGGGACTTGCGTCCAGCGTAAGCGGATTTGCATCGCAAAGCGGCACCGTCGTCATTTTGTCGAAGTGAGCAAAGAAAACTGGAAGGATGCCGGGGTGAGGACATGAGAGAGGTAGCGATCGTTGGAATCGGACAAACCAAACATAGCGGAAAACGGGACGATACGTTTCAGGATCTGATCATGGAAACAACGAGGCTTGTGCTGGAAGACGCCCAAACGACGATTGACAAGATCGATGCGGTGGTCTTTTCGATGGCCCCGGACGCGCTGATCGGCACCGTGCACGCCGAACGATGGATTGCGGACACCATGGGCGCCCAAGGCAAGCCGTGCATGCGGGTGAATACCGGCGGCGTTTCCGGGCTGTCGGCCGTTCAGGTTGCGTACTACCACATCGCGTCGGGAATGTTCGATACGGTGCTTGTGATCGGCGCCGACCGCGTCGGCGAATCGGGCGACGCCCAGACGATTTTGAACCGGATCTGGGATCCGATTTACGAGCGTGCGCTGCCGCTGAACACGATCACGATGCTGGCGATGAGCGCAATTCGCTTCATGGAGAAATACGGGGCGACGGAGGAGCACATGGCTCTTGTCTCCGTCAAAAGCCACAACAATGCGATGCTGAATCCCAATGCCCACATCCGCAAGCGGGTGACGGTGGAGGATGTGCTGAAATCGCGGATGATTGCTTATCCGATCAAATTGCTGGACAGCTGTCCGAAGACAAGCGGAGGATGCGCGCTCATTCTTACCGCGAAGGACAACGTGAAGTCGTTCCCGAACAAGCCCGCGTGGATCCGCGGCATCGGGCATTCGTCCGAAACCTACTGGATGGGCGATCGCCTAGGGCTCAAACTGGACAACGAGCACGGTGACCACGCCGATTCCATCGCGCTGACCCGCGCCGCCTGGCAAGCTTATAAAGCGGCCGGAATCAAGGATCCCCGCAGGGAGATCGATGTGGCCGAATTGTACGCGCCCTTCAGCAATATCGAACTGCACGCCGTGCAGGATGTCGGCCTTTGCGATTATGGCGAAGCGCACAAGCTGCTGGAAAAAGGCTGGTTCGACATCGACGGTGAGATGCCCGTCAATCCATCCGGCGGTGTGCTGTGCGCCAACCCGATTGCCGCCACGGCGATGATTCGGGTGGCGGAAGCGGCGCTGCAGGTAACGGGCCGCGCCGGAGGACATCAGGTGGAGAAGGCGAAGCGGGCACTGGCGACCGGTATCGGCGGCGATCATCAATTTTTCGGCGCCGTAGTCGTCGAAGCCGATTAAGCCGGAGCGACGCAACGGGTTCAGACTTACCACGCTAAGGAGGAACGCATGACATGAGCGAATTCAAAACCATGACGGAAAAATGGGACATCACGTATGAGCATGCGCTCGGTGAGACGGCCGGCCGCTTTTTCGAGAGCATCGTCAAGGAAAAGAAGCTGCTAGGCAAGAAATGCCCGAATTGTTCCCGGGTGCTTGCCCCTCCCCGTTCGTACTGCGATCGCTGCTTTACGGATACCGGAGAATGGGTGGAGCTGGGGCTGGAGGGACGCGTTCAAACATTTACGGTTGTGTTTCAAGGTTTCAAAGGCCTTCCCGAGCCGCCTTACTGCATCGCTTATGTGCTCCTCGACGGAGCAGACACCGCCATTTTGAACTATATCAAAAATGTCGACTGGACGCCGGAAAACGTAACCCGGCAAATCAAGGTCGGGGATCGGGTAAAAGTGGTATTCGGCGAGAAACGGGAAGGGAAAATTACCGACTTCTGGTTTGAAAAAATCGAATAAAGCAATGTTCCGATGTTCAGACACATCATACGCAGCATGAATCGACTTGGGTGGTGAAACCATGACGGGACTGCTGTCTGGCGTCCGGATTCTGGAATTGTCAGGCCCGGTGGGCGTTTATACCGGCAAATTGTTGGCCGATCTGGGCGCAGACGTGATCAAAGTGGAACCCCCCGGCGGCAGTCCGGAACGAAGCATGAAGCCTTTTATCGAAAGCTCGGAAGGCGCGAAGGAAAGCTTGGTCCACTTCTTTTACAACGCGAACAAGCGGTCCGTCACCCTTAATCTGGACAAACCGGAAGGGATCGACTTATTTTATCGGCTCCTGGCGACAGCCGACGCCATGATCGAGACGTTTCCGACGGAGAAGGTGGAAAACGGTCCGATGAATCCGCGGAAGCTTCTTGAACGCTTCCCGGGTAAAATCATTCTGTCCATCACGCCCTTCGGGCGGACGGGGCCTTATCGCCATTATGTGTCTACGGATCTGGTCAATATGGCGATGGGCGGCCTGCTCTACCTGGCCGGTCATCCCGAATCTTCCCCGGTTCGGGCTTACGGCAACCAGTCGTACATGATCGGTTCGCTGCATGCCGCCGTGGCTTTGCTCATGGCGCTGCACAAGGTCGGCCCGGAGGGGGAATACATCGACGTCTCCATTCAGGAAGCGGTCGCGCATACGCTGGAAAACGCGGTGCAATATTACGATCTGGAAAAAGTGGTGCGCAAACGAATCGGCAATTACCAGCCGGAAGCGGGAAGCGGACTTTACCCGGCCAAAGACGGATACGTATATATTTTGACAACCATGCGCGGAAAAATGCTGTGCTGGGATGAGTTCGTCCGCTGGCTGAGCGACGAGAACGCCGAGGGCGTCGAACAGTTGAAAGAGGAAGTTTGGCAAGAGTACGAATACCGCTTGCGTCCCGAAGCGATCGAAAGGTTCAACGAAATTGCCGTCTCATTCTTCCGGCGTTATGACAAACAAACCCTTTACGAGTCCGGGCAAAAATACGGTGTCAGCATCTGCCCGCTCAACACGCCGGCCGATTTGCTGAGCAGTCCGCAACTCCAAGCGCGGGAATTTTTCAAATCGGTCTATCATGACGATTTGCAGAAAACCGTCATTTATCCCGGTCCGCCCTATCGTTTTTCCGATGCCTCCGTCGGCGTAAGAAACCGTCCGCCCCGGCTTGGGGAACATAACGGGCCCGTGTATGAAGGGGAACTGGGCATCACAAGTGAACAACTGGAGCGATACGCGCTGGAGGGGGTGATCTGAAGTTGTATCCCCTTGAGGGTATTCGCATTCTCGATTTCAGCTGGGTGGGCGCGGGACCCTTCGTCACCAAACCGCTTGCGGACCACGGCGCCGAAGTGATCAAGATCGAAAGCCGGAGCAAGCTGGACGTCATCCGCTCGATGCATCCGTTCAAAGACGGCATTCCAGGCATTGACCGCAGCGGCTATTATGCCAACCGCAACAGCAGCAAATACAGCATGACGCTCAATCTGAAAACGCCGCAGGGCATCGAGATTGCCAAGGAGCTCGTCAAGCGGAGCGACGTCGTGGTCAACAACTTTTCGGCGCATGTCATGGATAAACTCGGGCTCGGCTATGAAAAGGCGAAAGAGTTGAAGCCGGACATCATTTACCTGAGCATGCCGATGCAGGGCGCCACCGGACCGCACAGCCGGTACAAAGGATACGGTCTTACGATCGGCGCTTTAAGCGGGCTGTATGCGCTTACGGGACACACCGACGAAGAACCCTGCGGCACAGGGACCAATTATCCGGACCACGCGCCGAATCCGTTGCACGGAGCCATCGCGATATTGGCGGCGCTGTATCATCGCAAGAAAACGGGAAAAGGGCAGTTCATCGAACTGTCGCAATTCGAATCGACGGTCAATATGCTTGGACCGGCGCTTATGGATGCGGCCAACAACGGCAAAGTGGCGGAACGGATGGGCAATCATTCTTTGGACGCGGCGCCTCACAACGTCTATCCGTGCCGGGGCGAGGACCGTTGGATTGCGATCGCCGTGGAAAGCGAGGCGGAATGGGAAGGTTTCAAGAAAGCCCTTGGCCATTCGGAATCGCTTGCGGATGCAAGATTCGAGCGCATGGAAGACCGCAAGAAGCATGAGGAGAAGCTTGACCGGCTGATTGCGTCCATCACGGCCGAATGGGATGCCGAGCTGCTGTTCAAGCGCCTGCAGGAACATCGGGTGAAGGCGGGCGTGGTCAAAAACGCGGAGGAAGTTTTGCGGGACGAGCAGCTTTTGGCCCGGGACCACTGGGTGTATCTGGATCATCCGGAAATGGGCCGTTCGGTATACGACGCGCCTCCCTATAAATTCACCCGTTTGAAAAGCGGTTTGCGCAGCGCGGCGCCGCTCCTTGGAGAGCATACGAAATATGTTTGCCAACAAATATTGAACATGGATGATGCCACCTTTGAAGCGCTCAATGAAAAAGGGGTGTTCCATTAATGCCAATTGAATACGAGAAGCAGGGCGATCTGGCCTGGATCACCATCAATCGCCCCCAGGCGCTGAACGCGCTTGACATAGAAAGCTTTCGCGAGATGAGAAACCGCCTGATGGAAGCCCGGGACGACAACGATGTCCGGGTGATCCTGATCACCGGGGCGGGAGAAAAGGCTTTTTGCGCCGGGGCCGACATCAAGGGGACCCTGCCGACATTGGGAGGGTTTCTGGAAAACTACTTCAAGCCTGTTTCGGAAAGCATTGATGAAGGATTGTACATCCGGGGCATCGATGTCGCAAGTCTGCAAATTTGGAAACCGTTGATTGCAGTCGTCAACGGATATGCCATGGGAGGTGGTTTTGAACTGGCACTGGCCTGCGATCTGCGCATCGCTTCCACGAATGCGGTATTTGCGTTGCCGGAAGTCCGGATCGGCAGCATTCCGGCAGTCGGCGGGATTCAGAATTTGTGCAATGCGGTTCCGTCCGCAATTGCGATGAAAATGATCCTGACCGGCGAATCCGTTGACGCGAAAACCGCATTGCAATACGGAATCGTCAGCGATGTCGCGGAACCGGCGAAGCTGCGGGAGACCGCCGAGCGGATTGCAAGGCAAATTGCGGACAACGCGCCGCTCGCGGTAAAGACAGCCAAGCTGCTTGGCGTAATGGGAAGAAACATGCCCGCCGGACAGGCCATCGAAATGGAGAAGTTCTTGTGGGGGCTGCTCAAGGATACCGAGGATCGGATCGAAGGCCGCAAAGCCTTCGCCGAAAAACGCAAACCTGTTTACAAAGGAAAGTAAGTCAAAAAATCAATTGAACAAATGCCAGCATCAATGAAAGGGGTTGCAAAAAAGTTATGAAGAAGAACATCTGGATGACGGCTTTGGCTTTGGTTCTGATCGTTTCGCTTTTGGCCGCATGCGGAGGCAAAGGAAACAGCGGCAGCACCGGCAACGGCGGCAATTCGGGGCAAAGCGCCCAACCCGCAGGCCAATCGGCAGGCCAACCCGCAACTTCATCCAACGCCGGCGGCGGAGACAGCGGCGGGAAACCGGATAGTCAAAAGGAAATGACGATCAAAGTGGCCCACAACTTGCCGGAAACGCAAACGGTCGGCAAAGTGATGTCGCTTTTCAAAGAAGAAGTGGAGAAACGGACGGCGGAAACTTCGGTGAAATTAACGATCGATTTGTTCCCCGCCGGTCAATTGTTCAACGATTCCACGATGGTGGACGCGCTGCTCAGCAACTCCCTGGAAATGGGCGTCATCAATCCGGATACGTGGGCCGGCGGTGTTCCCGCCCTGAAGGCGATCAGCATGCCGTTTATGTTCGACAGCTTTGAACATAAGAACAAGGCGGAAGACGGCGAATTTGGCCGGCTTATCGCTGAAGAGATGAACAGGAACGGATTGCAGTTTGTTTCCTGGGTAGAATACGGCACGATGACCTATTTCTTCAAAAACAAAACGGTGGCCAAACCGGAGGACTTGAAAGGCGTGCGGCTGCGTTCCTTCGGACAAACTTCGGCGGAAACGGCCCAGGCGTTCGGCGCTTCTCCGACGGTGATCAGCTCCTCGGAAATGTACCAGGCGCTGGAACGCGGCACGATCGACGGCGTCCATACGGGCGTAAGCTCCATCGTCGAGCGCAAGCTGTATGAAGTGTTGACGGATATGACCGGAGGGCCGAATTTCCGCATCACGTTCCTGACGCAAATCCTGGGGGCAAGCCCCAAGTTCTGGAACGAGCTGCCGGATGACACCCGGGCGGCGATACTCGAAGCGGCCAAAGTCGCCAACGAATTCGGACGTCAAGACTCCGAGCAGAACGACGCGGAATACACAAAGCAAGTGCAGGAACTCGGCGTGAAACTGACGGAAGTCAGCGCCGAAGACGGAAAAAGATTCAAAGATCAAGTGCAGCCGGTATATGACAACTATGTGGCGGCAGCCGGTGAAATTGGCCAGAAAATACTGGATGCCGTCGAGGCCGCCAAAAATTGACGGCAATCACGGCCGAACGGAGCGGAAGACTCTGACTCCCGCCGCTTACGTTCGGCCCATTTCCCCCAAGAACGGCTCCATGTTTCAAGCAGGAAGTGAATGGAGGAAGTGATTTGAAGTTACTGGATCGGGGACTTACGTTTATCGAATACGTGATCGGCGCTTTCCTGTTTATTCTGATGATCTCTGTTTGTTATGACGTCGCTGCCCGGGGGTTGTTCAATTCACCGACAATCTGGGCCAATGAAATTTCGCTTTATTTGCTGCAAGCCATCATTCTGCTCGGAATGGCGGTCAATTTGCGGCACAGAGAACATATTCAGGTCACGTTCCTGATCACCAACCTGAAACCGACGGCGAAGAAAATACTGGGAGTTTTCCACATGCTCGTCGTTCTTGCTTTTGCCGCCGTTGTCATCAAATACGGATACGATTATTTCGCAGCGGCGCTTGAAACGGGAAGACGTTCTTCCACGCTGCTCAAAATACCGCTGTTCATCCCGTACGCCATCTTGCCTCTGAGCGGAGTATTGCTCGGATTGGAAGCTTTCAGGCAAATGATCGTACTCTGGATGAAGAAAGAAGCGTGATCGTATGACGTTTATCCTCTTAATGGCACTTGTCTTGCTGGCCATCTTGCTGGTCGGCACGCCGGTCGCGTTCAGTCTCGGCATCGTGGGCATCGGCGCGCTGGTCGTCGCCGACGGCTTTGATTCGCTGAACCAGATGCCGATTGTCATTTACAAATCCCTCGGCGACTTTATTCTCGTGGCGATCCCGTTGTTTATCCTGATCGGCACGATTCTGGAGAAAGGGAAGATCGGGGAATCTCTTTACAATCTGGCCTACAAATGGCTCAGCAACATTCGCGGCGGCATTGCGATCACGACCATCGTCGCCTGCGTGTTCATCGCCGCGATCGTCGGCGCCAGCATGTCCGCCATTCTGGCCATCGGCGCGATTGCCATTCCGCAAATGTTAAAGCGCGGCTATTCCAAAAGCGTGACCTACGGAACGGTGGCCGTGGGAGCTTCCCTCGGCATCCTGATTCCGCCCAGCGTGCCGATGCTGATTTATTCTTCGCTGACGGACGCATCGCCGTCCAAACTGTTTTTCGCCGGTTATTTGCCCGGGTTTATCATCGCCTTCTTTCTGATGGTCTATGCCTATTTCAGAAGCAAAAATGTGGTGAAGCAGCCGCTTCCGCCGCTGAAAGAAAGGCTCCAAGCGGTCGCCAAAGAAATCCCGGCATTGCTCATCCCGTTTCTCATTATCGCCGGGATTTACAGCGGATGGGTGACTCCGACGGAAGTGGCCGCGGTGTGCGCCCTGTACAGTTTGCTGATCGCCATTTACTATTACAAAATTATCGGTTGGAGGGACTTTCCGCGCATCTTTCTGGAAGGCACCCGAACCTCCACCGTCATCCTGTCGATTTTTGCCGGCGCGCTGTTCTTCGGCCATGCGCTGACCTACCTGCGATTGCCGCAGATCATCAGCGAATTTACGCTCAGCCTCGACATGCATCGGCTCTATATTCTTCTCATTATGATCGTCATCTGGACCGTAATGGGCTTTTTCATGGACGTCATGTCGATTTTGCTGATCACCGTACCGATTTTTTATCCTGTGGCCATGGCGCTGGGTTATGACCCGATCTGGTTCGGCATTGTGCTCATGATCGTCATGGAGATGGCCGTGCTGACGCCGCCCGTCGGCATGAACCTGTTTGCCATCCAGTCCATTCAGCGCGATGAAAAATTCAACACGATCGTGGTCAGCACCATGCCGGCGATGCTGACGTTGGTGCTCTGTCTGATTTTGCTGATCATTTTCCCGCAAATCGTGACGTCTGTCGTCTGATTTTTGCGGCGCATTTTTACGACATGGCGGAGGTAGTGGGACATGATGATCGAATTTGAGGGTTTCCCCGTCGCGGACAACCAATTGACAGTGAAAGAGGGGCAATTGTATCTGAAGGGTTACCGCTGCCGGGATTGCGGACATGTCATGTTTCCCGCGGCGGAACTGTGCCTGAACTGTTCCGGAGAACAAATCGAGGAAGGGCCGATCGGACGGGACGGCGAGCTGGTGGAATATACGATCAGTTACACGGCGCCGGAAGGGTATGAAGCGCCGCTGGTTCAGGCGCTGGTCCGGTTAAAGGAAGGCCCCGAAGTGTTCGCTTTGCTTGACGCCACGGAGCAGGAGATGAAGACGACGGAAGCGGGCGCTCCACTCAGGCTTATTCCGGTCGTCGATGATGGACGGATTGTCGGCTGGAGATTCGGCAGAAAGAAAGGGATGGGGTTATGAACCAGGTTGTCGTAGCCGGCACGGGACTTCATCCGTTCGGCAAATTCCCGGAGAAAAGTCTGAAACAGCTCTCCAGCGTCGCAATTAAGGAAGCGTTGCGGGAGGCGCGGATTGAACTTCGGCAGATTGAAGCCGCTTTTGTCGGCAATGCCTTTGCCGGTCTCACAACCGGACAGGAATCTGTTCGCGGACAAGTCATTCTGCGCTCCATCGGTCTTGACGGAATCCCGGTCATCAATGTGGAAAACGCATGCGCCAGCGGTTCCACCGCACTGCATCAGGCATGGGTGTCCATTCTGGCCGGTTTGTATGATACGGCGCTTGTGCTTGGAGCCGAAAAATTGTTTGTCGGCAATACGGCCCGCTCGATCCGGGCGATCAGTTCCGCAACCGATGTGGAAACGATGGGATCACGGGGGCTGCAATTTACGGCGTTGTACGCGATGAGCGCCAAACAATATATGAAAAAATACGGCGCGACCATTGAAGACATCGCCTTGGTGGCCGTGAAAAACAGCCGCAACGGCAGTCTGAATCCGATCGCGCAGTTCCGCAAACCGCTGAGCGTGGAGCAGGTGCTGTCTTCAAGGATGATCTCGGAGCCGCTGACGCTGTATATGTGCAGCTCGATAGCGGACGGCGCGGCGGCGGTCATACTGATGAGCGAAAAGAAAGCCCGGCAGGTTGGCGTCACCAGGCCCGTTTTTATTCGGGGTTGTCAGGTCATGTCGGGCATTTATCAGCGCCGCGACGGCGAT
>Ga0065720_1021305_pt1 | contig 10931 bp, 4 predicted proteins | sample Thericmetagenome_FD_59107 | JGI IMG/M metagenome (GOLD analysis project Ga0065720, IMG submission 59107) | Thermophilic microbial communities from the Joint Bioenergy Institute, California, USA of rice/straw/compost enrichment - eDNA_2 v2... | ecosystem: Engineered > Solid waste > Grass >... | reverse complement strand
GTAACAGAAAAATCTTCGAAGGAATCAGATGAATTAGGACTAATAATAGGTTGAAAGTTTAGGAAAAACAACCTTTCCTAAAGATACAGTGAATAGGTCCATACAGCGGATGAAAAATATAGAATTAAAGTCAATCTTTACCTTGAATGAATTTGATCGATGTAATGCAGATATCATTATTCTATAATCAGAAAAAATAAAGAAAGGAGATAAAACTGTCTAAACTAAGAATACTTGCTAGATTTGAAACGAAGGTAAATTGTAAAGTATGCATTTATGCTTTTCCCTTTAGATAGGTAAATAATTCTGGATTGTTGATTCTCCTCAGCATCTTCCCTCTGTACTTTAGGTGATCATGTTTATACTTCATCTTCCCATCGAAGATCCAATTCACACTAAAGTACTTCACAAAGACCTTTCCTACCTCTCGAAAAATTCTTTTGAAAGCTTTTTCACGATCGCTGTCGTCATCGTATTCCTGTAGCAAGGCTCTGAAATTGTTTATATTTGTGATATATTCCTTCCTTTTTGATATAAAAGACTGGAATTCCTGGATCGTGACACCTTCTTTTTGGACAAGTGGTTCTAGATAAGTATGAGCTAGTGGAGAGATAGCAAAGGCCGCGATGGCGTTTCCATAATTTCTAACAATGTTTTTAGTCTTTTTTACTTTATCTGGAGTGAAGGAGTAGCCTGGAATTCTTCTTCTTTTCTTTGGAACTTCTTCTTCATTCGAGGTTTTTTGGTTAGACGGACTTCCACTGAGCGGTGAATTTTGATTCCAGAGCAAATACTCCTCTTCATAATTGCTTTGCTCAGGGATTGCTATTTTAAATGGTTCCTTCTTCGCTAAATGTGGACTTGCATCCAGAAAGCGACTAGGTGAATCTAGAGGTCCATGAATGTTCTCCATGTGTTACTGGGCAGCAACCGATAGGTGATTTTAGTACTTTCAAAGACTTCAGTAAAAGAATTATAAATTGTTCTACAGCATATAATTTATTAGGTTCGAGAATTCCTTTGTAAATTTATCATTGCTGGTTCACATTACTTTGTTTACAAAACAATTAGCCTTCACGCTATTAAATATTTCTGTCGAAATTAAATCTATAATGACATACACAAAGGTTAGGCTAGTATCTAGATGCTATTAATCATTTTTGCATTTTTGAATTTGAGAAATCTTCCTAGAAATCAAAACTAAAATTATTAATTGAATATGGTCTAAATTAAATTCTAACTCTAATTCGAAAAGTACATTAAACTTCTCGGATTGGAATCTTTTGATTGGCCTGATCATAGATCTAGAAGTGTTAGTAATTAGCTCTCCATTAGAAGTTTTGAGGCTTCTGAAATCGTTATTCCTTTAGCATTTTCTATCAACATAGCTTCTAGCCAAAACCCTTGTAAATTTCTAGCTATTAATCAAATTCATTTAAAATGTGCTGGGATACCTTGAAAATAGCTTTATTCATAGTCTTTCTCAATAAAAAATGGCTTCCTATAAAAAGTCTTTCGAAGTTATTGTATAAAAAATAAAACCATCAAAAGTAAATTAACATGTATCTGGATGATTTACGGACAGATGATATTTTTTACTCGAGTTTTGTAAAAAGTTCAGGATTCTTGATTCTAAGCAGCCATACCCCCTGTACTTTAAATGAGCACCAGTGTATTTTATTTTACTGCTAAAAATCCAATTCACGATAACATATTTCATAAAGGCTATAGCAGTCTCTCTGAACAACCTCTTAAACACACTAGCTTTCTCACTATTCTGCTCATTCCCCTGAAGCAAATCTCAAAAATTTATAAGATTAGATATTGTTGGCCTCGTGTCTTAATGAAACCTAGAAACTCTCTCAAAGAGATATCATTCTGTTTTATAAGATTTAAAGATATGGTATTGCTAATTTAGATACAGCTCATTGGCAATAGCATATCCATTTCGTAACGATATTATTCCTCAGGCTTGGCCGATCAGATGACAAATTTACCCTTGTAACGCTGCTTCTTATTTTGGGGTTTGTTGAGATCCTTTTCTGTGCTATCAACAATAGGCCTTTAAGTGTGGAAAATACTTTATCATCTTCCTTTTCACTCTAAAACAGTTTCTTTATGACTGAAACCTGATTGTTGAGGAAGTAAGGCTCTTCAAAGTCTTAAATTCTTCTGGGTGGTCATGTGAATCATCTATTATCGAGAATTAATTTAATATTATTCCTTTAAGGGACTAAATATAAGAATTCTCGTTTATGGAGATATTTGATTGATTAACTCAAGGTTAATCATGAAGCTCTAAACTTCTTTCTTAATATGCATGAATTTTTATTCATGAATTTTTGAGATCTTAACATAAGATTGAAGCCATTTTCGATACCTGCCAAGTTGTATCCCTAGTTTTATAGCTATAAGCCTATGTATTTTCTTATATCTCCGTCCTAGTAGTTCATCGAATTTGATGAAAATCTTTAATAATTAAGTTATATCAATAATCAACCAAGGAAGGCACCCATATAAGTACTCTACTATATTAGGTCGCAATATGGCATACCTAAAAGCATTTTAATACAGAAATTCCCAAATAGTAGGAGTGTTGTGTCCTACAATTATAATATCTAGAGATGAAAAGGTCAAGGAATCCTATTAGACAACTTGAAAATGAGCCTTTTCACAGAATATCTGAATTGAATAAAGATTACATGTTCGTTGTGTGCATTGAGAAGCTTGAGTCCCAGAACAACTTGTATTTTGGATATTTCGCAGCAATAAAATTAATAGCATATTTTAGTCTCAGGAGGTTCGGATCTCTAAAGAATTTAGATAAAGTTTAGAGATTTGCAGAGAAGAAGATGTCTGCAGTGGATGATGCATGTTGAAAAAGAAGGATGATATAAGAAGGGGCGCTAACATTCAAACCTAATTTACAATGTTACAAGAAGATAAAAATGACGAGTTAGATATAAACAACTTTGATGTGTATATAGGATGGAGTTATTTTCTTTTCTTCTTAAGATAGGTGAAAAGATGGGGATTCATAATTCTTCTGAGCATCCTACCTCTGTATTTGAGGTGATCGTCTCGATACTTTATTTTGCTGCTGAAGATCCAATTCACAGCAAAGTATTTTACAAATACTATACCTATTTGTTTAAATATTCTCTTACATTTAATCTCAATATCACTATCATCTTTTGATTCCTGCAAGAGCGCACGGAAAGCATCGATGGAAGTGATCTGATCCTTTCTTTCAGCGACGAACTGTTGAAAAGTATTGAGCTTGAGATCTTCTTGCTCAATCATAGGCTCTAAGTACGGGAGAGCAATATTTGAAATTGCAAATGCAGCAATTGCATTACCATAATTTTTCACTATATTCTTGGTTCGTTTGACGTTCTCAGATGTTGATGAAGTAGTCGGGTTCCTGTTTCTTTTCTTTTTTATATTTTTGGAGTTATCATTGACTTGTTCTGGCACTATTCCAAAATTTATACCTAAGCCCAGTGACTTTGAAAGGCTCTGAGCGATCATTAGTTCTTTTCTCCTGGCTTCCTCAAAAGAAAGGGGCTCCTCTCGCATATAGAACTCGTCCGAAATAGGCACCCCGAAATTGAAGAAAGAGTCGATCATTAAACTAATTTGTCAGAAATAAAATATCGGAGTTAGATTCTAAATTCGAATAAATAATAATTTGTTATCAGAAGGCCTGGTCATAATAAATGTTTGAATTCTAGATATTTTACATTCAATTATTCAATGCTCAATTTCCTTCTCCACTAAATAAAAGAGCATTATTTGGAAAATGCTAGAGTTCCAAAGGCGCTAACTATCTAGACTCAACTATGAGACTTAGATGAATTCTATTATTAGATTATAAAACATTCTGAAAAACCTCTCTTGTTTCCACTTAAAAACTCTTCAGCATGTCACTATTTTCACTCTAAGACTCTTTGCATACTCTTTCTTTTTCCAATATGAAACCATATTAAATAAATCAAATTGAGAATTTTAACAGCTTATTCTTCTTAGAATCATTTATTTCAAAAGGTTAGAGCTTTACTCTTCCAAGAGGTTAAAAGGCTCCTCAGATCACCTTCCCTCCTATATCTTGAGAAAAGTAATTTTTACTATTATAACAAACATTACATTCATTCTCTTCTAAAAAAAGGCTGCTATTCTATTATTATCCAGAGCTTCTTTTCTTGAAAATTAGTTTGAAGTAAAGATTCATTTCAATAAAATCTTTTATCACAGTTTTGAATTAGTGATTGAAATTTTTTGAGATATCTAAGTAATTATAGATCCATAAATATTTCAAAAGATGTGACTGCTCACCAACTAATCATGATTACTTAACCATCAGAACAGACACTTGGAATCTCATACCTTAGTACGTCTTATTTTAAAATTTCAAAGAAAAATTTTCAAAAGATCCTATAGAAAGGAGTTCTACACTAAAATACTTGTAATCCTCCAATGTCTCTAAAAAAATGAAACTTTGATCAAATGTACTATTGAAAAAGAACCTCAGGTCATCCAAATTGAGAGAAGTAGACTCTACCTCATTAAATCTGTGGCTGTTAATCACAAGGGATCATATAGGGAAAATTGATTCTCTCTCAAAATCCCTGTGTGAAGGACTGATTCTTAGGAGTCTAAACTATCTCTCATCTCTTGGTGATGGTTTCTTTATATAAATCCATGATATTTTACATTTTAGACATCAATCTTGTATTAAAGAAATGGAGGTCTAAATTAAAGAGGCTTCATAACTTATCACCTCTTGTGAAGTTCGCTGATTAACTGTGAGCAAGTTCAGTTGTGCTAATTGATCCAATATCAGATAAAGTATCTTCAACAACATCTAGATAACACACCCTCTACCCATTCCAACTTCCTCATTAAAATCCCTATCAGTGCATAGCATTTCTTCTGTTCATCTCGATTAGCATTAGAATTATTCTCAGATCTGATCCATTTGGCTACAACTATACATGAACTTTTATCATCATACCAGAGCTGTTAAGACGTCTGTTGGAATTATCCAATATGTTCTGGTCATTGAAATCAGCAGATATTCCCTTCTTGGTTCCTAACCTGATGAAGTTAGAAATCCTGTGGGTATAAATGTAGCATCTAAATTTATTATTTAGGCAACTCAAAACTTTCATCCCGTTTCTGCGGTCTATTAATAGCAAATCAAGAAGGAATTTGACATATAAGACAGTTCCAGGCAAGATTTCGATCACCTCTTGAAGAGATGTTATTAATCCAAGGGAAAAATTATTTAGTAAAATAGCCGATAAAGTCAGATAAAAGAGTGTACGTGAAAGCCTCTATGAATAATTTAGCTTACCTAATATTTACATGAAACAAACTCTGTTTCAATGAAATTATTTTATAGGTTAAGGAAAATAAAAAACTGATCCTCAGATCCTAGGCTTTTCATTGAGATACGTGAATAACTCAGGTTTTTGTATCCTTCTTAGCATTTTAAAACGATATTTAAGATGCGCTTCTCTGTGTTTAAGCCTGCTGTTGAATATCCAATTAACACTGAAATATTTTACAAAGATTTCGCCCATTTTTCTAAAGATCTTCTTGTTCAATTTCTCTTCTTCTGAGTCATTAGAATCTTCTTGGAGTAGCCTTCTAAAGTTGTTGATATTACACAGCCCATTCTTTTTTGATGCAATATATTCTTGAAACTGATCAACAGTGATTGGGAGTGACTTTAGAAATTCCTGTAAATATGGAAGAGCCAAACGAGACCTACAAAAAGAAGCTATGGCATTCCCATAGTTTTTCACAATGTTCTTAGTCGATAACGTCGCAAGATAAGTTTCATTTTTATTGCTTGAAGTATTACAAGCTGCGTCTGACTCTTGGATTTCTGTAGGTGCAATTTGAGATTCTTCAAGTGTAGGCGGATCCCAATCCTCTATAGGTGGGATCTTGGCATCTCCTGAAAACAGGTGATTCTTGTGAATGTTCTGTTGAGAAACTCCATCGCTCTTTTCTAAAACAGAAAATGAATAAGACATTTCTTGTTCAAGCATTTTGAGCTCAGTGATGAAGCATTCATAAGATTCATCCATAGTTTCTCTTGTCAGGGATAGAGAATAAAACTTATTATGAATGAATGTTCTATTATTTGGTTTATATTTATAGTTTCGAAGATGAAATCTTTACTTAAGAACTTCTATATAATTTGTTCGATGGCCCCGATAAGATTCGGTAAAAAAACAGTTATTTAAAGCGTCCATATAACAGCTTAAATATTCCAGCCCAATCAAAACCATAATGCTCAGATGGTTCAACCATTTTTTATATTAAACTCACATCCATCGATTTTTAATCTAATTGGGCTTATAATAGAATCCGAGTATAGAATTAAATTTTTTTAAGAGACTGACATGCCAATCAAAGAATTCAACCAAGCGAATATAACCCACAGGAAAAACCAATACATGAGGTTGGTATTTTGAAAAAGCCTTGCTTAAAATTCCAAAAACAATTCGAAAGTCAAACTAATAAAGTTAACTTTCAAAATCAGTTTCTTGCTCAAAAATCAAGTAAGAGTGCTTAATTTCTAATGTAACAAGCACTCATTAGACTTAAAGTTTGAGAATTACCATAATTTTAGTAGTAGATGAAGGACTTTGATAACATCTCTGTAAAACCATCATAGAGAACTTCTACTAGCTAAAGCAATTGATGAAATATTAAACCCTAGCTCTAAGATTCTCACAGCTGTTCCCCTTATACCAGATATTATATAAAGTGTGATGTTGTCTTCATATAGGGTTCATGCGGACTATCATCAAATGATGTTAAGGACTTTTTGTCAGAATAATGAAATTAATATGTGGGGTTGTTATTAGAGGGGTTTAATTTGACTCTAACAGATATCAGACAACTTTAATCCTGTATGCCATCAAAGTATATAAATTCATGTTATAGCATAAAATATTATGAAGGCCAAATAAGTATAAGATCTCAATATCTTGCTATACGATTAACATATAGTAGGAAAGAAAACATAAAGTATGATATTTACATGGTTTCCCCTCAAGCTTTCTAACTTGTTTAAGTAAATAAATTTGAATTTTGTATCCTTCTCAGCATTTTAAACCAATACCTAAGATGGGTTTCATTGTGCTTAATTCTTCCATGAAAACCAAATTCAGGCTAAAATACTTGATAAAAATTTCAGCTAATGTTTTGAATAAACTTTGAAATTCTGCTTCATCCTTAGGACCTTCTGGAACAGGTATTAATAACTTCCTGAAAAGAGGCCCTTTGGAATGTAATCTTTAAACTTCTTTCTCTCTTAACTGTTCCTTTTTGTTTCCCTGTCAAGATAAGATAAGCAAGAAGAGAAATTGAGAAGGCTGCTATGGCATTCCCATAAGTCTTTACTATATTTTTGGTCTTCAATGATTTTGAGTAGGATTCTAACTTACTCTGTCTTGGTAGTTGAGTGGAAGAGAGTCTCGATAGGGAATTTCCGGCATCTTCTTCTCCAAGGGAAATCCATTTCTAATTTTGCTCTTCATATCGTTCAAAGTTTGTAGTTAGGTTCAGAAATTTATCCTCTGTAAAACACTAAGGCTCTGTTTTCTTTTGGTGGATTGTTTCTGTTTGGTGAAAATAATGCTGCTGTGGGCTTGGCTAAGTTTCATACTAAACAAAGCATATATCTCGTGATCACTTCCATTATAATTGGTTATCTAATTCTAAATTACTCATTATCAAAATGGTCAGTGTGGAATTAATTATTAGTGACATTGAATGGTTTCTAGATTTTCAACTTACTTGTTGTCAACTCCGTATCTTAATATTTCAAAGATACAACAAATCGAAAATTCTCTATCTTCGGTCTTGATAGAAGAAAACTTTTGGTTAAACTACATGAGAAAATTAGATAATAGCGAATCTATTCGACTCCATAGCAATCTCGTTTTTTTGAATGGGATACAAGAGAGAAGAGTTGCCTTCATGATTCAAAAGTCTGATATGTAATTTTCTTCGCCTTTGAAGGGACTCAGTCCTTAGAATGATTCGAAAATGGTAATCTTGAAATTTCTAAGAAAATTCAAATTCAATATGAGAAAACATGGTTAATTCTTCGCTATATTTCAGATTGTCAAAAGGGCCAAAGTGAGCCAGTTTAGTTGAATGTTTAGCTCTGCTCATTCTATCCTACAAGTTAATCAACCCTTTTCTTAGAGGAATTGAAGCAAGATCAAAGTATATGCTAATTCTGTACAGGGACGAATCTTAGAAGCTGGCAAAATCTTAAACAGTGTTTATTTGGTGGCTCTCTCAAGAAGATGATGCTGGAAGAGAACTCGAAGGCTTAATAGTCAAAAATTACTGAAAAATTATCCACAACAGAAAAGGAATAAATACAGCTAGATAGAAACTTAACATTTTCAACTTCATGAGGAAGAGATGGCCTCTACATTCTTTTTAGCGTATGAATAACAGCGTGGTAGTTGTGCTCGATATAACTCTCACTGTTGATGAAAAAATTATCACGAATATTAAATAATCATTAATAAATCAAAGAGAAGAGCCAAATACTTTTATTAGGAAGAGCTGGCAGAATTTACAACTCCTGTCTGATTGTATATGATTGTTGGAGCTTAAAAACAAAATTCTCGGTTCCAAAAGATCTATGGCTCAAATCATTATTTTTGACAGCATTAATAATAAAGTTACTCAAACTCCATTGCCTTGCATTTTACCCCACATTTGGAGGTATAATAGCCAGGTCTTTAATTCAAGAAATGATTTGAATTGTGAGATTAGTAGAGTACTCTAATCTTGGAAAATAGGAACAGAACTAACAACACGATAAAGACTTTTTTTTGATTTATTCTTCACAACAAATATGTCTAATAATTCAGGTATAGAGATTACTGGGTGTGACTGATCTTCTGTTTTATTTATCACAGGTTGTTTTATAAGTTCAGAAATCAAGTACTAACAATAATAAAGAAAAAGCTCAACAACCAACATTATGCCTGACAATCTAAAGAAATTTACAAGAACTAACAATTATTTTATACACAAGATAGAGAGCTATAAGTTAAAAATACGAAAACTCTTCATATGTTGAGTCAATCAAGAAAATAAATTTTTCTGATTGTCACTCAAAAAGGATCGTTTTCTTGTAGATGATAGAAAAAATTAAAACTTCACACTTTTTCATTCATATAAGTAAAAAGATCTGGCCTCTGAACACGCCTCAGCATTTTTCCTCTAAATTTTAAATGAGCTTCTCTGTGCTTGAGGCGACTGTTAAAAATCCAGTTAACGCTAAAATACTTGATAAACACCTCCGCAATCTTCCTAAATGTCCTCTTCTTGATCCTAGTTTCGGCTGAATCTGATTCATTCTCCTGTAAGATCGTGCGAAGGTTATAAATGTTGCAGAGTGACCGCTTTTGATTCAAAATGTATTCTTGAAATTGAGTTGGTGTTAACGCATCATTTTTCAAGAACTCAGTTAAATATGGGATCGCAAGCTTTGATGTGGCAAACGAAGCAATTGCATTTCCATAGTTCTTCACGATGTTCTTAGTGGATTTGGTTTCCTCGGATGCTCTTGGAGATCTCCCTTGACTCATTTGAGATGAGGCCCTCAATTTCTGTATTTTTCTTTTGAAATTTGGGTCTTTACTGGATGGCAACCAATCCCAAGTATCTTGATTTGTATCCTGGGGGACTAAGGTTTCAGAGAGAGGCCGCCTTTCAAAGCTATATTCATTGGCGAAACTATGTATGGGTGTTGGATCACGACAATCCAATGGTTTCAATGTTGGACTGGTTGGACTTGGAAAGAACTCGTCCATATTTTAAATATTTTTATTAAATTTTAGGTGATATTAGACTTGAGATCTGTGTCAGTAAAGACAATTGTTGGAAACAAGGATTTAAAATAGAAAAACATCTTCTGCCATTAGATACTCACGTTTCTGATCAAATCATTCATCAATACCCTCATATATAGAGGAGTTGTACGTCGTCTAATGAATCAACCAGTTTTATTTTATCTGTAACTTATTTCTTTAATTCTATAGTTTCAACCCTAACTCTAGTCTAGTCAATCAGACAAAGTAATCCTCTTTATTCAACATTATTGAGCCCAACCTACACAACAAATAAGTTAATCGTCTTTTTCGAAGAGATTCCAAGGCCCTTAATTTCTAAATTAACCTTCTAAGCTTATGATCCTGCAATGTTAATTTAATTCTAGAACCTGCTTTCAGAACTTTGTTCAAAACTCTCGTCAACCCTTCATCTCTACGATCTGAGAATGTCCTCAGAGAGTAAGACGGATCCATTCATTTTCTAGATATTCACAGAAGTTCAGCAAGAATAAATAGGATGCAGTTGTGTTAATGCAATTAATAATACAAGATAGCTCAAAGAAGTTCGGGGGTTTAACAAGAAATATAGCAGAATAATATCAACTCTCCATCCAAAGTCATCTGATTGTAAAACATAATAATATTCCTTTTGTAGACGTTGAAAGAAGATGCATCTCTCTTGAAAATACAAAGATTAATAAGCTCGCTAGTTACAAACTTCAGTTTTCTGTTATACTTATTGAATATAAAAAACAAATTGTTCAATAAATGACAAGACTCTGAAAACCTTCTATCTTAGGATCGTTATAGTATCTGCCTGCTGTTTTGAGCAATTTAATATCTCTTGGATAAAAATGCTTTACCTAAGTTATATTGCCCTTTTGAGAAGCAAGAAGCAGTGGGTTAGAAAATTGAACCTTGAATCACAAAGAATTTAAGTAAATATCGTTGGTAACAGACTTTTTGAGGATAGATGGCATCAAAAAAGAAAACTCTCGTTGACCCCGTTTCTCGAAGATTAATGAAATTATAAAAACCTTCAATCTTGGA
>Ga0065720_1021313_pt1 | contig 10934 bp, 10 predicted proteins | sample Thericmetagenome_FD_59107 | JGI IMG/M metagenome (GOLD analysis project Ga0065720, IMG submission 59107) | Thermophilic microbial communities from the Joint Bioenergy Institute, California, USA of rice/straw/compost enrichment - eDNA_2 v2... | ecosystem: Engineered > Solid waste > Grass >... | reverse complement strand
GCGAGGTGGACGGCGGCGACGAGCCCGTTGTGGCCCGACCCGATGACGAGCGCCCGGGTCATCGTCGTGGCCTACCCCGCGCGGCGGGGCCTCAGGCGCCCGGCCGCTCAGCGGTGGTCGATGCGCGCGCCGGCGAGGCGCCGCAGCGCGGCCATCGCCGGCACGCTCGCCAGCACGGTGCCGCCGCACACGAGCCACATCGCCGCGTACCCGCCGGTGTCGGCGAAGGGGCCGTGGAGGACCTCGATCGCGATCCCGGCCAGCAGCGGCCCGAGCGCGGTCCCGATCCCGCGGCTGAGGCTGTAGAAGCCGGTGAGCAGGCCGTGTCGGCCGGCCGGCATGAGCGGCTGCAGCAGCGCGTAGGGGAGCGTCATGACGATCCCGCCGCCGAAGCCGATGACGAGCATCACGGGCACGAGGACGGCGACGTGCCCGGTGAACGCGGGCACGAGCAGGCCGAGCCCGTAGGCCGGCAGCGCCCAGCTCATGACGCGGGCCCGGCCGTGGCGGTCGGCGAGCCAGCCGCTGAGGACCGCGGCGGGCAGGACGAGCAGGGCGACGCCGCCGATGATCCCCGCGGTCGCCTCGCGGCTGTAGCCGAGCCCGGTGGCGACGAACAGGAAGACGAACGTCTTCAGCGCGCCGAGCGACGCCTCCCACAGGGCGTTGGCGACGAGGAAGGCGCGCAGGTCGGGGCGCCCGCCGACGACGGCGCGCAGCGAGGACGCCTCGGCGAGCAGGCCGTCTTCGCCGGGCCCGCCGTCCGCCTCCTGGGGCGTCGCGCGGGCGCGCGGGACGGCGACCGAGGCGAACAGCGCCATCGCCCCGGCGAAACAGGATCGCGCCGGCCACGAACGGCGCCGCGTCGCCCCAGGCGACGAGCAGCCCGCCGCCGACGAGCGCGACGCCGGTGCCGGCCCCGCGCCACACCGCCTGGGTCGACTGGGCGCGCGCGGCGATGTCGTCGGAGAGCAGGTCCGGGTAGAGGGCCCGGTAGGGCTTGTAGGCGACGAAGTAGGCGACGTAGAAGACGCTGACGGCGATCGCCATCGGGACGAGCGCGCCCGCGAGCCCCATGAGCGCGAGCGCCGCGGCCGCGAACGGGGTGGCGGCGAGCAGGAACGGCAGCCGCCCGCCGAGCGGGGTGCGCAGCCGGTCCGACCAGCGGCCGACGACGATCGGCAGCCACAGCGCCAGCAGGCCCTCGATCGCGATGAGGCCGCCGATGACGATCGACGAGTCGAGGAAGCCGGCGGCGACGACCGGGACGTACGTGCTGACGACCGTGATCGCCAGCGCGAGCGCCCCCGTCGGCAGCCCGAGCATCGCCAGCGTGCGCTTCTCGGCCGAGTCGAGCGCCCGGTGGCTCATCGCGGAAGCGTAGGCGGCGGCCCGGCCGGACGGGGCCGGGCCGCCCCGGCGGCGCCCGGCCCGGCGCGGCTCAGCGCTTGAAGCGCGTCAGCCCGCGGCGCAGCTGCATGTAGGAGGGCCGGCGCGAGCCGTCGGCGTTCACGACGCCGGTGTCCATCCGCGTGCGGCAGTCGGTGCCGAACCAGTTGTAGACGTAGGCGCGGTCGATCTGGCGCCGGTACGTCCGCAGGACCCGGAACAGGTAGGCGATGCGGTTGGCGGCGCGGCGCCGGTTGCACGGGAACGAGCGGCCGTGCTCGACGACGCCGCCGGTCTCCGTCAGCCAGAACACCGGGGCGCGCACGTGGCGGCGGACCGCGCGCATGACGGCGCGCGTGCCGGTCGTCCGCCGGCGGTTGACGTCGGAGTAGTTGTGGATGCCGACGATCCGGGCCCGGCGGCGCAGCCGGGGCGGCAGGCGCCGGTAGAAGCGGTCGATGTAGCGCTCGACGCCGCGCTGGTCGAGGACGTCGAGCGCGACGATCCGGCAGCCGCGGCAGAGGCTCCGCATCTGCCGGTAGTACCGGGCGGCGCGCCCGGGCCGGCTCCAGGTCGGCTGGCTGGCGTGGTTGGCCTCGTTCCAGACACCCCACTCGCGCACGCCCAGCGGCCGCAGCCGGCGGACGAGGCGGCCGACCTGGCGCCGGTAGGCGGCGGCGGACGGCAGGCGGCCGCGGCGGACGCGCAGGTCGTCGGTCGAGACGTGGACGAGGACGGAGATGCCGCTGCGGCGCGCCCGCTCCACGTACGCCGCCACGCGGTCGAGCGCGGCGCGGTCGCGCGCGACGTTCCACGGGACGAAGGTGCGCACCCGCTTGATGCGGGCGGCCTGGAAGAGCGGCTCGTCGAACATCGCGGCGCTCTGGTCGCCGATGCCGACGCGCACGTCGAGCTTCGCGGAGGCGGCGGCCGGCAGCGCGACGAGCGCGGCCAGGGCCGCGGCGATGAGGTGGGCGAGCGTTCGGGCCATGCCCCTGGCAACCCGCGCCGCGCCGCCCCAGTGCGGGCGGCCGTCCGCGCGCGGACGCCCGGGCCGGGTCAGCCGATCGTCGGGACCTGGGCGCGGAGGATGCCGAGGATCCGCAGCGTCGCGTGCTGGACCTCGGACGGCTCCATCTGCAACGCCTCGGCCGCCTCCCCGTCGCCGGCCCCGTTGAGGAGCAGGCCGACGAGCGCGCGGTCGCGGTCGTCGAGGCGCTCCAGCTCGGTGCGCACGACGGTCTGCGACGGGTCGCCCAGCAGCCGCTCGCCCCGGTGCACGAGCCGGATCGCCTCGAACAGCTCGCGGGCGGCCAGGCCCTTGTCGACGACGCCGTCGGCGCCGGCGAGCGCGGCGGGCAGCGCGAGCTCGGGGCTGGCGTAGGCCGAGTAGACGAGCACCTTCGGCGTCTTCGGCGCCCGGATCTGGCGCTTGATGCGGTGGCAGAGCTGCAGGCCGTCGCCGTGGGGCAGGTGGTAGTCGAGCAGGATGAGGTCCGGCTCGGTGCGCCGCAGCAGCGGCCAGACGCTCTCCTCGTCGCCGGCGCTCTCGCCCACGAACACGAGCCCGGGCTCCGCGTCGATCACGGTGCGCAGGCCCGCCCGGAGGGCGGGGTGGTCGTCGATGACGGCGATGCGGATCATGCGGTCGCTCCTTGGGGTCGGGGGGCGCCGGCCGGAAGGTCGACGACGACGCGGGTGCCCGGCTGCCCGTCGCGCGAGGCGACGACCAGGCGCGCGCCGATGGACTCCGCGCGGCTCTGCATGGCCAGGATGCCGGTTGCGTGCGGACGATGCGTCTCCGGCAGCCCGCGGCCGTCGTCGACGATGCCGATCCGCAGGCCGCCGGGGGTGCGCTCGAGGGTCACCTCGATCGTCGACGCCTCCGCGTGGCGCAGGGCGTTCGTCAGCGCCTCGGAGGCGATGCGGTAGGCGTGGGCGGCGACGAGCGGCGGCAGCGGGGGCGCCTCGCCGCGGACGGTGATCGTGGGGCCGCCGTCGGTGACGAGCTCGCGGGCGCGGGCCTCGATCGCGGTGTGCAGCGGGCGGCCCTCGAGCGGGGAGCGCAGCTCGGCCAGGCTCGTGTCCATGTCGGCGGCGGCGGACTCCAGCTCGACCGACGCGCGCTCGACGGCGGGGACGAGCTCGGGGTCGACGCGCCCGTGCAGCGAGCTGACGAGCAGGTGCGCGGCGTGGAGGCGCTGCTTGGCCGAGTCGTGCAGCTCCCAGGCGATCCGCCGGCGCTCGGCCTCGATCGCCAGCCGCTCGCGGCGGGTGCGCTCCTCCTGCAGGCGCTGCAGCGCGTACGTCGCGTAGGCGAGGCCGGCGACGAGGACGGCCGGGAGCAGGAGGTGGATGACGAGCGTCTCGGAGGTGATCGGCCGCAGCGCGCCCGGGGCGGGGCCGCCGAACAGGCCGAGCGACAGGTAGAGGAGCGGCGCGAGGAGCGCCAGCCAGATCGCCTGGCGCAGCGGCAGCTTCACCGCCGGCAGCGCGAGCGTCGTCAGCCACAGGACGTAGAACGGGCTGCGCCAGTCGCCGGAGGCGAGCACGCAGGCGAGCGCGGTCGCGGTGTCGGCGATCCAGAAGAGCGGGCTGGAGCGCAGCCGCGGCGAGACCGCGATCGCCGCGGCGCTGATCACGCCGTAGGCGGTGAGGACGAGCAGCGTCGAGTCGATCGTCGGCTCGAGCACGATGAGGCCGACGGCGACGGCGGTCGCCATCGCGCGCCCGGCGACGAGCAGGGCGAGCCAGGGGGCGGCCTCGCCCTCGATGAGGCGGCGTCGGGTCTGCCAGCGGGTGTGCGGCACCCCCGCATGGTGCCGCACCGCGCGCCGGGCCGCGTCACCCGCCGGTTGACGCTTGACAGCCCGGGGCCGGCCTGGTTAGGGTCCGCTCCCGGTTTCCAAAACCGTTTTCGGAACGTGAGAGAGAGGGTCACCATCCGCGAGCTGGCGCGCCTGTCCGGCGTGTCGGTCGGCACCGTCTCCCGGGCGCTCAACGGCTACAGCGACGTCAGCCCCGAGACCCGCGAGCGGATCATGCAGCTCGCCCGCGCGCTCGAGTACACGCCGACCGCGGCCGCGCGGATGCTCGTCACCCAGCGCTCGCACGTCATCGGCGTCTTCCTCGAGACCGGCGAGGGGCACCCCGACCTCCAGCACCCGTTCTTCCACGAGGTCCTCGTCGGGATCAAGCACTGCCTCGGCGAGCGCGGGTTCGACCTCCTGCTCTTCGCCAGCGAGCAGCCCGGCAACGGCTTCGGCCCGCACTCCTACGAGAAGCGCTGCCGCCACCACAACGTCGACGGCGCGGTCCTCATGGGCGTCGACCCCGAGGACGAGGAGACCCGCCGCCTCGTCCGCTCGACGCTGCCGTGCGTCGGGGTGGACGTCGCGCTCCACGGCCCGTCGACCGGCTATGTCATCTCCGACAACCGCACCGGGATCCTCGCCGCGATGCGGCATCTCCACGAGCTCGGCCACCGCCGCATCGCCCACGTGACCGGCCTCGTCGAGACCCGCCCGGGCGCCGAGCGCCTGCGCGCGTACCGCGACGCGCTGCGCGAGCTCGGCCTCGGCTACCGCGACGAGTACGTCGCCTACGGCGACTTCTACGTCGAGAGCGGCCGGGCCGCGGCCGCCCGCCTGCTGGCGCTCGACGAGCCGCCGACGGCGATCGTCGCCGCGTCGGACCTGATGGTGCTCGGCGTCCTGCGCGCCGCGGCCGAGGCGGGCGTGTCGGTCCCCGGCGACCTGTCCGTCGTCGGCTTCGACGACATCCAGCTCGCCGGCCACCTGCACCCGCCGCTGACCACCGTCCGCCAGGACAAGGCCGGCCTGGGCCGGGCCGCCGGCGAGGCGCTCGTCGCCTGCATCGAGGGCGCCGACGCCCCGGCCGTCACGACCCTGCCGGTCGAGCTGATCGTCCGCGAATCGACCGCGCCCCCGCCGGCGGGCGGCTGAGCCGGAGGGAGGACGCGCCACGGAGACCGCAGCGACCAGACGACCAAAACCGTTTTTGTCTCTGTTCACTTCACGCGTACGAGGAGGAGGAGCATCGTGCGACGCAGCGTGGCGCTCGCCCTGACGGCGATCGCCGCCGTCCTGGTCGCCCTGGCCCTGGGGGCCTGCGGCGGCTCGGACGACGACACCAGCAGCACCGGCAGCACCGGCGAGTCGGCCGCGACCGGCTCGGCGACCGCGGAGGCGAAGTCCTTCGCGGGCCAGAAGGTGACCTTCTGGATCATGAACAACGGCCCCCACCCGGTGGAGGACACCGAGAAGATCCTGGCGCCGTTCGAGCAGGAGACCGGGATCGACGTTGACGTCCAGCTCGTCGGCTGGGACGTCCAGTTCGACCGCATCCGCAACGCGGCCGTGTCCGGCGAGGGCCCCGACGTGACCCAGGCCGGCACGACGCAGGTGCCGTTCTTCGCCGCGCTCGGCGGCTTCGAGGACCTCTCCGGCCGCGTCGACGAGATCGGCGGCGAGTCCGCCTACGCGCCGGGGATCTGGGGCACGAGCCAGGTCGCCGGGCAGGAGGGCGTCTGGGGCATCCCGTGGTTCACCGAGGCGCGGACGATCTACTACCGCTCCGACGCGCTCGAGCAGGCCGGGGTCGACCCGGAGACCGCGTTCGCCGACCTCGAGTCGATGCGCGCGACGCTCGAGGCGCTCAAGGACGTCAAGGAGATCGGCGGCAAGAAGATCATGCCGTTCGGCATGCCGGGCAAGAAGGCGTTCGACCTCGTCCACAACGTCATGCCGTTCGTGTGGGACGAGGGCGGCCAGGAGCTGACCGACGACAACACGAAGTCGGCGATCAACTCGCCCGAGGCGGTCCGCGGCGTCAAGTACATCGCCGACCTCTTCCCGGACGGCCTCGCCGACCCGTCGATGCTGGAGCGCGACGGCACCCAGGTCGAGAACCAGTACAAGGGCGGCCGCCTCGCCGTGTGGATCGGCGGGCCGTGGGTCCTCAGCTCGATCGACCGCGAGGACGACACGAACTGGTCGGACGCCGCCCGCGAGAACACCGGCGTCGCCCCGATGCCCAAGGGCCCGACCGGTGAGGCGAACACGTTCGTCGGCGGCTCCAACCTGATGATGTTCAAGTCGTCTGACGTCAAGGACGCCGCCTGGGAGCTCATCAAGTACCTGTCCCGCGACGACGTCCAGACCGAGTACGCGGAACTGCTCGGCATGTTCCCGGCGCGCCTGAAGCCGCAGGAGGCGCTGGGGCAGCAGAGCGAGGACCTGGCCGCCTTCTACGAGGCGATCCAGACGGGCCGCTCGTACGCGCCGATCCCCCAGTGGGGCCAGATCGAGAACGCGTACAAGACCCGCTTCGGGAACATCCTCGACGCCGCAGCCGGGCTCGGCGGGGAGGCGTACTCCGAGGCGGTGATCCAGAAGCAGCTGGACGAGGCGGCCAAGGAGGCCGACGCGCTGCTGGCGCAGACGGCCGGCTAGCAGGACCCCATCGGCATCCCCGCCCGTCGTCTCTCCCGGCGGGCGGGGACGCCCTGGGCCTCCACCCCGGAACATGGCGACCATCGACACCGTCCCCACCACCCCCGCCGCGCCCTCCGGGCCGCCCGCGCCGTCCGGCGCCGTGCGCCCCCGCCGCGGCCACCGCTGGCGGCAGGACCGCTTCGCCTACGCGCTCATCGCGCCGGCGGTGCTGTTCATGGTGGCCATCCACCTGCTGCCGACGATCGGCGGCGGGGTCCTCGCCTTCAAGAACCTCAACACGTTCACGTTCTCGCAGCTCTTCGGCGCGCCGTGGGCCGGGCTGCGCAACTTCGAGGCGATCCTCTTCGACGACGCCAACCCGCTCCACAACGGGTTCCTGAACGCGGCCGGCAACACGGCCGTCTACACCGTCGTCACCGTCGCCGGGGTCCTCGTCGGCGGCCTGCTCATCGCGCTGCTGCTCAACCGCGACTTCCCCGGCCAGCGGATCGTGCGCACGCTCATGCTCGCCCCGTGGGTGGTGCCGAGCTTCGTCGTCGCCGTCCTGTGGGGCTTCATGTGGCAGAGCGACGTCGGCATCGTCAACAAGGTCCTCGTCGACTACACCGGCCTGCTCGACGACCGCCCGGTGTGGCTGCTGGGCCCGAACTCGCTGTGGGCGATCATCATCCCCTCGATCTGGCGGGGCCTGCCGTTCTGCATGCTCATCTTCCTCGCCGGCCTGCAGGCGGTGCCCAAGGAGCTGCACGAGGCGGCCGCGATCGACGGCGCCGGCCCGATCCGCCGCTTCGTCCACATCACGCTTCCGCTGCTGCGCCCGCTCATCGCCGTGCAGCTGCTGATCCAGGTGATCTACGCCGCCTACCAGTTCACGATCCCGTGGATCATGCTCGGGACCAACCCGGGCGAGCACGCGGACCTGCTCATGACGCTGATCGTCCGCCAGTCGTTCTCGAACAACCTGTTCGGGTTCGGCGCCGCGGCCTCGGTCATCGTGATGCTCGCGATGGCGCTGTGGGTCGCGGTGTGGCTGGCGGCCTTCCGCCGCGACCTGGAGGCCCAGCGATGACCCGCCGCCGCGCCGCCGCCTGGGGGCTGAACGCCCTCACCTACCTCGTCCTCGTCGTCATGCTCGCGCCGATCGCGTGGCTCGTCCTGTCGGCGCTGCAGACGAACGGGGCGCTGTCGAGCGGCGACTACGACATCCTCTCGCCGACGTTCGAGGCGTTCACCGGCATGTGGCGGTCGGTGGACTTCGGCCACTACTTCGCCAACAGCCTCATCATCTGCGGCTGCGCGGCGCTGCTGGCGACGCTGTTCGCCGCCAGCGCCGGCTACGCGCTCGCCCGCTTCCGCTTCCGCGGGCACCGGGCCTACTCGATGACGGTGATCGGCACCCAGCTGATCCCCGGGTCGCTGTTCCTGCTGCCGCTGTTCATCGGGTTCATCTGGCTGCGCCAGAACACGCCGATCAGCCTCTACGACACCCGGATCGGGATGATCCTCGTCTACACGGCGTTCTTCACGCCGGTGGCGATCTACTTCATGCGGTCGTTCTTCCAGGCGATCCCGCGGGACCTGGAGGACGCCGCGATGGTCGACGGCTGCTCGCGCCTCGGGGCGTTCGTCCGCATCGTCCTGCCCAACGCCGCCCCGGGCCTCGTCGCGACGTTCATCTACGCCTTCCTGTTCGCCTGGGACGAGCTCCTGTTCGTCCAGGCGCTCACGGAGAGCCGCGCCGAGACGATCCCGATCGGGATCCACAACTTCATCGCAGGCTACGCACAGGAGTACGCACAACTGATGGCTGCCGGAGTCGTATCGACCGTGCCGGTGATCGTGGCGTTCTACGCCACCCAGCGCTGGCTGGTGAGGGGGATGACCGCTGGGGCGGTGAAGGGATGACCGAGCTCGCCGCCCAGGCCGGCCGCCCGCCCGCCGCCGCCCCCCAGGACGCCCCCGCCCCCGCCGCCGGCGGGTTCCCGGAGGGGTTCCGCTTCGGGGTGGCGACCGCGGCCTACCAGATCGAGGGCGCCGTGAACGAGGACGGGCGCGGCGAGTCGATCTGGGACCGCTTCTCGCACACGCCGGGCAACGTCGCGCGCGGCGAGACCGGCGACGTGGCCTGCGACCACTACCACCGCTGGGCCGAGGACCTGGACCTGATGGCGGCGCTGAACGTCGAGAGCTACCGCTTCTCGATCGCCTGGCCGCGGATCCAGCCGACCGGCGCCGGGCCGGCGAACCCGAAGGGGGTCGCCTTCTACCGGCGCCTCGTCGAGGGGATGCTCGACCGCGGGATCGAGCCGATCGCGACGCTCTACCACTGGGACCTGCCGCAGGGGCTGCAGGACCGCGGCGGCTGGGGCGCGCGCGACACCGCCGAGCGCTTCGCCGAGTACGCGTCCGTCGTCGCCGACGCGCTCGGGGACCTCGTCGACCGCTGGATCACGATGAACGAGCCGTGGGTCGTCGCGTTCCTCGGGCACGTCGAGGGGCGCAAGGCGCCGGGCGTGCGCCACTGGCCGACCGCGCTGCGCGCCTCCCACCACGTCCTCCTCGCCCACGGGCTCGCCGCCCAGGCGCTGCCGGCCGACGCGCACGTCGGGCTGGCGCTGAACCTGTCGCCGGTCCGCGGCGACGACGCCGCCGTGCGCCAGGACGGCTACCTGAACCGCTGGTTCCTGGACCCGGTCCTGCGCGGCGCCTACCCGGAGGACATGCTCGGCCTCTACGAGGGCGTGTTCGGGCCGCTGGACGCGATCCGCGACGGGGACCTGGAGACGATCTCGCGGCGCGTCGACTTCCTCGGCGTCAACTACTACAACCCGATGCGGGTCCGCACGAACGCGGGCGACCTGCCGCTGCAGCTCGAGCTGCTGCCCGGCGAGGGCGAGGTGACCGGGATGGGCTGGGAGGTCGACCCGGACGGGCTCGTCGAGGTGCTCGTGCGGATCCGCCGCGAGTACCGGGACCTGCCGATCTACATCACCGAGAACGGCGCGGCCTACCCGGACGCCGACCCGGTCGACGACCCGGAGCGGACCGCCTACCTCGCCGGCCACCTCGACGCGGTCCGCCGCGCCGTGGCCGAGGGGGTCGACGTCCAGCGCTACTGCGTCTGGTCGCTGCTGGACAACTTCGAGTGGGAGCACGGCTACGACCAGCGCTTCGGGATCGTCCACGTCGACTTCGAGACGCAGGCGCGCACGCCGAAGCGCAGCGCGCTCTGGTACCGCGACGAGATCGCGCGCGTGCGCGGGAAGTGAGGTGACCGTCCGATGGCCGAGGTCGCGTTCGACGGGGTGACGAAGGTGTTCGGCGACGGGACGACCGCCGTCGACCGCCTGACGCTCGACGTCCCCGACGGCGAGTTCCTGATCCTGGTCGGCCCGTCCGGGTCGGGGAAGTCGACGGCGCTGCGGATGCTCGCCGGGCTGGAGGAGATCAGCGCCGGCCAGGTGCGCATCGGCGACCGCGTCGTCAACGACGTGCCGCCCAAGGACCGCGACATCGCGATGGTGTTCCAGAGCTACGCGCTCTACCCGCACATGACGGTCGAGCGGAACATGGGCTTCGCGCTGCGGATGCGCGGCGAGCCGCGCGCGACGATCGCCGACCGCGTCGGCGCCGTCGCCCGCAAGCTCGGGATCGGCGACCTGCTCGAGCGCCGGCCGCGGGCGCTGTCGGGCGGCCAGCGCCAGCGCGTCGCGCTCGGGCGCGCGATCGTCCGCCAGCCGTCGGCGTTCCTCATGGACGAGCCGCTCAGCAACCTCGACGCGAAGCTGCGCGTCGAGATGCGCGCCTACATCGCGCGCCTGCACGCCGAGCTGGGCTCGACGATCGTCTACGTCACCCACGACCAGGTCGAGGCGATGACGATGGGCGACCGGGTCGCGGTGCTGCGCGACGGGCGCCTGGAGCAGGTCGGCGTGCCGCAGGTCCTCTACGACCGGCCCGACAACCTGTTCGTCGCGTCGTTCATCGGCTCGCCGGCGATGAACCTCGTGCGCGGCCGGCTCGTCCGCGGCGACGGCGGCGCCGCCGTGCAACTCGGCAGCCACCGGC
>Ga0065720_1021311_pt1 | contig 10941 bp, 9 predicted proteins | sample Thericmetagenome_FD_59107 | JGI IMG/M metagenome (GOLD analysis project Ga0065720, IMG submission 59107) | Thermophilic microbial communities from the Joint Bioenergy Institute, California, USA of rice/straw/compost enrichment - eDNA_2 v2... | ecosystem: Engineered > Solid waste > Grass >... | reverse complement strand
TTTTTTTTTTTTTTTTGAATTTCATTCTTTTTTGAATTTACAACAAATTTTGCACTTTGCACAACCTCCACAGCTTACTTCTGAAAAACCATTCTTGACTCTTCCAGGTTCAAAACATCTTTCGGCTGTTTCGCTGCCAACCCAAGCCGAGACTTTCTTATCTTATCCGTTACCAAAGCTGATGGCCAATAGGCGGTAAGATTTTAGTGGAGCTGACTCAACGGCAGACAAAGCCAGCGCAAGTCTGCAACAGGAAAGTCTTGGCCCTGGAGATCACTTGAGCAACAGCGAAGCGCAGACGATTCAACAAGACGTGCGATCGCATCGCACCTTTGGCGGTTTCGGGTTGGTCTGAGTGAAATTGGTATCCTGGCCACTGGGACAATCGTTTCTGCTGGGGGAGATACAAAGCGACACTCGGACACCAAGAGCACGACCTGACGTGTGCTAACATCTTTTGTCTTTTTCGCAGTTCGCACCCCGCCGGCTGCCAAAAGAAGCGCGGCGGCAAGACACGGTCACGTCGGAGTACCGCGTTCATGAACAGGCGGGACCCTTCGTCTTCAACCAAACACAGACGCCGCAAGACGGCAAAACAGCCACGCCGGAAACCTTCTCCCCCTCCACGCAACTCCTCGTCCGAGGGCGAGTACTACACCGTCAAGAGCATCATTGACGAGAAAATTCAAAACGGTAAAGTCTTATATAAGATCGATTGGGACGGCTACGACCCCACTACTGGACTGCCCTGGGAACCCACTTGGGTATGTTGAGTCGGTTGACTCTCCTTGTTCTCCGGTCGCCTAATGCATTCTCACACAACGGTTGCCTGCTCTCTAGGAACCCGCCGAGAACGTCAACGAGGCGGCTTTGATCGACTGGGAGCAGCAAAAGCGCCAGAGACAGGCTGCTGAACAAGCGTGGCGTCGCCAAGTCCGGGAGAACTCAGGAGAGTCGGAGGACGGTCAACCAGTGCTCCCCCCAAATTGGAGAGCCCAGCGCCGGAGATCCTTCCAGGAGATCTGTGATAAGGAGGACGACGACCACGACGACGCCAGGTCTTCGAAACGGCCCAGGCAGTCCATCGATTCCGGCTACACTTCTTCCCACGACGGCGACGACAACGAAGAATTTGAGTGGACCTTGCTAAAGAGCTCGCCGAAGAAAAAAGTCGACTTTGTCTGTGAGCTGACGTTGCCTCCTGACTTTGATCGTTCGGAGTACCGAGTTGTTTCGCTGTCGTCGCAGTCAGTGTCATCTTCGCAAAATCCTACCGCCCCCTCCACCATTCCCGACTCTCAGGAGTGGCTCGAATCCCTGCACACGTTGTCGTCGGCCACCCACCCGAATACCGATATTGCTAACACCAATCTTGCTGAGGAAACTTCTCGGACTCTCCAAGAAGCTTTGCAGGTGGCTACCATTGACGTCAATCTGAACCACTCCATCTCTGAGATCCCATCTCGCCAACTGGAGGAGCCACTGCATCCTCCCAGTCCCTTGCTCGACCCTCTTCATTCGGACCATCTGTCGCCTTCCCAGCCTGAGGAGGCTTCAGAGGAGCATCTTTTCAACCAGGAGCCCGCGAAAAATACCTTCTCCGGCGTGTTTCTCAGTCAGCCACCCCTTCCCTCGTCGTTGTTTGCGGACTCAGCTCAATCATCTGAGCATTCATCCCATTCATTCAACGAGGGTCTGAGCCAGGACGCTCGTCAGATCAACTCGCATTGTACGACAATTTCAAGAACTGGCTTACAGCCGGCTCAGGGAGTCTCCACGCTCTTGGATAGCAACCGGGGGCAGCTACTCTCTGAGAGCTCAGTTATTTTGGACAGTGTCGGAACTCCTGCTTTGCTCAGCACCATCTCACATCCCCCTCATCTGTCCTCGATCTCGGCGCACGTCGACATTGCAGCGATTGCATCAACTCCACAACGTCAAATCATGGAGCCATCCGAGCAAAGCCCTCCACAATCTGCTGTTGAACTGATACGGCAGATTCATGTACAAGTTTTTGGTCATGATAGTGAGGTTTCGCGTATGTTTGATCTAACCTCTCCATCGGCTCCCCTTTCAGGCTCCGAAGGCTTTGCGACCACTTTTGGGGAGGGGACGTCATCTGAGCAGGTACAGCAAAGCTCTCGTGAGCATACTACTCCATCTGTTGAGCAGCCGAACCCCCACATGGTTGTGGGCGTTGGTGTTTCCCCAGCCGACTTGAGCCATGACCAAGGCCATCTTAACTTCGACCAGCCGCCTCAGACTGTGGCGCCTTCTGATCTTACCAGTTCCATCGACCACATCCACAGCTCCCATGATGACTTTTCTACCGGTGATCATCCGATCTTCGACACTGGCGCCGGGAACAACGATCAAAATTCGTCACCTTTGGAGCGGCGCGAGTCTCCTGAAGCTGTCTCTGAAGAGCAAGAGCAAGGTGACAATCAATCTGAGGACCAAGACGCGCATGTGGGTAGTAATGAACCCTTTATTGTCACACTGCCCATGGCTGCCAACACGCGAGCCATGTATCTTAAAACCATCTTGGAGAACAAGAAGACCATGGTCGAGTTTGGCGAGGTGTTCGCAGAATCGATGTCCCAGCAGCCTGCACAGTGCTTGGTGACAGAGATAGACAGGATCTTTGAGACGTTACTAAATCTCTGCGACTTCCCTGCTTATGACGAGTCTCTTCGGCACATCGGGACTGAGGAAATCCGGAAGCATGCCGTCAACTCCAACAGCAAGTTCTCATTCGTCTATGAGTTCCTTCTCGGAGTTTCCGATCTGAATCTCCGCGTCCTGATTGTCTCTCAGCCTGGTCGTGTATTAGATTACTTGGAAGCTGTCTCGGAAAACCCGGAACTTCATGCCTCGGTGTGCCGCCTTGAGAGTTCCAGGAACACGAAGTCACCTGCTGAGGGTCTGGAGATTATTCTAGCGTCTGCGATTGATGATTTCTCTAGCCTGCGGAACATCGACGTCGTAATCCAGTTTGACCATGTGGCAAGGACAGCACGGGTTCCTCCAGAGTTGAACTACGATGCTATGCTACCCGTTATACTCTCACTGGTTACCACATACTCACTCGAACACCTTGACTTGCGCTTGCAGGAGATCGAGCCTAACCTGAGCGAATTGGAGCGGAAGAACGCCCTCAACTTGGCGACTGGTGCTACTTTAGAGCACCTACAGCATCCACAAAGGGGGTATCCTGAGCCGCACGAAGCTGCTGAGCTGTTCGCCAATTTTTTGAGGAGCCCAGAGGCTGGTTTGAACTGGGATCCTCAGCCCCTACCTCCTCAGTTCTTTGATATATGGGCGAATTCTCAAAGGCGCACTCAAGAAGTCCAAGATGACCTGCAAACAGACCCCATCAGTCGCAAGCGCCCAAGAGTAAGCAATTTTGATGATGTACTGGAAAACTTCGAGGCTAATTTACCTGCAGGAGAGTGGCGATGAGGTCACACAGAAGCGGCCACGACTCATAGTGGAGAGATCTTCCTATCAAGCTGTGCCAATGACTGATCTCCTTAAGAAAACTCTTGTAAATCTGCCGCCGGACCCGGGCTCGCCTACACACCTTATTGAAGTTCCTGTGGGTCAACTTGAGCGGCTGGCAGAAAAGATTGCCGAGTTGGAGTCACGGCTGGCAACACAAGCCAGTGTCGAGGACAAGTTGCGCGAGCATATACAGATTCTCGAGTCCCAGCTTCGCTCATATGAGAAGACCATCAATACCATCCAGCCAAAGTTCATGGAAGCCCTCCGGGACCGTGCAAACTTCGAAAAGGAATGCAAGGCTGCCACCGACAAGGCCAATGCCACGGCAGAGCGTCTGGAAGCCCAGAAGTCCGAGATTGAGACTCTCAAACTGAAGTTGGCCGATGCCCAGCGCGCGCTCGAGAACCATGAGAATCCCGACCTCGTGCGTCTCGCCCAGGCCGAGAGAGCCCGCGACGAGGCCCTCTCCACAATCGAAAAGCTTGAAAAGAAGCTCAAGAGCACCCAAAACGAGCTCGAATACTCTCGCCGCGCTTACCAAGATGCCTCCAATGCCCACACCGAGCTCAACAACGAAAACCGCCAGCTCCGCGCACGTATCACTGACCTCGAAAAGCGTGCCAACGACAACCTCCTGCGCATTCACCAGACCCACGCCCAGAACGAGGCGCGCGAGACGAGCCGGCAAATTGACGAGCTTCGCGCCACTCTCGAGAACCGTGAGCGCGAGCTCGATCGCGCCATGCAAGAGCTTCGCCTTCTGAAGAACGGCCGCCGTGAGACAAGACAGGCTAGTGTCCCGCGCAGTCCACGGACGGCAGGTCCTGGGTCAGTGATGAGCCCGCGCGTGCCGCGGGGTAGCAGTGCGGTAACAACGGTTGGCGGAGCAGGCAGTCGAGGCACAAGTCCCGCGCCGTATACGGTCAGCTCATCGGATGTGACCACCGCGGCGAATACTCCAATTATTCCGGGAATGACGTATTTCCCCCCGGCTGGGGCATCCGGGGGTGGTGGTGCCGGTGTGGGGAGATGGGGGCACCTCCGGGATTAGTTTTGAGAGGAAGGGGTAATCGATATATGAGGTGGGCTGCTACTCTCTCTTTTGTCAGGGTGTGGTAATTGCAAAGGAATATACCAAAGGAAGGGATTTCTGGAGAGGAGGTTTGCTGGCACAATACAGTCAGGTTTGGTATTATGTCCCGTTTCAGATCTTTTTCTTCTACTTATGTCTTTTTGTCCCCCAGTTCATGTTTCACATTTGGGAAAACAATGATTGCGGATAAGAGTGAAAGGGCATATGCACTATACTACTTAGCATGGCTCTCTTTTGGAGTTGGGATTCACAAAGGGGCTTGATATCTGTTTCTTTTCCTTTCAGGGCATTTACCTTCTCTTACATCAACAGGCATTAGACGATGTATATACATACATGAGTGTACTGCCTGCATGGGTACATTATACGACAATGGTAAACAATATACAGCATTACACACATTCCCGGGTGTCCAGTTGTATTGGGCTTTGAAGGTTCTGGAGTCAGATTGGGCCAGTCTATCACAATCGCCATCTCACATAGCAGCAGGATCAGCATTTTGAGCCAGCTTGTTGCATTCACACAAACCTCCATCTAGTCAAACCCATTGCCCCCCCTCTACCCTTGCAGTTGTGCACTCCTTCACACATTCACCTCGGTATCATTCCTTTATGTCTACTAGAAGAATATACAAATGTCTTTGATTTAGCAGCTAGCTTCCCAGCCTCTTGGGCTGCCCAAAAAAACCAGGAAGCATTCCCTCCAGGGGGGGTAGAGAGTTACACCTTAAGTAGTTTGTTTACCACTTGGCATCAGGGTACAGGTCCTCCTTGAGGGGGATGCTCAGCTCCTCGCGCAGGGGCTTGAGCTCGTCGAGGTACTGCTGGTACTGAGAGGGGTTCTCGACCTTGGCCTTGATGGCTGTAGTTTGGTAAAAACACATCGGTCAGCATTCGCCTGAATCAGGAGGTTTCCAAGCCTTGCTTCGAGAACTCCACGAGAAGCTTCAAAGAGGAGGGTTGTCTGGGGCAAAATTAGCTCGTACCCTCAAAGATGCGGACGGCAGTAGGGAAGTCGTTGACCCTCCGAGCAGCCCGGAGAGCAGCAGCCAGGACGGACGGGGCGGGGACGAGATCGTAGGCGAAGCAGTTGTTTAGGTTGCGCTGTTGCGACGGGTAAGCTTCGGGTCAGCGAGGTGTTTTCTCGAGAGATAAAAAAAGCTGGGCTGCTGGGGGGTGCGCAGCCGGGACGATCCGATGCGGGCGTACCTGAAGCTCGAAAGAGTCCTGAACGCTGTCAAACTCCTTCTCGAAGCTGTCCGACACTCGAAAATCAGCAGTGATGTTCGCAGCAGGCGGTCGTGGGCGCTATCCTGGGCCGGAGTAGTGGCCCGAAAATGGGTCACGTCATGGGGGCGAAGCTTGGAGCGGAGCTCAGGAAAGCTCTGCTGGGCTCCAGAAAAAAGCACAATAATGCACCGGGACGGTTGAGGGTCAATCCAGAGCTCAACTCACCGGGCAGTAAACTCCTCGAAGGTCTCCTCGTGATGCTCGCCGAGGCGACGGGCGGAGGTGCTGAAGTTGGCAATGGGCAGGGAGACACGGGCAGCGATCGGCTGGGGCCGGGCAGCCTTGATGCTGGCGCGGAGGAAGCTGGAGGGGCCGCGGGCGGCAACACGGAACAGGGAGGCCATTTTTTCTGGAATTTACTGGTGTCGATGCGACGACGATGGACGACAGTAATGGGATCCCGAGCCGGAAGGGGTCAAAGGCAGTCAATTGGCGGAAAAGTCGGGGAGCTCGACGGCGATGGGATGGCCCGGGAGGGAGCTTCGAGTCAATTGATTCAAGTGGGTGCGTGCGTTGCAGCCAGAGCAGACAGTGTGGGTGGTGTTGAGCCTTGGACAGTTACGGATACTGGCAATCGAATGATCTTTCGGCTATGCGTGGAATTTCGCCCGCTTAGTTGCCTAGCGCGCTTTTTTTCTTGCTTGGGCCTGCCTACCCCACCAATGAGCTTGCGCCTCGGTGGACGCTTTGCGCCACCAGCAGATCGTGTGGCTTAACCCACTGGTTTCAGAGGATCCACCTGCGTGGCTGGAGTGTTGTGGCTTGCCCCGTCAGAGATTTGGATCCGGGACTGTCCGGCACCGAGACAAAGATCCTGTATCGGGGACCCGACCCGATCCTACTGACCTGGCCCAAGTTTCACCCCAGATCTTAACCAACTGCCGTTTCCAGGGTCTTCCCGCTTTAAGTACACTGCCTCAATATGTTGCACATTGTCTTCCATCTCGGTGTTTGACGCATGACTTCTAATAAAAAAACCTTTTGACAAACCCAGGGACGCAAACAACAAAAAAAAGGCCCAAAGCTTCTAGTCATGCGCGCAATTGAGACACAGGGCTAGTCAACACAAAAGTCCATCCGCGCAAATCCAAGAAGATGAGAGTTTGAAGCCCATCAGTTATTTATATCATCAACATAGCCGGCGCTGCCCGTCGGTGCGGTGTTGAGCGCAGCGGGCGACGTGCTGCGTCATGGCAGTGGCAAGGCCGTCGCCCAACACGGAGGGCCGCGGAGTCCGGGGCCGCGATGTCACTTACGGCGCCGAGGCCCGAGATCCATCGAGATGGTTCAACGCCTGAAGACCGGCGGATCGGAATTCCAGGCCAGTTATCAGCGTTGACGACGTCGAGAGGAGAAATATATGAGAAAATAGTCAATGCCAGCAAATACACAAGTATCAAGTGGTTTTTAGTTGGCTGGGGATACATCGCGGTCGGGTGGGTGCCCATTTCCTTCCAACCATCCCCCAGACCATTTTTGCTTTGCTGCGGTGTCAACGTGTCTGGACCACCAGTCGGTGGATTCCCGCTCGCAGCTGCGAGTCTGCCACTGGAGGGATTGCTGGCAATCGGCGCCGAGCAAGCCGGCGCGGGCAGCCCGCAGACGAGGGGTCCCGTGACGGGCTCAGGGGTCGTTCCCGTCCTCCAAGCAGAATTTCCACTTATCATGCATTCGAGGACTCTGAAGTGCGAAAGGGCAGCTACGATTGCTGTGCAGGTCGCCCAGGAGCTCTGCAACACAGAATTTGTAGCCAGTGTAAATGATTTTGTATCGCAAACTCCAGTCTTCCGTCCCAGATCCCAGAATTGCTGGGAAACTCGGGGGCCACGAGATCGCAGGAGGATTCCGAGGCCCAGGTTGGCGCTGACTGCCAGGATGGCGGGTGGGGCAGATCTCACCGGTGGCTGCCAGGGGGTGATTGGCTGGCAAAAATTCACATGCAGGAACCTGGAAATGAGGCCCAGGCGTCGACACTAGCCATTCATGGCTTCCCCCTTTGTTGCAGACCCGTGGACAGCAGCCAGTGGCCAAGCAGCAGTGAGCGGACAGGCGGCGTGTTGGCCTGGGCGGGCTGAGCGCGGGAAATCTTTATTTTGGCCGCCTTCATCTTAAGAACAAAACTTCTCAACAAACTCTCCATCCGTCTTTCTTGTTGGCGACGCATCCCAAGGTCATCGCTTGCGCCTCCCTGATTCTTGGGTGTCGCCCTGCGATTTATTCCCTTTCTTTCTCTTTTTTTCGTCTTCGTTTCTTGCCAAGCTGGCCACTTGCCGCTGCTGCATTCCCTTTTATCGAACGGCCTGATTGGTTGCTCTGCCCTGCGCACACGCATCCTTTCCCGCTTCTCTCTCGACCACCGTGTTGCGCGTCGACACTTCTGTTTCACCAGGTAAAGCCAGACCCTGCTGTCCTCGTCCCAAACACATCACATCGAGGTATCATCGTGAACGTGCTGTGCTGACGCTTTGCGCCATCAAGAGTCGTCAATCTATCTCGCGTTTTCCCACAATGGCGACCGCTTCTCCCGTGTCGCTGTTTGGGCAGCTGCCCATGCCTACCATTGACCGCCCCTTTGGCGTTCATCTCTGGCCCATTTTCAACAAGGCCTTCGAGAAGGTCGTTGGCTATCCTGCCGATGAATTCCGTTTCGTTCCTGGCAAAACACCGCTGTCAACCTTTAAGGAGGCTGGCATCTTCATTGCCTTCTACTATCTCGTCATCTTCGGCGGCCGCGAGGTGATGCGCAACCGCGAGCCTTTCAAGCTGCGCACTCTTTTCTTGATCCACAACTTCTACCTCACCGCCATCAGCGCCATTCTGCTTGCTCTGTTCATTGAGCAGATTCTGCCTACTGTTGTTCGTCATGGTCTGTTCCATGCCATTTGCCATGCTGAGGGCGGTTGGACCCAGCCCCTGGTCGTCCTGTACTACGTAAGTTTCTTGTCCCGTCATCGTGCATGTCGAGTTCCTTAGCGATGCTAACACAAGCCTCTCCAGCTGAACTACCTGACCAAGTACCTCGAGCTGTTGGACACGTGCTTCCTCTTCCTCAAGAAGAAGCCGCTCACCTTCCTTCACTGCTACCATCATGGCGCGACTGCTCTGCTTTGCTACACCCAGCTCATCGGCTCGACTGCTGTCTCCTGGGTCGTTATCACCCTCAATCTGACTGTCCACGTTGTCATGTATTGGTACTACTTCCAGAGCGCTCGTGGTATCAAGATCTGGTGGAAGGAGTGGATCACCCGCCTGCAGATTATCCAGTTCTTCATTGATCTCGGTAAGTCTACAATAAATCCCACCGAGTTGCATTACCAACATAGACTAACCGGCATATCTCATCAGGTTTTGTCTACTTCGCCTCCTGGACCTACTTCACCTCTACTTACTGGCCTTGGCTTCCCAACGTTGGCTCCTGCGCTGGTGAGGAGTTTGCCGCTTTCGCTGGTATCGGCATTCTGACCTCATACCTTTTCCTCTTCATCTCCTTCTACTTTGCCACATACAAGAAGGACGGCAAGCGCCCTAGTAGCCGCAAGGCCGTCCGCCGCATGAGCCAGGCCCCTCTGCCGGATCCCCTCCACGGCCAGGCTGCTAATGGCAACGCTGCTCTGGCTACCAACAACGGTGAGGCCAAGTCCACAGCCATCAAGACCAACGGCACTGCTACCCGCTCCCGCAGGGCTTAAGCAAGCCGGAGCAGATGCATGCCATTTTACCTACCCGATGTCTGACTTACGATTGGGTGGGTCATGGGACGAGCCTTCGCGTCAGGACGATTGAGTGCTGTTTGGCACTCGGGTATCCACGCAAGAGCTTTCCATGTTTGAGATAAGAAAGGGCGTGATGATGTAGCGCCGGGCCTCTGCTCGAGCGGCCCATAGCTACTGTGATTGATTGCGCGGGATCCTCGGTGTATCGATAATGGCATCTCGGTATTCATGGAGTTTTTCTAGACATGGGGGCATTTCATGACGGGGTTAGGTATTTGCACGCTTCTCTCATGATGACAGACATTTTGGCGGCTGCTCACAGCCTGGATTTGACGGGACGGCAACGCTTCTCACCAGGACTGCGGGTTATTATATGGGTGACGGTGATGGTATCATGAATGATGGCACGGTGGGGATGGCGGGTGTATGATGGATGGACGGATGGCTTGATGGGAACAAAAAAAAAATACAAATAATAATAGGTTTGGGCATGATGGGCGGCGGCATATATGGATCTGGATCGCCTTTTCTGGCTGGCCTCGAGGATCAGTCAAGGGCAGGCAGGGCCGGTCCGATTCGGCTGAGCAGAGGAAATGAGCAAGTGCCTGGTTCCCTGCCTAGTCACGCCCGAGGTCCTTTGGCAAGTCGTATTTTTTTTTTTGTCTTTGTCTTTCTGTTGTGTGTATACATTTTGGTCCTGTACCAAATGCTCTGCTTTATATGGCAGGGCAGAAATATCGGCAATATTAATAGTGTAGTTCATGACTTTTAGCTCCTGTCAGTGACTGAAGCTTGGCAGTGATGAACTTGCAAACCATATATGGTATGATAGACCATGGAATTGGACCCCTCCTTAAGCATGGCATTCTGTGATCAACCATATAAAGCTTGATGCCAAGTGTCCATCGGCATACCATCAGTAGTTCTATCACGCACCACTCTCTCAAAAAACCTGATGGAACAAGAGCCAACAGCAGATATCAAGAGACCCTTTCACGGGATGGTGTCCTAGGAGTAATTAGCTAGTCTTCCCAGGTCATCCTTGCATCAGCATTGGACCATTAACCTTCACGTAAAACAGCCAAATGTCTCTTGCCCTGGCTTTGCCTCTACTTTGTTTTCTGAACTCAATGCATAATATAACCACTGTTGGCCTTGAAACTCGAATGGGGTAACGCTCTGTATCTGTCAACAACTGCTTGTTGGATTACGAGGGCCAGTTATTGAGGACATGAAAGTGGATGGGCCAACAAGACATTAAAACTAAGAATCATTATAATCAGACCATCTAATATGATATGATTGCAAAAAAAAAAAAAAAAAAAAAAAAAAAAAAAAAAAA
>Ga0065720_1004003_pt1 | contig 10944 bp, 9 predicted proteins | sample Thericmetagenome_FD_59107 | JGI IMG/M metagenome (GOLD analysis project Ga0065720, IMG submission 59107) | Thermophilic microbial communities from the Joint Bioenergy Institute, California, USA of rice/straw/compost enrichment - eDNA_2 v2... | ecosystem: Engineered > Solid waste > Grass >... | reverse complement strand
CGGAGCGGGGAGAGGAAGCGGACGGCGTGCGGGCGACGGGTAAAGGCAGCGCAGGGACGCAAACGGTCCGCGAAGGGAAGGCGCGGGCGGACCGCGAAGCGATGACGCGAGAGATCGGCGAAGGGAACGACGAATCGGAAGCGGAGACGCTCCCGCTCGACGGCCTGCCGGACCGGCCGAACGGGCATGTCGGACGTGCCGATCCGGCAGCCGGCCGCCTGCGAGCGCGGCTGCGCCTCATTCTGCCTGCCGCCGCGGCCGTGCTGCTGCTTGCGTACGCCTGGAATCCCGACCGGTTCGACCGGACGGCGACCGTCTCGTTCCTCGACGTCGGGCAGGGCGACGCGGCGCTGATCCGCACGTCATCCGGCCGCCATATTCTCGTGGACGGCGGCGGCACGCTGCGGTTCGGGAAGCCGGGCGATGAATGGCGCCGGCGCCTCGACCCGTTCGACGTCGGCGAGGACGTGGTCGTGCCGCTGCTCATGAAGCGCGGAGTCCGCCGGCTGGACCTCGTCGTCGCCACCCATCTCGACGCCGACCATATCGGCGGACTGAGCGCCGTGCTCGACGCGATCCCGGCGAAGGCGCTGCTCTGGAACGGCACGCTGTCCGGCAAGGAGGACGGGGAAGCGCTGCTCAGGCTGGCGCATGAACGGGGGCTCCGGCTGATCGCCGCGCACCGCGGACTCGCGCCGTACAAGCCGGATGACGGCACGGAGCTGACGGTGCTCTGGCCTTCCGCCGAGCCGCGCACTTCGGACGGCCGGATGCCGGTGATGCGGGATCAGAACATGCGGAGCGTCGTCCTGCATCTGGCGCTCGACGGATACACCTTCCTGCTGACGGGCGACATCGGCATTTCCGAAGAGCGCGCGATCATGGGCGGGCTGCGGCAAGAGGAAACGTCGGGCGACGAAACCACATGGATCGATGTGATGAAAATTGCGCACCACGGCAGCCGCCATTCGACAGCCGCCGAATGGCTGGATCATTGGCGGCCGCGCGAGGCGGTCATCTCCGCCGGCCGGAACAACGTGTACGGGCACCCGAACCCCGACACGCTCGGCCGGATCGAAGCGGCCGGCGCCCGGGTCCGCCGCACGGATCGGAACGGCGAGACGCAGTATCGGATCGCGGACGGCGCGCTTACGGTCCGGACGGCCGCAGGGCAATTGGAAAATCACAGTTAGCAGACGGCTCCGGTATACGGTCTCCCGGATTTCTGTTATGCTTGAGGTTGGACGGAAGCCGGGACCGGCCGCGGCATGCGCCGGCCGGGGAGAGGCATGAAGCCGAACGAAAATTTACCCTTTTCCGCGTGCGATCCGCAACTTTTTTGCGGGCCGTTTCGTTTGAGAGGGTGCAAGAGAGGGGGATCCTCGTGGTAGAGCCGTCGCTGATCCGTGCCGCCCGGGAGGGCGACCGCGAAGCTCTGATCACGCTTTTGCGCGAAATCGAGACGCATGTTTACCGAACAGCCTTTTATCTTGTCGGCAACGAACAGGATGCGATGGACGCTGCGCAGGAGGCCTTGATCCGCATTTATACAAAAATCGGCTCCTATGAAGAGAAAGCGCAATTCAAAACCTGGGTGCAGCGCATTGTGACGAATATCTGCATCGACAAGTTCCGCCGGAGCAAGCCGACCGTCTCCATCGAAGAGCACGAGATGGTGTTCGAAGGCAAGGAATCGGTCGAAGGCGAAGTCATGGCCGCGTATGCGGCGCGCGATATCCGCGAAGCGATCGATCGGCTTCCCGAACATCACCGCGCGGTGGTCGTGCTGCGGTATTTGCAGGATTTCTCTTACAACGAGATCGCCGATTCGCTGGATCTGCCGCTCAACACGGTGAAATCGTATCTGTTCCGGGCAAGACAGCAGCTGCAGGTCCTGCTCCGAGATTATCAGAAAGGCGGTGTCCGGGGATGAAATGTCAAGAGGTGATGGAATATATGCAGCGCGAGCTCGACGGCGATCTCGACGAAATCGAGTTCGCGAAAGCCCACAAGCACATCCGGCAATGCGCGGATTGCTCGGCCATGTACGAGCGCTTGAGACGGCTGTCGGCCGAACTGGAGAATTTGCCGAAAGTGACGCCGCCGATCAGCCTCGTGGACGCCATTCTGCCGAAGCTCGACGAGATCGACCGGTTGAAAACCGCGGCCGGCGCGGAAGCCGGAGCGGCGGAGCTCGCCGGCGCNTCCGGAAACACGGCGAGAACGGCGCCGCGGCGCCGGAACAACCGATTCTCTCTGCGCGTGTTGAGCGGCGTTGTCGCAGCCGGCGTCGTCGCGGGCATATTCCTTGNGGTCAACAATCAAGACCGGCTCGATGACAGCCTCTCCGGCATCGAATCATCCTCGTCCGGATCTTCCGAACAACCGATGCTCATGATGGATGCTTCCGATGCTTCATCATCGGCCGCCCGGGCGAGCTCGGCCGATGCCCTGAAGAAATCCGCCAATATCGGCCGGACCGTTGATCAGGCGGGTGAAGCGATGACGGCGCCTTCGGACGATTCCGCCAAGCAGCCGGCGTCCGACCGCTCCGGCGACGGCGGCCGGGATGCGGGCGGTTCGGATTCCGGCGCCGTTCCCGGAGCAGGTGAAGTTCGCATGGAGCCGCCGGCCGTGCTCGAGGGATCCGATGACGGCATCGGCGTGGCGGGAGTGGAAGAGGACGGCGGTCAGTTGGTCGTAACCGGCTTCGTGGATCAATACGGGCCGATCGAATCGGCGTCTCCCGACGGCGCCTACAACGCCGTGTTCGCCGAATCCCGCGTCATCATTTATGATCAGGACGGAAATACGCGGTTTGAAGGCGAAGCGCGGCAAGGCGCGATCGCCGCGATGGGCTGGTCGGAAGACGGAGCGTTCTTCCGGTATGAAATCCGGCTCGAAGACGGCACGAGCGAGCTTTATCGGATCGACCTTGCCGAAGGCACGGAGACGAAGGAATAGCGAATCATGCGATATCGTTGCACATTTCTTCCGCCGGCCGCGTAAGATAAGTTGAGGCGGGCCGAGGGCGAACCTTGATCGGTCCGACCATCCGCGGGGAGAGCCATGGATCTTCCCGCTGGTGTTGACATAGATCAAGGGCGGAGGGAGGTGAAGCCTCGATTTCACTCCCCCTTCGCCCGCGGCTCCAAGGCGGGAAACGGAGGCCACATGAATCCAAGCGCAGCGGTGAAAGAGATGAGTGCGGGCGAATTCCGGCCGGTCTACGCGATATTCGGCCGCGACCGCTACCGGATGCAGGAATTCGTCTCGTTCACGGCGGACAAGCTGCTCGGCGAGGACGGGCGGGAGCTCGGCCTGTTCAAATTCGACACGTCGGAGACGCCGGTGGAAGCCGCGGTCGAGGAAGCGGACGCGATGCCGTTCTTCGTCAGCCGCAAGCTGGTGGTCGTGCGCGACGAGACGGTGCTGGCGGCCGGGGGCAAAGACGGCCGGCTGCAGCACGATGTCGAGCGGCTGCTCGCATACATACGCAAGCCGTGCGAGACGAGCGTGCTGCTGTTCGTCGTGCACAGCGACAAGCTCGACGAGCGGCGGAAAGCGGTCAAACTGCTGAAGGAAATGGACGCGGTCATCGAGTTCGCCGAGCTCGAAGGCCGGGATCTGGTCCGTTGGGTGGTGCGGCGCGCCGCGAACCAGGGACGCACGATCGGCGAGGAGACGGCGGAAGCGCTGATCCGCCGGGCGGGCGCCAGTCTGCAGACGCTGGCCGCCGAGACGGACAAGCTGTGCCTGTATGCGGGGCCGGGAGGGACCGTCCTGCGGGAGCATGTCGAGGCGCTTACCGCGCCCGCGCTCGAGGAGGACGTGTTCGCGCTGGTCGACGCGCTGGCGGAAGGCGACACCGGACGGGCCGTCTCGCTGTACCGGCAATTGCTGGAGCGCAAGGAGGAGCCGATCCGGATCGCGGCGCTGATCGCGCGCCAGTTCCGGATCATGCTGCAGGTCAAGGAACTGGCGGCGCGCTCTTGGCCGAACCAGCAGATCGCCGGCCAGCTCGGCCTGCATCCGTACGCCGTCCGGCTGNCGGCGGAGAAGGCGCGCGCCTGGCCGGAGGAGCGGCTGGCCGAGCGGCTNCGCGAGATCGCCGAGCTCGATTACCGCATGAAAACCGGGCAGATCGACAAGGAGCTCGGCCTGGAGCTGTATCTGCTGCAGTCCGGCGCATGGCGGAAACAGCCCGCGCGCGCATAAGACAGCGCGACCGCCGGTCCCTTAAACAACATGACAAAATGACAAAGCCCGCCTGATCCGGACGGATCGGGCGGGCGTTCATTTGTCGCGGCTTCAAGCCTGCTGCGCTTGCAGCGCGTTCAGCTTTTGGGCCAGGCGGGATTTTTTGCGTGCNGCTTTGTTCTTGTGGATCAGGCCCTTCGTGACGGCCTTGTCCAGCTTCTTCGAAGCAAGNGCGACAGCGGCCTTTGCAGCTTCGAGGTCAGCGGCTGCGATNGCCGTGTCGGCNGCCTTGACGGCCGTGCGAAGCGCGGATTTCTGGGANGCGTTCAGNGCNCGGCGCTTCTCGCTCGTCTTCACGCGCTTGATGGCGGATTTAATGTTCGGCACTCGGTTCACCTCCCGGACAACAAGCCATTCCTCNTCTTGAGTCAACTTGAAGTATTCTATCATGCAGTCCTTGAAAATGCAAGAGCAGGTACGAGATGCCGGTTCCCCTCACCATGCGGACGCCGTACGTCGATTGCACCGCCCTGCATAAAACATCGCCCGCCGCTGAACAATAAGGCTGATCCGAACATTGGAGGAATGCGCTGCCATGCACGACATCGAATTGCGCCAATACGACGTCCGCACCGACCTGGCGCTGGAAGCGAAAGAAATGGCCCAGTCGGGCAAGGACGGCCGCCTGAACGGCATTACGACGGAGACGGTCACCGAAGACGGCATCACGATCACGCGGATGAGCGTCGACAACGAGGAAGGGGCGCGGGCCATCGGCAAAATGGTCGGGCGTTACGTTACGATCGAGGTGCCGGGGCTGCGGAACCGGGACACGGAACTGCAGGACCGCGTCGCCGAAGTGTTCGCGCGCGAGTTCGAGGCGTTTCTTGATCGGATCGGCGTCAGCCGGAACGCGAAGACGCTGATCGTCGGACTCGGCAACTGGAATGTGACCGCCGACGCCCTCGGTCCGCTTGTCGTCGAGAATACGCTGGTCACCCGCCATCTGTTCGAGCTGATGCCGGATCAGGTGGCGCCGGGCTACCGCCCCGTCAGCGCGGTCGCGCCGGGCGTGCTCGGCATCACCGGGATCGAGTCGAGCGATATCGTGTTCGGCATCGCCTCGCAGACGAAACCCGATCTCATCATCGCCATCGACGCGCTGGCATCGAAAGCGGTGGAACGGGTCAACACGACCATCCAGATCGCCGACACGGGCATCCATCCCGGCTCCGGCATCGGCAACAAGCGCAAAGGGCTGACGCGCGAGATCCTCGGCGTGCCCGTCATCGCGATCGGCGTTCCCACCGTCGTCTATGCCTCGACCATCGTGAACAACTGCATCCAGTTGATGGCGGAGCATTTTCGCAGGCAGACGGACAACGCGGCGCCGATTCTCGGCATGCTTCACTCCATTTCGGAAGACGAGCGGCTGCAGCTCGTGAAGGAAGTGCTTCAGCCGATGGGGCACGATCTGCTCGTGACGCCGAAGGAAGTCGATTCCTTCATTGAAGATATTGCGAACATCATCGCCAGCGGCCTGAACGCCGCGCTGCACGAAGCGGTCAACATGGACAACACCGGCGCTTACACCCGCTGACGGCGCCGGTTTCCCCCTTCGCACCCCCCCGGATTCTTCCATTCTATTTCTCCGAAAATTGTTCCGTTCTATGATCCGCTCCTCTCTCATAGACTGATAGCAAGATACGGCACTTGCTGCAGCCGATGGGGAGGAGCATTCCATGAAACGGATAACGGTTCAATGGCACGCGCCGAGAAGTTCCGAAGCGCTGCGCAGACTGCTGGTGCAGTGGCGCACGTTCGTTCTGCTGTCCGCCTGCACGTTCATCGCTTTCGTCGCGGCCGGGCTGGCCGGCATGGCCTTCCACTCGTCATCCGCGGACTGGCCGGCGATGAGCGGCGCGGCGGCCTCGCTTTCGGACGGCGTGCTGGGGGAAATGACCGGCATGGAACTGCCGTCGTTCGAGTCTTCCGCGCAGGAGCAAGGACTCGACGAGAGGCGGGCGGCGTCGTTCCTCATCCGTTTCTTGACGGGCATCAATCCGCATCAGCCGCGCAGCCTGCTCGCGAGCGAGCTGCCGGGAATGGAGGGCAGCCGCGCCGTGCTGCTTCGCCCGGGCAGCGTCGGCGAGCATGTCACCGGTCCGGAAGACCATCCGCCGCTTCCGGCAGCGGACGATGCGGAGGACGAACCGGCGCGGGACCCCGATGCGTCCGACCCGCCGGGCAAACCGGAAGACACGGCCGGACCGGACGATGCGGCCGGCGGCGGAACCGCGCAAGGCGGAGGCCGGGAGGAGCCCGAGCCGTCCGTGGAGACAAAACGGAAAATCGCGCTCATCTATCATTCCCACAACCGCGAATCCTGGCTCCCGGAACTCGGGGAAGGGGCGAAGATCGCCGAGTCGGGCGAGATCAACATCACGCTGGTCGGCAAGCGGCTCGCGCAGCGGCTGGAGGAGGCCGGCATCGGCGCGGTCCATGCCGATGTCGACTACGCCACGGCGATTGAGGACTATCGCTGGGAGTTATCCTATAAATATTCAAAAGAGACGGTCGTGGAAGCGATGGCCGAGCACGACACGCTGACATACCTGTTCGATATCCACCGCGACTCGCAGCCGCGCGGCTACACGACGGCGACGATCGACGGCAAGGACTATGCGCAGGTCTATTTCATCATCGGCAAAGGAAACCCCGGCTGGCGCGAGAACGAAGCGTTTGCGGCGAAAATCCACAAGCTGCTGGAACAGCGCTATCCCGGCATTTCGCGGGGCATCTGGGGCAAGGACGCTTCCAACGGCAACGGGGAGTACAACCAGTCGCTGTCGCCGAACAGTCTGCTTATCGAGATCGGCGGCATCGAAAATACATTGGAGGAATGCTATCGGACAGCCGACGCGCTGGCCGAAGTGATCGCCGAACTGTACCGGTCGGCGGTGGAGACGAACGCCGGCGCTTAGTTGACGAGGGGAAGGGGGAGGCGGGGATGCGCAAGCCTTGGCAGTACACGCTGCTCGGCGCAGCGATCGCATTTTTCGTCCTGTACGGCATCGAGCTGTCGTCGGACGGCATGGAGGACGTGTACGGACCGCTTGAACCGCAGACGGTTGACCATATCGGAGCGGGAAGCGGGAACGGCTACGGCGGCGATCCGTACCCGGCCGGCACGCGCGGCGGGCAGCCGGATCGGTACGAGCCATGGCCGGAAGACGAGCGCGGCGAATCCGGAACGGAAGAGACGCCGGCATATGACGGCAACGATGCATGGAACGAACGAAACGACGGTTACGGATACCCGTACGAAGACGCTGCGGAGCGCGGCGGCGCCGTGGGCAGGCTGGCGGACGGCACCGCCGGCTTGCTGCAATCCGCGGCGAAGGGCGGAATCCGTCTCATCGTGTCGCTGTTCGAGTCCGTGGCGAAATAGCGCCTTTTTCATTGCGCATTGATGCTGACCTTCCGCTGCTGATATAATAGGAGATCGAACGGCATTCATGCTCATGTTGGAGGATCTGCATGACGGACGCTCTATCCAGGCAGCGGAACATCCGCAACTTTTGCATTATCGCACATATCGACCACGGCAAATCGACGCTGGCCGACCGCATTCTCGAATATACCGGCGCGCTCTCTTCGCGGGAAATGCAGGACCAGGTGCTGGACAACATGGACCTCGAGCGGGAGCGCGGCATCACAATCAAGCTGCAGGCCGTCCGCCTCAATTACCGCGCCGACGACGGTCAGGAATATACGCTCCACCTGATCGACACGCCGGGCCATGTCGACTTCACGTATGAAGTGTCGCGCAGCCTGGCCGCCTGCGAAGGCGCGCTGCTCGTCGTCGACGCCGCGCAGGGGATCGAGGCGCAGACGCTGGCGAACGTTTATCTGGCGCTTGACAACAATCTGGAAATTTTGCCGGTCATCAACAAGATCGACCTGCCGAGCGCCGATCCGGATCGGGTGAAGCGGGAGATCGAGGACGTGATCGGGCTCGACGCGAGCGAAGCGGTGCTCGCGTCCGCGAAGGCGGGCATCGGCATCAAGGAGATTCTGGAACAGATCGTCACGAAGGTGCCGGCGCCGCAAGGCGATCCGGACAGCCCGCTGAAGGCGCTCATTTTCGATTCCCATTACGATTCGTACAAAGGCGTCATCGTCTATGTCCGGGTCGTGGACGGCAGCATCCGGGCCGGCAAGCGGATTCGTTTCATGGCGACGGGCGCCGAGTTCGAGGTCATCGAAGTCGGCACGTTCAAGCCGCGGATGACCGTCGTCGACGAACTGACCGTCGGCGACGTCGGATTCGTCGTGGCCGGCATCAAGAACGTCAAGGATACGCGGGTCGGCGACACGATCACCGACGCGAAGAGCCCTGCCGCGGAGCCGCTTCCGGGCTACCGGCGCATCAACCCGATGGTGTTCTGCGGGCTCTATCCGATCGACACGCAGGATTACAATGATCTGCGCGAGGCGCTCGAGAAGCTGGAGCTCAACGACGCTTCGCTGCGGTATGAGCCGGAGACGTCGAGCGCGCTCGGCTTCGGTTTCCGCTGCGGCTTTCTCGGGCTTCTGCACATGGAAATCATCCAGGAGCGGATCGAACGGGAGTTCAACATTCCGCTCATTACGACGGCGCCGAGCGTCGTCTACCGCGTGAAGTTGACGAACGGACAGACGCTGGAGATCGACAACCCGTCGAACTATCCGGAATCGGGCAAGATCGACTACGTCGAGGAGCCGTACGTCAAGGCGTCGATCATCGTGCCGAACGATTACGTCGGGGCGATCATGGAGCTGTGCCAGAACCGGCGCGGCGAGTTCGTCAACATGGAGTACATCGACACGTCCCGCGTGACGCTCACCTATGAGCTGCCGCTGTCCGAGATCGTCTACGACTTCTTCGACCAGCTCAAATCGAGCACGCGCGGCTACGCTTCGTTCGATTACGAGCTGTCCGGGTACAAGAAGTCGAACCTGGTCAAGATGGACATCCTGCTGAACAACGAAGTGGTCGACGCGCTCTCGGTCATCGTGCACCGCGACCGCGCGTACCAGCGCGGCAGAGTCGTCTGCGAGAAGCTGAAGGAGCTCATCCCGCGGCAAATGTTCGAGGTGCCGGTGCAGGCGTCGATCGGTTCGCGGGTCATCGCCCGGGAGACGGTCAAGGCGATGCGCAAGAACGTCCTCGCGAAATGCTACGGCGGGGACATCACCCGGAAACGGAAACTGCTCGAGAAGCAGAAGGAAGGCAAAAAACGGATGAAACAGGTCGGGAGCGTGGAAGTGCCGCAGGAAGCGTTCATGGCGGTGCTGCGCATCGACAAATAGAAGGCCGCCGCAGCCGCCGGGGGAATCCCGGCGGCTCGCCTGTTCGGTGCGGCGGATTTGACCGGTCGGCAACGGCGGTTCGGCGCATTTTTCCGTCAGAAGGAGTTGAACGGACTTGCTGATGCATCCCCCGAAGGCGCTCTACATCCATATCCCGTTCTGCAAGCACAGGTGCCACTACTGCGATTTCAATACCTATGTGCTTGAGGGGCAGCCGGTCGACGCGTATCTGAACGCGCTTGAGCGCGAGATGGAGCGCACGGTCAGCGCCCTGCCGCCGGAGCGGATCGACACCGTATTTGTCGGCGGCGGCACGCCGACGGTGCTGACGCCTGCCCAGATGGAGCGTTTTCTGGGCGCCGTACGCCGATGGTTTCCCGTCGCGCCGGACGCGGAGTTCACGGTGGAGGCAAACCCGGGCACGACGGGACCGGAGCTGCTCGCCGTGATGCGGGAAGGCGGCGTGAACCGGATCAGCTTCGGGGTGCAGGCGTTCGACGATGCGCTGCTGGAGCGGATCGGCCGCATCCACGACACGGACGATGTTTACCGCAGCATTGAGCTGGCGCGGGAGGCCGGGTTCGCGAACATTTCGATCGACCTCATGTTCGGCCTTCCGGGCCAGACGATGGATCTGCTGGCGGACAGCGTGCGGCGGGCCGTCGAGCTCGACTTGCCGCATTACTCGCTGTACGGGCTCAAGATCGAGGAGAACACGCTGTTCCATGTGCTCTACGAGCGCAACGAGCTGCCCCTTCCTTCCGAGGAAGAGGAGCTTCAAATGTATCTGTTCATCATGGAGCGGCTCGAAGCGGCGGGCAGGCGGCAGTACGAGATCAGCAATTTCGCGCTGCCGGGCTTTGAAAGCCGGCACAACATGACCTATTGGCGCAACGAGCCGTACTACGGCATCGGCGCCGGCGCCCACGGCTATGCGCGCGGCGTCCGCCATGTCAACATCAAGGGCGTGACGCCGTACATCGAGGCGGCTGGTAAGCGGCTGCCCCGGCTGTCCGAGGAGCGGGTGGACGAGCGCGAGGCGATGGAAGACTTCATGATGGTCGGGCTCCGCATGCGGGCCGGCGTCCGCGACGCCGATTTCGCGGCCCAGTTCGGCGGCCGCTCGATCGACGACGTGTTCGGCGGCGTCATCGGACGGCTCCGGGATGCCGGCCTGCTCGAGCGCCGTCCCGACGGCGCCGGCTGGCGGCTCACCGAGCGCGGCATCCCGCTCGGCAATGAAGTGTTCGGCGCATTCGTCGGCGCGCTGGAGGGTTAACGGCACGGGATCGACGTTGAATTAACGGCAGCAAATGCCGTTAATGGGTCCGATCGCCGGTTGTGGACCGGCGATAACGGCACGGGATGCCGTTAATTTGCTGGGTAAAC
>Ga0065720_1021308_pt1 | contig 10957 bp, 8 predicted proteins | sample Thericmetagenome_FD_59107 | JGI IMG/M metagenome (GOLD analysis project Ga0065720, IMG submission 59107) | Thermophilic microbial communities from the Joint Bioenergy Institute, California, USA of rice/straw/compost enrichment - eDNA_2 v2... | ecosystem: Engineered > Solid waste > Grass >... | reverse complement strand
GGGGGGGGGGAAATGGTGTTCAAGAGCGCAGGTTGAAAATCTTTGTCCATTCTCCCTCCCATGCTTGCTCTCATGGCTTGCCTTTTACGGTTCAAACACAGTGCGAACCGTCTTGAAAACGGACAAGTGCCGGATGCTCGATTTCTGGATCTGTAGACTTTTGCCCCACACCACAACGGTTTTCGATCATCATTTCCATCTGCCCAGGTCGACCCGTGCAGAAATCCAGCTCGGCAGGCAATCCGCCAACGTCCGATCATCCGCTGCATCCATGATCTGTCACCTTATCCGACGGGACCCTGAAAAAGTCTGGGGTGATTGGGCACTAAGTTGATGCCAAGCGGTGAGGTTATTGCTACTGATATTTCTGCCCTCGTACGCACGCAGCTGCGACGAAATTACACCTGGCGTTTTCTGCTTGGTATAATTCACGCAGCGTTGCCGTTTGTCGTAACAGCTCGGCGTGTTTTACCCTGTCAGGTTGGAGCTTGTCTGAGCAGTTGCGACGGTGCCATGGACCTGAAAGGATCTGGTCAACGTCCATGGTCGTTAATATTTTGTGGTCTTCCATCACGACATGCAGCGTCTGCTATGCCTTCTGCGATCCTCGTAACGCGGGTTCTTGACACGACAGGCGAACGGCAGCCTTCCGTTTCTAGCCAACCACGATAGCCTGCTGCAGGACCTGCATATATATCTCTGGAACCTAAAGCAAGTCGCTCTGCAGCTATCCAGAAGTGCCGCGCGGGGAACCTCGAGCACAGAATTGACACGGCATCACGGTCTGACACGTGTATCTTGTCTCCGCAAGCTGCAAGAGAGGGCCGTTGGGATCACGCCGTCTCCCACCATTTCGTCTTTAAAAAGCCACCTCGGGATATTGTGTGTGATGAAGTGGAACCTGTGAGAGTCCGAGAACCTATCAGGCCGAGCTTCAATGACAACATCAAGGTATACCTGTTGTCCCAGCAGCCGAACGCACTCTCCAGGCCTTTTCTTCCAAGAGATAAGCTGCTTCAAGCTCGAGGACGGATAAAAACTACGTACACATGAAACAATAGTATGAACACTATTTGCGCTGTAGATCATATCCAATAGATGCTGTATCATTTGGAAAGTAACCATCTCTATAACGGAGAGCTGCAGGGGAATCTTCAAGGAAGCCTTTGCCTGACTAGGGTATATACATGGACATGCAGCTCTGCGGAAAACCTCCCCTATCTTGGATCCTCTGGGCTGGTGATGCAGCAGCCGAAGAGCCACACACTAAGGCCCTTTTTCACGTTTGGTCCGCTGAACAGTTCTGTTAAAGCCCAGAAAGAGAACCAGACTACGCTGGCAGTTGTGGTGACTGAAACATCCAGATAGCAGACCAATTGACGTTGTCAATATTGCCAGACAAATTCTCAGCTGAAGAATAAGATAACATATTGTGTAGGACTCCCCATGAAGATTGGATGCAAAGGGTGACTGGGCCCTCCAGATCAAAGCCAAGACTTTTGACTCTTTTAACAATTTACTCAGCTACTCCATAGGAGCATAATCCGTATGAATCCCCGTGCCTGCCCCTCTAGATGCATGTAGACGAAGTTTTCGGGCAAAATGTGACGCTGCAGTTCCTGGAGCAACCGACCGATCCCCACAATCGTCAACAACACCCCACTAAACCAGAAGCCCTTGCTGCGGCGGCATCGTGAAGCTCAAGCAAAACACAACGCGACACGCCTCTCGCGACGCGCGCCAGTACTACGAGTCCCCGTTCGCATTTCCAACAGACGGTGGCGAAGATGGCGTTCAAAGGACGGATGTCGATGCTGCCGAGCGCGCAGCAGCAAATGCGATCGCGGAAAAAAGAGGAAGACGCGGCGTTTGCCAGCATGCGCTTGCCGGACCGCGAGATCGTCGGCTGCATCAACGAGCTTGGAATCTCATTTTCGGTCGCCGATCTTCAGAAGCCAAACCCTATTCAGGTTCAGATGATTTTCGAGAGGTTAGGAGAGCTTATCATGAACAAGACACGGCAAACAGTCGACCCAGCTATGCGCGCAGCCGCCGAAGACCTCGCCGGTGATTTTGGCGAGTCGCTGTTCCCCCCGGATACGCGAAATCTTATGGGTTTCTTTGCGTCGTTACAGCGGCTAATGGCTGAGTGCGGCATCCATGACTTCAGTTTCAATGACATCTACAAGCCGACCTACGAGCGCCTTATCAGAATATTTAGCTACATCATTAACTTTCTACGATTTCGTGAAAACCAGGCCAAGGTCATCGATGAATACTACAACCGCGCCGAGACAACAAAGGCGCGCATTGAACAGCTCTATACTGAGAATCAGAACCTGGAGGTGCAGCTCGAGGAGATGCGGGAAAACAGGCGACAGATGGAAGCGCTGGTGGCCGAGAAGACGCGGCGCAACGAAGAACTCAAGAAACGGCTTCTAGAGTTGAGAAGAAACCAAGAAAAGGTGGCAACGAGGCTAGAGGAGGCCAAGACTAAGAAAAACGAACTGGCAGCCGAGCTGGAGGAGAAGACGGCCACCAAGATCCAACTAAAGCAAGAATGCGCGAAGCTCAAGCCGTATACATTACAAAGCCCCGCAGCGCTGCAACAAGCCTTAGCCGATTTGAGCAGCGCGCTCAACAATGATAAGGCCCACATCGACGCCCTCGACCGCCGCGCGCGGGCCCTGCAAACATCCAGCGACTCCTTTGGCGTGGTAACAGCCGACGTGGCGTCGTGCATCAAGCTGCTCGAGGAAATCGCCGTGGAGCTGGCGAAGGAAGAGGAGGACAATGTTAAGAACGCGAAGCAGCGCGACGCTCTCACGGAACGTGGGGCCAACGTCCGCGAGGTCGAGCGGACCGAGGCCCTGCTCCGGCGCCAGCTAGCCAAGTGGCAGGAGCGCACAGAGACCCTCCGGCAGCAAAGCGAGGAGAAGGCGAGGCGGGCCAAGGAACGCATGGAGGAGCTGCGCGAGGTACATCGGAAGCTGACCGAGGAGCGGTCGGAGAAGATGAAAGATATTGAGAGGAGACGGGTCAGAATAGAGCAAATCGAGAAGAAGGTATGTGTGACTTGGTGGTCGACAAAAAACGGAGGTTGGTGAGGTTTGTTGTGAGAAGATGCTAACGGGCTGCTGCAGATGTTGGACCTTACAGAAAACATCAAGAGCGAGGTACAAAGAGCACACGACGAGTACCTGAAGCTGGAGGCACACATCAAGCTGTACATCACCGAGATGGAGCAGGCCATCTAGTCGGGTTCGGTCAGCAGCATGTCGGTTCATGATACGCGGTCGATTGTTGGGCATGGGTCGGAGTTTTGGGGTTCTCAGAACTAAAGATACCATGGTATATGGATGGTTTGGAAAGGCGCCGGCGTTGGGGCGGTTTGGTTCTCATGGGAATGTCATGGTGTGTATACACAGCAGCGTTGTACGGAATGTGGATGACAACACGATTATCACCATTGCTCGCATCACCTCGTTGTCCACGGCAGCATCGCCAGCAGACCATTTCACTTCTTCCTGTTGCCCTTGGCGCATGCATCCGAGTGAGTACACCGTTGCACCTCTACTTACACCCGGTGTCCTTTCCACTCCCAGCGCCGAAAGCGAAACCATCTGCCCAGTACTCGCCCTAGTTCCACGGTCCTTCCGGCAGCCCAATTCTGGGCGATAGCACCTCTTAACGTTGCGCTGTTCACAACCGGGAGCCTCTCTTCCAGGAGGGCCTTTAACTCCATCTCATCGATCTCGTCGAGACGGGAGGGTAACTCTGTGTCTTGACTCATCTCAACGTCGTCTCCCGGTCTGCTAGGGTCGAACCCTCTGCTGCCATGACCTTTCCGTTCCACAACAACAAGCCTCATCCCCTCCCTCTTCCCCGCTTCAACCAGCGTCGCAACAGTGCTGCTCAGTCCCTGTGCACTCCATTCGCTCGTGGCGCGATGCAAACCAAGCAGATCGTACACAACCAGTATGGGAAGGGTTCCAATTCCAGTTGTTCCACTGTCACGGCTGCGTCGTGGAGGAGGTAGTGGTTGTGGGAGCTTGCTTCTGTTGCTGCTCGTGACTGGTTGTGCTAGGGAAAAGACGGAGAGAAAGGCGCGCAGGTGTGTCACGGTTGGGATGAAGACGGTGCATATGTGTCGTGATACGGCGAGAGTGTGGAGGGTGTTGGTGAGGAGAGGGTGGGGCTTGTTGTACTTGGGCTTGTGGGCCAGTGCTGGTCTTGAGCCGCCATAGGCATCTCGGTGATGTTGAGCTTCGTGGGCTATGGCGGAACTGTACTTGTGGAGAGTTTTTGTTGGATGGTATTGTGGCCGTTGTGGAGGGTTGGATGGAGCTGCTGCTGTGGTATGATGTGGTGGTGGTGCAAAGGCTGGCTGCTGTGGTTGTTGAGAGGTGTGGTTCTGCTGCTGTTTGAAATCTTCCACAAGAGAGGAGATGAAATGTGCTTTGTCAGAGCAGATGATGAGTGTCGATGGATAGGTGCAGTGATTCAAAACGAAGCTCAGTAGCTCGGATGGCAGAGCAGGTGAGAGAAAGACGGGATAAGAGGTCGAGAAGGGATCCATTTTTTTGTAGACCGTGGTACGTGATAGGATGAGGTCGTTCTGCTTGACACTCGTTTAGTGTGATTCGGTCTTCACTAAAAGTTTGGTTATCGTTGTTATTAATATTATTATTATTTAAGATCGGCTCAAAATGCCCCGAATAGGTGCCAATATGATCGACTAAAGCTTCAATTGAATGGACCGAATCGCAGCGAGAACGCATTCCTGTCGGCCGCCATCCCACCATGCCAATGAAAGACATGCCCCCGCTTTGACAGTGGTGGGGCTTAGCAGTGTACACTACTACATAGAGCAGAGCCCCACTCCACACGGACCCCGCTAACAACCAGTGAACGTCGCGCTATCACGTCACTGGCTTGGCCCAAGCAACGCAGCTGAGCCTTGTCAACCGTCAAGTTGTCAGCCGCTGCGCCGGTACCAACCGATCACTTCACTGCTCCTGAGTTCAGTTGAGGCAGCAGAACAGCCAGCCATGGAGTCAATATCGCGGATAACGAGCCTGATTGAGACGGGTATGTGCACACTGTTCACTGTTCAGGAGTCGCAAACATTTCCATGGTTGGCTGACTTAGCCCCCTCCCCCCTCCAGCTAGGGAGTTCACCCTCGATGCTGCCTCGATCGCACGAACTCGGAGCTCGTACAAGCCGCTGGACCGGGCCCAAGTGAAGAGGTTACTGGACAGTCGCAATGAGCGCGAGGTCCTCGACGGGCTTCGGCGCGTCATCACTGTACGTCCTAGGAGTCCGCAGCATTGCTGCCCCCAAGTCCAATCCCGTCCTGTCCGTTGACCAGTGCTGATGCCATCTCTTTCCCTTTTTAGATGATGTACCGCGGCCAGAAGACCCTTCCCCTATTCTCCTCCGTTGTCAAGAATGTTGCCTCGTCGAACCTCGAAATCAAGAAGCTTGTCTACATCTATCTGATTCACCATGCCGAGGAGGAGCCCGACCTGGCTCTGCTATCCATCAATACTATCCAGAAGTCGCTGTCAGACACCAACCCCCAGGTGCGGGCCTTGGCCCTGAAAACCATGTCGGGCATCCGTGTGCCGGTCATTAGTCAGATCGTGTCGCTGGCTATTAGGAAAGGAGCCGGTGACATGAGCCCCTACGTCCGACGCGCTGCGGCATTAGCCATCCCCAAGTGCTATCGCCTCGACCCCTCGCAGCTCCCCCAACTGATCGAGTACCTCTCAACGCTGCTGGGAGACAAGCAATACTATGTGGCCGGCGCCGCTGTGACGGCCTTCATGGCAGTGTGTCCTGACAGGATAGACCTGATCCACAAGCATTATCGGACATTAGTTAGGATGGTGGTTGATATGGATGAGTGGAGTCAGCTATCGACCCTACGATTGATGACAATCTATGCGCGGAAGTGTTTCCCAAGAAGGACGAAAATTGTCAAGATCAGGGAGAAGGCCCCTGATCTGCAGGGTTTCTACGAGGACGAAAAGGAATTAAGCGCAGATGGGGAGCAGGTTATTGTCTTGGACCCGGACCACAGGCTCCTGCTTGACAGTATCAAACCTCTCCTGCAGTCTCGGAACTCGGGTGTTGTTGTGGCTGTTGCACGCTGCTACTCAGCCATCGGCACGCCCGAGTACATGAGGGCAGCTGTCGGCCCTCTTGTAGCACTGCTCCGTGGTGCTCAAGACATCCAACACATCGCTCTCTACAATATTGTCTCAATCTGTCTTAGCTGCCCTGCCGATTTTGTCAAATACGCCACACATTTTCTGGTTCGTGCAACGGACCCTCAGCCGGTCTGGGAACTTAAGCTGGAGGTGCTCACTCTTATCTTCCCTCATGCTCCACCACACGTCAAGAGCCTCATTCTCAATGAGCTCGAACACTTTAGCAGAGGCTCGGACAAGGCGCTGGTTAGAGAGGCTGTTAGGGCTATTGGCCGTTGTGCCCAGAAGGACTTGTCCACGGCACCGAGGTGTCTGCGACTCCTTCTGGGACAAATCACCAGTCTAGACGGTACACTGGCAGCTGAAAGTCTAACGGTCATTCGACATCTGATTCAGCAAGATCCAAATGCCCATGTTGCTACAGTTATCCGACTAGCCAAGAACCTCGACACTGCTACCGATCCCCAAGCACGAGCCACCATCATCTGGCTCGTTGGAGAATTCTCCGGGCTCAACGGCGAGGACAACATTGCAGCTGATGTCCTGCGCATTCTCCTTAAAGACTTCGCCTCGGAACCAGAGATCGTCAAGCGCCAAATCGTCCTCCTCGGTGCAAAAGTATATCTACACCACCTTAACCGCCAGATCGAGGAAGCTCAATCATCACAGCCATCTTCTGATGTACCAGGAGACTCCTCGCTGTCTCTCCCTCCACAAAACTCTCGAGTCCCCAAATCCTTGGAAGAAGATAACCACCCTGCAGCCAAACTCTGGCGTTATCTCCTCCAGCTCGTCCGCTATGACACATCCTACGACCTCCGCGACCGTACCCGCCTGTACAAGGCCCTGCTGGTCGTTCCTCAACTAGCCACACTGATGCTGCTGGCTCCGAAACCCGCCCCTGAGACACCGAGTCCATCTGAGACTAGAAAAGGGTTTCTCCTCGGCTCGTCTTCCCTCGTCGTGGCTGGCGGTGGCGCCATACATGGCATCAAGGGTTATCGCGACCTTCCTCCGTGGGTTGAGGAGGGTCAAGAGCCTGATCCGAAGTTGAGGGAGAGAGAAGGTGACGCGGTTGCTGCTGGTAGGGACAGCCTTGGGGGCAAGGTTCCGGCGGCAGCGATTTTGGATGCTACTGCAGCGGCGGCTGCATCGTCCAGTGGTTCTAAGCCTGGGAGCAGAGGGGCGAATGGCATTGGGGAGAAGACTTTGGATGATTGGCTGGCTGAGTCTGAGGAGGAAGAAGCACAACAGGAGTCTGAGGAAGATGAGGAAGAGGAGGAGTCTGAGGAGGAAGAAGAGTCTGAAGAAGAGGAAGACCAGGAGGAGGAGGAGGAGGAGGAGGAGGAGGACTCGAGCAGTGATGAAGAAACGGCACAACTTATGCAGCCGTCGTCATAGACGTTTGAAGAACGATACAATTATTAGTTCATAATATGGACATAAAATAATAATAGAGCACACCGATACATACCCAGGTTATACCAATATAACACCAAGCTCTTATAGATGCATTTTTCAGTCGCATACCGTGGTTTCAGGCACGGATCTGCGCCAGTGCACCAGCTAACTGCTTTTCAAGCTCAAGAATATCGCCAGCAAATGGCGTCATGAATAAGCACTTCTTCACCACCTCGGCATACACCGACCCGGTAGCCCTGTTGAACATGTCAGCAACGTTCATCACAAATCGAACCAAGTGAAGGAAAACTTACACCTCCAATCCCTTCGTCGCCTTCCTTATAGTATCCACATCCTTCCACACCAAATCCTCCACCTCCTTCCCCGACAGCTCTCCCCCGCCCCGATTCTCTACCGCCGCCAGCGCGTGGTACACCCGCGTCGGAATCTCCCTCCCACCCAGATGGTCCAGCGTCGTCCATAGCCCCAGCTCCAGCAACACACAGCCCACGCTGTACAGATCATACGCGCATTGCTGTCTGTGGTAGGCGAGGGAGTCTAGGCTGGGCTTGATGACGAGGCTGCCGTTGTTGTTGGTGCTTACGATCGTGGCGGCTGTGCTGGATGGGCTAGAAGGAAAGGGGCTAACAAGGAATGAGGAAGTGAGACGGCGCTCGGGGTGGTTGTAGCTTTCGACGACGACATCGCGGGGCTGGAGTTTGCGGGTGGCAGGAGAATTTTTGAGGATGGGCTTGAGGCCTTCTGGTTGGGTGTAAGGTGCTGTAGCCTGAGACGAATCGGGGATGAATTCGATTGCAAAGGGGGCGTCGTGGAATCCGACAAGCATGGGGCGATTGTAGTCGAGTGTGGTTGGGTCGGGCTCGCCCATGCGGTTGACGGCGGGGAAGAAGAGGATGTTGTCCGGGCGGATGTTACGGTGTAGCCAGCCTGCTGCGTGGATGAGATGGACTGCGTCGAGAAGGGCTTTGGCGAGCTGAAAGCGGATGCTAAGGTCGATGCCGGATGGCTCGCGCTTGAGGATGAGTTGGCGCAAGGTAGTTGGCATGCGTTGAGCGGCGATGGTCTTGGGAGAGCGCACGACACGTTGGACCAAGTCGCCATGCATGACGGGTTTGGTGGGGAGATTGCCGCGGATATGGGATGGTAGTTGGTAGACAAAGCCCACATTGCGAGGGTCGGCGTCGTCAAGGATGTAACCAATGGCTGGGGGGAGGAGCATGCGGTCGGGTTTCTCGACGTGGAGGACGAACCAGGTCATTTTGCTCTTGTCTAGGCTCTCCATGAGGGGTTCAGATCGTCTGATTCGCCGCCATTCGACGAGAACGAGACGGGATTGGAGCTTGATCGGGTAATCGAAGAGGCGAGCAAGTGTGGCATAGGGGCTGATCTCGTAGGGCGAGTCGAAGGAGAATTCGGAGCGGCTGAAGATCTTCTTTCGGGGGATGTCAGGAGTAGCCGACTTGACGGCCAGGCTGAAGTTGGCGAACTTGGACAGGTCGTCGTACTTGGCCTTCGCAGTTGGATCGATTGAATGTTTCATTTCGTATGTCGCAGCCTCTTCTAGCCGTCTTGTGAGGTCTGTATCTGCCCAGATGTCTTTGACTGCTGATTCCAAAACCTTGCGTGTGACCATGTCTTCCGTAATAATTGGGGCCGTGAGCAGTTGGAGCATTCTGTTGAGATCATCTAGCCGTTCTATCAGGTCATCCAAAGGACTACCCTCGCTGATCAAGGCATATCGAGCCTTCTGCTGGAGGAAGTCCAGGTGTCGTAAACGATCCTGGTCGAAGCTGGTGAGATCCTTGGTCGAAAACCTGGAATCGATCTTCTTGAGATAATGGGCAACGGAAAATAGCTCCCTCGATAAGTCCTCCCGTCTGCGACCCTCTATTGCTAGCCCATATCTCTCCAATCTTTCGGGATCAGAAAACGTCCGCAAGAAGACGACTAACTGTTGGAAAATCCCCCTGGCTGCCAATGGACTAGCGACGGTGAAGGTTTTGAGCTTGTGGTCAAGTGGTGCAGTTGAGCCCTTCCAGTGATCATTCCATGTGTGGAAGACCTGCAAATGGTTGTCAGTCACTGCTGGATCTGGATAATGAAGGTCGGCTACTGACCAGTGTCTGGAGCTCTAGTCTTCCGAGGTAGAGTCGCCATTTCCGATCAGAGGCGAAGGTATCTCGAAGCAGCACAAAGGCCTCTTAACCTTGTTAGCATATCTGCATGGATATTCAGAAGTTTCAGCCTTAAGAGACCTACCCCTGACCAAGGGTAATAACCCCGTGATGCCAGTAGAGATTGACAGCGCATCTGCCATGGTCAGGTATTCTACGACGTCAGATGTAAAGATATCAGAAAATGCATTGGAAAAAGGTAGAAAGCCACTACGGACACTGGACTAGGTTCACTTTTAATGACTTTTGGGAAGGCTGAGGAACATAAACTGAGGGGCACAAAATCTCCGCATGTAAGCCTGCGGTGAAAAGCGCCCTGCAGTTGGGCGACGAGGCGACGAGGCGAGACTTCGTCTTGAATGTTAAGTGGGGGCACATTTTGCGTTTTAAGTCATGTTACCCAGCGGTCAGACGCGGTCTATCACGTTGGACAAGCCGGGAATTATCATAGGGTCATTGGGTATGGGAAGGCTATCACCAATGGCTTTGATGAGCAAGCACAAGGCTCGTCAGATGCCGCATCTCACTGATCTATGCTACTGTCTTAAGTTACGACTACGCAAACTCCCTGCCTTCAAAATTATGCTTACTCTAAGGAGGGGCAGGCTTCCCATTGTCAAAAAACATAAAAGCCAGAGCGAGGCTTATCAGAATGGAAAAGCTGTTCCTAAGCCTTCTACAAAGCATCGATGGAAGCCTGCGCGATTGCTCCGCAGCCGAATGGTTGGCTGCGCGGTCAAAGTCGATGCATCACTACCTAATCAACCGCAACAGCTAGGTAGCCTTCGCGACTGCGGCTTTTAGCTAGCGCTGACCAGTTATCGTGTCTGCATAGTCGGGAAAGGTGGAGGCTTCTGCAGGCAACCTTATGCGGCCCGTTGGTCTGGTTCATCATACAGCCTTGTATGTCTGCACTAAAATATGGATTTCGTAGTTCAAGCTAATGAGGGGAACCCCGTATGCCCTTGGAGGCCTTAGAAAGAGGGGTAAGAGGCACGGCACTGCACGGAACCCTGAGGCATCTAAACTTTTGCATGTCACAACTCACAGATGGATATATTTTCGTGCAACTCAACTATGGACGAACTTATGCAGTAGAAGTCTTGACTTTTTTTTTTTTTTTTTTTTTTTTTTTTTTTTTTTTT
>Ga0065720_1004041_pt1 | contig 10959 bp, 10 predicted proteins | sample Thericmetagenome_FD_59107 | JGI IMG/M metagenome (GOLD analysis project Ga0065720, IMG submission 59107) | Thermophilic microbial communities from the Joint Bioenergy Institute, California, USA of rice/straw/compost enrichment - eDNA_2 v2... | ecosystem: Engineered > Solid waste > Grass >... | reverse complement strand
TCGACGCGCCCGCGCAGCGGGCTTCGCAATGAGTTCGCGGTTCATCGTGCCCAGGCCTCGAGCAGAGGTCTGCTTTTGACCTTCCGGGCACTCCTCGCGCGTAACTTTCCCGACCTCCTGTGGGTAGCTGGCCTCTCGACGCACCATCCGGAGCGCTTCGGGCGTGTGAAGCCCGTCGACGTTGCCGTATTCTGTAAGCCACCCTCGCGGTGGCAACCCTCTGGATTGCGGAGACGTTCGCTGAGTTCGATCTGTAAGCCACCCTCGCGGTGGCAACCAGCCCAGGCGCACATAACGCCGTGGAAAAAAATCTGTAAGCCACCCTCGCGGTGGCAACCGGTGTACGTCTTTTCCGTGCGGGCACGGCCTCTCTGTAAGCCACCCTCGCGGTGGCAACCTTTAACGCGCCCGATGATTGAACGCATCCAATTCTGTAAGCCACCCTCGCGGTGGCAACCACACTCGTGAAGATGTTCGTGTGAGTCCTCAATCTGTAAGCCACCCTCGCGGTGGCAACCCAGAGAAGATGTGAGCGACTACGTAGAAATTCTCTGTAAGCCACCCTCGCGGTGGCAACCTTACGATAAAACACCCGTACCCCAGCTATTTCTAGCCTTTCCACGTATTTATCGCCGTCGAGGAATGTGTAGAACTCCAGCTCTATACGTTATGCGTGAAATGCCCATTTTTCGAGCAAAACCGCGTTCCACGCGAAAATGCTCGTTTGAACATTCTGTTTATACATGGCGATCCTTCCTACGCACAGGTATGGCATCGAGTATCTCGAGCACTGCAAGGTCGTCGCAGCCGACGAGCGGCTCAGCTATATCCGCAGCGACAGCACCCTCGAGAAGCACTTCTCCATACCCTACGCCAACGTTGCCATCCTGCTCCTCGGCCCCGGGACATCAATTACTCAGCCTGCAGCCCGCCTTCTCAGCTCTCAGCAAGTGCTCCTCGGCTTCTGCGGGGGCGGCGGAGTACCTGTTCTGCTGGGGGCACTCGACGAGGCAGGGAAGCCGAGGAGCCCATCGACGGAGAGCCATGTGGAGCAGTCAAGCCCGCCCAGCTTCGAACGCAAGCGTTGGCGGGCTCCGCGAAACGGGCGTTCGATGGCAAGCAACTTACCATCTCACCCTAAATGAGTTCGCGGAAGTGCCGATATAAAGAGGTTCTCTAGACCCATCAATGCTGCTTCTCACGTATCAGCCCACCAAGATGATCGATCGCTACCACGCGTCGAGCAAGAAGTGTCATCTCTGCCACCACGTGAAGGACAATTTGAGGCTGAGCGATCGTCGCTGGGTGTGCTCCAACTGCGGCGTCGAGCACGATCGCGACGTGAACGCAGCAAAGAACATCCTCGCCGAAGGGCTCCGAATCCTTGAAGAGCAGTCGGCAGGCTACCGCGAGGAGCGCGGGAAGTTACGCGCGAGGAGTGTCCACGAGGGCAGCGCGGACAGGCCTGCTGTCCGCTGCCTGGACACGTTGAATCGCGAACTCATTCTTTTGCCCGCTGTGCGGGCGCGCCGTCGAGCCTGTAGGGAACAGGCGAAGGCGGCGACAGGGTGAGATTCCGATGTTTCAGCTGTTGCGTCGAATCGGCCACCTGGCTGCGCTCTTTCACGACCTTGGCAAGGCATCCGTAGCCTTCCAGAGGAAATTGTTGTCTCAGCAGGTCAAAGGGGAGCCGCTACGACACGAGCTCCTCTCTGCATTGCTGGTGTTGCAAGCGGCCGAGCGCGCGGTGTCCTCTGGCGATCCAACTGCCGGCCGGGATGTGGGTTGGCTGACACAGCTTGCTCAGTCCCCGGAGAGTATTGCAGCAGGTGTATCCCAGGAAAGCTTGCTCGCTGAACCTTACCTCAACCAGGCCGAAGCGCTCGCACGTGGTGACGAAAACAAGCTTGCGAGCACTGTGCTCTCCTATTACAGATCGCAGCCCATTCTCGGCGCGGTCGTCTGGTTGGTGCTGACCCACCACCGACACGTGGGCACGAACAGCACCATGCCAAGCCTCGTGGCTTCGTATGTCAACGAAGGCATGAGTGCAGAGGCGCTTGCGGACAATCTTCGTCCTGCGCCGGGTCTCGCCCCTTGGCAGGACAAGACGTGGCTAGAAGCGGTGCGTCGTACCGCGAAAGCCACTCTGAAGCTTCTCGCTGAGCACCCGGAGCTCGAGCAACAACTTCAAGGCGAGAACTTGGCACTCCTCCTCGCTCATTTCGCGCACCCGATCCTCGTTTACGCCGACCGGGCTGCCTCTATCCACAAAAAGACGCCAGGGCGGCCTCTTGAAGAAGCGAAAGACGGCGCGGAGATCTACGCCAACACTCGTCGGCCGTGGAGAGCCAACGCGACCGAGGAGCCTACTCTGACCGGGGATACGTTGAGCCAACACCTTCGCTCGACCGCCCGCTGGAGCGCGGATCTCTACAGCCTGTACCGCGACCAGCGAGAGTACTTTCCTCGAACCATTTTTCCTGAGACCAGCCCCGTCCATCGAAAGGCGCCGGATGAGCCGTGCTTCGCCCCGTTCAAGTGGCAAGACGAAGCGGCAACCGCCGTTCGTCGCGCCATCGAGGCCGCCCCAGGCCCCGCGTTCATCTCCGTCGTCGCCGAGACAGGGTCTGGCAAGACACTCGGTGCGGCAAAACTCATGCACGCGCTGAACGTGGATGGTACGGTCCGGTATACGGTAGCGCTAGGACGCCGCAGCCTCACGAGCGAAACCGGCACCGTTCTACGCGAGCTCGCTGGCCTTTCGGACAAGGACTGCGCCGTCATCGTAGGCGACCCTACTCAAATGAAGGTCACCGCTCTCGAAACGGCGTTTGCATCGGCTCTGGCCCCGACAACAGCCGTCGCTGCTGAGCCGGAATCCGGACTGGCGCCCAAAGTCGTCCAGGCCTCTGCCTGCACCCTCACAAATCCCTGCATCGGCAGCTCTTCGGCACGGAAGGCGAAAAATGGCGGCGGCCACGATCAGGTTTCGCCCGGGCCCGAGGATCTGTTTGCGCAGCAAGGCTCTGAGTCATTAGCAACCCTGAGCTACGACGGTGTCGAAGGGGACGCCGTAGAAGGCGGGTGGGTTGACTTCTTCGAGGGTGCCGCCGCGGAGGTCATGGGCGGGCAGAAGACTCTCCGCCTAATCGACGTCCCAGTGCTTGCGTGCACCGTGGACCACTTGGTTCCCGCCGTTCAGTGGCTGAGAAGCTCTGACACGGCGGCTGCGCTCCGCCTCTTCACGTCCGATCTCGTGCTCGATGAGATCGACGACTACAGCGCAAACGATCTCGTCGCGATCGCCAAGCTCGTATTCGAGACCGCTCGAAACGGCCACAGCGTGATCGTCATGTCCGCAACGGCCAGCACACTGCTCATCGAGGAGCTCCAGCGCGCCTGGATGAAAGGGTTCGAGCTCTATCGTCTCCTCATGGACTATGACGGCACGCCGCACGTGTTCGCGATCTCGAACCTGATCGCCCCGGCCGAGCTGCCGACAGATACTGCGTCATTTGCGACCGAGTATCGTGCGTACATCAAGAACTTCTGCAGCGAGATTGCTAAAGCAAAGGTACGCAGAAGAACGCTCGAGCGCGCCGTTCCAGCTCAACTTCCTTCTGTGACGAACGCATCAGAGGAGGGCCTCTTTGATAGGTTACTGAAGATCGCTCGCAGCGCGCACAGCAAAAACTTCGAGATGTCACCAGAAGGCATCCGGGTGTCCGTAGGAGCGATCCGTTTTCGCACCGCACGAAACGCGCTCCGATTTGGGCAGTACGTGTTCAATCACGCCTCGAACGATTCGGTTACCGTTCGCGTATGCGTCTATCACGCCCGAATGCCTTTGCTGATACGCAATGCGATCGAGCGACGCCTTCGAGAGCTGCTAACGCGAAAGGAGCCTGGCGCGCTCTGCAAGCACCCGATCGTGCGGAAGGCACTTGAGTCTTGCCGTACTCCTGATCTTTTGATTCTGATTTCGACGACGAGCATCATCGAAACGGGGCGCGACTTCGACATCGACTACGGCATCTACGAGCCAAACTCTCTTCGAGGGCTCATTCAGTTTGCCGGTCGGCTGCGTCGGCACCGTCGAGACGAATGGCCTACCCCGAACTTGTTTATCCTGGATAGGTCGCTCGACAAGCTCATAGGAACCCCCAACGCAACCAATTGGGGTCGCCCTGGCGTCGAAGACGACAGCGTCCTGAGGCTGTTTGAGCACTCAACAGATGAGCAACGGCCATTGTTCGCGGCGGCCGGAATCGCATTCGAGGCGACCCTCCCGGGCCGACCGGTCGACACGGCTGATCTCGCGCTGCCGATGGCGACGTTTCATTCGCGCATCGACAGCGTTCCTGCCTTGCTGTTACCTGAAAGCTATGAGTCCTCTCGCCTGGGCTCAATGGAGCTCGTAGATCTGCACCGGCGCTTGTGCGGCCCGTTGAATGCCGAGGGTAAGCCAACGAGCTATCAGAGCTTCCGCGCCTACCTCACCGACTACGGCAAGAAGCTGCCAGTCTGTCTTACGGACTACCATGTCCGTAACAACCCTTTTCGCAAGCACCGAGGAACATCCGTCGAGCTGTTCCTGAATCCTGAACAAGACCCGGCGCTCGAGGAGCCCCGGTATCTGGACACATGGGCAGTTGAGAACCTGAAGTTGTTGGAGCTTGCCGAAATTAAGAACCCCGACCGGGCGCTTTTCGACTACAGGCTCGAGGCTCTCGAGGATTACGATCGGCTCCGCCGCACCGGTGCATTCGGTGAGAAACCTTACAGATTGCTGTTTGGCGCGCAGCTGCCTGTGTATGCGCCAATCGAGTCGCCCGAGTCCATCGGAGGGGAATACCACCCGCTTCTCGGGTACAAGTTGAAGCTTCGAACATAGATATGTTGGATCGCTAGCGTACGCGGTTACCGCCGTCGGGTGGCTTACAGAGTTGGACTGTTTCCGCCTCGCCCGGTCTCACCGCTTGCCACTGCGAGGGTGGCTTACAGATTGAGCCCATCGGATTGGGAACCAGTAAGCGTGGTTGCCACCGCGAGGGTGGTTTACAGAATGACTTTTCGTAATCGCGATTCGCCTGCTGGGCCGACCGGCCGAAACGAACACGTATGGCTTGCTCGCTTCCATCAAAGCTGAGCCGCTCGTAAGTCTATTCCGCATGATTCGACAGGCGCTCCGAACGGGGCGCCTTCGTTTTTTAAACGAGCACGGTCTTTACGTAATACATCCCTACCGTGCGCGAGCTTCCCACTGCCGGTAGCTACACACCATGAAGGTCATGTGTGTTCACCAGGAGAGGACCTATTTCATGAAGACATCTCTAGCCTCCAAGGCTTTGCGGACCTGCCTCCAGGCTGGTTTGCCTGTGTTGCTGGTCGGGCCTCCTGGGGTGGGAAAGACGTCGCTCGTCAGTCAAGCGACCGAGGAGATCGGAGCGGATCTCATTGTCAGCCATCCGGCGGTCGGAGATCCCACCGACGTGAAGGGCCTGCCTTGGCTCGGCAAGTCGAAGACGGAAGCCACATTCCTTCCCTTCGGCGAGCTCGCGCAAGCGTTGCGAGCCACGAAGCCGACCGTATGGGTCTTGGACGACCTGGGGCAAGCGACCCCGGCAGTTCAGGCCTCGTACATGCAGCTGCTTCTGGCTCGTCGAGTCAACGGGCATGTGCTGCCGGATTGCGTGACGTTCGTCGCGTGCACTAACCGGCGAGAAGATCGGGCGGGTGTCAACGGCATCCTCGAGCCGGTAAAGAGCCGGTTCGCCTCGATCATCACGGTCGAGCCCGACTTCGATGACTGGTGCACGTGGGCGTACGGCGCCGGTGTGCCTCCCGAGGTGATCAGCTTCTTGTACTTCCGCAACGAGCTGTTTCACCAGTTCAACCCCACTGCGGACCTGATCAACAGTCCGTGTCCGCGCACGTGGGAGCACGTCGGGAAGATCTTCAAGGCCGATCCGCCGTCCGAGGTCGCAGAGGAGCTCTATGCGGGCGCAGTCGGGGATGCGGCGGCACGCGAGTTCGTAGGCTTCCTGGAAATCCATCAGGAGCTGCCGAACCTCGACGCCATTCTGCTCGACCCGGACCAGGGTCGGATCCCCGAGAAGGTATCGGCGATGTTCGCGGTCTGCGTCGGTCTCGCCAAGAAGGCAACCGTACAGAACTTCCCGCGCATCGTGCGTTACGCCGAGCGGCTCTACGAAGCGGACAAGGGCGAATTCGCCGTCCTGCTCGTACGTGACGCTCTGCGCCAGGAGCCGAAGCTCCAGAGCACCCCGGCGTTCACCAAGTTGCTGTCGACCGAGCTCGGAAAGCTCTGGACAGCTTGATTCCACCCTTTCAGGAGACAGCGAAGATGATTCCGTCTCGCAACAAGGCGGTCCTGGTCTCGCTCAACATGAGCATCTGGACAGCCAGCAAGCACGATCGCGAGGCCTCGAAGGAGGTTGTCGATCAGAAGAATCTCAAGGATAACCAGATGGCGCGTGTGTGGAAGAGCCTACTGCCGAGGAACGAGTTCCTCAGCGCGATCCACGGGATCGCGGCGAAGGCTCGCAAGTTCCACTATCACAACACGTTCGGGTGGGTGCAGGAGGGTACGCGCCTTCTCCCTACGAAGAACTATCTGGCCTACATGGAGTTCATGCGCCAAGCGAAGGCGGACTTCCAGAAGGCAGTCGATGCCTTCTTGCAGGAGTACGGTCAGCTGCAGATTGCAGCCCGCGAAGCGCTGAACTCGCTGTACAAGGACTCCGACTATCCGTCGGTGGCATCGCTCAAATCGAAGTTCGCCTTCGAGACCGTCGTGATGCCTCTTCCTGCAGGCGAGTACTTCACCGCGGAAGTCGACGATGCGGAAGCCGAGCGCGTCCGTGAGGAGATCGAAAAGTCGGTGCAGGAGGCCTTCCGAGCCGCCAACCGCGACCTCTGGCAGCGGTTGTACACGACGATCAACAAGGTGCAAGAGCGCCTTGCGGATCCGAAGGGTGCCCGCGAATCGTCGCTGTCGAGTCTGCGCGAGATGCTCGCGCTCCTCGATCGGCTGAACGTGAGCGGGGACGAGCGGCTCGAGCGGCTGCGCAAGCAGGCCGAGGATCGGCTGAACGCGATGAGCCTGAAGGACTTGAAGTCCGACAAGGTCAAGCGCGAAGCTGCCATGGCCGAGGCTCAGCGCATCCAAGAGGCGATGGCTGCCTTCATGGGCAATAACGCCTATGGCTCGTAAGGCCAAGAAGGCGCCCGTCGACGTCAAGGGGCTCCTGCTCAAGGCCCGGTCGCAGTTGCTGCTGGACGAGGCGTTCTTCGGAACCCTCGCCCTGCGGCTCCCGCTGGTCGAAGACCCGAGCTGTGACACGATGTGGGTCGACGGGACGAAGATCGGGTACAACCCGGACTTTGTGCTCGAGTGCTCACAGGAGGAGCTGAAAGGCACACTCTGCCACGAGGTGCTGCATGTGGCCAACGGCCACTGCTGGCGCCGCGGGGACCGTGACGAGGAAGATTGGAATCGGGCGTGCGACTACGTCATCAATCCGATCTTGCTCGATGCCGGGTTTAAGCTCCCCGAAGGGGCCTTGGTCGATCCGAGGTTCAAAGGCAAGTCCGCCGAGGAGGTGTACGACCTCATTCACGTGCCGAAGCCCTCGGCACAGGGTGCGCCTCAAGGCGGGCAGGGTGGGCAGCAATTCTCGGACCAGTCGATCGGCAGCCCGAGCGGACAGTCGGAAGGCCAGGACGAGGAAAGTGACCAACCTCAGAGCAGCTCAGGGTCGGAGGGCTCCGAGGCAGGCAACGACCCCAACGCCGGGCCCGACAACGGGCAAGGTGACTCGGACGAAGCGGACAACACTTCGAACGGGGGTGACGAGGCCGACGGCGACGCCGGCGACGCGCAAGATGGTTCCGATGACTCTGCCCACGGAGATCAAAAGCGTTCCCGGCGGCCGGCGGGTGAGGTCCGGGACGCGCCGAAAGACGCGGACCCGAAGCAGCTCGAGCGCGAGTGGAAGCAAGCGGTGGCGCAGGCAGAGAAAGCCGCCAGCATGCGGGGGAATCTCCCCGGATCGCTTCGCCGGATGACCGAGAACGTGCTGAAGCCCTCGATCGACTGGCGCGCGGCACTGCGGCAGTTCATCCAGCGGTCCTGGACCGCGGCCGACTACACGTGGCAGATGCCGTCCCTGCGCTACTTGGCGCAGGGGCTTTACCTGCCGCGACTGGCGTCGGAAACGCTGCCATGCATCGTCATCGCCACCGACACTTCCGCTTCGATCTGGATTCGCTTGCTCGCGGCTTTTCAGGCCGAGATACAGGCGATTTGCGACGAGATCAGGCCCGAGGAAACTTTCTTGGTCTACTGTGACGCCAAAGTCCAGCGCGTAGATCGTTTCGTGGCCGGGGAACCGGTCAAGTTCTGCGCGGTAGGCGGAGGTGGCACGGATTTTCGCCCGGCCTTCGACTGGGTGGCCAAGGAAGGGCTCTCGCCTGCTTGCCTCGTGTATCTAACCGACCTCGATGGGGCTTTCCCGGATCAACCGCCGGAATATCCGGTGCTGTGGATAAGCCCTCCCCGTCCTCGGCGTAAGCCGCCGTGGGGGGAACACGTCGAGATGCGCATTTGACTTCAACAGCGCCCCCCATTCGGGGGCGCTTTTTTTGCGGCCAAAACAAAGCGGGCCTCGTCAAGGAGGCCCGCGCGAATGCAGCTAGCCGGGGATGCCGATGGGACGGTCTTGCTGACGATTCGGGGGACGGACTCTCACCGTCTCGCCACCGGAGCTCGGAAGGCCGAGCACCCACACTCGGCGCAAACAAAACTTTTCGTCATACATGACTTCTGAAGTCAGCGGTATCGAGTATAGGGTTGGCGGCCGGTGTCCGGTTTGTCGGAATCTCACCCTGTCGCCGCCTTCGCCTGTTCCCTACAGGCTCGACGGCGCGCCCGCGCAGCGGGCAAAAGAATGAGTTCGCGGTTCAACGTGTCCAGGCAGCGGGCAGTAGATGTGCACCGATAGTCCTTGTAGCGACGTGTAAAAAACGACGGGCTCGAACAGAGCCCGTCGGGATGAAAGATCGTGCTGAAGTTCTGCGATCAGCGCGCCAACACTTGCTTGATCGCGGCGAGTGTCTCAGCCGGAATCGATCCGCAACCTTCGCAGCCAGTCGGATCGTAATCGTCGAGCACTCGCTGAGCGATTTGCCGCAGCGGATCGGACGGACCGAGCTTGGCGAGACCGAGCGCGAGCTTGAGCGGCGAGAGCACCTCCTCGGAGATCACCCCGCAACCCTAGCAACCCGTGTCGTCGTAGTCTTCGGCGATCGCTCTCAGCGCTTCTTTGACCTTGAGCGTGTGCCGAAGCACTTCTTCCGAGTGATAGGGCTCGATCTCTGCGTTACAGGCCGGACAGCGGTCGTTGCACATGCAGTCCCACTCGTCCTCCCACTCGATGCCGGGCTCCTCCGGGCAATCGGTGTGACGGTAATAGTTCATGTACCACACGTTGCGCGCCTCATGGGACACGCCGGACCGCTCGCCTTTTGACAGGACCCGGATCACATACTGTTTCTCGTCCGGATTACCGTGCTTCGGGCAATCGGGATGGACGCCGTAGTTCTTGCCCGTGTCCGGATCGACCCAGCAGAGGCACCCTTCCTCGCCTTGGCCAGCGAGCGGGACCGCTCGTCTCTCGAAGCCGTCTTGCTCCCGTCGAGACGCAACCCACTCCCAGTAGCCGCGTCGGGTATTGCCGTTCGCGACCTCGTGCTGCCAGTCCTCGACAGGGTACGACGGGTCTTCGCCCCAATAGTCGACCGGTCGAGCGCCCGACTGATCAGCCGAGCTCGAGCGTTCGTCCGTGTTCGCATCGTGCTCTTCCGCGGCGTTGACCGCCGCGCTCAGACGCCGCACAGCCTCGGCAAGGTCACCTCGCTCCCAGCGCTCGAGCACGAGCTTGGCCGCATCGAGGAGCTCCGGCGCCGAACGCAGTCGAGCAACGTCAGCCGTTCCGGTCAACTCGTCCTTCATTGCACACAGCACGTGCCAGTCCTTTTTTCCGCCCGCGGCAGCCATCGCGTGGAGCACGACGCTCTTCGGGACATCGAAGCCGTGCGCCTTGAGCGACTTGACCATCGAGAAGGCCAACGCCTTCAGCTTCCTTTTCGACACCATTTCACGAAACTCCTTGTTCAGGGGCTTTGGTTTACTCACATGCCTACGCATGCCCTGGTTGGCGGCCTTGCCAGCATCCGAAGCCCCATCAAGGTGGGTTTCGGAAACGAGCGAGAGAGAAGTTTCGGATCTACCTTACGCACTGAACGGTGCGCGCCGCCGGTCGGCTCCGAATGGCCTTACGAAACGTATAGGGAAGGGAATAGCCGGCTCGGCCGGGTGTAGAGCAATGGGTCGAAGAAAGGAAGCGGGCCCCTCCGTTGGGACCCGCGGAAGTCAGCTGTTCGATGCAACGAGGCAGCTTACGAGCGCGGGCCGATGCACAGCCAACCACGCAAGAAGCTCCCTGTTGAAGAGGCGCACATCACACTCGACGGCCTGGTCGGTATCAGCGGCGAACTCGACGTGCTCGACGATCTGACGCACCGGCTCGTACTGCTCGCACGCCCAGTCAATCAGGTCGAGCTTGGCCCAACCGACACCCTTGATCAGCGCCCGGAGGTCAGCATTCGGACGGTCCGCAAGAAACGCGGCCACATCGACCNCGGCCTGNCATGTACCCGCCTTTGGTCTCGATCCGAGCCGTCACCGGCGGCGAGCTCTCGATCGCGCGAGCTGCGGCCCGGCAAGCACTCTCTTGCTCCTGGCGCTGCTGCCGGTACTTCGTGAAATCGATCACAACTCCCATAGGGAACTCTCGTCTCAACTTGACCTGCCTGGTGTAGCAACTACCCGACCGGCCCCGGACCGTCAGACGAAAGAGGCGATCAACAAGA
>Ga0065720_1021307_pt1 | contig 10961 bp, 8 predicted proteins | sample Thericmetagenome_FD_59107 | JGI IMG/M metagenome (GOLD analysis project Ga0065720, IMG submission 59107) | Thermophilic microbial communities from the Joint Bioenergy Institute, California, USA of rice/straw/compost enrichment - eDNA_2 v2... | ecosystem: Engineered > Solid waste > Grass >... | reverse complement strand
CATCATCATCATCATCATCATCATCATCATCATCATCATCATCATCATCATCATCATCATCATCATCATCATCATCATCATCATCATCATCATCATCAGCAAATTGAGCAAGCTTGAACATCTTTTCTTGTTGGAGCTTCTTCTTAAACTGATCCAAGTTCTTTGTCATTAAAACAGAAAGTTTACTAATTTCAAGTTCTAATTTACTTTCGGCTTCTTCAATATCTCCTAAACAACATTAATGAAATACCAAAATCCAAATACCCTCTCCTCCAGCCTCAATAGCCTTCTTTTTCTCTTCAAATTTAGCAGTAAGTTCAGCAATAGCCTTTTCTTTTTCTTCCTTTTGTTGGTTCTTGAATTCTTCAAGCTTCTTGGCTTGTTCAACGTCAAGCTGACGCAAGAAAGCAAGCTTCTTAGCTTCAATAGCTTCACTTTCTCTTCTTTTTCTCATAGGAGGCAATGATTCTGCTTGTACCTCAGCCTTCTTTTCAGGCTCTTGCTCCTTTTCCTTTTGTACCTCTTCAATTTTGGCTTCTTCTTGAGCAACTGTTTCGGGCTGTTTAGGCTGTTCAGTTTCAGCCTGAACCTCCTTTTGGGTTTCTTTATTTTCAGTGGCTGCTACGTCTGAAGTCTCATCTGCAACTTCAGTTTCTTGTTTCTCGGGATTTTCAATTGTTTGTTGTACAACTTCGACTGCTTCCTTGGGTTCCTCTTTGGGTTCTTCTTTAGGTTCTTCTTTGGGTTCTTCTTTGGGTTCTTCTTTGGGTTCTTCTTTGGGTTCTTCTTTGGGTTCTTCTTTGGGTTCTTTGGGTTCTTCTTTGGGTTCTTCTTTGGGTTCTTCTTTGGGTTCTTCTTTGGGTTCTTCTTTGGGTTCTTCTTTGGGTTCTTCTTTGGGTTCTTCTTTGGGTTCTTCTCTGGTAACTTCAGTTTGGGTAACTTCACTTGAAATTGGAGCTTCTTCTTGAGTTTCAGGCTTTGTCTCTGATTTTTGGTTAACTTCTTGAGAAACTTCCTCAGGCTTGATTTCTTCCTGAGAAAGGGCTTCAGTTTGCTCTACCTTATGTTCTCCCTGAGTAGATGTTTGTTGAACTTCTTCCTTAGTCTCAATAGCAGTCTCTATAGCTTGGCCTGAAACTTCAGTTACTTGCTTTTCAGTGATTTCAACTTCTGGAGTTGCCTCCTTGAGTTCCTCCTTGGGTTCCTCCTTGGGTTCCTCCTTGGGTTCCTCCTTGGGTTCCTCCTTGGGTTCCTCCTTGGGTTCCTCCGTGGAGTCTGCCTTGGATTGTTCAACTTGAGTGTTATTAGTTTCAGTTTGAACAGACTCGTTGATGGCATTAGATTCTTCTTGGACGACTTGTTCTTCAGGTGCTTTTTCTTCTACATTGCTGTGAATCTTTTCTTCTTCGGCCTTGATTCCTTCAGCAGGGGCATTATCCTTATTGATTGATTGTTCGTCAGGAATATTTTCTTCAGCATTAGTCTGACTTTCAAGCACAGGTTGAGATTCAATAGTTTCTGTCTTCTCCTGTTCTTCAATATTTTGCTGAGCGGGCTCTACGATTGTATTTTGTGAGCTTTCCTCAACAATAGTTTGAACTTTTTGTTCAGTTTCGGTCTTATTCTCTTGGACCTCAGTTTGTTGTACTATGTTATTTGCTGGTTTCTCTTCAATATTGCTAGCATCTTCAGTGACCTTTTCATCAGTTTGCTTAGTAGGAACCTCAGTATCTTCCTTTTCCACAGGAACTTCTTCAGCTCCATGAACAATTTTTTCATTTGCTTCAGGAGCTAAATTCTCTTCCTCAACTTTGCCACAATCTTCTTCAACTTGCGCAGCTATTTCTTCTCCCTTTTGAATGATTTCTGTTGTAACAGCTTCAGCTTGTTGTTCAGTTGACTGAACTTCAGGCTTTTCTTCCTCTTCAACTTGGACAGTCTCTGCTTTATTGTCTTCAATTGGTTGAGCCACTGAAGCGTCCTCATCCTTTTCCTCAGTCTTTTGCTCAACACTCTCCTGAGTTTCCTTGACTTGCTCTTCTGCTTGAACACTTTCAGAAGTCTGAACAGTTTCCTCTTGATTTGAAGTAGCAGTCTTCTCTACTTCGACAATTTCTTTATTCTCAACAACAGCTTCAGTTGTGCTGATTTCTTCAGCGTGGGTTTGAGTTTGAGGGTCTGAACTTTGATTTTCAGGCTCCTGGGCAGGAACTTTCTCTTCGCTATTTGTGGATTCTAGAGCTTGAACCTCAGTCGGTTCAGCTTTGTATTCCTTAACATTGTCATGCTCCTCAACTTCAGGTGCAACTTTAATAGGAGTTTGTTCCTGAAGTTCCTCATTAACCTGGACTAAATTGTCATGAACTGGTAGGGCATTGCTTGAGCCTCTAGATCTGGTTTCCACTTCCTTGAGGAAGGAGTTTCTTCTGCTGTTCCTTCTTTCAGTGCAAATTGGCAAGGGACGTTCACCCTTAGAATTTCCTCGAGATCTAATACCTCCGCTAGTGTTGCTTCCAGATCTATTTCTAGGAGGGGTAGCATTTAATCTAGCTTCTTTTTCTTCCTCTTCTTCATCAATTTTCTGCATGCCAAATTTATAGTATCTAGATATTCTCCTGCCCTTGGGAGGTGTAGTTTTCTCCTCTCCCTTTACAGGAGATTCAAGATCTCCTTCAACATCTTGGCCTTCTTCTCTGGAGTAGGCTGGCAAAGAAGTGGCTCTGTGGAGCTTGGCTTTTTTTCTCTCCTCTAGCTTGGCTCTTAGTTTATCCTTCTGCTGCGATATATTGTCATCGACAATTTGTTTATTCTTCTTCTGCAGGTGTTCATGATCTCTTATGATTTTATAAGCTTCATAGTCTGAGTTAGTTTGTGCAACTTTCGCCTCTAGTTCGTGGATTTTGATGGCCTTTTGCTTCTATTCTCATAAGGGCAGACTTTTATATCACTTACCTTCTTTAGGTCACCTTCGTCATCACCAGCTCTTGCCATAGCAGCTAGGACGTTAGGCTTGACCATCAGATTTTGCAACTTCTTCTCGAAGACCTTGTACTTGTGGTCCCTTTCAGCTTCGTAGTAACTCATGGCAGTCTATGACTCGTCAACATTAATTATACAAGGAATGTACAGTATAAAGGTCGGCCAGCTTGTTAACGACATCCATTGTGATGTACTCTTTTTCAAGCTCAAGTTCCAGCTCCAAAAGATTTTCGGCAAATCCGAATGGCAGAGTCTTCTTGTTCTGCCGAGAATAGGACTCCAAGGCAGACCCTAAGAGGTTAAAATATGTAAGTTATTCATAGCTACGCTTTTTCTGGGGTTCTTCTGACTTTTTATCATCTGAATTAGGAAAGAGAAATTTCTTGAGGCTATTTGGGGTTGCTAATGAAAAGTTTAAGCCTGATTTTTTCTCTGATTTATGACCAAGAGGTGTGTTTGGCTCACTCTTCCAACTCATATGCGGGAAATGGCAGCGGCCATATTGTATTTATAACTAAATAAATTTATAATCTGATCAAAACAAAGGTATGTGTTCGAGAATGTATGAGAATGTTACCTAAATTTTGTCCCTATTAAAAAGGCTATGTCTCCCTGCTTTCAGAGCCCTTCTATCATTTTCGCTGGTTTTCATGGACGAAAAAGTCATATCAAATGCTTTTTTTATTGAAACGTTGTTTTAACAGCTTAATACAAAATAAAAATATTTTGCACTTTCATAACTAAACTGAATTCAATTTCGCTATGCAAGGGAAGCGAGACTCAGTCAATACTAACGCCGGCAAAGGCAGTGTAGGCCCACAGAAAAAAGTATCTAAGTACCCCATGAAGGGCCAACCATCACTTTCAACAAAGGAAAATAGAAATATCAGATCAGCGAATCCCAAGAATAGTCCAAGTAAATTTCCTCCCCTAAGTCAGAACCCTACTGCCACAGAATTCATCAATAACGCGATTCACGAATACCTTATGAAGAAAGAAATGACTAATACCTTAGAATGCTTCAAGGAAGAACTTCAATATGCAGGAGCAAGAAAAAGCGTCGAATCATCTTATGAAATACAAATCCTCGAGGTAATTTTCTACGAAAAATCTGTAACCGAGAATAGGCTTTCGACAAAGGACAAAGAGAAGTCTTCTTTAACAAGTGGAACAAATATGTTCCTCTTAATATTAGACTAAAAGATGATTTCTGCACGAAAATTGAATTCTACTTACACATATATTTCGTAGTCTATGCAATCCACCCTTACACCAAGAAATCAAACCCAGTAAGTCTCTCTGCTCCTTTATTAAAGTTCTAGTACGGCAGAAACAAGAACGAATTCGACAAGAACGAAGTTCAACATTTCAAAATATATCTTGACACAAAGGGCTCAGAGTTAGCTCAGACCTCTGAATTCCTCCAATATTATGCACTCCCTTATGTTCCTAACCCTCTAGAGCATGCCTCTTTTAAGCATATTTTCACTAGAGAATGGATTGCTGAACTTAGAAGTAAGCTTGAAGGCTTCCTTCCTACAGTTTTCCCTTCTGATCAGAACCTTGTGATATATCAGATGTATAATGCATATATGAGAGGAGGAGATGGGTCCATTTTAACTCATGGAAATTACCAAGATGCAGGAGAATATGCTAAAATCATTGCTCAGCTTGAGCATAGCAACCAAGAACTTATGAGTATCCTCCAAGAATATAATGACAAGTATGGAAACCTTAGAAGCAATTATGAAGCCCTACAAAAGAATGAAGAAATTGCCAGAAATCACCTCTTCGAAAGCCACACCAAATGGATGGCCTTTTTGAAGGAACTGCTCGGTGCTACTACCGATGTAACCTCACTCGAATTTATGATAACATTTTAGTTAATTAAAATCATTGATACCCAAAAAGCTGGTGGTACCGTCCAAGAAAAGGTTATCGATAGCCTCAAGAAGAAGGTCCAAAGATACGAAAACTTCTTGAATTCCAACCTCGAAGACCTCTTCAGTCAAAGCCAGGACAACTCTGTCTTCGATAAATTCTCTACATCTCAAGATATTGGAACTCCAGACCACTCATCAATTTCCAATTTTGCTCACAGACACCACCAAAGATTTGAAGACAAATCAGCAATAATGCAAGGCCATTATGCTCCACTCGACTTCCAGAAGATCAAAGATTACCTCTTGACTGAGCAACAAAATGTCCCTGTCTTATGTTCATTATTACAAGCTCTCAGATGGAGAATAACCAGAACCAGAGGCGCCAATGCCAGAAGAGAAGTCATTATTAGCTACTCCAGACATGATATATTGGATATTAAGAAGCCTAATCCTTCTGTTCTGGAGAGAATTGCCAAGCATCCTTCAAAGAAAGTCTGTGAATTTGCTGCTAGATTTGTCAATGCTTTGGCCTCTGATTACTCTGGAAGAAGCTACCTTCTGGAATCTGATAAGCTTGTCCTTCTCTTTATTCAAATTTTAAAACAAGAGGTATAGAGTATTTTGTATGATCTAATGTTGTAGAAAGGAGATACTATTATTAGAAGAAACAGTCTGGGAGCCCTTCAAAAGCTCTCACTCAGAAAGAGACCTCAATTGATTATGATTGAGCAAGACATGATTAAATGGATTATTACAACCTTGCAAAGAGAAAGAGAAACCTTGGGCGAATATTCATATGAATATGCTACTGCATTATTCATGAACTTGTCTCTCAGATCTTTGGGTAAAAAGAAGTGTGAGGATCCTGAGGTATTTTGTGCTTATTTTAAATAATTTTTTTTAGTTGAATGTCTTGAAGGTCTTCAATGATCTGCTTGAACATGACAACATGCAAGTCAGAACATTCGTCAACGGAACTTTATACTCTCTTCTTTCCAGACCTATATTCAAGGAGCAGGCCAAAGCTATGGGTATGGATGATATCCTTTCTATGTTGATGGAGAATTCTGATGAAAGATATAGAAAGCAGATCCAATACATTTTCGAACAATTGAACAGTGAAAAGGTAGAAGAAGATGCTCAATCTGATGCAAATGACGAGGATAATGACTATGATGATATGGAAGATGATGACGAAATTGGAGAGGTTAGCTTACTATTGATGTATCTTTATCTCCTAGGATGAAGATATGGAAGACAATATTGATGATCCCAATATTCCAGTCGGAGAAGACCTTCTCGGAGGATTATTCAGTCTATCAGGTCCCGAAGCCCTTAAAGTATGTGTAAAGATGGCATAAATTTATGATTGTAGCAAACCAATATGATTCAAGAAGCCCTAGAAGAATCCAAGTCCGTTAGAGAATCTACTATTAAGGACCCCAGAAACAAAAATCCTAACGCTCCTCTTAATAGACCTACAACTCCTACTATGTTGACTAAGCTTTTACGTAAGAGAAATCATCAAATTAATAATTCTATAGAACAACAACAGGAACCCCAGAAAGACTTGCCACCTGAGCTCCAGTCAAGACCTAAGATTCTAAGAACCCCTGTGAATGTCGATAAGGACCAATTCCATAGAATGCTTCAGATGCAATACCAACAGATGGCTGAGGCCCAGAGAAACAGCCCAGAAAAAATGCATCCATATCCTGAAGAACAAGGAATCATAAACAGAAGCTCGATTAATGACATAACTAACAACAGTCAAAATGTTTCTCATATTGTTTCTGTCAACGAGAACAGACAAAGCTTCAATGATTTGAATGTGAATCAGCCAGCATCTAATCAAAAGCCAATAGACAAGGACAAGGTAATTAAACTAGAGATTAATCTGATCTTATAGTTGCAGATGTATGAGGAATACCAAATGGCCTTCCAATCAAGGTAAGATTAGTGATTAAAATTCTCAGGTTTAGACGACAACTTTTAAGAACTCCTCCTGCAGGTCTTCAAAGATCAGGTGCAAATAATCAGCAAAACTCTATGTATAATTATGGATATCAAGCAAAGTAAAGGCAGGCAATTCAAGAATTAAGAACTCAATTTTCCAGGAAAATTATATTATTAGATAATATTTTTGACCGCTAATTATCGCTATGATTATTGTATGATTTATTATTTTTGCTTATTGTATTCCTAGCAATGGGGTTCATTACAACAGAACCCTCTTGTCACTATCCCTCAAAGAATGATTAAATAATTTCCCTAGGGATAAATTTTATTTTATAACATTCAACATCTGCATGAAATCTGTCCTCTTCATACTTGCCTTTTCTTTAATTCTAGGCACCCAGGCCATCAGAATCTATAATGTTACAGCCCAAAGATACTCGGCTAAACCAATTATCGCCAATATCAGTGGAGTTGGCTACAAGTACAATTACAATGCAGCCGCTTACTACTATGAGAACAATATCGAGCTCCTTGTGAGGGTCCAGAACCTCCTAAATCAATCAGACCCCTACAGTGTTGGCCCCTCCTACTTGTCACCTTCTACTATCACCTTTAGTAAGACTGGAGCCCCTTCTGCAAGCCACCCAATACATTTAGCACATGTTAACAACAACACCACTGAAGTCTGCGGGTCTGAGGATCCTCGTGTTACTTATCACAATGGACTGTACTACATTTTCTATACAGCCTATAACTGTACAAATGCTATGCTCTCAATGTCCACAGCCACTGACCCAGCTGATCCAGAAACTTGGATTGACTATGGATATGTCTTCCCTGAAAAGAACTGGTCCAAGAGCGCTGCAGCTCTGTTTGCAACCAAAGAGAATAATCTTACTCAACACTATCTGTTCTGGGGTGACAGCAGCTATCCTCAAGGTGGAATCGGTATTGCCACTTCCAACGATGGTTATCACTGGAACGACACTGGAAACTACTTGCTTCGGGTCAGAAACAACTTCTTTGATTCCGAGCTCGTTGAATCTGGACCTTCTCCTCTTAGACTTTCTACCGGAGATTATTTGTTTATTTATAATAGTGCTAGAAAGGGCTATCCTAGTGTCAAACCTGGCTGGGACTTACAATACAACCTTGGCTTTGCCATCCTTAGTGGAAGCAATCCTCTCAATGTCATCCAGAGAAGTATTGTACCCCTGATGAGCCCCGTCTTGGACTGGGAAATCGGTAACAACACCAATTTCTTGACTCCCAACGTCGTCTTCCTTGAAGGACTTGTCCGTGACCCTAATGGCTGTCCTCCCAACACTGATTGCTTCTTCGGTGTCTATGGAGGCGCAGACTCTGATGTTGGTGCGGTCAGAATTACTGTCACTTGGACCGGCAATGTTGAAGATGAAGAGCCTGTTCAATCAGAAGAAAATGAATACATTACTATCTGAACAATAATGCATATCTTAGGAGTAAGAACAAATAGAATTATTTGTATGCCTCAGAGTATCTAGAATAATTGAGACTCTCTGAGTAAGTGATATTTTATAGATCTATTAGAATTCAAAATCAATATAATTATTGTCCTCTTTTTCAAGTAACTGTCAAGCAACAGTTTAGGGCAATTAATCTTGAGGATTGGATATAAGGAGATAACTGACAAATTTCTCGATCACAAATTCAGCTAATATGGTTATTAAGAAAAGAACACTATATGAGAAAACTATATTTAATAAAAGCATTTCAACTATATAGCCTAATCAGAAAAGTGAAATTTATAAAGAATAATTTCATATATATTTTGAAAAGAACGCTGAAAATATGGAACCTCGCCCAACCAAATTAACTGAAAGCACTGAATTAATTGAAGAGTCTTATCCTGTCAACGACCAGTTCACCTTGGTTCAAAATGACCAGCTTCATCAATACTACTCCTCTCAACAAAATAATCCAGCCAGATATCCAACTTTTGATACCCAACAGCCTAGTTCTCAGGGCTATGCAAGCTATATGGTTGATGGAGTCCTTCCTAGAGTCACAAACTACGTTCAGGGAACTTATCGTAATAATATCTCTTACCATTAGTCTAATTTCCTAGAAACAATTCATAATTCTGGAATGACAGAAATTACTTCAAGACAGCTTACCTTGAAAGTGCCAACCTGTCTCACTGGGTTTTATGATAGAATAATGGAAAGAAAGGGACCCAAGACTCCTTTCACAACCAAATGTCCACACTGCGGATCTGATATCGCCACTGAACTCAAGTCCAAAATTGGCTTGGGTACAATCTCATGTGGTTTTGGACTCTGCATGTGCTGCCCACATATCTGCTGGCTACCATTCGCTATTGATGAATGCTATGATCATGAGCATCGATGTCCTGATTGCAAGCAGGTTATTATGAAGGAAAAATTCCTGTGCTGATTTTTATGTTTTCTATTCTTCCAATATGCATCCTATCTTTATAGTACTCTCTTAGCATTATTCTTAATCCAGAAAAAAAATCACATTATTGTCTAGTCATTGTACTTTATACTAATTTCCTAAGTAATATAAAAAATATAGGGGAAAAAAATAACGAGTCGCCTTGCTGAGAAATCGCTAACTAAATGAAGTTAGATTCCAAATGAAATGGGTGAAAGGCAAGAAAGATAAAAATAATTTTTACCCCTAAAATAACTTTTCTTTAAAAAGACTAATTGAATCATATACTCTATACCACTAGGCTCAATTTACTATCAGCAGGTGAGTGTTAGAACTACATCATCAAGCATATTTTGAAGAAAATATTCAGTATACCACTAATTAATAGCATTACTCTCACTAGGGTTAAGCATAGTATGTGGTTGGGAGTGATCTTGTAATAACTATGTGAATATGTGTTGTATTAATGGGATGACAGAATGGAATTTTCTTAAGGAATTAGCAGGGCTATTACGAAATAATTTTAGAATTCGAAGAGAAGAAATGACTAAAAGACCAATTTTATTAATTCTGTAAAGTATTCATAATTATTTTCACAAACAGCCCCTATTTAAGCCCGATCACAATTATGTATAGCCTAGACACTGCCCAAAGAGGATCAGTATTTGAAGCTATAAAAGGAGCATTACCAACATTCGAGGACAAAAAATTTCTTGAATTGGGTAAGCCATCAATTCAGAACGAAATAGTCACCTTTGACTCAAAGCTGTTCATAAACAGAAAGACTCCTTTTGTGTTAAACCATACAGTTATCATCACACAACCCAAGGGAGACTTGAGCTCTAAGCAAACTGGTATTAGTTCTGAATTATCTGGTCCTACCTTGGCTGAAACATCTTTGCCTAAAGATGAGAATCTCACAGGAGGACAGAAAGTGAAGCCATTTTTGGACGATGTAATTGCAGACACTCAAAGAACTTCTGAAGAGATTCAAGCAAAGAATCCAGGCATATTAGGAAAAATCAAAGAAGGATATCAGCAAATCGTGGAGTCGATTAAGGATGAGTTTAGGCCAGTTGATAAGACGGAAATAGACCAGGGAGAGGCTAACGTCCAAAGAACAAGACCAATTATTGATCTTAAGACAGGAAAGCAAATTGGCCAAAAACCTATTCATGGAACCATGGCAAACCCATAGATTTTTTCATTATGTACTGAATTTCACAGACTGAGTAGAAACTTCATGTTTAATTATCTAATATGCGAAGAAAAAAATATTACATTACTTCTTTGCATTAGCCTATCTGGCAAGATTGAAAACTCTCATGCTTACTAATTTTGCTAAGATTTTACACGTATTGTATTTTAGGAATTAGGACTACTTTCAATCCAAAGTCATTAAATGTAAAATCAACTGCTTTTCTTTATGATTTTATTGCTTGCCTCGGGAACTTGGCATGAATCAGTTAATGTGTGACTTCCACTAAAAGAGATTAACAACTATCGATGAGAAAATAAAAAAGCATCTAACATAAAGTCAATACCAGATAAAGCGAGAGAGTATTGAAAAAGTTAATTTAGGAAATCCAACCCTAGGATTAAGGATATTATCATTCAAATAATCTAAAGAAATTGATTACTTTTCATTAACTTCACTAGCCAATTTCTTGATGGATTTTTTTTTTTTTTTTTTTTTTTTTTTTT
>Ga0065720_1021306_pt1 | contig 10963 bp, 5 predicted proteins | sample Thericmetagenome_FD_59107 | JGI IMG/M metagenome (GOLD analysis project Ga0065720, IMG submission 59107) | Thermophilic microbial communities from the Joint Bioenergy Institute, California, USA of rice/straw/compost enrichment - eDNA_2 v2... | ecosystem: Engineered > Solid waste > Grass >... | reverse complement strand
ATGATCTGGCCTGGCATTGAATCAGACAAAGGAAATAATAGTTTGACTTTAACATCAGATTATGCTAAGAATTCCAATGAGACATTAGACTGCTTACAGATGCCTACTATTTTCATCTCTGATAATATGTTTTCTCTAATGTCAGACTCTTTATTCTTCGAAATTTCAGGGCTAAATATCATAATCCAACAGGAAGATAGTCAATTTTTTGCCTTTATAATCAGTTCTGAGCTAACAACAAATATTGTCATGCAGAATACTTGTATTACTTGGGCCACAGAGGAAGGCTTGAACGCTGGGATTTTGCTAGTAAATCCAGGACCTAGAACAAACTTTCTGATGCAAAATATCCAGATTTCCGCTGCAGGTCCTAATCAATTTGATTCCAGTATGATCGATATACAAATTAAAAATGACATCAACGTCACTCTGGAGAGAGTTAGTATAGACTTTGATATAACAATGGAAAATTCAAAGCAATTTTTCAGTAGATTTTTCCACTTTGGAAGTGAAAATCCAAGCATTCTGTCCTCAATCAACATTAAAGATATTGATATCCATGGAACCATCTCCCAAACAGCAATAGCTTCTCCAAACCTATTTTCTTTTAATTCAATCACTTCAATAAATATTGAAAACGTACATATCCACGATTTTTTCATTGCTGGAAAACCCTTAATAGCTTTCAACTCATTGAGCCCTAACTCATGCTCTATAAATGGGGTGTATCTAGACAATGTAACAACCGACTCGTCGCTAATTGGTGCCTTTAGTCTATCAACTGCGAATTCAAGTTCCTGGATGGACTATTCAATGCAGAATGTTATAGTCAACAATTCAAACAATACTGTCATTTTGAAACTCTATTCATATCTAAGTAGCCTAAATTTGAACCAAATCTCAATCGATAACTTTGACATGAGCAACGAAATGACAATATTAACAATCACTGGATACGCAGATAAGAACTCATCTGAGATAAAGAACATTTATATAAATGGTCTTCAAATTTCAAACTCAAGATTTAAGGGGGTTATAATGAATTTGTTTGGGTTAATAGATGAAGGAGTTGATTACCAATACCCTGCATTACCTCCTTATCAAATGAACATCATTAATATGACTATGCTAAACAATCAGATTGTGTCACCAGTAAGATCTGACAATCCAGATGTAAGTTCGTTTGTTGTTTCTAATTTTGCATTTTTGCTTCAACAGAGTCATTTAGAAGGAAACACCTGGGAGAATGTCAGCATCTTTGGCAATCCATTTTCCTCAATCAACATATACTTCATTGAGAATAAGTTTATTAGAGAAAATCTGCAATTTGCACCCTTTGTGATGACAGGAGACCTTTATGAATATGATGATCAAACTACAGATATTTTGATTTATAGAACTGTGTTCATCCAAAATTGCAAATTTCAGGATATCACTTTTGAGTACGACTATGAGGGTAGAAGCGAACAGCCAATTTTAGGGTCTTTTATTGCTATTAAGAACCCCTTCCTTTTTATGGATGGAAATATCTTCGTTAATACACAATTTTTACTGGGTATTGGCTCAACTTTTCTAGCATATTATGGAGTAACACAGAGAATTTTCATCCATTATTCTGAACAGTCACCATCTCTAGAGGAAAAACTCTACGGAAACGTATCTAATTTGCTCAATATTTTGAGACAGTCTTATCAAAAATTAGATTGTACGGTCTGGAGGTGTTACGTTTTGTCAATTACAAATAATACCTTCCAAGATATGCAAGGTGATGGAGCAATGGCCCTATTCTCACTACCGTACTTAGACAATAATTTTGGGAGAGTAATAGTTCAAAATAATATATTCAAGAATATTTCTCAGTCATCCTGCATGAAAAAAAACTCAGATATATTTTCATTTGGAACATACACAACAGTGTATATGGTGAATAACATCTTACAAGATAGCGTTGCCTGTTCAGTCGTCTCAGCAACTGCTACAGAAGATAATTACTTGGAGAATAATATATTCTTTAATTATCAAGGAAAATCCTTAATCTTGTTCCAAACACAGAGTCAGAGTAGCCTTCTCGAAGCCAGAATGAATAGGACATTAGTAGTCAGCTGCCATGTATACCTCAGTATGATATCCTTTTCAGTCCCAACTGCAAGTACCATCAAACTTCACAATTCTATTATAACAACCTCTACCCTCATTTATGGCTTTGATAAATTTGGAGTTGTGAAACCAATTTATGGAATAGTAGTCCAAATGGATAATCAAGGATATTTACCTGTGCTCATAGAGTTTGTCAACGCCATCCTAACAGGCAATATCATATCCACTTATTTACCTGATGATCAGTATTTCTCACTTCCGGATGATAGCTTTATTTCCCTTGAAGCCATAGGCACATCTCAAGTAATAATCAAAGGGCTAAACTTGACTAGCCTTCATTGCAATTCCTCAAGTGGCTATATAGTCTCAGTTCATGCCCCACAAGTCACTATTAATGATTTGTTCTATCAATCCAATAGTATCAGAGACCCTCTTTCTTCAGCTTTTAGCGTGATTGCGAATACTTTTTCCTTATCAAACGCAGATCTGACAGTACATCCTTTCATAAGTACCATTCGAACATTCGCAAGTATCTTTGATGTAAGAAGTATTATTTCCTCGAATATAACTAACAGCACGATCAGAACCTCAAATATTATAGTCAGATCAGAGAATCCGACCTATAGTTATGAGTACTCTTTTTTTACTATTGTTGCTGAGAAACTTGATCTTCATGATTCAAATTCCACATATTTGAGCAGTTTTAAAGCTGTGTACCAGATATCCTCTAAAAATGACTCCAACTTTACATTTGACAATATATACTCTATTCCGTATGCACAAGGTTTCCTCATTGCAGATCAATCCAGTCTGGAGGTAGGAGCATCTTGCAATCTGACTGTGAATAATTTTACTGAAAAAGTTGATGAGGAGTTGCTCTCCGAAATCGCCCCTAACTATATTATTTTCTATTTGACGAGATATAACATCTCCACAATCCAGCTAAGCAACATTTATTGTTATCAATCCCTTTTATATGTGTCCTCACCATTAAGTGATATCACGCTAACTACTCTGACTCTCATTGGATCTGATAAGAAAGTTGATGACATATCATATGTCAAGGTGAGAGAGACTGAACAACTAAACCTAACCCTAACAAATATTGTGTTAGCAAATACTACAAAATATGCCTTTGTTGATGTTGAACCCAGTATCTATGGATGGATAGACTTTCATAATATAACTATCTCCAATCTTATTGCATCAGATACATCACTATCACTATTTCGTGTAGATTACCAGCCTTACTTCCAGCCTGACCCAAGTTACCTTTATTTAGCCTGCAAGAATATCATTTTGAATGAATTTGGAGGGTCATTGTTAAATATCGGTATGAGAGGAACTATAGATCTTCAAAATGTCCTAATAAGATATAATCCAAATATTAGTAATGAACATCCTCTGACCTTTGTTCAATTGAATACTATTGGAAGCCTGGGGAAATTCAATGTGAAAATGCCACCATTTTGCATCTTCAAGGCGCTCCCAATTCTTATCAGGAAATTTTAGGAACTCCCCTTTTCGCTAACTCTTTAGTCTTAGTTGCCTCAGAAAATATTAGACTCTTTAAAGCCAATTTTGAGTTAAAGGACAGTATTTGCGTACTAAACTTCGTAGAAGACCAGGGAGGATGTATATTTGGGAATCAGAGCAATGGAATCATAACAAATAGTATCTTCAAATATAATACTGCATCAGTCGGAGGTGCTATCTATCACACAAAGGAGGAAAATGTCATTACTGAAAACTCCGTCTTTGAGCAGAATAGCGCATTTTATTATGGAGATGATCTAGCTACCAATGACTTTAGGAGCTTGATTAAATTCCGCTTAGACACCTTTAATAAGAACCTATCCAAATATTATAGTTTCTCTGAAGAGTCTTCCAATGAATCTATCAATAACTACATTATCAGAAACGTCTCCAAGACATTACTCGACGTCCTCTCGATAAATATCTTCCTAACTGACAAGTATGGTCAAGTAGTCTTAGGAACTCCCTTCCTCACTTCTTCAAATGACTCTGCGATACTCCCCTACAAAGATGAAAATGTCGCTATTCTCAGAGGCAATATCTTAAAGGCTGATGAACCAAATAAAACTTATGTCTTTGAGCTCTATGTCAACGCTTCAGATAATTACACTATGCGACTGGAAATAGTTAACAGGGATTGCATGCCCGGAGAGCACTATGATAATTGGACGAGAAGTTGTCTGCTGTGCAGCCCAGGCTCTTTTTCTCTTGACACAAGAGCGGGCTGTATTCAATGTAACTCCTCAAATATTTTCTGCGTGGGAGGTGATATTTTGGATGTCAAACCCAACTACTGGAGACCCGCAAATTCTGCGGTACTTTTACCCTGTCTAAACGACAATGTCACACGCTGTGTTGGAGGAACGGATTTCAATAAGCAGTGTGCTACTGGATATACTGGGGCCCTGTGCGAATCTTGTGATTATTCATCTAACTACGCCATCGGCTCTGCCTATACTTGTATCTCTTGCAATGAAAACATGGTAACAGTACTAACGAAGGTTGTTGTAGTAATCATACTAGCTTATCTATATGAGCTCTACACAATTTACACAGTCATTCAATCAAATAAGAACTTTGTCAATTTGATTATGGGCAAGGATGATACCAGTGAAAAGCATCTGAAATTTATTCAAAAATACTATTTTGGCATTCAGCTGAGACTTTTCACAAATTATACCCAGTTCATCTACATCATATTCATTTATATCCAGTACATGTATCTGGATATTTTCTCCAAAATTAATTACATTCTTAACTCTGGACTCTCCCTGATTTCAAATCCTTCAGCCCAGCAATCATCTTCTCTAGAGTGCTTGCTGCTCATGTTGGGAGCGGCCCCAGCAGGCATAACCTATACCAAAATTGTAATCAGCTTAATCATACCCTTTGCAAAGCTAATCATGACAGTTTTCTTGCTGCTATATCTATACAAAAAGGGAACGGTTCGAGAGCTTTTGAATGATGTTTTAGTTTCAGTATTCACCCTGATCGTCAATGAGCAACCAGGTAGTGTGATGTTACTAGCAAGATTTTATTCCTGCTTCCTGGGAGGAGTAGACGGAGATGGTTATTCTGACCTAGACGCTAGCATTAAGTGTTCCGATCCTCGATTCCTGCATTTTTCTCATACTGTAATCATCCCAGGTATAATCTTTTGGGGCATACTTATTCCAGCCTGCCTGTTTATAGTCCTCTTTAAGTCTAGGAACTCCTTAAACACATCACATGTGCGCAAGAAGTATGGAGCTCTGATTAATAGTTACCAGGATAACGTTTATTACTGGGGTCTTATAACTATGGGCTTCAAACTTGGACTCCTTCTTGCCTTTTCTCTGCTTGGAAAGACTGCAATGGCACTGAACACAGGCCTATTATTGATGGTTATTTACTATTATCTATTTGTTAAGCTAAGGCCCTATACAGCAGAGGAGTTTACCAACATTGAAAAACTTTCAATTTTTATGTATATTGTGTCATTGTTCATGCTGGAGGTTGCAGCTTCTAGTCCTTCACAAGGATTTGTATCGTTTATTGGATGGGCTGTGCTTATCAGCAACCTTGGAACGGTCATTTACATACTGATGAGAATGGTGACTTCATGGAATAATTCTAAGAAAACAAATATGGATTATAAAGTTCAACCCTCTATAAGTATGGCAAGGGCTACGGATCCTAATGATTTTAAGCAAGCCTTATTGTAAGTAATTTTATAGGAAGAATATTAACAATATTGCCCCTATATGTTAAAAACATTGAGTCTATAAAAAACAAGATAAATATGCATTTACTAGCCAAATAATGCACAAGATGTAGTCTGGTAGGAAAATAAATAGAATAATTCTCGAAAAAGATTTGATGTTTATTTTGACCATGCAATTCTTGAAAATTCTGCATAATTTAGGTAACCATCACCATCCAAGTCAGCTTCAGCTATCATTTGTTCAAATTCATCCTCTGGTATCTTCTCTCCAAGCCTTGAGAAGACACGTCTCAACTCCATAGGAGATATGAGTCCATCCTGGTCACGATCAAAGGCCTGAAAGACTTCCAAGAGTTCGCTATGTGGGTAATCTTCCTCATCGATTTGAGAAGACATCCAGGCAAGGAACTCTTCGAAGTCAATAACGCCATCTTTCTTGGAATCAACCGCGCGAATCATAGCCTCAAAGTCCAATTCTGCAGGATTATATCCGAAGGCTGTCATAACCTTAGCAAGTTCCTCTGTGGAGATATATCCCTTGCCTTCTTGGTCAAAATACTCAAAAGCCTCTCTAATATCCTGGATTTTCTGGGCTGAGAGCATCAAAAGGTGTTAGTAGTCGAAGTATGAAGTTGATTTCGAATTATATTGTTATTAAATTTGTGTGACTTATGTAGCATCTTGAATTCTGATATCAGTATCTGATATTTAATAATATCAAGTGCTGCTGACATGTCACCATCACTTACTAAAATTTTGATATTATCTGACCAAGGCTCAATTTCAACAAAATCAAAGAAAGTAACGTGTATTTCCCTTCAAGACCAACCAGGATTAGCGGTCCATATGTCACATCAAGTCTTATACATCATGAGGAACTATATATGGTATTTAGGTACATTCTCTACACGCGATAGAGTATGACATTCTTAGTAAGATTCTGAGTTACTAGTCGTAAAGGCCTTTTCGGAGCAGATGAGATGATATTAAGTTACAAAATTATCCCAAAGAAAGAATCAAAATTTCTATGAGAGGTCTTCTATCTATCCCTACAGTGACATTTCTTCTCTTAGAGCTTTAGAAAAAACCATAGTAATAACCCGATACGTACTACTACAGGATATGTTTTAATAAATTCTTTAAGATAAGGCTTTATAAAAAATATATATAAGTCAATTCATAAATGAAAAAAACTTTTCACGCAATAAGTTCCATGACTAAGTAACTCCTTAGTCCCTGTTAATTAAGGAGACAGGATAATTCTGGTGAACTCTGTGAAGTTCATGTTCCCATCACCATCAAGATCAGCTGCTGCAAGAATCTGTCTAGCATCAGACTCAGTCACCTCTTCTCCGAGGCTTATCAAAGCCTGAAATAATTCCTCTGCTGATAAAACTCCATCTTTGTTGACATCGAAAGTATTAAAAATTTCTAAGAGTTCTTCGTCGTAGTTGCCCTGCCCATTCACAAGGCTGATAAATTCTGTTAAATCAATAATGCCATCTCCATTTTGGTCAACAGATCTCATCATTTCTTCAAGTTCAACTTCTGAAACTGGGTGTCCTAAAGAGTGCATGATTTGGCCAAGTTCTTGGAGAGATATCCCTCCGTCTCCATTTTTATCAAAGAAGGAGAAAGCTTCCTTTAATTCCAAAAGGTTTCCTTGGGTGAGAAAAGAAGAATGTACCATTGGGTTTGAAAAACAAGTTCGTATGCTATATTTTTTACAAAAATAATTATTGATATTAAATCCAGAAATAGACTTGACTATATAATCTGGATAAAGGTAACTGGAGAAGACATTTTTAGAATATCAAGCTCGACTCTTCAACAAATTGGATAAAAATTACATGGAGTAGAGTGACGATTTCCTCAAGTTGGGATCCTGGGTTTTTTCTTCTATATAGAATATTCTTCTTAAACCATGCTCATGAACAGAATAAATCTGTTACATTATTCATAAGTTATCTCAAAATCTAAATAAGGATGAAGTAAAATAGGAGTCTAAGATTTCAAAACCTTGTCTGATTCTAGCTATGCAACCTATACAATCAAATCAACACAATAAATCTCCCTGATGAGATCTACATTGACTCAAGTCCTTAAAATGGAGCCATGCTGGATCGAATGAAAGATTTTTGGGGTTGGCTGCCAGATTGTTTGATGTTTGCGCCATACGCTGGCTTTGCTACTAGTGATCTTCAACCACCAATTTTGATGCTAGTTGTTGAGGAGTTGGAATGGAGATTTCATTTAGGCTTCTCAAATGACAAAATTAAACTTTCATTTTGATCAGATTGGTTTCTGGTCTAATTGTGATATCAATTTCGAGCTTATTTCTTGTAAATTGTCTGTATAAATATGCACTATTGATAGCTCAAGATGATTGGCAGCCAGAATCAGATATGGATACATGCCTGATAATAACTCAATTAGAACTAATCCTATCATTCCTCTGATAGTCCAATGAAATACACCGCTATGCTTTATTCTCCTAGACGATAAAATTTATTTCTTTGGATACAAATATGACTTCAAGATCATATTCTTTGAAATATCTCAAATCTTCCTCTTTTTCAGCACAAGACTTCCCCTCCATCTTGGAAAAGAAAACCTTGAGGCAAATTCTCTACAGAGAAGAAGCTGATGATAAAGACTGTGTCAGAAAATGTCGAATCATCCAAAAAAGGCATCCCAAACTAAGATCCTTCATATTGAGAATGTTTAAAGCAGATCTGACTGCCATTTCTAACTACGAAGATCTCGAAGATATCATTATGCCTAGGCCAAGGGAGGTCTCTACAAGATGGCTAAGTTCAATGAAACAAATTTCAGGATTTGAACTATATCTTCCAGACTCCAGAATACTAGACTCTAATTTAAAGACCCTGGCTAGAACTAGCATCCAGCATTTCAAGAATCTAAAATCACTAACCCTATTCATTGAAGGAGGAAATGTGAATGATTCTTTATTAATCACATTTTCTTTTGCTCTACGACACTTGAATAGTTTAGAATCTTTTGCAATTGATACCACTTCTACAAATGTCACTGATCTGGGAATATGCACTCTAGCCTCTAAATGTCTCCATAAATTCAAGAAGCTTAAGAAGCTTGATCTGGGACTTGGAGGAAATCCTTTGACAGATAAATCTGTATTTTCACTAGTGAATAATGCTTTTATTTATATGAATGACATGGTAGATTTCCAGCTGTGTCTCTGGCACTCAGAATTAACTGATAAGGGTCTAATGGAACTTTCCAACAAGGTTCTCTCGAAATGGACAACCCTTAAAAAGTTACAATTATTCTTTTCTGGAACTCATATTACAGACGAGGGAGTGAATAATTTGATAATCGAATCTTTAGTTCATATGCGAGAACTAAGATTCTTGGAGCTGGGCCTCAATTATACCAATATAACTAATACCTCTGTTATAAATCTCTCGAAGAAAGCCTTAAAAAATATGAGTTTCATGAGAACTCTATCCTTAAATCTGAGTTCTAATGAGATAAATGGTGCAGCTATCACTGCACTTGCTGATCATGCCTTCCACAAGATGAAGAAATTGCAAGATCTCAAACTCAGCCTAGGTGATATTGACATCAGAGACAAAGATTTTTCAAAGCTAGCCACTTTTGGAATTCCTAAATGCCCAGAGCTAAAGATGCTGGTGCTTGACTTGATGGAAGACAGCACTCTGAGCAATGCAATTTTGAGAGATTTAAGTGAATATGTCCTCGATCACTCTGAGAAGCTAGAAATGTTCAGAATCTTCCTCAACGATAATCCAAGAATAAATGATGGCGGTTTGATTGATTTTACCAGGACAGGGCTTTACAAACTTACCAAAATGAAGAAAATAGTGCTAGGAATTGGCAACACAAGAATTACAGATAAAGGAGTCAGGATTCTCTGTGAGGAAGGATTGAGTCAAATGAAAGAGCTAGAAGAATGTGAGCTGGATATATGGGCAATCAGGATTACTGACGACTCGATTTACGCTTTATGCGATACATTGAAAGGATTCAGGAAGTTAAAGAAACTAAAGCTGTATGTCAATGAGACCCATGTCACCGATGATGCTGTCTATGAGTTGTTTGAGACTCTTTCTCATATCAGAGCCTTCAATATCCTAATTATAGATGTATCGGCTTCTGATGTCACAATCAGAGAGCAAGATTTGCCTGGACTATCGGAAAAGTATGGGTTCAAGATTAAATATCCTCCCATTGATGAATAACTTGCATAGTAAAGGGTTTTCTAGTGTCTTTATTGTAAGTAATAGTTACATAATTAATTGCTTAGTATACTCTGTGAGATGATTGGGGTTTTGACTCTATTAATCTGTAATACAGAATTCTTTATAAAGAAGTAAGGATACACTAGTCGTTTACAACAACATTTCAAACACTTAAAATAGAAGTACATTTATTTATGTTTAGCTTATATATTTAGAGAAGAGCTCTTTAAGTTCTTCTTGTTCATAGATAGGCCCATTGTACCATTCAGTTTCTTTTATTTGTTGAATAGTGGGTCTCTCTTCAGGGTTCAGTTTGGTCATCCACAGGAAAAGGTCTCTGAAATTTTTGTCAAAGCATTCAGAAGTATCCATCTCTTGAGTCTTAGCATGCCACTCCCAGAACAACTCAGGCTGCATCTGCATAGCATCGAACAAGTTGATTTCGCCTGAAAATGTATCTTCAAATTGAGGGAGGAAGCCTCCAGTTTTCAAATTAAATAGGAAGATTCCAGCAGAGAATATGTCAGCAGAACTTGGATTCGAACAATTTTGGTTAGCCAATTCAGGAGCTCGGTAGAATCTGGTCCCGTGAGTCAGGATCTTGTCATCATTTGAGGAATGACAGAGGTCGAAATCCGCTATTTTTAATTGAAAATTTTCACCCAAGAGCAAATTCTCGGGTTTTAAATCAAGATGATAGATGCCTTTTGAATGAAGATATTCAAGTCCATCAATCAATTGACGGAAATAGGTCCTAGCTAACCTATCATCTATAGGGAGTTTGCTCGCAGTGATAAAGTCATAGAAGTCACCATAGGGAGCATATTCCATAATAATGTAAGAAACGCATGTCGCCCCTCCAAAAGTACAGGTTTTCATAAGG
>Ga0065720_1021303_pt1 | contig 10964 bp, 1 predicted proteins | sample Thericmetagenome_FD_59107 | JGI IMG/M metagenome (GOLD analysis project Ga0065720, IMG submission 59107) | Thermophilic microbial communities from the Joint Bioenergy Institute, California, USA of rice/straw/compost enrichment - eDNA_2 v2... | ecosystem: Engineered > Solid waste > Grass >... | reverse complement strand
TCTCTGCCATTTCTAATAATCTTCCATATGATCCTTAATTATATTATTCATATTATCCTAGTCTCAGGATATTTCCTAGCCATGCTCCATTACAAAAAGAAGATACCAAATATTGTTCAACAGGACTGGGCTTTTAGTAATTATATGAAACCTCTTGTGGCCTTCCTCCCCCTCCATGCTTGTGGTTTAAAGGTCATAAAGTATTATCACCAAGATAAACTGAGCATTTTCGAGTCAGATGGAGGCAACACATATCTGGCTATCGCAAGTTATTTTATTGTAATCGTGAATTTGATTACTACATGGTGCTTGAGCAAAATTTTCTTCACAGTGATCAAGACTTCAGATATCCTCTCTGCAAAGACGCATATTCATAGGCTATTTGAATTTGAGCAAAAATTATTTATCCCTTTTTTGTGGATATTCGCAGACGACACAAAATGGCTTCAAATTTTTATCATGGCCTTTAATACAGTAAATGCCATATGCAGAGATATTTCTCTTATTTATTATTTGCCTTATTATAGAATACCTATACTCAGAATGGCTGCAATCTTTCAGGGCATAACAACTCCCCTAGCAATTACATCATTCATTGCTAAACTGTTTTCGGACACTACAATACAAACCGATTTGAACTTCGCTCTATTATCTTGGCTAGTGTTAGCCCCAGTCTTTGTCAAAATCTATCTCTCTATCTTGAATCATAGAATTTGGAATGTAACAATTTCACCCCCTCTTGAGCTACCCAAACTATTGATAATCCATAAGGAAAGTATATTCAAACATTACAGAAGAAAGAGGAGGGAACCCCATGAACAACAAAAGAGTATTAATCTTGAATACCTAACCTACAATTACGTCACCAAAGTCAAATTTGCACTTGAGAATAACTTTACTTCTAAGGATCTCGATAACAAATTTTATACTTTACTGGGATCTGTTCTTCAAGCAGGAGTCAAGAAATACCCAAAATCTTCAACACTCAAGCTAGCTTTAGCAGACCACTATGTCAACCATGTTAATTCATACCTTCTTGCAAACAATATATTAGACGAAATAGAGAAGAGTTCAGCCCCCTTGCCCATCCAGATCTCAGCTAGCTGGATCCGTCTTGAACTTCAGCGTAAACTTTTTCAAAAATATGCTTCTGAGGGTCTGCACCATGACTCTCAGCATAAACTCAACATATTGAATTTTATTAAAATGAACGAAATGAGCTATAAATTGAGAAGGTATATCATTTCACAGATTGAACACCAAATTAAATTCTGGAGAAATTTTGCCTCCAATGAAGCTGACATGCATACTTTGATAAAAGAAGCTTCTTACATAAAGAAAAAGAGCAAGAAGATCAAAAGACATTGGCTAAAATTTGAGAGCCAAATGGACCCTAATTATAAGAGCCCACTGCTGACTTATGCTACCTACTTATGCTGGGCCAATTACTCAATTGAGAGTACCCACTATCTTGAAAAATATTACCACCAGGTTGTGAAAACTAGAAGAGCTTTGGAAGCTGATGAGCTAACTGACTCAACGATTTTTAGCCCAGATGTTGTGCAAATTAGAATGTCAGGATCTCGTACTAATCTTGGAAAAGTCATAGATGCATCTCAGAATATAGAAAAAATACTGGGGTATGAGAAGGATTTCATTATTGGGAGAAATATTAGTACAATTTTGTCTCCTTATTATGCAGAACGACATGATGGATACTTGTTGAGACATTATGAAACTGGGCATACAAAGATACAAAACTATACTATAGTTACTACGGCTTACAGATCTGACAGATACTTATTATTATGTTGGCTCCATATAAAAATGAATCCCTTAGTTGAGAAAGGAATGACCTATGTGGGAATATTAAGGCCAACCAAATCCAACAAGAGGGCAGCTCTTGTGAGAGAAAATGGCATGATTGAGTCGTTTACGAAATGCTTCGCAGAAGACATGAATATTGATGTCGAAGACACAGCCCACCTAAGAATTTTTTCACTTTGCCCTGGATTTAGGGTTGTCAATGAGGCTTTCAATAGAATGGCAATGAAGAAATATCTTGAATCGAACCCTCAACCCGTAAAGACAGAAAAAGAAAAGGAGAGACAATCCACTGAACCCAGAGAAAGTAATCCCAATCAAAGTCCCAAGAAAAAGCAACAACCCACACAAGAGTTAAAAGAAACAAAAGACTTGTCTTTGATCAATCTTAATCAAACAGCACTAACGGATAGGCCATTGCTTGGCGGCCAGACCCCAGATACTTCTAGACTTTATGATACTTCAAGAATCCAAGACTCTTTAGTCCAAATAACTCCTCGTGTTCCTGACTCTAACAGATATCACGAGATCTCTTTCACAGAAGATACAGCAAGAACTAGATATAATCCTCAAAGCACTAACCTCCTCACTGACAGATCTACTCGTCCTCAGCTTTTAACAAAGCTAGATCCTATACCTGAACAAAGGTCTCTCAATACAAGATATGGAAGTAGCTCCATGGATTCCATTTCAAGTCCCAGTTTATACATGGAGAAAGGTCCAAGCTTAACTGAAGAGAGAGTTCAAGAAATATATGATAAATTCACATCAGGATCGTACCTTGTCTTCTACCCAAAAAGAATCAAGTCCAAGATAGATGAAGTTAAGGCTGACTCGGACGCTGTTGTTTATAAAGTCAGTATCAGTTTGAGAATAGATGGCGATAGACACATCAAGAAGTTGATAATGGAGAAGATTGTTGATGATAATATTATTCAAGAAGTTCTCAAAACACAAGGCTCCTTTGGATCTGGCTCTTTCCATGATATAAAAAAACTACTGCAGGACCCTTCACCCAAAGAGCCATTGACTGAGCGAAACCACAGATCTGATTATCCAAAGATACTCGAAACAAAGGAAAAAGATAGTGAAGCTTCGTTTAGAAATACTTTGATTAGTCCAAGATTTCCCAGGGTCTCCCAACAAGAGCTATCTCCTCAAAGATCAGATCTTGATTATAGTATGGAAATAAACAAGTCCATGGGTTCAGGTTCAGATCACTTTCATGCGCCTGAACTTATGGATGATGAAAATATCCAGGATAAAGTAGTCAGCAAGAATACAATGAATATTGAGACTGTCAACTTCAAGATCACTCAGGTCAAGGTGTATCGCGGGACTGTCAAGAATACAATCATGGGCAGTGAAGAGGACAGGGAGGAAACTGAAGTCTTCCATACTTCTCACATCGATACGGAGAGAATCATATCCTCACAAACGAAGAAGATTGAGATGCTAGACAGTCCTAAGGGCGAGAATAAGGTTGTACTAGATATTCCACTGAGACTGAGTGTTACCCCTGTTGCTGAGCAAAGTCCCAAAACTGAAAGAGTCAAGAAAGAGGACTTCAAGGAAAAGGCTGGACATGTGGAGTTGAAGGACACAAATGATGATTTTCGTCATGAATCAAATAATGTAGAATCTCAGCTAATAAAATATAGGAAGAATGTTGATCAGAAATACGGATGCCACACTGGAAGCCTTCATTCCAGCAGCAATTCTCGGGAAAGGAGAATGTATATTCAAATACGGAACTCTTTGGACTCAAATTTCATCAAAAAACCTATCAAAAACTTTGCATGGGTATCTCTAGGTTTTGTGATCGTTGCATATATTTACGCAGTCATGCAGACCGCTGTTCAAATCAATCAAATTGGCAATATCAAGGATGAGGGTGAAGTAGTAGAGACAGCCTTGCTTAGAGTGGATTCAATTGTCAGATTAAGTAGACAGGCCACGTTATTGGAGATGATGCTAACGACTTTTTACGAATATAGTTCAGACTATGCCACAAGTATTGCCATAGTAAAGCCAGTATTTGAGTATCAGACTGAAAGGTTAGAAACAACTAATAAGGACCTACTTAATTCAATGGAATACTTAGAGAAAAGTATAAGACCTGAGTTTTTCAAGGAAGAGGTCAAGTCTCAAGGCCAACTAGTTGCAAGTTTCCAGGCTGTTCATATCATTCTTGAGAGAGCTGTTAGAATTATCACAAGAACTTACCCAACCACTTATACTCCTGGTTATAATGATCCTGACGTTGTATTTATTAGAAAAAATTTGCTTGATGACCTACTTATTGAATCAGAAGAAGATGCTGACTTAGTAGCACGCTCTCTGAAACTAAATGTGAACCAGTCAAAGAAGGGTCTGCTTGCTGGAGCGATTATTTGGGTAGTTTTATTTGTCGGATTTGTGGGTTTTGTTATCCGCTATATCTTGTATGTGAGGCATGATCTAGAAAAGTTCATGTACATGCTATTCAGAATGGATCTCCATGAAGCCCAGTATCAAGAATATGTTCTCCAAGGACTTCTGAAGTCACTTAAGAAAAATATGCAGGAAAGCGAACTAATAAAGTGGGTGGAGAAAGTTGAAGATGATGCCAAGATTTTCAAGCAAGCTCATAACCAGAAAGTTGTTATCAGAAAAGCCTCGTTGCTAGGTATTCATAGAAGGAACTTAATACTATTTCTTGCACTGCTACTGATTATGCTGTTTGTCCCTATATGGATCTTTGCAGGATATTTTGTCTCCAAAGATACTGTGAACAGGATGATAAAACAACAGGATCAAATATCAATGTCTCTTCAAATTCTAATACAACAAACCCTCTTAAATTCCGAATTAGTTGAGTTCATGTACGAAAATGGTAATTCCACTGTCAGAAACAATCCAATAGAAACTGAGATTGAACAAAGTTTAGCTTTATCTAAGCGTTATAACGATTTTGTTGACCTTTTTAGAGAGGAAAATGGCTACTTTTCCAAAGAGCACACAGAACTATTCTTCAATTTTAGCTGTTCTAACATCAAGCCCGTGCCTACAGAGCTCTTGACTCAGGATGAACTATTCAGAAAGTGTGATAAAGTATCAAAAGATACAGGCTATATTGGTCTTGTAGACTTGACAGCTCAATTATATACACTGACTGAACATGCAGTAATGATGCTATACTCCTCAAATAGAACATATGACACAAGAAGTGCTCTACTAAAAGATTTTGGGCCTCGATTCCCTGATCTCGTTGATGTCTATAGAAACATGCTAACTAATTTGTATTTAGTGACCAAAAGTGACTTTGTAGACGTGGCCCACTCATCCAAGTCACAATTAATTGGCTTTACGATCATCTTTTCCATTGCTGCTATATTACTCACAATCTTTGCTTGGTTTGCTGTCATTAGAAGAATATTAAATACAGAGATTGAGAAGAGAGAAGTCCTGAGACTTCTTCCCACTCACACAATTTTGAACAATCGTTTTATCAAGCAATACTTGATAGACAACTCTAATGGAAATATTAGTGAACTAAAAGATTCTATGTAAAATTTTTCTGTATTAATGAATATTGTAATTTATGTCTTTAATACACCAGAATATTTGTTACAGAGGCTCTCGCCTCTTTTTTCTCTCATGTTTCTAAAACTTTCAAAGCCATGATTCCTACTGCCGAAAGTAACATGATTCTACCAGCAGGCTGGTTTATTATTTATTCTCCAATGTATCAAATTGCTTTATAGAGCCAAATAAGGCTCAGTTTGTAGGTTTGTTTTGATCAGAACAGGATAGTATCGATCAGACTCATACAATAAGGGATGATATCTGACCGTCTGATTAGGCTACTAAGAAGGAAGAAAATCAGCTAATAGGTTTACGATTAATACAGACCTCTTCCAGAGAAATAGTTTAAAGCTTAACCAAGAATGAAACTGAAAATTTTCTAGTATTAGGTAGTGAGAGAATTGGCATCTTAGTGATTAACAGTCTTAACAAACGAATTGAAATCGGGTTGGGTTTATCTATCTTTTATGGAATCATCTTAAAATTTGTTAAGGACTGGCATTATGTTTCGAGATTAGATAAATTTAGACATTTGAAAAATGAGAGTTAATATATTAAATTTATTTAAGGTTTTATGAAGAGGACAGCTCTAGATAATGAAATAGACAGTATTGTTAATTCAAACGCGTCGCTGTTCGTTAAGTTTGGATTGATTAGCACTTACAAATCAGGCTTGCCAAAGTGGTTTGGAACTATCTGCTATATTATTTCAAATTTACAAGTATTTGCAATTATGCTCGTCACATCTTCCAATGTTCTAAAGAATGACGTACCAGGAATAGAGCCTATCTTTGAGACTATCTATAAGATAATGACACTTGTCTCTTATCTTGATGATACTAAGCCAAGTGCTCTTGCAATTGTTATAGTTGTAATAATAACTTTGAATTTGCTCGAAACGTGCGTTATCAGTATCTATATACTAGTCAAACTAAAGAAGAAGAAATTGATACGCAAGGATGCATACACTACCTGGGGAGTTTATTGTTATATTCACCCTTTAGTCCTCTTTTATCCAATCCACATGTTCAGTTTATATATTCTTTTCCTCTATCATAGGAATCACCTTGCGCTAGCATATACTTCAGCAGGTAATACAGTCATAGCAGTGATGTCATACTTCAATTTGGTCATCAATCTTTTTTATGCAGTTCTTCTGACAGGAGTCATTCACACAGTTGTCAAAACAAAAGACCCCCTCTGTTCTAAGAATAACTATATCAGAATTATAGACCTCATTCAAAAAAGCCTGTTGCCCATACTTTGGCTTGCTACAGGAGAAAGTCTGGGAGTATATTATTTTGCGATGGCCTTCAATGTTGTTGCTTGTCTATTTCGAGATTTGGCTCTCATCTACTATATGCCTTTTTACAGAATCAAACTATTATATCTAAATACCAACATGCAACCAATCTTGACTGCTTATGCAATTGCCACCATAGTAGCTAAAGCATGTGAGAATACTGAGTTTCAGACGGGAATTGGATTTAATATTTTCGTTTGGCTTCTATTAACCCCATTGGGAGTAAAAGCCTATAGCGCAATAATGACCAAAAACTTACTTCACATCATGTTTGCTGACGTTCAATCATTAAATCCATCCCGTCTTATACACAAGAGGGACGCCTTTACTTATGTGAAAAAGCATAGAATTGAGCCCCATGAGAAAGTGAATAAGCTTGACCGTAAATATGCTGCCTACTTCATTAAGAGCAAAATTTTGATGACACAATATAGCATCAAACAAGAAGAACTGACAGAAGAGAACATTCAAAAGTATTACCTTCTGGCTGTGAAAAACATGTTGATCAGTGCAATTGTTCAGAACCCAAATTCATTTCTGTTGAAAGTCTCCTTGGCTTACCACTACATTAAATATGATGAAGCTTTCTTGTTAGCATATAACATCATCGAAGAAATTGCAAGGACTTCCCCCTCATTAACCATGCAGATCACAAACTTCATGCTTCAGATCGAACTACAAAAGAAATTGTATGAAAAATACAGTGAAACAGGGCGGGATGGAGAAACCCATAAGATCAACATGCTGAACTACATTGCCATGCACACAATGAATTCCGAGCTCAGAGACAAGATCAAAGAGCAGTTGGAACTACAAATAAGCTTCTGGGAAAATTTCATATCTCCTGACCCTGAGATGAAAAGCTTACTGGATACAGCAGTAGCCGCTAAAAAACAAAAGCAAAAGGTTTTGAGGTTTTGGAAAAAATTTGAAGAGTCTCATGACCTTGCCTTCAAGAGTCCCTTACTAACCTATGGAAGTTATCTATCCCTAGTAAATAATGACATATCCAGTGGAGAGAAATATATTGAGAAGTACTACAACCTAACCATGAGATCAAAAAGAAACTCCAATAAAGACGAACTCTCGCAGGCCACCTTGTTTAGCAGTGAGAATGTGTTAGTAAAAATTTCAGGGTATAGAACAAAACTTGGAAAGATTATCTATCTTTCCCCAAACTTTGAAAAGATATTTGGAATCGAAAGACATCTAGCTATTGGGAGAAGCGTAAATATGCTTATGTCATCCTATTTCCGTGAGAAGCATGATTCTTTTCTGCTTAACTACAACGAAACTGGTACTGGAAGACTTATCAATAACACTACAATTCTACCAGTCCTGTCTGCAGGAGGGTACATAAAGCCATGCTATGTCCACATCAAAATTAATCCTAATATTGAGAACGGAGTTTCATTTGCAAGCTTAATGAGGCCTCTCAAGAATAATAAGAGATTTGTGCTCATAAGACAAGATGGTAAAATAGACGCTTGCACAAAGGAATTTGCAGAAGATGTAAAGTTAGTTGGGTTCATGAATGACCCTAACTTGAAGATCTTTGCCGTCTGCCCGGACTTTGTCAAGATTAATGCTGCTTTCAATCAGGAAGCTCGTAAGATAATTGGAAAAGACAATAAAAGTGATTCTTCTAAAAAATCAGACGCTAAAAGTAGCAGCCATAGTATTGAGAGAGTCAATTCTCATATTTCCAGAGATACTGAACCCAAGATTTTCAAGAAAATATCTCTCATTGACAACTCAATGTCAGAACGTCAGTTACCCTTGCCTGTCGCAAGTGAGACTGGAGGAGATGTGACCCAACGTGGAGGAATAACTGATAGAGATATGACTACTGATAGACCACTCTTCTCTACCAGAGTAAATGAGGATAAGGCCCTAAATTCTGCAAGAGGCCAAGATGAGACCCTTCCAACAGAACGTAAGTCGCTCCTGTTCTTAAAGCAAGCAGGCTCCTCCCAGAAAGTGATCCAAGACGTTCCTCAAGAGCGACAAGATACCATAGAACTGATAGGTGCAGAAGAAGAGAAAATTTCATTGTATGAAAAATATACCAAAGGGGATAAACTAGTTTTCAAGCCCTATAGCCCTGGATCCCCAAGGACAAAGGGACTTGATTTCTTGTCTGATGATAATACAGTTAGATACAATGCAACTATTAAACAACTAATCCATGGGAAAGACTTTATCAAGATTCTGATCCTTGAACCTGAAATTACAGATGATTACCAAGACGGTAGCAAAGAAAGCTATGAGCCAGAGACCCCTCCATTGAGATCAGAAACCAAACCTCTAGAAACTAAGAGGGAAGAAACCAGCAATTTTGATATCAGTATCCCAAGCGAGCAAGCAGATAATATTCTTACAGAGAGAAAAAGACATCCATTAGAGGTTGAGGAGTTAAGAACAGCACATTTCTCCATCACTGAGGCTAATAGTCATGCCCCTCAGACTGATCGAAAAATTTCAGGAGACTTCTCCTCGATTTTCGAAATGAGTAGCCTGGAGGATATAGATAAAAAGATGAACACCAAAAAATTTGTGAGCATAATCCCTTCGTCTCGAAGACCTGTTGACTCAAGAGATGTCAGCCTTATGATCCAGCAGCAGCAACCTATAGATCATTCCTTCAATCTCTCAGAAATCAAAGCAGATCCTAACCCTTTGGAAAACGAAACTCAACAAAGAAGCCAGTTCTATAATAATTTGGTAGAGGAATTAAAGAAAGAAGCTAAGGATGAACCTAATCCAGAGGAATTGCCCAACTTGGTAGCTAATCGTTATACATCAGTCTCTTTTAAAAATTGTAACCAGATAGCGAAGAAACCTGAACTGGTATTAGCTTTGGGAATGAAGAAGATCCTTCGAGAAGAACATATAGTCAAGACTGAAGATTTTGAGGTCTTTGATAATGCGATTAAGGGTTTTAAAGACAAGCTTAAAGAAAAGATCATGATGCAAGGAGGTTTAGCAGAGTCCAGTGCGGCAAGCTCAATTAATTCGAGAGCCAAAAAGATATATAAAACGATTCAGGAAGCTCTAGAGGTTAGAACCTCTAAAAAGTCGATGATGATTTTCAACTATCTGTTCTGGGGACTTATGATAACTTACTTCGCCTTCTTAATAACACAGAGTTTACTCGTCATCAGAACTATAAACAACTCATTGAACTTTGTAAGAGTTATTCTAGTTACACATCAAAGAACGGGCACGATACTTCAAGCACTTATTCAAACTAGAGTTACATTTTCAGTGCAACAAGGAACATTTGAGTTTACAGGTGTTTTAAGTGACGATTATCGGTATGCTCAAGAATGGGGTGAGCCAACTTCAAGCGAACTCACTATTTATCAACTAACAATGAAAGAGCAACTTCACTCACTGGACAAAAAAGATCTAGAAAGATTTTTTGTTAAGAACGTGCCTACTTATATAAGGAATGAGGCCAACCAAAAGCAGCTGGCTATGTACCAAGATACCATACAGTTAGCAGAGCAATTCATATCTAAATTCATCATTCTCCGCTCACAGGCTCCTCCGACAGTGAAGGATTATAATGCAAGGGATGATATTGCAAGCTTTTTATTGGATAATATACCAGATGATTTCGCGATAGAAATTGATAACATAGCTACAAATATAGAAAATAAGTTACTCAATTCCTACAATGACACTCAAAAGACCTTGCTTATTCTCTGTATAGTCAGTGTGGTATTCATTGCCCTTTTCTGGCTGGGCTCTTTTAAATTCCTCTTTGATCTGCATAATGAGTCATATAAGTTCATGAATGTTTTGTTTAAATTGTCACTGGAGGAGGCTCATTCAATCCTAGGAACAGTAGCTAACTTCCATAAAGCAATAGTGGAAAACAAAGAAGAGTATGATCTAATGGGATACCTTCAGGACTATGAAGAAGAGCATCATAAGGCAGTAATCCAAAATCAAAAGAAAGTCCACAGAAAAGCTTCTATGGGAAAACTTCAATTTCATGAGCAAATGTTGTTCTTGCGGCTGACTCCAATTTTAATAGCGATGTGCGGAATATTATTTGGTTGGTATGCTGGTGCAATCAGTGGGCTCAACCTGATGGAGAATCAAACCAAGGAGATTGTATATTCAGGAAGGAATGTTGTGGATTTTAGATATATTACTGCTTCTCTTGTGCTTATGATTGGATCAAATGCAACTGCAACTATGAAGCATTACCCAATTGTATATGCTTTCTCCACAGGTATACGACAACTATCAAATATAG
>Ga0065720_1003999_pt1 | contig 10968 bp, 9 predicted proteins | sample Thericmetagenome_FD_59107 | JGI IMG/M metagenome (GOLD analysis project Ga0065720, IMG submission 59107) | Thermophilic microbial communities from the Joint Bioenergy Institute, California, USA of rice/straw/compost enrichment - eDNA_2 v2... | ecosystem: Engineered > Solid waste > Grass >... | reverse complement strand
GTCATGGTGACCGCGTCGCACAACCCGCCGCGGGACAACGGCTACAAGGTCTACTGGGGGGACGGCATCCAGATCGTGCCGCCGGTGGACCGGCGGATCGCCGAGGCGATCGAGACCGTGGGCCGGGTCGACGAGCTGCCGCTCGGCTCGGACTGGGCCACCCTCTCCTACGCGCAGATCGTCGAGCCGTACCTGGACGCGGTGACCGCGCTGCCGCTCGGCGAGGCGCGGGACCTGCGCGTCGCCTACACGCCGCTGCACGGCGTGGGCGGCGGGCTGCTCACCGAGGCGTTCCGGCGGGCGGGCTTCCCCGCGCCGACGGCGGTCGCGGCGCAGTTCGCCCCGGACCCGGACTTCCCCACCGTGCCGTTCCCGAACCCGGAGGAGCCGGGCGCGATGGACCTGGTGCTCGCGCTCGCCGCGGAGACCGGCGCCGACCTGGTCATCGCGAACGACCCGGACGCGGACCGGTGCGCGGTGGCCGTGCCCGCACCGGACGGGTCGTGGCGGGCGCTCACCGGCGACGAGGTCGGCGGGCTGCTCGCCGAGCACGTGCTCGCACACACCTCGGGCGACGACCGCCTCGTCGCCACCACGATCGTCTCCTCCTCGCTGCTCGGCCGCATCGCCGCCGAGTACGGGGTACGGCACGCCACCACGCTCACCGGGTTCAAGTGGATCGCGCGGGCGGCGGGCCCGGGCGAGCGCATGGTGTTCGGCTACGAGGAGGCGCTCGGCTACACGATCGGCACCGACGCCGGCCTGCCGGTGCGCGACAAGGACGGCATCGGCGCGGCGCTCACCGTCGCCGCCCTCGCCGCCGCGGCGAAACGCGACGGCCGCACGCTGCTCGACCTCCTCGACGACCAGGCCCGCCGGTACGGCCTGCACGCCACCACCCAGCTGTCCATCCGGGTCGACGACCTCGCGCTGATCAGGCGGTCGATGGCGCGCCTGCGCGGCAACCCGCCCCGCGAGCTCGGCGGCCGGGCCGTCGAGTCCGCCGAGGACCTCGCACTCGGCGTGGACGGCCTCCCGCCGACCGACGGCCTGCGCTACCACCTCGCCGGCGACGCCCGGGTCGTGATCCGGCCGAGCGGCACCGAGCCGAAGCTCAAGTGCTACCTGGAGGTCGTCATCCCGGTGACCGGCTCACCCGCCGACGCCCGCGCCGCGGCCGACCGGGCGCTCGCGGAGATCAGGGACGACCTCGCCGCCGCCCTCGGCTGAGCGCCCCGGCGGGCCGCGGCACGCCGGAGCCCCGGCTCACAGCAGCGCGGCGACCACGGCGGCGGCGACGAGCACGAAGGCCGCCGCGATGACGCCGAGGGAGGCCGGGGACCAGGTCAGTGAGAGGGCCGGGGCCGTACCGTCGGCACCGGCGGTGGCACCGGCGGCGGCGCGCTCGGCGCGCGGCCGGGCCCGGGTGGACTCCGCCACGATCTGCTCGGCGACCCAGTGCGCGTGGGTGCGGCCCGCGAGGGCCTCGGCGTGCCTGTCGTGGGGGGAGCCGTTGCCGGTGCCGCCGGGGGCGCGGCCGGGCGCGGCGGTGCGCATCGAGCGGATGAACTCCCGGTTCGACACCTGCGGGGTCCACGAGCGGATCGTGCGGTCGCCCGCCTTGAGGAGGATGGCGTGGGTGACCCGGACGTCGCCGAGCGCGCCCCACGGGATGAACGCGTCCCGCAGCGGGTTGCGCACGAGCACGCCGTCCTCGCGCAGGTAGATGCCCGGGCGCAGGCAGGTCGCGTAGATCACGGCGGTGAGCACGCCGAGCACCGCGCCCGCGATCAGCGAGGAGGGCAGCCTGCCCCGCGCGATCAGGTCGACCGCGTTGAGCGCGGCGAAGACGAGCCAGACCCAGCCGAGGATCCAGGCCCCCTTCGAGCGGAACACGCGCGGCTTCACGGCGCTCACGCCCGCCACTTCAGCTGGGCGAAGCCCGGCTTGATCACGCCGTTGATCAGCGCCAGCCGCTCGTCGAAGGGGAGGAACGCGGACTTCATCGCGTTCACCGTGAACCACTGCAGGTCGTCCCAGCCGTACCCGAACGCCTCGACGAGCTTGGCGAACTCCTGCGACACCGAGGTGTCACTCATCAGGCGGTTGTCGGTGTTCACGGTGACCCGGAAGTAGAGGCGGCGCAGCAGGCCGATCGGGTGCTCGGCGATCGAGGACGCCGCGCCGGTCTGCAGGTTCGACGAGGGGCACATCTCCAGCGGGATGCGCTTGTCGCGCACGTACGCGGCGAGCCTGCCGAGCTTCGCGGTCCCGTCGGCGGACACCTGGATGTCGTCGATGATGCGCACCCCGTGGCCGAGCCGGTCGGCGCCGCACCACTGGATCGCCTGCCAGATCGACGGCAGGCCGAAGCCCTCGCCGGCGTGGATGGTGAAGTGCGCGTTCTCCCGCTGCAGGTACTCGAACGCGTCGAGGTGCCGGGTGGGCGGGTAGCCGGCCTCGGCGCCGGCGATGTCGAAGCCGACCACGCCGACGTCGCGGTAGCGCACCGCGAGCTCGGCGATCTCCATCGAGCGGGCCTGGTGGCGCATGGCGGTGAGCAGGGTGCCGACCCGGATGCCGCGCCGCTCGGAGGCGTCCCGGAAGCCGTCGAGGACCGCCTGCACGACCTCGTCGAGGGAGAGCCCGGCGGAGATGTGCTGCTCGGGGGCGAACCGCACCTCGGCGTAGACGACGCCGTCGTCGGCGAGGTCCTCGGCGCACTCGGCGGCGACCCGGTAGAGCGCCTCGCGGGTCTGCATCACGCCGACGGTGTGCGCGAACGTCTCCAGGTAGCGTTCGAGCGACCCGGAGTCGGCCGCCTCGTGGAACCATTGCCGCAGGTTGTCGGGGTCGGTGCTGGGCAGCCGGTCGTAGCCCGACTCGCGGGCGAGATCGATGATCGTCTCCGGTCGCAGGCCGCCGTCCAGATGGTCGTGGAGCAGCACCTTTGGCGCCTTGCGGATCTCCTCAAGGGTCGGCGTCTGGTTCATCGCCCCATCTTATGTCCGGCTTGTGGCCGTCTCGGGTTTTCGGCGCGCCCCGCCGTACCGGCCGGCCCCCTTGGACGTCCCCTGGGCGCCCCAGGCGGCCCCAGACGCCCAGGGGACGGGTCTTCGGGGAGGTTAGCCCAAGCCGGCCGGTCAGGTGGGGCGGTTGGGCACGGCGGTATGCGGGTCAGTCCTCGTCGCGGTGGACCGTCTCCGGGCTGAACGCGGGCAGGCAGACCGCGACGTACTCGGCGCCCTCCGGGCCCACGCTGTACCGGATGCGCTCGCCGGGCTCGGTGACCACCGCCTGGCCCGCGCCGACCTCGGTGACCTCGCCGTCGTGCTCGACGCGCAGCAGGCCGCGCAGCACCACGGTGAACTCCGCGAACTCCGGCGTCTGCGCCGGCTCCGACCAGCCCGGCGGGGCGACCATGTGGGCGATCGACAGCCGGTCGTCGCCGCTGTTCACCCGGCCGACGTACTCATCGATGATCTTGTCGCCCGGCACCGGGATACGCGTGGCCTTCTCGATCCTGCGCACCATGTCGTCAGTCTCCCACGTCACTTCGGGCACCCCCGCCCCCACCCCGGGCGATCCGGGGCGGGGCTCAGGCGGTGATCCGGTCGATCACCAGCGGCAGCAGGCCCGGGTCGCGCTCCGCGCCGATCTCGTAGGCGCCCTCCAGCGCCTCGAGCGCGCGGTCGAACCGCTCCGGCTCGTCGGTGTGCAGCGTGAGCAGCGGCTGCCCGGCCCGCACCACGTCGCCCGGCTTGGCGTGCAGCGTCACGCCCGCGCCGTGCGACACCGGGTCCTCCTTCCGGGTACGGCCGGCCCCCAGCCGCCAGGCCGCGAGCCCGACCGCGTACGCGTCGAGCCGGGCGAGCACGCCGTCGGCGGGGCAGGTGACCTGCGTCGTCTCGGCGGCGCGGGGCAGCGGCGCGTCCGGGTCGCCGCCCTGCGCGGTGATCATGCGCCGCCACACGTCCATCGCGCTGCCGTCGGCGAGCGCGTCGGCCGGGTCCTTGCCGTCCACCCCGGCCGCGGCGAGCATCTCGCGGGCGAGCCGCAGCGTGAGCTCGACGACGTCCTCCGGGCCGCCCCCGGCGAGCACCTCGACCGCCTCGGCGACCTCCAGCGCGTTGCCGACGGCGCGGCCGAGCGGCCGGTCCATCGCGGTGAGCAGCGCGACCGTGGTCACCCCAGCGTCGGCGCCGAGCTCGACCATGGTGGTGGCGAGCTCCCGGGCGGAGGCCACGTCCTTCATGAACGCGCCGGAGCCGACCTTCACGTCGAGCACGAGCGCCCCGGTGCCCTCGGCGATCTTCTTCGACATGATCGACGACGCGATCAGCGGGATCGACTCGACCGTGCCGGTCACGTCGCGCAGCGCGTACAGCTTGCGGTCGGCCGGGGCGAGGCCGGACCCGGCCGCGCACACCACCGCGCCCGCCCGCCGGAGCACGTCGAGCATCTCCGCGGCGGACAGCGACGCCCGCCAGCCGGGGATCGACTCCAGCTTGTCGAGGGTGCCGCCGGTGTGGCCGAGGCCGCGGCCGGAGAGCTGCGGCACGTACGCGCCGCAGGCGGCGACGAGCGGCGCGAGCGGCAGCGTGATCTTGTCGCCGACGCCGCCGGTGGAGTGCTTGTCGGTGGTCGGGCGGTCGAGCGACGACCAGTCCATCCGGATGCCCGACGCGACCATCGCGGCGGTCCAGCGGGCGATCTCCCGCCGGTTCATGCCGTTGAGCAGGATCGCCATCGCGAGCGCGGCCATCTGCTCGTCGGCGACCTCGCCCCGGGTGTAGGCGTCGACCACCCAGTCGATCTGCGCGTCGGACAGCTCGCCGCGGTCCCGCTTGGTGCGGATCACGTCGATCGCGTCGAAGCTCATGGCACCATCCCACCCCACATCAGGCATCTCCCCCGCGGGTTCTTCCCCGCGGGCGGCGAAAGGCGAAAAGCGGCCTCAGCGGCCGGTCCCGGACACCCGGCCGAGGTCGTCCGGCCCGAACGCGAGCGGCAGCACCTCGGCCATGCGCCGCGGCCCCTCGGCCGTGTTCACCAGCAGGTCCGGACCGCCGTGCTCGTAGAGCAGCTGCCGGCACCGCCCGCACGGCATGAGCGGATCCCCGTTCGCGTCCACGCAGGCGAACGCGACGAGCCGCCCGCCGCCGGAGGCGTGCAGCGCCGAGACGAGCCCGCACTCGGCGCACAGGCCGAGGCCGTAGGACGCGTTCTCCACGTTGCAGCCGACCACCACGCGCCCGTCGTCGACGAGCGCCGCCGCGCCGACCGGGAACTTCGAGTACGGCGCGTAAGCGTGCCGCATCGCCTCGATCGCGCGCCGCCGCAGCAGCTCCCAGTCGATCCCGCCGCCCGCGCTCATGACGCCTGCCCCCGCCGGTACGGCAGGCCGTCCGCGGCCGGCATGCGCAGCCGCTGCGAGGCGAGCGAGAGCACGAGCAGCGTGGCGAGGTGCGGGGTGAACGAGGTGAACTGCTCGGGCACCGTGTCGGTCACCGCGAACACGGCGAACACCGCGATCGCGCACACGGCGGTGATCAGGGCCGCCCGGGTACGGCTCTGCCGTACGAGCTGGTAGACGGCGAACGCGACGAGCAGCACCGCGATCACCAGCAGCAGCGCGTGCACCGACTGCCCGCCCTGGCGCAGCTGCAGCGCGTCGGTATACCCGAAGAGCGCCGCGCCCCCGGCGAGCCCGCCCGGCCGCCAGTTGCCGAAGATCATCGCGGCGAGNCCGATGAAGCCGCGCCCGCCGGTCTGGCCCTCCCGGTAGATGCCCGCCGCGACCAGCGANAGGAACGCCCCGCCGAGCCCGGCGAGCGCGCCGGAGACCACCACGGCNACGTACTTGTAGTAGTAGACGTTCACGCCGAGCGACTCGGCCGCGACCGGCCGCTCGCCGCAGGAGCGCAGCCGGAGCCCGAACGCGGTGCGCCACAGCACCCAGAAGCTGAGCGGCACGAGCAGGATCGCGAGCAGGGTGAAGAGCGAGACGTTCTGGGTGAGCCCGCGCAGCAGCCCGGCGAGGTCGGAGACGAGGAACCACTGGTTCGCCTCAAGCTGCTGCAGCGGCTCGCCGATGCCGGGCACGCTGATCCGCTCGGGCGCGGGCAGCCGCGGCGACTGGGTCTCGCCGCCGCCCGGCATGCCCTCGAAGACGAGCTTCGACAGGTACTGGGTGACCCCCTGGCCGAGCATGGTGATCGCCACGCCGGAGATGATGTGGTCCACNCCGAAGGTGACNGTGGCGATCGCGTGCAGCAGNCCGCCGAGCGCGCCGCCGATCGCCCCGGCGAGCACGCCCGCCCACGGGTTGCCGAANGTNAGCGCGCCCCACGCNCCGAACCAGGTCCCGAAGATCATCATGCCTTCGAGGCCGATGTTCACCACGCCGGCCCGCTCCGACCACAGGCCGCCGAGCCCGGCGAGCCCGATCGGTACGGCGAGCCCGATCGCGGCGTTGAACGTGCCGCCCGAGGTGATGTCGTTCGCGCCGGTGACCACCCGGGCGAGCGACAGCAGCACGAGCAGCGCGGCGAGGCCGAGCAGCAGGGTCCGCCAGGTGAGCCGGAACCGCCGCGGCACGGCGGCCGCGACCGGCGGCTTCGATGCCACGTCCGTGACGCTCATGCCCTCGCCTCCTCGGCCTTCGGCCCGTCACCGCTCCCCGCGCCGGCGCCGTCGCCGGTCTGGCCCAGCTCCCGGCCGACCCGGCGCTGCAGCGCGACCTGGCTGTACCGGTGCACCAGCTCGTAGGCGACGATGACGGAGAGCACGATCGTGCCCTGCATGATGATCACAATCTCCGGGGGCACCTCCCGGATCTGCAGGATCTGGGAGGAGTTGTCGAGGAAGCTCCACAGCAGCGCGCCGAACGCGATGCCGATCGGGTGGTTGCGGCCGAGCAGCGCGATCGCGATGCCGGTGAAGCCGAGCCCCGCGGGGAAGTCGAGGCTGTAGGTGTAGGACTGGCCGAGCAGCATCGGCATGCCCACCAGCCCGGCCACCGCGCCGGACAGGATCATCGCGACGATCACCATCTTCTTGACGTTCACGCCGCTGGCGATCGCCGCGGGCTCGGAGCGGCCCGTGGCGCGCAGGTCGAAGCCGAACCGGGTGCGGGTGAGCAGCACGTGGTAGCCGATGCCGACGGCGATCGCGACGATGATGAACCCGTAGACGCGCAGCGGCGTGCCGGGGATCAGCTCCAGGCCGGGCACCCGGCCGGACGGCGGGATCTCGGGGGTGCCGATGTCGTTCGTCCCCCGGCGGACCGCGAGCCGGTCGGTGTGCAGCAGCCACGCGCCGATGCCGGTCGCGATCGCGTTGAGCATGATCGTGGAGATGACCTCGCTCACCCCGCGCGCGCTCTTCAGCACGCCCGCGATCGCCGCCCAGGAGGCGCCCACGAGCACCGCGACCGCCACGATGAGCAGCACGTGCAGCGGCCCGGGCAGCACGACCGCCCCGCCGACCGCGGCGGCGAGCAGCGCGGCGAGCCGGTACTGCCCGTCCACGCCGATGTTGAACAGGTTCATCCGGAACCCGATCGCCACCGCGATCGCGGACAGGTAGTAGGTCGTCGCCGAGTTGAGCATGAGCACGATCACCCGCGGCGTGGTGCCGTACTCGACCATCTGGACGAGCGTCTCCACCGGCGGGCTGCCGGTCGCCACCAGCACCAGCGAGGTGACGAGCCCGGCGAACAGGATCGCCAGCACGGGCGCGGCGAGCGCCCGAGCCAGCCGGTCGGCCCGACCCGCCCGAGCACGCGGTCGAGGAACCCGCCGCCACCGCCGCTCATGCCGCCATCTCCTCCGGCTCCTTCGGGGGTCTTCCGGTCGTCCCGCGCCTCGGCGGCCCTGGCGTTCACGCCGCCGCCCCGGTCATCGCCGAGCCGAGCCGCTCGGGGGTCACCTGGGCGGGGTCGACGTCGGCGACGATGCGGCCGCGCAGGATCACCTTGAGCGTGTCCGACAGGCCGATCAGCTCGTCGAGGTCCGCCGAGATCAGCAGTACGGCGAGCCCGTTCGCGCGGGCGCGCCGCAGGTGGTCCCAGATGTCGGCCTGGGCGCCCACGTCGACGCCGCGGGTGGGGTGCGAGGCGATGAGCACCACCGGGTCGCCGCTCATCTCCCGGCCGACGATGAGCTTCTGCTGGTTGCCGCCGGAGAGCGAGGCGGCGGTGACGTCGATGCCGGGGGTGCGCACGTCGTACTCCCGGACGATGCGCTCGGTGTCCGCGCGCGCCCCGGCGCGGTCGATCCACGGCCCCTTGGCGTTCGGCCGCCGGGTCTGGTGGCCGAGCATGCGGTTCTCCCACAGCGGCGCCTCGAGCAGCAGGCCGTGCCGGTGCCGGTCCTCGGGGATGTAGCCGATGCCGTGCTCGCGGCGGCGCAGCGTGGACCAGTGCGTGATGTCCTCGCCGAGCAGTTTGATCGTGCCCGCGTCGATCCGGCGCATGCCCATGATCGCCTCGACGAGCTCGGCCTGGCCGTTGCCCTCCACGCCCGCGATGCCGAGCACCTCGCCCTTGCGGATGCGCAGGTCGATGCCGTCGAGCAGGGTCCGGCCGTCCTTGCGCAGGGTGAGCCCGGTCACCTCCAGGGCGACCGTGTCGGTGACCGTGGACTCGCGGGTCTCCGGGCTCGGCAGCTCGCTGCCGACCATGAGCTCGGCGAGCCGGCGGGCGGTCACCTCCTTCGGCGACACGCTCGCCACGGTGGTGCCGCGCCGGATCACGGTGATCGCGTCGGCGACCGCGAGCACCTCGTCGAGCTTGTGCGAGATGAAGATGATGGTGAGGCCCTGGCTCGACGAGCGTGCGCAGGTTGGCGAAGAGCTCGTCCACCTCGTGCGGCACGAGCACCGCGGTGGGCTCGTCGAGGATGAGGATGCGCGCGCCCCGGTAGAGCACCTTGAGGATCTCCACCCGCTGGCGCTCGCCGACCCCGATGTCCTCCACGCGCGCGTCCGGGTCGACCTGGAGCCCGTACGCGTCGGAGATCTCCTTGATCTTCCGGCGCGCGGCGGCGAAGTCGATGCCGCCGAAGCGGCGCGGCTCGCTGCCGAGGATCACGTTCTCCAGCACGGTGAGNTTGTCGGCGAGCATGAAGTGCTGGTGCACCATGCCGATGCCGGCCGCGATCGCGTCGGCCGGCGTGCGGAAGGTGACCTGCTCACCGTTGACCCTGATCTCGCCCTCGTCGGGGCGCTGCATGCCGTACAGGATCTTCATCAGGGTCGACTTGCCGGCGCCGTTCTCGCCGACGATGGCGTGCACGTGCCCGCGCGCGACGCTGAGCTCGATGTCCTTGTTGGCGATGACTCCGGGGAATCGCTTGGTGATCCCCCGGAGTTCGACGGCGTATTCCACGTCAGGAGAGCTTGTCGGGAACGGTGATCTCCCCGCTGATGATCTTCTGCTTGTACTCTTCCAGCTTGTCCTTGATGTCGTCGATCTTGCCGCCGGTGGTCGAGTAGTCGACGCCGCCCGCCTTCAGGTCGTAGACCTTCGGCCCGGCCTGCACGGTGCCGTCGTTCACGCTCTTGATGAAGTCGAAGACCGCGACGTCCACCTTCTTCAGCATCGAGGTGATGATCACGTCGCGCACGCCCTCGTCGGCGGTGAGCGCCTGGTCGGAGTCGACGCCGATCGCCATCGCGTTCGCGGCCTTCGCGGCCTCGAAGACGCCGCCGCCGGAGCCGCCCGCGGCCTGGTAGACGACGTCCGCGCCGGAGTCGTACATGCCCTCGGCGGCCGTCTTGCCCTTCGCCGGGTCGTTGAAGCCGTTGAAGTCCGGCGGCTGGGTGAGGTACTTCACCTGGACCTTGATGTCCGGCTTCACCGCCTTGGCGCCCGCCTCATAGCCGGCCTGGAACTTCTGGATCAGCGGGGTCTGCACGCCGCCCACGAAGCCGATGTTGTTCTTCTCGCTCTTCAGCGCCGCGGCGGCGCCGACGAGGAACGAGCCCTCGTGCTCGGCGAACAGCAGGTTGGTGATGTTGGCGCCTTCCACCGCGTCGTCGACGATGCCGAACTTGACGTCGGGGAACTCCTTGGCGACCTTCCCGGTCGCGCCCGAGTAGGCGAAGCCGACCGCGATGATCGGGTTATAGCCGCTGGAGGCGAGCAGGCGCAGCCGCTCCTCCTTCTGCGCCTCGGTCTCACCCGGGCTCGCCGACAGCTCCTTCGCCTCGGCGAGCTTCAGCTCGGCCTTGGCCTTGTCGAGACCCGCCGCCGCCGCGTCGTTGAACGACTGGTCGCCCCGGCCGCCGATGTCGTACGCGAGGCCCACCTTCAGGCTGGAGCCGCCGGCGGCGGTCGCGTCGCCGCCCTGCGCGGCCGTACCGGTGCTGTCCTCGCCTCCGCCACAGGCGGTGGCCATGGTGACCAGGGCGCCCGCGAGAACGACGGCGCCCAGTCTGCGAACTCGATCGCGGAGCAAGGTGACTCCCTCAGTGCCGAACCAAACGTCGCTCGCGCGAAGGAACGCACGGCAACCCTTACCGGAAGATAGTTCTCCCGGCTTCGGACGCCAAAGCGGCGAACAGCTCCGCAACAGCTCCGTTATGCAGCACACGCCACCTTGTGACCAGGAATGTGACCAGGAATGCGGCCAGGGGCGTGACCAGGTGACCGTGGCGATTTGTCCGGATTTCTGGCCGACGCCCTGCCCGGATACCCCGTCCCGGTACGGCCGCGCGGCACGACCGCGCGTACGGCGCCGCGCCGCCGATCAGGCGACGGCGGGCTCGGCGGCGGCCTGCTCCGCGGTGGGCCGGCGGCCCTCCCACAGGGCGGTGAACGCGGTGGCGGCGAGCGTGCGCACGCCCACGCCGATACAGCGCTCGTCCACGTCGAAGGTGCCCTGGTGGATGTCGATCTCGCGGGTGTCCCCGGGGGTGCGGGTGCCGAGGCGGGCCATCGAGCCGGGGATCGACTCCAGGTAC
>Ga0065720_1004678_pt1 | contig 10972 bp, 10 predicted proteins | sample Thericmetagenome_FD_59107 | JGI IMG/M metagenome (GOLD analysis project Ga0065720, IMG submission 59107) | Thermophilic microbial communities from the Joint Bioenergy Institute, California, USA of rice/straw/compost enrichment - eDNA_2 v2... | ecosystem: Engineered > Solid waste > Grass >... | reverse complement strand
GCGGCCGTCCCATGCCACGTACACTTCCTGAAAGCGGCCGTCTTTAACCACAAGCCGGTGTACCGGGAAAGCGTCAAGCAGCTCGTTGCAAAACACCACCGCGCCGCGCGGCAGAGAGCCGGATCCGGCTTCTTCGGGAGCGGCGACGGTGAACACGCCGGGATGGCGTTCGGCGAGGAGCCTCAGCATCCGGCGATGATGCGGGCTGGCGTCGATCAGCGTATAGCGCAGTTTGCGGTAAACATGCGGCGCCGTTTTTTTCAGCTCATCCGCGATGTCCGCGGCCAGTTTGCCGTTGCCGGCGCCCCACTCGACGACGGCGCAGACGTCTTCGCTTAAGTATCGTTCGAAATGGCCGGCGAAAAAAGCGGCCAGCATCTCTCCCATGATTGTGCCGAGGGAGGCGCTGGTGTAAAAATCGCCGTCCCTGCCGATTTTTTCCTGTTCCCGCATATAATAGCCGTAAAGCGGATGGTAAAGGCAGGCTTCCATAAACGATATGAAGGGGATCGCTTTCCGTTCGGAAGCTTCGATGCGCCCGGCCAGCCATGCGGCCAGCCGGCTGTCGCCGAGATTTGACGAGTCGCTCATCGCAGGCTATCATCCCTTTAGACAAAGTGAAATCGAACCGTTATAATGGGAGAATAATCGATAACTGAAGGAGTTTCAACGCATCCATGTTCCGTGCTCCCCTCCTTGCGATCCTGCTGCTCGCAGCGGCGGTGCTGCTGGCCGGCTGCAACGACGGCAAACGGTTGCAGCAGGATGTCCGGGCCGCCCTCGCCAAAAACGCCGAAATCACAAGCTACCGTTTCAGCGGCGAGGCGGAATTCAAGCTGACGCAGTCCGTGCCGGACCCGGCCGGTAATCCTCTGACTTCCCGGCTTGCGGCCAAGCTGTCGAGCGGCAAATTGACATGGGAAGGCGCCGTTTCCACCGGCCCCTACAGGATGGAGCTGAATCTCCGCTTAAACCCGGAGGGCGAAACGACAGGCTACGAGATACCGGTGCTTGTTCTGGATAAGACCATGTACGTGCACATTCCGGGCTTGAACGCGCCGGATGAATACTATTTGATCGATCTCGAACCGGCTTCCGGTGCGAAGGGGCCGGGCGGCGGGACGCAGCCCGGCCTGCTGGCGGAGGCAGGTCCTCTGTTTTCCTCCTTTTTGTCCGACTTTGTCGGCGCCTTGCGGCCGGGACGCTTCAGCGAAAGGGAAGGCCCGCCGGGAGAGCGGATTATTGTGGTTACCGTGGAACCGGAGCGCTGCGGGGAAGCGGCCGGGGCGTGGCTGAACGCGGCTGCGGCCGCAGTCAACCGCCTTGAGCTGGCCGGGCATATCGGCCCCGCACGGGCGGAGGGCTGGCGCGAAAGAATCGCGGGGACGGATGCGGATCATTACCGGCTCGAAAAACCGCTTGAAATTTCGCTCAGCATCGACGAAGCCGGCTTTGTCCGGGAAACAGCCTTCGATGTGGCCGTATCCTCCGCGGATGCCGCGGGAGACGGCTCGGTTTGGCTCGCGAAGATGACCGGCCGTTATGACGGCATCAACGAAGAGCCCCCGTTTGCCATGCCGCTTCCGGACAATGTCAAACCGTTCGCCGAGATTTTGAACCTGCTCGGTAGCGCACAATTGGAGCAGTAACAATGGGGCGATGACGATGGGGAAACGAATCCGGTTCATCGTGACCGCGGCATTAGCCGGGGCCTTGCTTTGCTCGGCCGCTCCCGTATCCAACGCCGAGCTGTCCATCGAGGAAATCCGGCAATTGCTGCAGGAAAGCTTGACGATTACGGAAATCGACCGCGAGTTGCAAAGGCTCACCGAGGAAGAAGGGCGGGTCGCCGAACAAATCGCCGCAACGGAGAGGGAAGCGGCCAGACAGGCGGAGCGGATGGAAGGCGCCAAACGGCATGCGGCCAGAGTGCTTCGTTCCTATTATACGGGCGACCGCGACCGGATGTGGCTGCTTTTGCTGCATGCCGACAGCTTCGCCGAAGCGATGTCGGTATACCAGTACCTGGTGTCCGTTGTCAGAGCCGACCGCCATCTGCTCGAGCGGTACCTCGCTTCCTACATGGAACTGAAAGCGCTGCAGGCCGAGCTGGAAGAGCGAAGCCGGGAGCTCTCCGAGATCAAGTCCCGGTTTTTGGCCCAGCGCATCAGAGTCGTGGCTTTGCAGGAACAGCTCGACGCGAAATTGGCTGAACTGGACGAGAAGGACAGCGCCGCCATCCTCGAGCGGATGGACGCCTTGAGCCGCGCCTGGTACGAAGAAGGGCTGCCGCTGTTTAGAAGGTTCCTGCAGGCGATGTCGGACGCCATGCAGGAGTTGCCCGATTACATCGCGACCTATGAAGACAGCCTTGAAGTCAACGGCAACACCTACACCTTCCGTATCCGGGACGAGCAGCTCAACCCGTTTCTGCGCAGCCGAAACGCGCTGTTCGAAACCTTCGTCTTTGTCATCAGCCCGGACGGCATCCAAATCGAAGGCAACCAGAACGGCACCGGAATCGCCGTGCGCGGGCATTACGCCATCGAAAGCGAACCGGAGAACGCCCTGCGGTTCATGATCGACGAACTAAGATACAACGGATTGGAACTTCCCGATACGACGCGGGAGGATATGCAACGGCAGTTTCAAATGACGTTCTACCCGAAACGATACTCCTCCTCTCTGGAAGCGACGGACGTCGTTCACGGTTCCGGGGAGCTCAAAATCAGCTTGCATTTTTCCCTCGGCAACTGACGGGCGCGGCTCTCGGAGAATAACCGGCCGCCGAGAACGTAAACCGCGCCCTCTCTCCGCTCTACCAGCTTTCCTGCCAACGCCGCTCCAGCCGCTCGTTCCAATCGCCCGGTTCGCCCGCTTCGCCGAAGGACCACGTCTCCAGCTCTTCCCCCAGCGTCCCGAGCTTCAGCACATTCAGCGGGTCCGCAGGAAGCGCATGCGGAAGCTGCAGCATCGGCCCGACGGCGTCCCACTGCGGCAAGGCCCGCACCCTCGCCGATTCCAGCGCGGAAGGATAGGACGGAAGCGCCCCCGTAACAGGCAATAGATCCAGCAGCCGCTCCGTCCTGGTCATGGCCGAAATCCAGGCGAACGCCTCAGCGGCGTGATCCGAGGAGGAAGAAACGGCAAAACTCGTCCCCCCCGCCCAAAGTTTGCGGGCGCCTCCTTCCGTCAGCGAGGCGGCGACGGCCGCTTGGCCGGGCCCGTTCAGGATCCATTCGGAAAGCGGCACGACGGCCGCGGCCAGCCGCTTTTCGGCAAATTGTTGCCAAATGTTCGCACCCTCCAGAAGCAGGCGAAGGAGCGTCTTTAAGTCCGCGGGATCGCCGCCGGGATCGGCCGGACCGACCAGCGCTTCGAGGACAGGCAGGGAATCCGCTTCAATCCGGATCATACCGCTCTCCCCCGCTTCCCAATCGCCGCCCATCGCCAGCACCGCCGCAATGAAAGCTCCCGGATCCTGCGCATCGATGCCGACGCCGGCATCATACCCCCGGTCTGCAAGCCCCCGGTATACCTCAAGCCATCCCGCCGCATCTGCCGGCAATTCGGCGAAACCCGCTTCTTCCATGAGCGGCTTGTTTATCACGATCACATAAGGGTTGAAGTCGCGGGGCACCGCCCACACGTAGCCGTTCCACACGAGCCGGCTCTCGGCCTCCGGCAGCGCCGCAGGGCGTTCCGGTGCGGACGCTTCCACGGCGTGGGTGAGCAGACCGAGGGCGGCGAAATAATTGACCCACAGGTTGTCCAGCAGCATAATGTCGGGACTTGTCCCCGCTTCGGCCTGCTCCAGCAGGTACCGGACCGCCTGCCTCTTTTCGATGTTGACGATATTGACCCGCGTTCCCGGATGTTCCCGCTCGTAAGCTTCGTTCCATGCGCCGAGCAGCCTGAACTCCTCCGGGCCTGAAAACACGACGGCGTTCATCTCCACCGGTTCCGCCGACGCGGCAGTGCCGGCAGGGGGCACCAGGCCCGCTTCTTCCGGCAAATCGGCATTTCCCGGTTCGAACTGCAGAGTGTCCCCCATCAGCTGGCTGAGGAGCAGCAGACAAAGCACGAGAATCAGGAACAAAATAAAGCCGTTTTTTCGTTTCGACACCTTTTACGATCTCCTTCGGCATAAAAGGGCGTTGAAAGCGGTTTCTCAAGCGGTTTCTCCATCGGTCGGTGCGCGCCGGTTCCCGCCTTAAGGCTGAATATCCGTATTACTCCGTATTAAAGCGTAACCAAACCGGGGTGAGCCGGCGTGTAAGGCGGAAAAACCGTTTTACAGCGTGACCAAACCGGGTGTACCCGGCGCGTAAGGCGGAAAAACCGTCTTAAAGCACCTCCAAACCCGGTGTACCCGGCACGTAAGACGGAAAATCCGTCTTACAGCGCCTCCAAACCGGGTGTACCCGGCACGTAAGGCGGAAAATCCGTCTTACAGCGTGACCAAACCGGGTGTACCCGGCGCGTAAGGCGGAAAAACCGTCTTACAGCACCTCCAAACCCGGTGTACCCGGCGCGTAAGGCGGAAAAACCGTCTTACAGCACCTCCAAACCCGGTGTACCCGGCACGTAAGGCGGAAAAACCGTCTTACAGCACCTCCAAACCCGGTGTACCCGGCACGTAAGGCGGAAAATCCGTCTTACAGCGTGACCAAACCGGGTGTACCCGGCACGTAAGGCGGAAAATCCGTCTTACAGCGTGACCAAACCAGGTATACCCGGCGCGTAAGGCGGAAAAACCGTCTTACAGCGGGTCCAAACCCGGTGTACCCGGCGCGTAAGGCGGAAAAACCGTCTTACAGCGGGTCCAAACCCGTGTACCCGGCCGTTGAAGCGGACCCATTCCGTCACCCGGCCGGTGCGCGGACTTCCTTCCCCGGGTTGCCCTAAGACGAATCCCCGTACATGAAAAACCGCCGGCCGGTGCAAACTAACGGTGCAGATCAGGCTAGGAAAGGACGATCGCGATGCGCTGGATTGTCGGTCTTATATGCGTGATTTCATCATTAATGCTGTCCGGCTGCGGCAACGCCGCGGATCGGGAATCCGCTCCCTCCCCGCAAAATCAGGACGAACGGATCCGCGTGCTGCAAACCGTACCCGAGAAGCGCGAAATTCTAAACGGCCGTGAGGTCGCGGAGCGGCTTAAAAACCTGGCCCTGTCGGTGCCGAACGTCAAGGACGCGAAATGCGTCGTGATCGGGAATACGGCGATCATCGGCATCGACGTGGAAGGCGGTCTGGACCGCTCGCGGGTGGGCACGATCAAGTATTCGGTGGCGGAAGCGCTGAGAAAAGATCCGTACGGCGCCAATGCCGTCGTCACCGCCGACATCGACTTAAAGAGCCGTCTTCGCGAGATCGGAAAGGACATTCGGGCCGGACGGCCGTTCGGCGGTCTGGCCGAGGAGCTCTCGGCCATCGTCGGGAGGATCATGCCCGAATTCCCGAAGCATGTCCCGCCGCCCGGCCATCAGCAGGGCAACCCGGAAGAACGGCGGCATATCAAAAACAAAAGCCTGTAAGCCAAAAAAGCCTAGCGGCTTGCGACTAGGCTTTTTTCATCGCTTCGTAAACCTGTCTGTCAAGGCGTTCGGCGGCCCGCTGATTGTATGTCTTTTCGCACTCGGGCTCGGCGATGATCCGCGAACCGTAGAACATCACGTCTCGCACTCCGTCTATTTGCAAATCATAGCAGGTCATCTGAAAAGGCACGTCTTCCAGCGATTCCGTGACGACACGGACGCTGCCGGTGCATGAGTACACCGAACCGGAACCGAAAAAGGTGAGGGAGGCTTTGGGATTGGCGGTCAGGTTGCCGACGATGCGCGAACGGGCATCGACCGCGAAACGGATCGTGACCGGATCCTTCGCGTAAACCCAGGACATGGCGTTGGTCGCCGGAAATCCTGTCTCCGCGTCCACCGTCGCGAGAAGCACGAGATTTTCCTTCTGCAGCTGCGCGAAAAGGTCGTCCGGCAGCGCAGTCAATGTTTGCTTCATCCCATCCAACCTCCATGGCATGAATTGCCGACGGCTCCATTATAGCACAGCGCTTCCGGGCGTTCCAGCACGTGCGCGGGGCCGCCGTCCGCATCGCGCCGGCCCGGGCCGCCGGATTCGTTTCCCCGCCCCGGCAGCTGCCGGGTACGGCTCCGCAGGCACGGCCGTGGAAAAGCCGCCTCCTAATCTTCATTGAATTTCGGATTGGCATTGATATCGTGCAAAAGCTGTTCCGCCATTTGCCGGTCGAACGTTTTCCGCTCTTCCTTGCCGTCCCGGACAAAGCGGATTTGCAGCAAATCGTCGCCGACCGCCGCAACTTTCACGTCGCTTAAGCCGAGATCCTCCGTGAGTATCTTGAAAAAGAACGATTCGGTCTCCAGCGCCGCCCGGTCAAGCGGCCTTGCTTCGCAGACCATTTTGATTTGCAGCCAGTTGAAGAGAGCGTCTTCCAGACGGATGTCATTCAACCTTCTTTCCCGGGATGTTCGTCCCCGCCCCGTTTCCGTTTCAAGTATAAAACGCGAATCCGGTAAGCGGCCATCATCGCCACGGCGATCGCCAGGCACTGCAGGATCGGCAAATTGGCGTCAATTTGAAAGATGAGCAAAATGAAAGAGCCTGCGGCGATGAGCGCGTAAACAATCAGTTCCTTCAGCATCGGCAGCCGGCGGACGCGAAACACCTTGTTGTATATGTACGCGACCAAAACGAAGATCAGGATATACGCGATTCCCATGTTGTCGGTGAGCCATGCGTTCATTATTCGAAACCTTCCCTTTCCGCGTTTCGGCCGCCCTCCCGGCCTCCGGCGGGGCTGAGCCTTGGATCTTCCCAGTGTCTCCAAAATTATACCGTTCCGCCGCGCCGCCCGTCAAACCCCTCTCCTCCGACGTGTTATTGTTCTGTGATATTGTCAGGGTGTAACCGTTCCGAGAAAATGTCAGTATGAGCAAGGAGCAGATCACCTTGACAAAGGACGAACTGAAACGCGTTATGGTCATTGAAAAATGGATCGACGGCCATCTCACGGAACAAGACGTTGCACGCAACCTGGGCATCAGTGTCCGTCAAGCGTATCGGCTCAAGGCCAAATATCGCCACGGAGGTGCACAAGCAATCGCGCATGGGAATCGGGGACGGAAACCCGCTCATACCTTGGCCGATTCGCTCAAACAACACGTTCAACACCTGTACCAAAGCCGCTACTTCGGAAGCAATTCGACTCACTTTACCGAACTGTTAGCCGAGCACGAGAACATCCGCTTAAGCGTGTCTTCCGTACGGCGCATTCTTATCCAAGGCGGTTTACGTCCTGCGCGCGTACGCCGTCGTACAAAGATCCATCGACCCAGGCCTCGCAAGCCCCAAGCGGGCATGCTGTGGCAAATCGATGCCTCCCCTTATGCCTGGCTGGAGGATCGCGGTCCGCAACTGACCNTGCACGGCATTATCGACGATGCCACCGGTGAAGTCATCGCNGCCGTCTTCCGCCCAACCGAGACGTTGGAGGGCTACGTAACTGTNATGACCGAGGGGCTGCGCCGCAAAGGAATACCGCTTGCGCTGTACAGCGACGGCCACTCGATTTTTTGCTCGCCCAAGGGCAAGCGAACGATCGAGCAGGAACTGGCCGGCGAACCGCAGTCGCTTTCCACCTTCGGACGCGCGATCGCCGATCTGGGCATTACCCACATCGAGGCGCTGTCCCCGCAAGCCAAAGGGCGGATTGAGCGGCTCTGGCAAACGTTCCAGGATCGCCTGGTGATCGAATTGCGCTTGCGCAACGTGTGCACGATGGCGGAAGCCAACCGGGTACTTCCGGAACTGATCGCCAAGCACAACCAACGGTTTGCTGTTGCGCCGCAAGAGGCGGAATCGGCTTACCGTCCGCTACCCGAAACGCCATTGGAGCACATCTTCACCCGTCGGGAATACCGGCGGATCTCCAGCGGGCAGATGTTCTCCTGGGGAGGCAAATGTTATATGCCCAAGCCCGGTTCCGGCGTTCCGCGCTGGGAAGCGAAGGCCGTCGTCGAAGTGCGCATCGGCATGGACGGACAAGTCTGGCTGTGGCATCAAGGGCGCGCGTGGCCCTGTGTGGAAACGCTGCCGGTTCAGGCTCAAGCGGAGCCTACGGCCAAAAAAACAGCGGAACCTGCGCCACCGCGCAAGCCCGCTGCCACCCATCCCTGGAGATCACCATTCTCCAGGAAACAATACCAGCAAGGTAAGCGTAGCACAGCCAGCGGGTGACAGGCAAGATCCGCAATGCCTGACCGGCTTGTCGCCTGTACCCGAAGCGGCGAACCGGACGTCAAGGGCGGCGAAGCCGTCGTCGAAGACGATTGCCCGTTCATCGGCAACCCTTGACGGGAGGTGAGCCGTTTCGGATTATCCTGTCTCTCCGGTCAGGCATCATCCCTGACATTTTCATAGAACGATAAACCTGACATTTTCTCAGACGCTTGACATGCAAGGCCGCCGGCATATCAGGGCATGGCCCTGTTCATTCCACGGCGCGAAAAACCGTCGCAATTCCCTGGCCTCCGGCAATGCACAGCGTGCCGAGCCCCCACGTCGCCTTGCGCCTGAACATGGCATGAAGCAGAGTCACGCAAATCCGGGCGCCGCTGTTGCCGATCGGGTGCCCGAGAGCGATGGCCCCGCCATTGACATTGACTTTTTCAAGCGGAAGGCCCAGCTCCCGAATCACCGCAATCGACTGGGCGGCAAAAGCTTCGTTCAATTCGACGAGATCAAGGTCTTGAATGGCGATCCCGGCCATCTTTAGCGCCTTGCGCGTTGCGTCGACTGGACCGATGCCCATCCGGTCGGGACGAACCCCCGCCAGACCGAGTCCTGCAATTTCCGCTAGCGGTTTCAATCCGTATCGCTCGGCGCATTGCTCCGAAACCACGAGCAGCAAGGAAGCTCCGTCGTTCAGACCGGAGGAATTTCCCGCGGTGACCGTGCCGTCTTCCTTGAACGCCGGCGGCAATGCCGCCAGCTTCTCCATGGATGTTTCCCGCGGATGCTCGTCCACTTCGAACATCGCCGGAGGTCCTTTTTTCTGGGGAACCGGAACGGGCACGATTTCATCACGGAACAGGCCGTTGGCTATCGCATGCCGGGCTTTTCGCTGACTTTCGAGGGCAAAAGCGTCCTGTTCTTCCCGCGTAATGCCGTATTCCTCGGCCAAATATTCGGCGGTCATGCCCATCGTCAATCTTCCGTAGCGCTCGACGGGCTGTGAACCGGGCTGGCTTTCCCGGTTCGGATCCAGAATCTCGGCGTTGCCGGAGACAAACCCGAACCGCGCGTTGCGGATGTAATAGGGCGCGCAGCTCATGCTTTCCACGCCCCCGACGATATAGGCGTGCCCCAAGCCGGCCTTGATCGCCTGATACGCATTGTGGATCGACTGCATTCCTGAACCGCATTGGCGATGCACGGTATAAGCTGGCAGCGATTCCGGCAGACCGGCGCGCAATGCCGCTACGCGGGCGATATTTGCCTGATCCTGGCTTTGCTTGGCCTGCCCGATGATCACTTCATCAATGGCTTCAACGGGAAGAAGCTGCTGACCGATCAATGCCCGAAACAACGGAAGCAAGAGTTCATCCGGCTGCACGTCTTTCAACGCCCCGCCGATGCGGCCGATCGCCGTTCGCCAGGCGCCTGCGACATATACTTTATTGCTCATGATTCCCGACTCCCTTATCAATTTGTGCAACACTTTCACAGCCGTACTTCGAATGATGCGGCCGTCTTCGCCTTCACCTCGTCCAACGTCGCTCCCGGCATCAATTCGGTAAGACAAAGCTTTCCGTCCATCATGCGGAATACGGCCAGCTCCGTGATCAGCACATCCAATTTGCGCGTCGAGGTAACGGGATAGATACAGGTCTCGACGATCTTCGGTTCGCCCTTTTTCGTCGTGTGAGTGGTCGTGACGATAATTCTTTTTGCGCCGGCGAGCAGGTCCATCGCTCCGCCGACTCCCAAGATAGGCTTTCCGGGTACGGCCCAATTGGCGATGAATCCCTGCGCGTCGACCTGCAGCGCGCCCAGAATGGCGACGTCGATATGACCGCCCCGGATCATGGCGAAGGATTCGGCGCTGTCGAAATAAGAAGCGCCGACCTGTTCGCCGATGGCGACTTTTCCGGCATTCACAAGATTTGCGTCAACTTTGTCGCCTTCGGTCAATTCGCGGACGCCGAGCATTCCGTTCTCCGTGTGGATATGCACGGCGGACGAATCGACATACTTGGCCACCAGCGTCGGGATCCCGATGCCGAGGTTTACGATCATGTTCGGAGCCAGTTCCTTTGCGGCCCGGCGGGCAATCTTCTCCTGATCGTTAATCACGTCCGCCATTGCTTGCTACCCCTTCGCTCGTCAAAAATATCGTGCTCAACACAACGGCATCCACATACAGATGGGGAGTAACGATAAGTTCGGGGGGCAGTTGCCCCGTTTCGACAATCTCATCCACTTCCGCGATGACGTAATCGGCGGCGGTGGCCATGATCGGGTTGAAATTGCGAGCCGTTTTGTAATAAACCAGATTGCCGAGTTTGTCCGATTTCGCGGCTTTGATCAAAGCCACATTCGCCTTCAGCGGTTTCTCCAACAAATACGTTTCCCCGTCGATGATCCTGATTTCTTTGTCCTTGGCCAATTCCGTGCCGACGCCGGTCCTTGTGAAATACCCGCCGATTCCGGCGCCGCCGGCGCGAATCGATTCCGACATGCTGCCCTGCGGCATCAACTGGACTTCAAGTTCGCCTCTCAAATAAGCTTCGCCGACTTCCCGATTGCTCGTGAAATAGGATCCGATCACTTTTTTGACCTTGCCCTGGCGAAGCAACAAACCCAGCCCTTTGCCGGGTTCGCCAAGGTTGTTGCTGATGATCGTCAACCGATCCGCGTCGTGGCGGGTCAA
>Ga0065720_1021304_pt1 | contig 10973 bp, 9 predicted proteins | sample Thericmetagenome_FD_59107 | JGI IMG/M metagenome (GOLD analysis project Ga0065720, IMG submission 59107) | Thermophilic microbial communities from the Joint Bioenergy Institute, California, USA of rice/straw/compost enrichment - eDNA_2 v2... | ecosystem: Engineered > Solid waste > Grass >... | reverse complement strand
AGCCGCAGTCGGCCGCCCATGCGGCGCTGACGGAGGCTGCCGCCGGCGATGCCGGCTGGACGGTGGCGCCCCGCATGGCGCTGGGCGATGCCGACGGCGAGATCACCATCAACGTCTCCGCCGCCAGCGACATGAGCTCGGCGCTCGCCTTCACCGCGGAAACCGAGCGGCACTTCACCTCCGACCGCTTCGTCGGCAGCGAGCGGGCGCCGCTCCGGCGGCTCGACGGCGTGTGGGCGGATCACGTCCGTGGCGCGGAGCGCGTGTTCCTCAAGAGCGACACCCAGGGCTTCGACCTCGCGGTGCTGCGGGGAGCGGGCGACAGGCTCGCCGCGATCACGGGAGTGCAGGTGGAGGCGTCGCTGCACCCCATCTACCAAGGCCAGCCCGACTACCGCGCGGTGCTCGACCTGCTGCTGCCCGCCGGCTTCGCGCTGATGCAGGTGATCCCCGGCTATTTCAGCCGCCACCACGGTCGCATGCTGGAGTGTGACTTCGTGCTGTTCCGCCCGCCGCCGGGCGGGTGAGCGGCGGGACCGGGACCGATCCGGGTTCCGCCCCCGGCGCCACCCGGGCTACGATGCGTGAACAGCCGCCGCGGATGGCGGCAGGTCTAGTGAGGGAGCCCCATGCAGCGCAGAACGTTCCTCGCCGGCGCGGCCGGCGCCGCCACCGGCCTTGCTGCCGCATCGCACCTGCCGAAGCCGGCGATCGCCCAGGAGCGGATCGAGTGGACGATGGTGACGCCGTGGCCGAAGGGCTCGCCCGGGGTGGGCGTGAACGCCCAGCGCGCCGCGGACATGATCACTCAGCTCTCGGGCGGACGGCTGACGGTGAACCTGTTCGCCGCGGGCGAGCTTGTGCCGCCGTTCGAGGCCTTTGACGCGGTCTCCAACGGCAACGCCGACTGCCTGCACGGCACGCCCTACTACTGGGTGGGCAAGAGCGCCTCGTTCAACTGGTTCACCGGCATCCCCTTCGGGCTCCTCACCACGGAGTTCATGGGCTGGATCTACTTCGGCGACGGCCAGGCGCTGTGGGACGAGGCGTATGAGCCGTTCGGGGTGAAGCCGTTCTACGCCGGCTCCAGCGGCGTCCAGGCCGGCGGCTGGTTCCGCCGCGAGATCACCAGCCTCGACGACATGCAGGGGCTCAAGTTCCGCATCGCCGGCATGGGCGGCGAGGTCATGAACCGGCTGGGCGTGCAGGTGGTGCTGATGCCGCCGGGCGAGATCTTCACCGCCATGGACAGCGGGGTCATCGACGCCGCCGAATGGGTCGGCCCGTGGAACGACCTCGCCTTCGGCCTGCACCGCATCGCCAAGTTCTACTATCACCCCGCCTTCCACGAGGCCGGGCCGTCGCTGGAGCTTTCGGTGAACCGGTCGTCCTACGAGGCGCTTCCGGACGACCTGAAGGAGCTGGTGGCCGCCGTGGCCCGTGCGAATGCCGCGACCGCGATCGCCGACTTCCAGTTCAACAACGCGGTGTCGGTCCGCCCCCTGGTCGAGGAGAACGGCGTGCAGTTCCGGCTGTGGCCGGACGACGTGGTCGAGGCGGTCCGCACCGTCTCAGCCGAGGTGGTCGCCGACGTCGCCGCCTCGGAGCCGATGGCGACGAAGGTCAACGAGAACTACCAGGCCTTCCTCGCCCAGGCGGTGGAGTGGAGCCGCTATTCCGACCAGGCCTATCTCGCCGCCCGCAACGGCTGAGGCCGGCGCCGGGGCCGGGGCCGCGCCGCCGCCGGGCGGCGTGAGGCCCCGGGCGCTCTCTGCGCCGGCCGGCTCCCTTCCGGGCTATTCGATCCGCACCGCGGTTCCGCTCGCGGCGACCATCAGCATGCCGCCGCTGGAGCCGACGGTCTCGAAGTCGAGATCGACGCCGATCACGGCATTGGCGCCCATGCGCACGGCGTCGTCGCACATCTCGTCGATCGCCATCTGCTTCGCCTTGCGCAGCTCCTGCTCGTAGGCGGCCGACCGTCCGCCGACGATGTCGCGGATGCCGGCAAACAGGTCCTTGAAGATGTTCGCGCCGAGGATCGCCTCGCCGCTGACGAAGCCGAGGTACTCGACCTTCCGGTCCTGAATGGTGTGCGTCGTCGTGACCAGCATGCTATGTCTCCCCCGCGGAATCAGTCACCAGATCATGGTGCGCTGACACTCTCCTTTCGCCACGCGGCGCGCAACCAGCGGATGGGCCATGGTCGCCAGAACCGACGACGCGGAGATCGCAGACGGCGTCGTCACCCGTACCGACCGCCGCGGGCTCGTCGCCTGGTGCCTGTTCGACTGGGGCAACTCGCCCTTTCCCACGGTCATCGTCACTTTCGTCTTCGCCGCCTACTTTGCGTCCGCGATCGCGCCGACGGAGGTCGAGGGGCAGGAGCTGTGGGGCTATGCGATGAGCGTGAGCGGCATCGCGCTCGCCATCCTCGCCCCGATCGTGGGCGCGGTGGCCGACCGCGGTGGCCGGCGCAAGCCCTGGCTCGGCGTGCTCAGCATCGGCGCGATCCTCAGCGGCGCGGCGCTGTGGTTCCTCACGCCCGATCCCGGGATGGTGGTGCCGGCGCTGATTCTCGCCGGCGCCGGCAACCTGATGTTCGAGTTCGTCTCGGTGTTCTACAACGCCATGCTGCCCGACCTGGTGCCGAAGAGTCGGCTCGGTCGCGTCTCCGGCTGGGGCTGGGCGCTGGGCTATGCCGGCGGGCTTGCGTGCCTTGCGGTGTCGCTGGCGGTGTTCGTCCAGCCTGAGGAAGCGCCTTTCGGGCTTGACAAGGCGCAGGCGGAGCACATCCGCATCCTCGGGCCGCTGGTCGCGGTGTGGTTCGCGGTGTTCGCGATCCCGCTGTTCCTCTACACGCCCGACCGGCCGGCGACCGGCGTGCCGCTCGGCAGGGCTGCGCGCGAAGGCTTCGTCGCGCTGGCGGAGACGGTGCGGCAGGCGCGGCACTTTCGCCAGATCCTGCGCTTCCTCGTCGCCCGCATCTTCTACATCGACGGGCTCAACACCCTGTTCGCCCTCGGCGGCATCTATGCCGCCGGTGCCTTCGGGATGAGCCTGGAGGAGATCCTGGTGTTCGGGGTGCTGGTCAACGTCACCGCCGGCATCGGCGCCTTCGGCTTCGCCTGGGTCGACGACTGGATCGGCCCGAAGCGCACGGTGCTGATCTGCATCGCCGCCCTGTGCGCGATCAGCGTCGCCGTGCTGCTGACCGACTCCAGGACCGTGTTCTACATCCTGGCCATGGGCATCGGCGTGTTCATGGGACCGATCCAGTCCGCCAGCCGGTCGCTGATGGCCCACATGGCGCCGCCGGAGATGCGGACGGAGATGTTCGGTCTGTTCGCCCTGTCCGGCAAGATCACTTCCTTTGTGGGACCGGCGGCGGTCGCCCTCCTCACGTCCGCAACCCAGAGCCAGCGGATCGGCATGTCGGCGATCATCGTGCTGTTCCTGATCGGCGGACTGGTGATGCTGACGGTGCGGGAGCCCGCCCGGCAGCCGTCGGGGGTGGAGGTGTGATGCCCACGGACATTGTGCCCGATTTCTCCAGCCGGCGCGTGCTCGTCGTCGGCGACGTGATGCTCGACCGCTTCGTCTACGGCGAGGTGGCGCGGGTGTCGCCGGAGGCACCGATCCCCGTGTTCCGTGAAGGGGCGTCGGTGACGGCGATGCTGGGCGGCGCCGGCAACCTCGCCCGCAACGTCGCGGCGCTGGGCGGCACCGCGCGGCTGGTGGCGCTGGTCGGCGCGGACGCGGAGGCAGAGACGGTGCGCGCGCTCGCGGCGGCGACGCCGGGCCTCGAGGTGCTGCTGGTGACCGATCCGGAGCGGCCGACCACGGTCAAGACCCGCTATGTCTGCCGCGGCCAGCAGCTGCTGAGGGTGGATCGCGAGGTGACGGACCCCGGCCCGCACCAGGCGATCGAGGGCCTGATCGACGCCGCACGCACGGCGCTGGCCGATGGCGTCGACGCCGTGGTGCTGTCGGACTATGCCAAGGGCGTGCTGTCGGGGCCGGTGGTGCGCGCGGTGGTGGCGGAGGCTTCGCACCGGCAGATCCCGGTGCTGGTCGATCCGAAGACGCCCGACTTCGCCTTCTACGGCCCGGTGGACGTGCTGACCCCCAACGCCGGCGAGCTGGCGATGGCGAGCAACGTGCCGGTCACCAGCGACGAGGCCACCGAGACCGCGGCGCGCGCGGCACTCGCCCGCTGTGCCGCCGACACGCTGGTGGTGACGCGGGCGGAGCGGGGGCTCAGCGTGGTGCCGCGGGACGGCACGGCCATCCACTGGCCGGCGCGTGCCCGCCAGGTGTTCGACGTGTCGGGCGCCGGCGACACGGTGATGGCGGTGCTGGCGCTGGGAGTCGCGGCCGGGCTCGACATTGCGACGGCGGCGGAGCTCGCCAACCTCGCCGGCGGGCTGGTGGTGCAGAAGGCCGGCACCGCGACGATCAGCCGGGCCGAGCTCGCCGATGCGCTGGCGGACGCCCACAGCGCCGAGGCGGGGCGGAAGCTGGTGGACCGCGACACGCTCGCCGGCCGGGTGGCGCAGTGGCGCGACCGCGGGCTGCGCATCGGCTTCACCAACGGCTGCTTCGACCTGATCCATCCCGGCCACGCCAGCCTGCTCGCCCAGGCGCGGGCCGCCTGCGACCGGCTGATCGTCGGGCTGAACACCGACGCCTCCGTCCGCAGGCTCAAGGGCGAGGGGCGGCCGGTGCAGTCGGAACAGGCGCGCGCCGCCGTGCTCGCCGCCTTCGCCGCGGTGGACGCGGTGGTCCTGTTCGACGAGGACACGCCGCTCGCGCTGATCGAGGCGATCCGGCCGGATGTGCTGGTGAAGGGCGCCGACTACACCGTCGAGACGGTGGTCGGTTCCGACATCGTGCTCGGCTACGGCGGCAAGGTCCTCCTCGCCGATCTGCGCGAGGGGCACTCCACCAGCGCCATCATCGCCCGCTCGGGAGCCGGCGCTCAGCTCTCGTAGCGCTCCCCCTCACCATCCGGCCGAAGCGGCGCGGGTCAGCCTTGCTCGGCGAGCGTCCGGCTGTTGCGCGCATCCTCGGCCGCCAGCTTGCGGAACCGCCTGAGGCGGGCCGGTCGAGAGCGCCGGCTGCGACAGCAGCCTGCCCGGCGCAGCCGGGCTCTCGGTCGTGGGTGCGGTCGGTGTCTTCGATGCTTGCCGTTGTCGGCACATATAGGCAGCGCGGCACCGGTCAGGCCGGCTGCCGGACCGGGAGCCCGGCGCCGGTGCCATCGGCCGCCTGAACGCTCGCGAACGCCTCGGCGATCCGCTGCGGCGCCGCGGCACGCGCGTACATGCGATCGAGATAGGCCCGGAGGTTCGGAAAGCCGTCGGCCAGATGCAGTTCGTTGGCCCAGTCCATCAGGTAGGCCGTCACGCAGTCGGCGGCGGAGATGCGATCGCCGACGATGAACGTGCGCCCCTCCATGTGACGGTCAAGCACGCGCGCCATGGCGAGGAAGTCCTCGCTGGCAAGCGGGATGTCCTGCGGCAGGCGCCTGTCCTCGGGAAGCAGGAACGAGTGCTTGGCGATCCGCCACAGCGGCTGCTCGAGCTCGGTCATGGCGAACATCACCCAGCGATAGACCTGCGCCCGCTCCTCGAGACCGGCCGGCAGCAACCCACTGTCGGGAAATCTTTCGGCAAGGTAGAGGACGATGGCGGCCGACTCCGTCAGAACGAAGTCGCCATCGACCAGCACCGGCACCTTGCCCGCCGGATTCAGCGCGAGAAAATCCGGGCGGAGGTTCTCCTGGGCGAGCAGGTTGACGGGCACGTACTCGAAGTCCGCGCCGAGCTCGCGCAGTCCCCAGAGGGCGCGGAGGGAGCGGGTCGGACCGAATCCGTAGAGCTTCATGGCCGTTCTCCTTGCGAGGAGCTTGCTGTGCTCAAGGAACGAACGAGCGGCGGGGAGGTCGACAGGTCCCGGCAGATATCTGCAGCGACGCCGGCGTCCGGGCCTCAGCGGCCGACGATCTTCAATCCGGCAACTCCGGCAACGATGAGGGCGATGCAGACGAGGCGGGACCAGTCGAAGGGCTCGCGCAGCAGCAGGATGCCGGCCAGCGCCGTCCCGACCGTGCCGATGCCCGTCCACACCGCATAGGCCGTGCCCAGCGGCAGGCTGCGCATCGCGACGCCGAGCAGCGCGAGGCTCGCGATCATGGCGGCTGCGGTCAGGACCGTCGGCCACGACCGGGTGAAGCCTTCGCTGTATTTCAGGCCGAGAGCCCACCCGATCTCGAGCAGCCCCGCAGCAACGAGGACGAGCCACATCATCCCCATCTCCATCGCTGGTGATGAGGCCGTCCCCACCGGTGGTTCGGGAAGTCACGGGCCGTCCCGCGCCGTCCCTATCTGGTGCCGGTGGCCTTGGCTTTCAACGGAGGATTTGCTTCGCTACATCCCGGCGGCCGAGCGCCAGGCGTCGAGACCCTGGGCGGTCTGGCGGCGGCTGCTGGCGGCGCGATCCTCGTCGGTGGCGGTGGACCAGCTCTGGGCGAAGCCGAGGCCAAGGATGGCGGCGTAGTAGACCGTGACCGCCGGGATCTGCAGGCTGAAGTCCACCAGCGCGTGGATGGCGACCAGCGCGGACGCGGCCGCTGCAACGGCGGGGTAGGCCGCATTGCGCCGGCGGATGAGTGCGCCGCGGGCGCAGGCGATGGCGAGGGCTGCGACCGTCGCCACCATCACGATCGCGGCCGGCACGCCCGCCTCCAGCGCCCATTCCAGATAGGTGTTGTGTGCCTTGTCGAAGGCCGGGATGTCGGGGTTGAGCGCCGCGTCGCGGAACATGTGGAACACGCCCTCGAAGCTGCCGAGCCCGAAGCCGGTGAAGGGCCGGTCGGCGATGGCGCGCAGCGCGATCTCCGCCACCTCGCGCCGGCCGATCGCATCCTCTTCGAACACTGCCAGCCGTGCCATGAGGCCGGCGCTGGACACGCTGAACACCAGCCAGCAGCCGACGATGATGATCGCGCCGGCGATTATGGTGCCGAGCCGCAGGGAGCGCTGGTTGAGCACGGTGACGACGACGAACACGATCAGTGCGAACAGCGTGCTGAGCGTGGCGCCGCGTGAGTTGGTGAGGATCAGCGCCGCCAGCACCAGCACGAAGCCGAAGATCAGGAAGAACTCGCGGAAGGTCAGCCGGTCCAGCATCTCGCTGAGCCCGCCGCCGGTGACGCCCTCGGTGGCAATCCGGCGCATCGCGCGCACCAGCAGCCCGCAGATCACCAGCAGCCCCAGCCCGGCGAAGGTGCCGTAGCTGTTACGGTTGATGAAGGTGCTGGTGACGCTGTCCTGGTAGTGCCGTTTCTCCGCCCAGGCGACCATCTGCAGGTCGGCGAGCTGGACGATCAGGCCGTAGAGGGCGTAGGCAACCGCAATCGCCGCCAGCGCATAGGCGAGCTTCGTCGCCGTCTCGGTCCGGCGGGCGAGCTGGACGGCGAGGAAGAAGGTGAGGCCGTAGGCGCCGACCCGGGCGAGGGTCTCGTAGGCCGCGGCGGGGTCGAGCCCCATCGCCCCTGTGGCGGGCACGCCCAGCGTGTCGGTCGCGGATTGCCACATCGGGTGGTGCCAGCCGGCGGGCGTCCAGCCCGCGTTCTGCACCACCACCCACAGCGTCAGCGCCAGCGCCACCACCGCGAGGAGGCGGAAGCGGCGCAGCGGCACCCGGATCAGGTCGAGGTTGCGGATCGCGGCCACGGCCCACACCGCGGCGGCGAGCGCGATCAGGCACACCAGCAGGTTGCTGGCCCAGGCGGTGTTGCTGGCAAAGGGCAGCGGCGCCCAGGCCAGGACGGCGACGAACAGCCACAGCGGCACCGCCGCCGGATCGCGGGTCTCGATCTTCGCTTTCTTTACGCGCGCCATGGGGCGAGGCTGGCGGAGGTGGCGGGCTGGGTCACCGGGCGGGTCAGTAGGCGTTGCGGTGGGTGAAGCCGACGAAGGCGGTCATGAACAGGATACGCAGGTCGAACAGCAGCGACCAGTTCTCGATGTAGTACAGGTCGTACTGGACGCGCATGCTCATCTTTTCCGGGGTCTCGGTCTCGCCCCGCCAGCCGTTGATCTGGGCCCAGCCAGTGATGCCGGGCTTCACCCTGTGGCGGCACATGTACTCGTCGATGACCCGGGCGTATTTCTCGTTGTGGGCGACCGCATGCGGGCGCGGCCCGACGATGGACATGTCGCCCTTCAGCACGTTGAACAGCTGGGGCAGCTCGTCGAGGCTGGTCCGGCGCAGGAAGGCGCCAACGCGGGTGACGCGGGGGTCGCCGCGGGTCGCCTGGGGCGCGCTCTCGTCGGCGCCGGCCTCCACCCGCATCGAGCGGAATTTGTAGACGTCGAACGGATTGTTGTTGAAGCCGTAGCGGCGCTGGCGGAACAGCACCGGGCCCTTGCTGTCCAGCTTGATCGCAATGGCGATCAGGAGCATCAGCGGCGCGAACAGGATCAGCAGCAGGATGGCGAGCGCCCGGTCCTCCAGCGCCTTGGTGACCAGCGCCCATCCCGACAGCGGCCGCTCGTAGATGTTCAGCAGTGGCACGCCTTCCATCGAGGAGAAGCCGCGCAGCGGGATGCCGAAGCCGACGAGGTCCGGGCAGATGCGCACGTTCGCCGGCACCACGTAGAGCTGGCGCGCGATCTGGCGGATGCGGGCGCTCGCCTGCCACGGCAGCGCGATGATGATGTCGTCCACCTCGTGCTCGCGGGCATAGGCGATCAGGTCTTCGACCGTGCCACGCACCTGGAAGCCGGAGATCGACGGCGGCACGCGCGTGCCGCGATCGTCCCACACCCCGACCACCGTCGAGCTCTTGGCGCCGTGGCCGCTGAGATGCTCCGCCAGCCGCTGCCCGATGCCGCCGGCGCCGACGATGGCGACGCGGGCGCGCAGCCGTCCCTTGCGGTTCAGCCGCGCGACGATCAGCGCGCCGATGAACCGGTTCAGGAACAGCATGGCGAGGCCCATCGCGATCCAGAGCAGGAACCAGATGCGCGAGAAGTCCTCGGACGTCTTGGTGAAGAAGGCGAGCGCCAGCATCGCCATCATCACCACCGCCCAGGCTGCGACGAGGCGCCCCACCTGGGCCGCGGGCGAGCGCAGGGTGCGGAGCGAGTAGAGGTCCGCCAGCGCCATCGCGTTGATGGTGAACAGCGTGCAGAGGCCGATCGCCGCGATGTAGGACTCGTCCATCGGGAACGAGCCTTCGCGCACCAGATAGGCGGCGAGCCCCGCGATCATCACTCCCACCGCGTCGGCGAGCCGCAGGCCGCCGGCGAGGAAGATCTGTGCGTTGGAACGGAGCTGGTTGAGGCTTGGGCCAGCCACGAGAACCCTGTCAGCGTCGTGTCAGCGCGGAGTCATTAACAGGTGGAGGAATTTTAATACAGTTAATATGGGGCGCGGTCAGCGGTGCCGCCACCACCCCATTTCGTTCAGCGAGTACACCGGCTGGTAGTGGTGGATCGACGCCTGCGACACCACCTGCTCGATCTGGTTGTCGAGGACCAGCACGTCGTCGTCCATGTAGACGATCAGCACCGCATGGCCGATGCCGAGGTTGGTGTCCATCAGCACGACGATCCGCATCGATTCGATCGGGAAGCCCAGCGAACGGAGCGTCAGGTACTTGGTGATGGCGTAGTCCTCGCAGTCGCCGGACCGCGCGAAGAACTCGGCCGGCGTGGCCCAGTAGTCCTCCACCCCCCAGTTGACCGGGTCCTCGACGTAGCGCACGGCGTTGACGTAGCGGTTGACGCGATCGATCTGGGTGCGCGGGTCGAGACCCTGGACCGAAAGGATGAAGCTCTCCCAGTCCTTGAGCAGGCAGGGAATGTCGCGCCGGCCCTGGCACGGCTCGCCCAGATATTGCAGGTCGCTGGCATAGCGGCGCAGCATGTCGGTGAACTGGGGGAAGAAGGCGAGATTGTTGCCCTGCATCTCGCTGGTGCCGAACAGGGCGATCCGGGATGCATGCGCCTGCTGCAGCGGAAGCGCGAACAGCGCCAGCAGCAGAATCACGGCCGCTGCAGCCTTCATGCGCATGGGCGACGCCCCCGTTCCTCCCGATTGCGTGCCTCCGAGGGTACCGGCAAGGGGTTAACAGGACGTTGCCGGGGAGGAGGCGGGCGTTGGTCTTTGCTTAACGGGTGGTTTGCTACTATGCGATGAGCGATCGCAACGCCGAGGAATGCCCGATGGCCGAGTCACCTGCGCCGCCCGGGGGAGGGGCCCCGGCCTTTACCGACGACATCGCCGCGCAGGAAGCGGCGGAGGCACGGCGCGCCCGCAACAAGATCGGGCTGTTCGCCCTCCTGCTCGTGATCGCCGCCGTGGCCAGCGCGGTCGCGGTGATCCGCATGGTCGAGGACGCCGGCGAGCGCGAACTCAGGGCCTGGCAGGTGCGGCTCGGCATCGTCGCCGACAGCCGGGCGTCGGCGGTGGCGGACTGGGTGAAGGCGCAGGCGGACGAGATCGCCGCCATCGCCGCCAACCCCTCGGTGGCGCTCACCATGACCGAGCTGGCCATGGCCGACGGCGACCGGTCCCAGCTCATCGACTTCGACGGCCAGGCCGCCTACCTGCGCAACTACCTCACCTCGGTGGCGGAGCGCGCCGGATTCTCGCGGCCGCCGGCGTCCGACGTGGACTTCCAGGCCGGCGGCGGTCCGCGCACCATGGGAATCGCCATCGTCGATCCCCACGGGATGCTGGTGTCGGCCACCCGCGACATGCCGCTGATCGAGGGCGAGATCGCGGACTGGATCCGGACCGCCTCGCGCGACGGCCCCACCTTCATCGACGCCCACGCGGCCGAGGGGGCGGTGCGCATCGGCTTCCTTGCCCCGATCTACCGGCTGCAGATGCCGTCGGAGAGTGCGAACTACACCGGCATGGTCATCGGACTCCGGCCGCTCGACGATGGCTTCCGC
>Ga0065720_1001144_pt1 | contig 10981 bp, 7 predicted proteins | sample Thericmetagenome_FD_59107 | JGI IMG/M metagenome (GOLD analysis project Ga0065720, IMG submission 59107) | Thermophilic microbial communities from the Joint Bioenergy Institute, California, USA of rice/straw/compost enrichment - eDNA_2 v2... | ecosystem: Engineered > Solid waste > Grass >... | reverse complement strand
GTCGGCCGCGCGTGGGCTGCTGGCCGGTGGGGGTGGGCTGCTGCCTGGCCGGGGTGGTGGGTTGGTCGACGGTCGTTGAATGGTGGGAGCTGGCCGGGTGTGGGTCGGGTGGGATGGCAGGCGTACCACCAGTCGGGGGTTTCGTCGTCGGCNGCACCGGGNGGTTCGAAGCCGATGTCGGCCCAGGCCCGGTCCTCATCGGTGATACACGCCCGGTCGTAGTCATATAGGTCGATGATCCCGACCGGTTCCTCCTCCGGCGGCACCGGCACCGACCCGGACGGCCGTCCACTGTCGGGGCTGGGACCGCCCGTCGCGTGTGGACCCTCGCCACCGAAGTCACCGCCACCGGAGCCGCCACCGCCTGGATCGCCGCCCCGCCGACGACTACCACCAGGGTCGCCGCCACCTCGAGGACCGCCGCTCCCCGGTGGAGGGCCACCCAGGCCACCACCGTCGTGCCCGGCCGGGCTGCGGTATCCACCACGCCCGCCGCCGCCAGGCTCACCGCCCCCGCCGCCGCTGGGCTCACCGCCCCCGCCGCCGGCTCCACTGCGGACGGTCAGGTGGGAGGAGGGGCCGCTGTCGCCGTGTCCACCGCTCCCGCTGCTGGCGGTCGNCCCGTTCGGAAAACGGGGTTCGGCGCGCCAGTCGGGCACGTACCAGGGCCGGGCGGGCCGGCCCGGTGTGCTGGCGTCAGCCTGGGCGGTCAACGGATCCGTACTCGGAGACAACTGGAACGGCACGCCGGCCAGCACGTCGCACAGGGCATCGGCCCGCAGCTGGGGCAGGGTGCGCACGTCACCACAAGCCCGGGCGGCGCGGGCGATGCGATCGATCCGGTCATACGCCGCCGCGGCCCGATGCGGAGCCAAACCTTGGGCGTGCAGGGTGGCCGTGCCGTCCCGGTCGGCCTGAAACCACACCTCCCGCTCGGCCACCTTGCGCCGATACCGCCGCCGCGCCGCCGTCGGGTCGGCCTTGTCCACGTGATACCGCAGGCTGGCCCGCAACTCCGTCAACGTCCACGTGCGGGCTTTGGGCAGCAACCGGGTAGCGATCCGCACCGCCGCCTCGTCATCGACACACCCCAGCGCGTCAACAAACGCCTCCGCCTTAGCCTGATCAATCAACCCACCCCGCACCGCGGCCAACACCATCGGCAACCGGCGACCCAACGCGTCCGCCACACCGACCTGACCCTGCGCATACCGGCCCGTCCAATGCACCGTCCACCCCACCAGATCCCCCACCGCAGCCACAACCCGATCCCGAACCTCATCCACAGCCCGCCCGGAATCGGGACGCCCAGAATCGGGGCCCAGCGACTCGGCCGCCAGCGTCGCCTCCACCGCCCGCGCCAGATCAGCCAGCAACTCCCCCTGCACATGCCACAACAACCGAGCCCGAGCCGCCACCACATCCACCATCGCATCCGCCCCGATGCTCGACCGATCCANCGACGCCAACACCGCCGCCAACCCCGGCCCCGCCGCCACCTCCGACAGCCCAGCCACCGCAGCCGCCCCACCATGCCCCCGCGTCGCTTCCACGCCCTTGATTCTAGAACAGGCGTATGACACTATCGACCACAACTTCGCGTGGCGCCACGAAGAATCGCCGATGCACCCACCGATGCTCCACTGTGGAGGACAGTCGGCGGGTCTCCCGGCCAGCGCGGATCACCACCGGAGCGGTCGTAGCGCTACCGCAGGAGCACAGCCCGTTCCGCAAAACACTGCCCCGTTCCGCAGGCACGGCCCGTTCGGCAGGCACGGCCTGTTCGGCAGGCACGGCCTGTTCGGCAAGCGCGGCGTTCAGTAGGAGTGCCGCGCGCCACCGCAGGATCACGGTCCGCCTGAAGGAGCGCCGTCCTGCGCCCGGGCAGGCCGAGAACCAGGAAACACCGAGGGCACCGGTACGTGATACCGGTGCCCTCGAACTGTGGCTCGATCGCCTAGAAGCCGAAGTCCCCGCCGAAGTCGCCTCCGAAATCGCCGGCTCCGTAGTCGGCGGCGGCATAGTCGGCGGCCGGGTCGACGGCGGCGTCCGCTGCCCCTGCGTCGACCGCGCCGGCGTCCATCGGCATGTCGGGGGTCAGCGCGTCCATGATCATCATGGTGCCGAGGAAGCCGAGCGCCCCGCCGGCCATACCGGCCATGAGGCTGCCCGCCATGCTCGGGCCGCGGCGGAAGCCCTCGTACTGGTAACCCGGGCCACCCCGGCCGCCGTAGGCGTACGGCTGCTGCGGCACGGGCTGCGGCCCGGCCCCGACGCCGGCACCCACCGGGCCGGTTTGCAGGAAGGCGCCCGGCGCTGCGGCCGGCTGCCCCACCTTCTTGAGGATGGAGATGAGCCAGCTGTCCACCTCGGTCACCCAACCGTCCTCAGTGGACGAGAGTCGCTCGATGTCGGCCGACGACAGGTCGTGCCGCTCGCCCGCGCCGGGGGCGGCTGCGAGCTCGGCCACCACGGTGAGGCCGGCGTCGGTGGGGGCGAGCAGGAAGGTCACTCGCGGGATGTGCGGGCCGAGCTGCTGCCCCTCGGGGACGGGTGCGTAGAACGTCACGGCCTGGGCCGCGGGGACCGGCAGGCCGGTGAGCGTACCGGGGCGCACTGCGTTGCCGGCGAACTTCGCCCCGATGGTGCCAAGCGCGTCCATGACGTGCTGCTGGAGGTCCGACGCCTCGATGCGGACCGGGTCGAAGTCGCCCTTGGCGCTGCCGGAGGAGACCGTGAGTTCCGTACGGACCCCGACGGTGAAGCCGGGCAGCATCTGTCCATACAGGACAGTGAACGGCGCGTGGGCGGGGACCGGGACGCTGAACGGCACCGAGTGCGTGGAGCCGCCCTGCAGGCGCAGAGTGCCGGCAACGGTGTGCCGGGCCACCTCGATCTCACCGCCCTGGCCCTGGACGACCAGGATCAAGGTGATCGATGAGATATCGGTGTCGGACTTGACCCTGAGGTTGACCTGGCCGGTCAGTGAGCCGCCCGGCCGCCCGGGCGTCGGCGTAAGTACGGTGTCGGCCTCGATGCCTCCCAGGCCGAGCCCAGCGAGAAGTCTTCTCCAGACCATGTCCACGGTCTCCCTTCGCATGCGACGCCGCCCACGCTACCAATTCAAGCTGGGAGATAGCTGGGAGAGTTGTTACCGCCGCGCTGCCCGTGAGACCGCCGGCTCAGGTGGCTCGCCGCCGTACCGCGACCACAGCGGCCCGCCGGGCCAGGGTCACTCGGGCCGGATCAGGCCGTGTTCGGCCCAGCAGGCGTCAGCCTCGGTTTCGCGGCCCTGGGCCCGCAGGGCTTCGTCGAGGACCTGGACGAAGGTGGGCCGCCGCCGCGCATCGGGCAGCTCGGCCAGCGCCCGGCGGATCTCGGTCTCCGCCTCGGCCGGACGATCGTCGTCCAGCAGGATCTGGCTCAGCAGGCGCCGGGCCTCGCAGGCGCCGAGCAGCTCGCCGATGGCGAGGCAGAGGGTGATCGCCTCGGTCGCCAGCTCGGCGGCCTCACCGCGCAGGCCAGCGCCCCGCAGCATCAGTGCCTTGTCGTAGTTGTGCTTGGCCCGCTCCCAGCGCGTCGGCTCCTCGTCGGCGGGTAGCCGGTCCAGGACGGCGGCGGCGTCGGCCATCGCCGCCAGCCCACGCTCAAGGCCGTGGGCGTAGGCCAGGCTGAGGGCGTGCCGCCGCCGGACACGCAACTCATCGAACGGCATGTCCTGCCGGGCGTACTCCTCGGCGGCGACCAGGTAGCGGGCCGCCGCCTCGTCGTCCCGGTCCAGGCTGGTCAGGATGTCGGCCGCCTCCTCGTTCATCCGACCGACGCCGACATGGTCGTCGACCCGCCGGAACTCCTCGGCGGCTGCGTCGAACTGTTCGATGGCTTCGTCCGGCATGCCGAGCCGCCAATAGATGGCGGCGAGCAGCCGCCGGGTAGTGACGGCCGGCGACAGCTCGCCCGGGGCCGCGGTCGTACGCAACCGGTAGGCCAGCTCCTCTTCGGCCACGGTGGCTGCGTCGATCAGCCGGCCGCTGTTGAGGTAGGCGATGGCCAGCGCGTACCGCGCGTCGGCCGCCCCGGCCTCATCACCGCGGGCGGTACGGTCGGCGACCGCCTCGACGAGCACGTCCACGGCCTCGGCCGCCCGCTCGGTCGGGGCCAGCTCGACCGCCTGGTCGTACGTCATGCCCCCGCTCGGCGACCCGGCCAGGGCGCCGGGCCCGACCGTCTTGGCGAAGACGTCGGCCGTCTTTCCGCCGGCGCCCGCGCCGATGCTGGGCTCGGTGCCGGAGTCCGGGGCCGGGCTGGTCGATTCGGCCGGGCCGGTCAACGGGGTGTCCGGTGTGGACACCACCGTCGTCCGCCGGGCGGTCGGTGACAGGGGCAGGTAATCGATCCAGGGCTCGCCGTCGAGGATGGCCCGGACCTGCCGGCCCACGTGGTCTGTCCCATTACGACGGTCGAACCGGGCCGAGATCTCGGTTGCTTGGGTCTCGAGCTGGGCCGCGAGGCTGGTGGCGGAGACCGGCTCGGGTGGCTGGCCGTCGGTACGCGGGCGGAGCAGGGTGATCTCCTCGTCGGGGCGCCGCGCCTGGGCTCGGCGCAGGGCCAGCGCCGCTGAGGCGGCGAACATCATGGAGTCCCACGGCGAGGGCGAGCGGTCCAACCAGCCGAGGTGCCGCTCGACCATCTCCAGCGCGCGGGCCTCGTTGCCGGTGCGGGCGCAGAACTCGATGTGGTGGGCGACCTCGGCCAGGTCGGCGAGGCGGGACCGGTGGGCGAGGTAGGCGCGGCGGTGGGCGTCGCGAGCCAGTTCGAGGCGGCCGGTGCGGACGTACGGGACCATGAGCGTGGCCAGCATGTCCTGCGGTTGCCGGGTGCAGGTCCACTCTCCGGCCAGGAAGTTGCTACCGATCGCGATCGCCTCTTCGTCGCGGCCAATGAGCTTGAGCCAGTACGCCTTCAACTCCGGATCGCACCCGCCGCAGTCGGACAGCTCGTCGCGCGGCGCGGCGCACCACAGGTCGTAGTAGTGGGCGGCCGTGTCGAAATCGCCGATGTGCCGCGCGATGCGGTGCCGCTGTGAGTAGACGGCGTGCAGCGAGTGCCCGGTCTCGGTCCACCGGCGCTGCATGTCGTCGAGCACCTCGTACGTTCGGTCCAGCGGGACCTCCGGGCTCGACGTCAGGGTGCCGACCGCGTACTTGAAGTGCCACAGCAACTCCGGGTACAGGCTTTCGTACCGGCTCGGATTGCGGTCGAACTCGCTGACGCACCAGGCGAACGTCACCAGCGCCTTGGTCGGCTCACCGACGTTCACGTAGGACGGTGTGGCGTCCATCCGGGCCAGGAACGAGAGGTCGGCCAGCTGCTGGGCGTCCGCGTGGGCGATGACGCGCTCGATCAGCGCGATCTGGCCGGGTCCGGGCGTCATGTTCCGGGCCTGCTCCAGCAACTCCCACAGTTGGCCCTCGCTGTAGCTCACGCTGCCTCCTCGGCTTGGTTGGAACGGCCCTGCGCTTGCCGGGCGATCTCGATCACTTCCAGGTACGGCTGCCGATCCGCCCCGTCCGGCAGCACCGCGAGCGCCTGCTGGATCGCGGCCTCGGCCTCGGCCGGCCGACCCAGGTCGAGCAGGATGGCGCTCAGCACGTGGTACGCGTCCGCCGTGAACTCAGGGTTTAACTCAGTCGATGCCTGGATGGCTCGGCGGGCCCGCTGCTCGGCCTCCGGAAGGCGTTTGGCCAGTCGGAGGATGCGGGCGGCGGCACAGTCCAGCGCGGCCAGTTCCCAGCGTGCCGCCGGGTCATCTCCGGTCACCCGGGTCGCCACCTGGTCGGCCGCGGCCAGCGCGGCGAGCGCATCCTCCACTCGGGACACACGCCGCAACGCGTCGGCCTGGCGCCACCGGTTGTGGAGCTCGTGCACCGGTTGATCGGACTCCGCGTATGCGTCAGCCGCCACGAGGAACCGGGCCGCGGGTGTCTCCGGTGCCGCCTCCGGTGGGGCTGCGGCTGATGCCGGCGGCGATGGGGCCGTTGGCGGCGGGGTCACGGCCCCGCCAGCCACCACAGTGGACGGACGGACGGCGGTCGGCGAGAGCTGCAGGTACTCCACGATGGGCTCGGCCACCAGCCAGCGCTGCACCAGGTCGCCGACGCGGGAGGTGCCGTTGCGCTCGTCGAATCGGGCTGCGAGGTCGGTCGCCTGGTGCTCCAGCTCGGCCGCCAGGTCCAGGGCCGCCACCGGGCCGGCCGGTCGGTCCCCGGGCCGGTGCAGCGTCAGGACGCCGTCGTGGTGCTCCTGGGCGCGGCGCAGGGCGTGCGCGGCCGAGGCGGCGAAGACCATGGCGGCCCAGGGTGAGGGCGCCTGGTCGAGCCAACCGAGGTGGCGCTCCACGATCTCGACGGCGCGGGCCTCGTTGCCGGTCCGGGCGCAGAACTCGATGTGGTCCGCGATGCTGTTCAGGCTGGCCCGGCGGCTGCGATGCATCAGGTAGGCCCGCCGGTGGGCGTCGCGGGCCTGCTCGAGCCGCCCGGTGCGCAGGTAGGGAAACATGAGGGTGGTGAGGATGCCTCGCGGCTGGGCATCGCAGTCGACCTGTCCATTGAGGACGGTTTCCCCGAGTGCGATCGCCTCCTCGTCCTGGTCACGGGTGGCCAGCCAGTCCGCCTTCCCGGTCGAGTCGCACGCCGCGCAGTCGGAGAGGTCGTCGCGCGGGGCGGCGCACCACCGCAGGTAGTACTCCTGCGCGGCCTCGAGGTCACCAATGTGGACGGCGACCTCGTGCCGGTAGGCGTAGACCGCGTGCAACGAGTGCCCGGTCTCGGTCCAGCGGCGCTGCATGTCGTCGAGCACCGCGGAGATCCGGGACAGCGGGATCTCGGGGAACGAGGTCATGGCGCTGATCACGTACTTGAACTGCCACAGCAGCCAGTACTCGTGCTCGGCGTACGCCTGCGGGTCGCGGTCGAACTCGGCCACGCACCAGGCGAACGTGGGGAAGGCACGGACCTTCTCCCCACCGAAGATGTACGCCTCGGTCCCGTACATCCGGGCGAGGAAGGCGAGGTTCGGCCGGCGCAGGGCATCGGCCTGGGTGATGACCTGCTCCACCAGCGCGATCTGGCCCGGGCCGTACGGCAGACGCCCGGCCCGGTGCAGCAGGTCCCGCAGCTGTTCCTCGGTGTAGCTCACGGGCCGTCCTCGGCTTCGTCGCCCCGCCCCGCCGCTCGCCGGGCCAACTCGAGGACCTGCAGGTACTCCTCCCGGTCCGCCTCGTCGGGCAGCAGGTCCAGCGCCTGCCGGACGACGGCCTCCGCTTCGCTCGGCTGGACGTCGAGCAGGATCTGCGCCTGCAGCAGGCGGGACTCGGCGGCCGCGCCGGGCGAGCCGAGCGGCAGCGCCGCGTCGGCGGCCCGGGCGGCCCGCTGCGCGGCCTCGGTCGGCTGGTACTCGTCCGAACGCAGGGACAACTCCCAGAGAATGTGGGCGGCCTCGAAGTCGAGCCGCGCCCGCTCCCACCGGACCCGCTCGTCGTCGGCCGGCAGCGTGGCGGCGATCGCATCGGCGCGGGCCAGAGCGTCGACCGCCTCGTTCGGCTGTCGGGCGTAGAGCAGGCTGGTGGCCGCGTGTCGTCGGTTGTAGACCTCGGCGACCGGCTGGCCCATCCGGTCGTAGATCGTGGCCAACAGTTGCCGCACCGTCGGGGCGCCCTCGAGCAGGGCATTCTTCCCCGGCCCGTACGGCATGGTGTACGACTGGTTGAGCAGGCCCTGCAACTGCTCGGCGCTGTGGCTCACGGCGTCTCCTTGACCCCATCGGAGTGCCCGGGGTGTGGCTCAGGGGTGGTTCCGTCCACTTAGGACGTTGCGTCGGCTGGCCCGCCGGGGATGGCTCGCTCCAGCAGGCCGAGGAAGGACCGGTTCAGCAGGGCGGCGTCGGCGGGCCGGATCGGGTGGTACCCCATCAGCAGGGCCTGGCCGTAGAGTGCCTCGACCGCGACGCCCACCAGCTCCGGCTGGACCGTCGTGAGTCGGCGCACCAGCGGGTTGCGGTAGTTGAGCACCAGTTGCGGCCGGACGTCCTTGGCGCCCCGGTCGATGGCCTCCAGCACTCCGGCCCACAGCGGGTCGGCCGTCTCGCGGGTGCGCTGCAGGTCGCTGCGGAACGCGATGTCCCGGTCGACCAGGTAGGTGGCCGCCGTACCGGCCGGCTCGTATGAGCGCAGCACGACCTCGCAGCCGAGCGGGTCCATGGCGCGCTGGGCTGCGGTGAGGAAGGGGCGCAGGCTGATCTCGAGCCCGGGATCGAGCGAGTCGAACCGGGTGGCCAGATCGCTCGGGTCCAGCCGCTCCACGCGGATGCTGTTGTCGATCATCGGCAGCCGCTCGATGATGTCGGTGTCGTAGACGTACCCGCCGTTGATGAGCGGTACGTTCTGGGCGGCCGCGAGCCCGGCGAGTTGGCGGTACTCGTCCAGCGTCGGGCTGTACCGCAGCAGGCCGTAGCGCTGGCGGAACTCGGCGAGGGTGAGCGCGCCGACGTTGGTCTCCAGCGGCAGCCACTGGTCGACCAACCGCAGCATCTCGTCGTCGTGCAGCGCCAGGGCCTTGACGCCGAGGCGATGGATGTCGAGGAATTCGGCCAGCCGCTTGGAGTCGCGGGCGGCGAGCCGCACCAGCCAGCCGCGCAACTGGTCGCCGATCGACTCCCGGACGGTCTCCAGCAGGCTGTCCTCGTAGAGCGCCTCGCGGCTCGCGGTCGGGCGCAGCTCGGTGGTGTCGACCACGCAGCGGGCGAAGAACGCCCAGTCCGGCAGGAGTCCGGTCGCGTTCTCGGAGAGCAACATCCGCTTGAGGTAGACGCGGTGGCCGCCCTTGGCGAGCGGGTTGCTGGCCACGGGCAGGATGAAGGCCGCGCCCACCAGCCCGGCCTCGGGCACCGAGAGCTCGACGATGTCGAGCGGGTCGATGCCGAGGTGCTCCCGGGCGTACGCCCGCAACGCCAGGGCCCGGTTCTCGGCCAGCCACGGCGGCGTCTGAATGATCAGCTCGTCGCCCACGTACACCCGCACGGGCAGCAGCGAGCCGTATTCCTTGGCGAGCATCGAGACCATCGACCCGGTCAGCCACTGCTCGGCGTCGCGCCGGGGATGCAGGGTCACGGTGGTGCCCTGGTCCGGCCGCGGCTCGTCCAGCTCGCTCACCTCGTAACGGCCGTCGGCGTACCCGACCCAGCGGACGGTCGGGGCGTTGGCGGCCCGGGTCACCACCTCGACCGAGTCGGCCACCACGAAGCAGGAGAGCAGACCGATGCCGAACTGGCCGAGGAACTCGTGCCGGGCGAAGCCGAGCTCGTCGCGCTTGGACGAGCGCCCGATGGTGGCGAGCAGCTCGTGCACCTGGGCGGTGGTCAGCCCGATGCCGGTGTCGTGGATGCGCAGGGTGCCGTCGCCGGTGACGTCGGACGGCTCGATACGGACCTGGTGCTCGACCGCATCGTCGGGCTGCGCGGCGTTGCGCGCGGTGATCGCGTCCACGGCATTCTGGAGCAGCTCCCGCACGTAGACGCGCGGGCTGCCGTACAGATGGTGGCTGAGCAGGTCGACCATGCCACGCAGGTCGACTTGGAACGCGTGGGTCACCCGTCCTCCCCGGTCGGCGCCCTGGGTGGCGCCGACCCGTGGGGGCCGGGCGCCATCCAGTGGCGGTGGTCAGCGCCGTCACCGTACCGAGACGCCGCCAATCGTGCCTACCGGGATCCCACGTCAGGGGTCCTCCGTCCGGTTGCCTCCGTCAGGCCCGACGAATCGTCTCGCCGTCGACCGTGATCGGTACCGGGGGCAGCGGCCGTACCGCCGGCCCGCCCGCCACCGACCCGTCGGTGATGTTGAACCGGCTGCCGTGGCAGGCGCAGTTGATCGTGCCGTTGGAGACGTCCGTGACCAGGCAGCCCTGGTGGGTGCAGACGGCGCTGAAGCAGGCGAACGTGCCGGCGGTCGGTTGGGTGATCACGACCCGCTCGTCGCTCCGGATGGTCCCGCCCCCGACGGGAACCTCGCTGACCTGGGCCAGCTCCGCGCCGTCGGACGGCTCGTCCCCGACGCTCGGGTCGCCGCCCGCGCCGGGCGCCGCCGGCGGGTTGGCCGCCTCGTTGCCGTAGACGGCGCAGCCGGCCAGGAGGGCGACCCCGGTCGCTCCGGCACCGGCGAGCACCGCCCGTCTGGTCGTTCTCATGATCAAACCTCTCAGAAGCGTGAATGCGAACCGGGAGTGGAGTCAGAACGTGAATCCGAACGTGGTGAAGAACCACAGCGATGAGGTCACGAAGAGCCCGGCGAGTCCGGTGAAGACCACGCCGCCCACGAGCGGCAGGGCCCAGCCGGGGATGTTCCGGCGGGTCAGCAGGAGCATCTTGGTCGCGAACGCGCCGTAGAAGAAGCAGCCCAGCAGCGAGTGCACCAGGACCCGGGTGTTGTAGTCGCCGAAGCCCAGCGCGTACAGGCAGTGCAGCGCGACCGGGATCGACACCACGAACGCCGCCCGGCCGGACCAGCGGTGGACCGGGCCGGTCCAGTCCGTGTTACGCATGCGAATCTTCCCGTACATGACCAGGGCTGAGAAGACCTGGAGCAGCGCCAGCAGGGCGGCCACGGTAGCCAACCAGACCTTGACCGTCTGTGGGCTGGAGAAGCCGGCGATGTTGACGGCGACGCCGGTCGGCTCGTGCAGCCGGCCGTAGACGCCCACGGCGGCCGCGACGAAGCACCCCACCAGCGCCGGTCCGATCAGCACGGCGTTGCCCGACCCGCCCGAGGCCGCGGCGTCCTCGACGGTCGGGGCGGCGGGCGTTGCGGGTGGTTGGGCGGGGGTGGTGGGTACGGAGTGCGTTGCGGGTGGTTGGGCGGGGGGATTCGTTACCGGCGGTTGGGTGGGCGAAACGGGGTCCATGGCGGCGCTCCTCATCGGGGGTCGGCGGG
>Ga0065720_1021302_pt1 | contig 10982 bp, 8 predicted proteins | sample Thericmetagenome_FD_59107 | JGI IMG/M metagenome (GOLD analysis project Ga0065720, IMG submission 59107) | Thermophilic microbial communities from the Joint Bioenergy Institute, California, USA of rice/straw/compost enrichment - eDNA_2 v2... | ecosystem: Engineered > Solid waste > Grass >... | reverse complement strand
GGGGGGGGGGGGGTTGTTCTTTTGGAAGCAAGGTCGTGGCTCAAGTACCACTGAGGACCGGACTTGCAAGGGGAGTCACCCCCCAGTGTGCCTTCATGGATTCAAGACTTCACACTCACACACCATGAGAGATATCACACATTTGGACGATGGAGGCAACTACGCAGCGCCCACAGAGCTTCTTTAAAACCCTTTCCCACTATACTATCACTCCTGGTCTCGAGTGGATGGTGACCATGGCTTGAGAGTCGTCGTTCTTACTGAGATCCCCCAGCAGCCGATGTGTCGATGTAAGCTATTGCCTCCTGTCTTCTCAACGATTCCTCGATTTTACAAAGCGCAAACAAGTTAACTCCTCTTCTCAGATATATATCCCACAGTCCCACGATCTCCGGGCAGCTTATGGGGTTAGTTTGGACTTTGCAGGAAGTCTGGCTTTTGGGAAGCAGGGGTAGATTTTTATGATATCATGTTCTGTGAATAGGGATGTTTAACATTGATATATCTCATGAAGAGCTCATCCCAACTCTACGAGGCACTCATTGGCTTGCAGTTTGTCATCGGGATGCTAGCACAATGGGTGCCATTGTTCCCTTGGTCAAAGTAGACCGCGCGACAACGGTATACAGTCATCCATCGATTTCGCCAGGCTTAGAAGGTCACTGGAAATTCCCCCAAAAACATGATCTCGGACGAGGAAATTATCTTGAAGTTTCTGATGGGCTGTAGTGTTGTTTCTTAATCTTCAAATTTCACCACTTAATTAGAACGAAACGAGGGCGGATAGCTAGTGTCTCAACGTTGTATACGATCCAGACAGACCTCCTGAGATGGGTCCGAGAGATGCCAGGCGGCTGGACTGAGAGACAGAGGAGTTCTCAGTTCTCACACAACCAAAGTGGCCGTTGTGGTCACCAGCTGGTAAGCAACCGTTTGTATTGCTGACTGGAGAGCTTTTTGGGCCAGATGGTCCTGCCTGGAATCTATATACATTGGCTCTTGTAGCTTCCCTTGCTCCTTCCTCCTCAATGGCACAGACCGTTGAGGGTCAACATTTTGGGTGGTGAGGATCAATGCCTCTTGGCTTTGAGGAACGCCTCCCAATGCTTGGTTGTTGGGGGCAGATATCTGGGTTTGATGGGTCGCAGCTCCCTCTTGTCCTGATCAGTTGGCTGCACGGAACCCACTCTTCCAGATAGAGCTTTGGTCGTGACAAACGTGCTCCCAACGGGAGGACAAAAAATGGATCATACATGGGGTTCGCGTTCTGTTAGTGCTCTGCAAGAGCACGGAGTATCCGGGTTGTCATCAGCTTGTGGCCCACTGTTATTTGCAAGGTGTGATGTTGGGAGAGGCGCTGGAGATGGGACTGGAGACGGAATAGGTGACTTGGTTCGACAACTGTTTACATGTCCGGGAAGATTGAAGCAAAGGTCCCGTGAGGCGCCTGCTGCTTCGCATTTTACAAGAAGTAAGCCACATATATGCGATTGACTATCAATGCTTCGCTAAGTGCCCCCCGCAAGCCTCAAAGAACGGTTTTGGATATAGTGTGACAAGCTAGTAATGTGGCGTTCAATGTCACAGTCGTATTTTCGAGCGCGAGTCGGCAACCTGAGAGGAAAAGTTCAAGGAGGCTATGCCTTGCTGAGGGACAGAGCGCAAGTAGGACTGTTTGGGTCACCAAAGCGAATCTCGAGAGTGGGAATGCTAAGCGTCCCGTAGATGGAAGAATACGCTGTTAGGAGGGGACTGTACTCAGCAAAGACCCGGCGACAACGTCTCAGTCGGCACCGTTGGAGTTAATCTATCCCCCAACTTTTCTCTATTCACAGCCCCCAAGAACAATGACGATTTACCCATTGCCCCTCCACCTGTGAGAGGAGAAAAAACCTTAACACCGTCGCCCTCCAACCCCACGGACAGGGTCCACTCCCTAGCGGCGTAGGGCTGAGCAAAAGAGTGAAGCTAGGTTGCAATCACCAATCGACGTTTCCACACACAGGGCGCTCGCTCAGCACAACAGAAACTAAGCTATTGCTGCAGTCAGCCAACATAGCCTCTTCCTGCCCTCTCGCACACACCGATGAGAGAAAGAAGGAGAAAGGAAACTCTGGAGGGAACGAACAAAAAAGATCCCTTTGTCAATACTCATTCCCAACTACGGGCATCGGATCTGCGGAGATAACGGTCGGACTATAACGACAAGCTCCATTTGACCCTTGCCACCGATCACCCGTTTTCCCATATATCTGGCCTGTCGTGAGCGAACAAGGCTGCATGTCCCTGATTAGCTGAGCATAGTCCCGCCCATCAGGCCATTGCGCTGTGTGGGTTCTAGCGGTATCGTGCAGGGTAGGAGAACCCAGCAGTTTAGTCAGCAAACGCGGCGACCAGAGTTTTGGCAGAGCCAAGACTGATCAGTGAATCACCAATCACCGATTCGCAGAGGGAACAAGCTTTGGCGCCAGGGGCTTGTGCTGAATGGCCAGTACGGATTGCTGGAAAATGAACAAAACTGCAGCAATCTAATCAGAGAAGGACATTTCTTGTTTCAATTGGTCGCCGTGTGACCAATATTTTTGCTCTCAGAGCAATGCTTTGTAATATCACGGGATTGGTCAAGCGTTCAGCCTGCCCGCTGGCGAACCACACAATGTGTGTTACACCATGCCCACTTGGGAATATGCATGCTAGGAGGAAAGAGCTTCACATGCCCAATCAAACAGATGGCTCTCAATAGTCCCATCATCTTGCTGACGTGATGCCAACATGATCCTCCATTTTCTCGGAATTCGCGAGAGAGGCTCGCGAGACCGCCCGAAATCCCCGCAGAAGGGTCGACGTCCCCGAGTGAGGGATGCTTGTATAAGAGGCTCAAGGCAGCTGTCGATCGCCTGAACCATCCCCACCCCGTGACATCTGCGAGGAATTGATCGACAACAGTGACAAAAACATCGCCCAGGATACCGAGGCGGATTGTTTTGAAGTCGGCATTTATAAACTCGTACCCTGTTCGCGATTCGGTGGTTTCCAAAACATCACCCTTTGTCAGCATTTATCCCTCTTACCATCACAAGGACATCACACCACAACACCAGCATGCCATTTGCCTATCACATCGTGACCCGGATCAAGACAATTACTGTCCCCCAATACAGTTGGGCTCACTTCCCGACCGTCAATATGGCCATCAACTCGTCGCTTTCAGCCTTGTCGAGCTGGCTTCGTCCGGAGCAACCGGCTTACAGACCACTTGAGCCCCTGTCTGCGGCTTTTGGTGGCATCAAGAAGCCCGTGGCCGAGCCTGTCATTACTTTTGTCGATGAGAAGCCCAAGCCCAAGAAGGCCGCCTACGTGCCCAGCCATGCTGCGCCGTCCTTCCTCAAGACAGCGACGAGCCGGCCGATGCGCCAGGCCAAGGGATTTTCTGAGGGTTCCAACACAACCACCATATCGACACTCGTCACCACAACCCCCAGGGCCATCCAAGCCAGTTCCCTTCTACATATGGGACCTGCCCAGGAGAGAGGACGGTAGGGCTGGCAGTCGGTACGCCCATCATCAGCCAGCATCCTACCAGTCAACCTTCACCGGGCCTGCAAGTACGGCCAATTAGTCGGCCATAAGATCAGACCATTGGCTCCCCCGTCGATACTTGCAAAGCACCCAAGATCCAGATCCGCGAGACACAACAGACGAGGCCAACATGACAGACCGGCAACTTAACAGCCAGCAAACCAATCACGGCCTTCTAAGAACGGGGTAACCAGGGAGGAGGCTGAAAGTAGTGTAAGCGCATTAACACAATGTCCTGCCACTAAGCCGATGGACTCGGTATGGATCCTTCGGGGCCATATCTCGAAACAACTGCTGCATATATCTGTCAATATCAAGTCAGCGATGCCGACAAAAGGGCATTGTTGGTTCCGCGGCCTCGAGGTTGAAGGAGGCGCGAGCGGCGCTTAGGCAGCAAGACCGACTCGGTGTTACCGGAAACGCTTGTCCCGGGGGCCGAGGCGAGGCATCCGGCCCTAGAGGGACGCGGCACAAGCCTCAGCTCAGCAGTTCTACAACTATCAGCATCAGAGGATTACATCGGGACAATGGACGCTTCAGGCGGAAGCAATGGTTGCTGCGACAGCGGCAGCAACGGCGGGATGCAACCTGGATTGCAGGATGGGAAGAGTGAAAGAAGGTTTCCGCGATCCTCAGATCCGCCGCTGCACTCCTGAACTTTATATCACAGAGCCCTGGAAATCCCGGGCCATTGAAATCAATTGGAGGATCAGAAGAAAATTTGTGACCAATAGCAACGGCGTCCAACTTGGTGGAATAGTTTTTGATAGGATAGTCAGCAGACAGAATGCGATAGCCGCTTGTCGAGGGCTTTCCAGCAACTGAAGTGAAGTTCCCTCGAACAATTTCAAATATTAGTGCAGTCAATTCATTCGCGACCTCACTTGACGACAGCTGTGGAAATAAAATGTCTTGTTCGGTTTTGCTCAAAAGATGCCGTGAAGACAGGAAGCTAGGGTGAGCCGGAAGGATGGATCTGGACCGTCACACCTTGGCTAAAGCTTTCACCATTCAGCCTTGTAACCAAGTAAAATGCTCGACCAGACCGACGACTTAATCGAGAGATCCGCTTCAGACTTCCTTCTTGAGTGTGTCTGAGAGGGCAACGACTGATTCTTTCAAGCTAAGATCGTAAGACAGATAGTGCAGCATGCGAACTAAGCTCGATGTAGCAGGCCAGGCAGCAACGAAAACTAGAGACGGCGCTCAAGTGATGTCGCAGGTAGTGCGCGGTGATGTAATCAAGGCGCTCGGGTGCTCAGTTCTCCTCACGCCGCCGCGATGTGACGGAAGGATCAGGGACGACATCTCCGGAAGCTCTAGAGATTTGCTTCCGGTCCGGTGAACTAGAGACATCATCTGCGCGAAACCTCTACTTCGAAACGCCTGCGGGTTGAATAATCACTAGATTATGGTGCATAGATAACGGGCTGTGCTGAAGTGACACTCTAGGAAAGCACCTAGCTGAAGATTAGACCATGTGTTGTCCTCGACAATGGGGAGAGGAAGCTCTCGAAAGCTCAGTTTATGGTACCGGAGGCAACGGAGGATCAGGAACATGTTGCTGGCAGGCCGTGCAGTAGGGGCGGGTGCTTGGGTGTGGCGAAGCGTTACAGTGCGGCGGGAGAGGCTTGGTGATTGGCCGAGGCGCCTAAGATATGTAACCTCGCGGCAATTATCATCGTGATAGGGAATAGAGGTGAGAAGGCACCGGGCAGCACAAGGCCAGGGCTGAAAATGAAACGACAGGGCTGCTGATCTCGGGGACTTGGCAACACGAGGTTGGCGGCTAGCTGTTGAATATCGACGTGTGTTGGTTGCACGGCACTAAGTCATTGCTGACCCGGAGCCCGAGGACAAAGCTAGCCCGCCCCGAGCAATCTGGTAATTGTAGATTTGGAACTGCTCGAAATGACCGCAGCATGGTCACAAGGAGTGTACCCGGGCAGATTAGCTAGAAAAGTTTGGAAATGCGATTGTGTATTTGATAGGCAGATGGAGACCGCCACATTGTTCTCGTAGCCACTCCCCCACGTGCCCTCTGTATTAAGGTTGGCCGCAGAGAAGCCGCCAGCGAGCAAAAGTGCCTTGCCGTCCCGGAGCAAGAAAGACAATCCTTCTCCCTCGTTACCCCACAAGCTCATCCACGGGAGGTTCATAAAGAACAAGACACAGCGTTGTGGCCTTATCGTGCCTCATCATTGACGTTAATCTGCTTTCTTTCAACACTGTAGTGCAGGCCACAGGCCTGAAGGCAGCAGCCCGTGGAGTCAAGTTTTATTTTTATTTATTTATTTTTTTTTTTTGTTTTTTAGCGGTGGCTTAGGTGGCTTGGGGCAGCATGCTTTTTTCGGCTCTTGGCCGAGGGCAGCCACAGTGAGGAAACACTGTGGGTCACAGATCGTCGGCGGATGGGTAAGCTCTCGGGCGCTAAAGTGCCGATGTTCACCACACTAACGAAACATAGTTAAACGCTTCTCGCAGTCATCAGCAACGATCCGAGATCACCCATCCATGATCTCAGTAAGGCGTTAACAGTGCGATATTTCTACTTTTTCACTGTATGCTATGTGCGGGGTTACGTTTCTTGCGGAGCCCAGACAAGATGCCATGGCAGAACAACCAGTCTGCGATATCTACGATATGCAAGCTTCGATCTGCTGGTCATGTAGCCTTTTATCAGCATGGACCATTTTTTCAGTCTTGTAGTTTGGAATGTGCAGTGCGTAGAAGCGGAGAAACTCCAAGAATATTTTCTTATGATGGGGAATGTGCGATAAACAAGTGGAAGGCCTCTGCTCAGTGGTGCTCAACTTTTCTGCCTGAACTTGGGTGGGGCACCCATGGACGACAGGGGCAAGACATCGATGCAGCCGGAGGCTACCACCAAACCCACTTGGCGACGAGAGCTCGTTGGAAACGGATCACCAACGCCCAACAAACGATATGTGAAAATTGTGAGTGACAACCTGGAGCCGTTGGTATTTCCGCTCAACCTCTGAGGTGAATGCTAGCAATTGGAATCATACGGCTTGTTAAACCAGAAAATGTGATGGAATCCGGATCTCATCACCAACGGCAAACTAATGGTAGGGCACTACTTGGGATCTGGCCAGCTACGGATGCACCTGCTTTGGGTTACAACTGCAGCAGCGCCGTTAGCGCATCCATATCGTTTGCCTTTTCGTCCTCTTCGCTGTGTTGTTGCAATGACGCGCAGCGATTCTCCATTCACTGACAGCAATGAGCTTCCGCTTTGCAAGATCGATTACTTATGCCAAAGGCCGACAAGCACGACAGGCCAACTGCCTAAGTATGTGTGTGTATCGAATGGGTATGTTCTTGGGCTATATAAGCTAGGCTGATGGTACTGTAGCTCGGGACCTTGGCGGAGAGCGACATCATGTTAGTACGTACCAACAATGACAATGACAGCAAAGATAATGATACTACGCTGTACGCTGCTATAAAAATGCATCTCAGGGCATCAGTCAAGCCGACCTGACTCGACAGCCTCGGTGCCAGAGAACAAAGCAGCGAATATTCCTAGCTTCCGTCCTTATAGCAGCCCCCTCTGTATGAACAAAGATGCCTACTTGCCGATACCTCAGGCGAATGCTCTGTACAAAAAATCGCCTGCAAAGGAGGGGCCTGTCACGATGTGAGGGGCAGGCTGCACGCGGAAACCTCCTGCACGCCATCTTCTGTATTGGGAATCTGCGTTGTGAAGTACAAGGCCAAAGGCTCCGGCTCAGCACACCCTGAGAAGTCACTAGCCATCGTGTCCAGAACTGCTGGACAACGGTTTGGCGGAAAATAAGAAGCTTTCAACAGCTATCCAGAAGAGCGACATAAGATAGTCAGAAACCGGAGAAATCGGTGCCCGGATGCAGGCAGGCGGCAGCAAGCAAGCGGGAGGATCCACGAGCACTCGCAGCGGCCCCGTGCTCGGCATCGTCACCCTTGCAGCCCTTGCTTGCTTGATGTTACGTCCGCCCCCAGCAACCAACCCCCGCCCTGGCAAGGTTCTCTCTTTGGGGAGTGTCCGTGTGCCCAGTGTGGTCAACGCCACACTTCGGCGCAACAATGACCTGCCGCTGCGACTGGCCCAACTCTTCAAGCCCCCCTCAAAACTGCACAGGTACAGGGCAATTCAGAAAGCGCTGCTAGTCTGTCGCCGGGGAAGCTGGCGCTGTTGTGGGCTGCCATGTGCTGCTATGTTTAATATTACTATCCCCTCGCCTGCGCCGCTCGTTTTTTTTTTTGATCCCCCATATGTCCACGCCTTTCTGACCTGTGTCTCCCCTCCCGCTCTGGCCGTTGGGTCAGTCTGTTTGAGTTGGTTGCGATCCTTACGGATTACATTTTACTCATTCTTCCCAACCCAGACAAGGGGCGCCATGTCGTGAACGGGAATCTCGGCCTTTGATCATACTCCCTTGCTTCTCCCCTCCCTTGATCCTTACTCACCTATACACAAGTCATGTACTCCACCTTCGGCCAATATCTCTTCCTCTGCCATATCATATCTCTTCCCCTATAGTCAACGTCCATATAACACAACAATATGTTGTCACGGCCGGCCTTCAGCATTCGAAAGCTTATCCCTCAGAAGAAGCAGGATGAAGTGCCAGAGGACTACACGGGTTCGTACTTCATACACGACGACGATATGGACACATTCAGTCGTATCAAGAGCTGGATGCCCCCTACAATGGGCCTCATGAAGAAACCCAAACCAATGATCGATATCCGCCGCAGCGATGACCTACATCGTATTGTCTACCCACCCCCACCTCCTCTCCCAGATACTCCCCCGTCATCGACAACTTCTTTGTCTAGCTATGAGAACAACAATGCCTCTGTGTACGCCATCAATGCCACTGCTCGACCCTGCCCACCTCGGCCTTCTGAGAGGGGCACCCAGGGGAGCCCACAGAGAAGTCCCCAAAGAAGTCCTCTTTTAAGTGCCCAGAGCTGTGAAGATATTCAATCCACAATACAATTCAGGACCATCGTTCATGCAAATACGTTTCCTCCGCAGTTCCAGTTTACACCGCCATCGTCCCCTCCTCAGCTCGAAGGCATGGGTCAAAACAAGGTGGTACTGGCACCTAAGCTGCCACTTGAGGCAACCGCTGAGCTACCCCCAACGCCGGCCATAGGCACTCATACGACATCCCCCGATTCTGAGTCTGGAGCAGCAAACCCCCTTACAGCCGATGCTAAGGGGCTCTTCTTGACCAGCGCTCCGCAACCAGCGGAAAAAGCAGACATCAGCCAGCTACGTCAGTCGTACTCTCATGCCATCCTCTCTGATCAACAGCTCGAAAAGTTCCCAAAGCCAAAGACAGCCACATCTGTGTCAACAATAACGCGCAGAAAATCTCAACAGCGTAGCCATGGTTCCGTTCGCTCTAACCGATCTACACGGTCTAATAGGTCAGTCAGGTCAGCAACAAAGATGGCTACCAGATCAGAGCTTTCGTCTGGACAGAAAAGAGTGGTAGTCGCCTCGACCCCAAAAAGGGTGAAGTCAAAGAAGTCTGGCATCCGGCCGCGGGTACGGGCGAGGCAATCATCAATGTGGCAATGGACGGAGAGCGCCAAGGGGCTCATGAAGGAACGGTTGTTCCATCGAATTGAGGTCGATGAGATGCTCCCCGAAAGCGAGTTGCGGGAGATCAGGAAGAGCCGAGCTACAAAATGGACATGCTCGCCTGAGCTGGGAGTCACACATGTCAGTGAGAGGTTCCGCAAGGTAACCAAGAAGCCAGCCGAGCCAGCTGAACCGATCGAGCCCCTCGATCTCAACGTTGCGCGGGATGCCCCGACAGAGACATCCACCCCTCAGTCATGTCTTGCCAATCAGCAAGAGCATGACGAGCGTCCCACTTCTAAAGCAGCTACGCAGGAACAGGTTAGTAGCAAGCCGGGCAACAGCCGCCAACAAGAACTCCAAAATACGCTTGAGAACGCACCGGCACCAACACTTCCCGATTCGCCTACCAAGGGAAACAATGAAGCGGAAAGGACCAGCCCTGTTGCGATCATTTCCGAGGAAGACTGCTCGGCCCAACCTACATCGGTCAACAGCGAACCTACCGTCGCTCCTACACTCAAGTCACCTAGTCATCGCCGTAATCCTAGTCGACAACTTCCTCCACTTCCTGCCTTACCTGAGGCTGCGCCAAGTTCTGTCGAGAATAAGACATCACCTAGCCCCACCGAACAGTCAGAATCAAGACCCGAACAGCCTGCCGCCCCAGCGCCACAGCATGTCTCTACCAAATTTATTGAGGAAGACGACGAGTACGTCTACCTAAGGAGCACGCCTTACACTATGACAATGCCCACCTTCCAGCACGGCCGTATCCGTCTATCTAAACCTGAGCGGGCAGCCGCTGTGGACAACACTCTCGACTGGACCGCTTTCCAAATGGCCATCCTTGGTGGCGCGGGTGACTTCTTCGGCGAAGCGACCGACTACTCCCGGCCGTCGGATACCGAGCTGGACGAACTAGAGAACTTGATCTCGTGGTTTAAAAGCTTTGGTTTTGAGGGCTACGGCAGGTTGGTTGGTCCCGAACCTCCCAAGACCCCGAATCGGACTTGGACGCCGGCCATGTCCTCGGCGCATACACGGACACCATCCTTGACGGCACAGTCGCCAGCATCTGTATCTGGGGCCGGCCGCAGTCCGAACCTAGGCGCTGAGACCGGGTTCAGGAGAATCGACCCCCCTGCACCGGCAACCGCTCAGGAAAGCTACTACTACCGCAACTACTGCCAGCAGCAGCAATACAACACTCCGCATGTTAACAACGAATTCGGCTTCTACCCGGCCGCAACGATGGCGACACCAAGTCAATATCTCACCCCTCCCGCTCCAGACGCCTCACAACGGCACCGCCGCAACGAAAGCAGCAGTACCTTCTCCGTTTACCGCACCTCGCCCCAGCACCTGTCTCAACCCCAACCCTCGCCTGCTTTCTACCACCAAAACACCTGGCCTCAGTCTCATCCGGCCTACACCTACGACTACCAACCCCAACCGCAACTGCCGAAGCCTCTTGCTCAGCCCAACTGCGTTGACGTTTCTATCGACTCAGCCAAGTCCCGGCAACGGTCAAATAGTATTGATAGTTTCCAGTCGCTACCGCAAAGCCCGATGATGGACCTAGTGGTAAGCCATGATGCGGGCGGGAATGAGTATGTTGTGCCGATGGGGTTCAATATGAGTCATGATCTGGGAGATTTCCTTACTTGGCATGCTAGTCACGTTTCGGGGGTGGGGTTGACTTAGGGTGTATAACTTGGAGGGTGATGATGTCTTTTATCTATCCACCCACGGATACATGTGATGGACCCAGTTTTTTTTTTTTTTTTTTTCCTCAGGGTTT
>Ga0065720_1021301_pt1 | contig 10982 bp, 9 predicted proteins | sample Thericmetagenome_FD_59107 | JGI IMG/M metagenome (GOLD analysis project Ga0065720, IMG submission 59107) | Thermophilic microbial communities from the Joint Bioenergy Institute, California, USA of rice/straw/compost enrichment - eDNA_2 v2... | ecosystem: Engineered > Solid waste > Grass >... | reverse complement strand
TTTTTTTTTTTTTTTTTTGGAGAGAGGGTTCAAATGAATTATTATTTTCTGAATTATTGGAATATCTTTTAAGCTTCAATAGATATCTAAATTTGTGTATCTATCCACAAATTTTGTCTTTTGATTATGTAATACATGTTCAAATAGATTATGACTTTACAAGCTAGCTTCTCTTCTCATTTATCAAATACAATAATATTCTCTTTGCATATAGTTAAAAAAACTATATATAATCAATTTTTATTTTATTCAGAGGAATTGTTTTCCTCAAAATTTCTTGGGTCCATGCTAATCTGTATAAAGGCGAATGAGTTATAAAACTCATCCAGAATCTCGCCTTCAAAATTAAACTCTTTGCTTTATTTTCCGCATCTAGATTTTTCTCAGATTCATCTTTTTCTATTATTATCTTATGGTTGGTACTCTCAAAATTATATGGTTGAGACCTTGAAAATTTAGTAATATTGTATAAGGAAGACCCCTCAGAAGCATTAAAGAAATCCCCTAAGTTAAGTGCGGATGGAAAAGTTACCAAGAATGGAATATTTAAAAGCTGTGATTTTGTCGAGTTAAGATTCTCTCCATTAATAGTATGCTCTTGGCCATGTTGGAGCCTCAATATTATAGAAACTTCTAGCTCATGAAGATAATGATCTAACAGTTTAAAGAAGCCATCATTGACAGCCTCGTTAATATCTGCAAATATAACCCTCATATGAATTTTTGGATATTTATTTCTTATTTCCTCTGCTGTTTTGGCTAAGACTTCGAGATCAAGATCAAGTAAAATCAAATTGTATCCTTTGCGAGCAAATTTTAAAGCCAATTTTCGGCCATTTCCACTCGCGGCACCTATTACAATTGCCCAGAGTCCTCTTTTATGCTCATGGTGATGGATTAAATCTTTAATACTAAAAATTCTATTATTCCTTCCCCATTTGTACAGTGACTTCAAAGCAAATATTGTGATTCCTGTAATAAGAAGAGTTTTTATAAAAGGATTCTTTATTCCTTCTTTGATATAAGAAAAAGGCTTTAGAATTTGTTTTATAGGCCCATTCATATTCAAAATTCTTTTGCGAAATAAAATCCGAACAAATTTGAGAAAAACAATTAGCTTTTCAGGGTCAATAAATAAATACTGTGGTGAGACACATTTTGCTTAAATAATGCATTTTGTTAGATCGTTAAATAGCTCGTGTACTTGAGCAAATAAACATGTTACGTTATTTACAGAACAATACCAGATTCTTCGAAGGAAAGATGAACCTTTTCAATGGCATTAACGTAAGCGGCAATTCTCAAGTTAACTCCCAATCTCTTAGCAGTGGTTTTGGTTTCTTCGACAGCAGAGCACATAACTTCTTCCAAACCGGAGTAGACAATATCGAGTTCAGTGGGTCCTCTCAACATATCAGCTTGCTTTTCATCGATTTGGATGTTGAGGCCAGTAGCTTGATTGATGACTTCAATGAGGTTTCTTCTGGACTTTTCTTCCCATCTCTTGATCATTCTTCCGGGTCTGATGTGGTCAAGATTCTTCAACCATTCGAAGTATGAGACGGTGACACCACCAGCGTTGAGAAGAATATCGGGAAGAATCAAAACGCCCTTGCTGAGCAAAATTTCCTCACCAGCAAGAGTAGTAGGTCCGTTAGCAGCTTCAGCCAAGATCTTGCATTGGAACTTATGGGCATTGTGCTTGTTGACAGATCTTTCGACAGCAGCGGGGATAAGGATATCGCATGGCTTGTAGAAAGCAGAATCGTCTTGGAAGGATTCACAACCAGGGAATCCATAGATGGTTCCCTTGGAATTCTTGTATTCCAAAAGCTTTTCGGGGTCAATACCTTCAGGGTTGTAGATAGATCCATTGTATTCAACAACACCAATAACCTTAGCACCAGCCTCAGTCATGTACTTGGAAGCATAGTAACCGACATTACCGAAACCTTGGATGATGATGGTCTTTCCAGGGTATCCAGTTTCCTTGATTCCGTATTTGCCTAAGAGTTCAGCATCCTTCAAGAATTCTCTGACAGCGAAGAAGACACCCAAACCAGTTGATTCGACTCTTCCGTTAATACCACCTTGACTGATGGGCTTTCCAGTACAGCAAGCGGTGGCATTGATATCAGTGTGACCGTAGAAGGCCATGTAAGTGTCCTTCATCCAGGCCATTTCTCTAGCACCGGTTCCCATATCGGGTCCTGGGACATCGATAGCAGCACCAATGAATCCCTTCTTGGCAAGTTCCAAGGTATATCTTCTAGTCAAGTCTTCTATTTCTCTAGCACTGTAGTTTCTGGGGTTAATCTTGATTCCTCCCTTGGCACCACCGTAAGGAAGTTCGACAACAGCGCACTTAAGGGTCATCAAGGAGGAAAGGGCTTCGACTTCTTGGAGATCGATATGATCAGAGTAACGAGTACCTCCCTTGACTGGTAATCTGTGATGCTTGTGTTGAGCTCTGTAAGCAGGGATGAACTCAATCTTACCGTTGTCTCTGATGAGAGGAAGTCTCATCTTGATGACAACATCACATTGCTTATAGAGTTCAAGCTTGTCTTGAGGAATATTGGTGTAAGAACCAGCCAAATCGAAATATTGTTGAACCATCTCCAAGAAGCGAGGCTCAGTATCGGTTTGTTGGCTAGAAGCAAAGCTATAGCTTGAGGTGTACTTGGTCAAACTCTTGGGAGCGAAGAGCTTAGAGAACTTGGAAATCATGCCAAATTTTGGATTTTTATTTTATTAATTATGAAGTTAAGCGATTTTTGAGGCTAGTAACAAGATAAATTAACTAAATTTATTCCTATGAAAAATAGATAACGATTTTCTTAGCATAGTTAATGCTTTGAATATTGTAACTCTAGCAGACTAAACCCTTTGGGTTTAGAAACATTTAAGCATTTATACGTGTACAGTTAAGACTCAGGTTTTTTATGTCTGCTTCTTTCATTGGTTACCATAACCTAGACACCGTAAAAATGAAATACACTCTTAACGTATATATTTCAAATGAACTCATCAATAAGAACAAGGGTAATTTTCTCATCTGATAAATCCCTAGGCTGGTTTCATGGTATCGATCCTATTCAGTTGTCCAAACTCCACCATTCCCTGACTTTGCCAAAATTGTAAATCCTATCTTTAGACAAAATTCAACGAGCTAAATATTGTTAAACTAACCTAAGCTCTACAGCAAAGAAAATGAGCTGTCACAATGAAATTAGGAAATTAACACATTTCTAGTTAGTGCCTGACTGAGGATCGAACGGTGAATCTCTATTTCTCGTGAAACGACTTTTTCACATGATCGTCTCAGGATTAGTCCGAGTTTCACTTGTGATAAAGATTTGTGTTACTTTACACCAACACAGCTGGCTAAACATGAACTCTTATGATTACTTTGCCTGAATGGTCAATTAGTTCAGTGTTGAGAGAATAGTGTTGATCGAAAACAAATTCTGAGAAAACCACGATCTACGGCTGGATTTCTAGTTCTAAGTGACTGACTTTAGAAGTAATATGAAGCTCAAACACAATACAAACGGGAGCCTTTTACGGCATGACTATAGGTTAAGGCTAAAATACTTATTTTATCATTCTTTTTTTTTATTTCCTAGTATTTTACTTCCTATCCGTCCTCAGTAATGGGTGGCTTCTAGAGAATGTGTAAAACAAGCGTTGATGCTTACAGAATCCGAGAGCTCACTCGTTTCTGTTACATTGAATAATCAGCTTAACAATAAATCGAAATCCAATTTTACACCTCAAATTCTGAATCACTTGATCAGTCATCTACAGTATATCTCTTTGAATGTTGCTGCTCCAATGTAATTAAGACATAGAGACAAAATTCTATTAACTAATTGACTAACCTAGTTTCAATTTGCATTTTTAGTAATCAATATTTGATCGTCATCCCTTACAGGATATAATACGTCATATCTGAAATGATAATTTAATAAATTAAGGTCGTAATACGCGACTCTTACTAATGAAAAGGAGCATTATAGAAAGGCAATCTTCAAATGTGATATAATAAACTAATCATTATACAAAGAAAATTTAGTTTGGAAGTTCTTTAGTTTATATGTCCCTTAATAAAATAGATGGCTCTAATTCTTTTTCATCATCTATAAATAACAATCCAAAGAGTTTTTCTTTATCCTCTGGAATTACCACCTCCCCTAATAACCTCCAATCTTTGAACACATTATGCTTAATAACTGGGAAAAGAGGATTTTGTTTAAGTTGACGCACATACTCAGTATCAAGCTTTTCTCCCATTGACAGGTATTTCCAATACCCTCCCACTTCTCCAAACATTTCTTTCTCTAAAAAGTGTACCAATTCAATTGCATAAGCTCTAAAGCCAACGATATTCAAGTGAGCCAATATTCTTCGGACTCTTAGATGATTATGAAGACTTCCAATCAAAGTGGCTCGATATCTAAATATGATAACTATTTCAATTCAATTCTCACCTCTCTTCATAATTTTTTGCGCGCTCCAGTCTTCCTGTTTTCTTGTCGGCAAGAACCATCCCAAAAAATCCCAAAATCAATTCATAAGATCTGACAACTCTTTCAGCCACCTAGTCAATTTTAGAAGAGCTTCACTATGAGTACTTCTTTGTTTTCCCTGAAAATTTTGGCTTCCTCTGAGGTAAGCTTAAAAGCATCTTTGTTAAAACTAGAACCATAATAATTTGGGAATAGCCATTGAATATATCCATGATGGACTTCGAGCTTCTTATAATCTGTCTTCCTGAAAAGTGAGTTCAAAAAAATTCTCAAGTTACCAATATTTATGGATATTGTCAATGTAATCACCTTGAGGCCTGCTAGGGATCATATTCATATAAAACATTAAATTGGGCATTTCTCTAAGTGTTCTTCGAGGGCCAGGGTTTGTTGTTGTGGGTTTCTCATCGTTTTCACTATCAACTAAGTTAATTTTGATTAGCTTACCTATAGTAAGAGAGATCAGAATCGTTGTCAATAACGATCTCTATGGGCTTCATGAAAGAGTCTACACTTTCTGATTTTCTTTCTTCCTGGTCTTCGATTGTTATAGGAGGATCTTTTTTGATTCTGAAGAAGTCTGTCATCTGGGTTTGTTTTTTACCATCTGGAGATTTAGCGGGATTCTCTTTAGAAGGGCTAGAAGAGTTTTTCTTGACCCTTTTTAGGGGCTCGTTAGATAGTTTTCCACCTTTATCAGGCTCAAGTCTCTTTCCGCTCATAATAAAAATTATTGCTTAACACTATCTTTAGTATAATAGCTATAGTGAACTAGCATATATAGAACAAGTCAAGCATTAGAAGAATAAAAAGATAAATTATGCAAAACTAAACCCTTTAATCTTATTGAAAGCCTTTTTTATAAGATTTGGAACCACTAAGTAAGGTTCCATCTGCAGCTTTGTTAAATTTCTCAATCAAATATCGATTCCACGATGTTTCAGGAATATTTTTTTCTATTACATCATTGTACAATTCACCCACATCCTTATTCTTTCCTGGATGATTAGCTGGTAATAAATTTTTATATTCTGTTGCAAGTGCGCAAAAACTGCTCTTTAAGTACTCCTGATCCTCGCTATTAACTCTGTAATTACCCCAATCTAGTGATCTCTTATTTTGTCTTGTATCTGATAGAAATCCTCCTCTTGGATTGTTATATTGAGAAGGAGAAAGTACACTAGCAGCATATTGCATTCTATCTTTGGGCAATAAAGTATTTAATTCTTCCTGAGTCATAGTCTTAGCACCTCCAAGTCTGAGATTAGGAACATTATTCGCCTTTTTGATTCTTTGCTTAGAGTTGAAGCTAGTTGAGTTATCACGAATCCTTTCCATGTTGGATTCTTTATCTGCAGCTATCAAGCAAATCATTTCGAGGTTGGAAATAACTAAACTGATCATGGGTATTCTGATTGTGGGATATAGATACTCTTTGACATTTTTCAGACTGTCGATGTCAAGGTGGAGTTTTGCAATTGATGTATTATTGGCGATAATTTCTTCGACTCTTTCACAGGCCAACTCAAGATATGCATTAATCAGATCCTCGTTATCTAAGCTATAATCAGATATTGCAACTTCGAGTTTTTCCACGTTAATTTTGAGATTTTTATGGAGTTTTGTCAATTTAGTGTTACAATCAACAATTTTTGTTGAAGGTATAGGCTCCTCAAGTTGAATTTCTTCTCTTTGGGTGTGGGATTTCTCGTAACAAACCATAGAATGGCGATCGATTTGATCAGTAGCTATCAAGTCATTGCAGTTAACACATAAAACAAAGTTGTCTGTTGGTAGTGGATCGTTCATAGTATTGTATCTTCTGTGTCCTAGTGCACGGCCATAGGCTTCCTGTGGTTCAGTATTACTAGGAAGTGTAAGATATCTGCTACTTCTTGAAGTATTCCCAGAAAGGAATTTAAAGTTCTCCTGGAAAATGGGATTAATTTTCATTATTTCAATCTGTTCTCTCTCATTGGTGTCTGGGACTGTGTCATTGAGTAAGCTAATACCAACATTCTTTTTAGAAGAGGATCGATTAGAAGAATTCTTTTTCAGTAATTTGGATAACTCTGCTTGACTTATTCTAAACTTTGCTCTTATTCTACTACTCTTTGAACTTTCTGAGGTGTCATTTCTTTCCATAATCATTTGGTTTGATTGCATTGGAGAACCTCTTGGTGGATTCAGAGGAAGTCTTTGGTCTATTCGTTCAGTCAAAGGGATAGTTTCCTGAATTAATTCTTTTCTAGCTCTGTCCTGTGAATCATTTAGGTAAAACTTGTATTGGCCAGGGATATTACTATATCTCTTGGATTCTGAAAACGAATAGAAAACATCAGAATTTTGACAAGATTCTTCATCTACACAAGATTGAATATTATGTATTTGAATTGGAGTTAGTAAATCCTTTGCAGGATCTTTTATATTCAAGGGGAGGGTATTATCATTATTTTTAGTTTCATAATTCAACAGTTGGGCCGAGGTGAGGTTAATTGACTTCACATTAACTGTTGATCTTTTATCTTTGTCTTGACTTTCCTTCATATTATACACTAGGTTCATAAAACTATCATCATCAGATTCAGATAAGCTGTACTGAAATAAACCACTCTCTTTTCCATCAATTTGGCTATACTCAGCAGTTAAGTCTTCCTCTGTCTTAGAAACATTAGAGAGAATTTTATTTTTTATCGGAATTATAGGTTGTTGCCCCAACAAGGTACCAGGCTGGTAAGAATTGTGACTGATAGTAGCTTGTGTTTTGAAAGGTTGATGTTGAGGTGTGGTCTGATTTTCATTGAAGATGGAAGAATGAATCACATTTTTTAGTTGTCCACTGTTTAAGGTGTCCATGCTTGAGTTTGGGCTTTCCCCCTTGGGAACATCCCTCAAGTCTGTTTCTTTATACACAAAGTGCCTGGGAAAATTTGCATTTAAGACTTCCATGTTAGGATAAATATGTTGATAACTGTTCTTCATTGTCTCACCAAGACTTATTCCTGGAACTTCTTTGTGGGAATTTATGCCAAATTTGATATAGCTTCCACTGTCATTAGAGTCTGCAAAATCATTAAAATAGAACCAATCTTACAGATATAAAAGTCTCTATCCGAGACAAGTAAGTTCCGATCACTCTTACTTCTGTCATCTTCAAGATATCCATGTCTCTTTTTCTCTGAGTCTTTGTTAGAGTCTTGAGAGTCTACAGCTGTTGAAAATAGAGGCTGATCAAGTTTTTTAATGAAGTTCTTGATCGGAGTAAATATTGCGTTCATCTGCGGCTAATACACAATAAAATTATTAGAAATGCCTATTGAATCGACCTAGTATGATCAGATATTGTTCATTACAATGGGTCTAGAATTCACTGAAGGGTCTATCCTATCTAATTGTTTGACTGAAAAATCGTTTTAGTGGAATTTTTAGGAACAAAACTTTGGTTGTTGTGCAACTTGCGTTACGCTTATGTTATAAAATAACCAAACAACATATCATAACCAAAATACAGAGTAGTTAATGGTAATTTTATGCACCGAAACCGTAGAGGGTTCTTCCTTGTCTCTTAAGAGCGTAGACGACGTCCATAGCAGTGACGGTCTTTCTCTTGGCGTGTTCAGTGTATGTAGTAGCATCTCTAACAACAGTTTCCAAGAAGCTCTTTAAGACAGCTCTTGTATCATCATAGATGAAGGTGGAAATTCTCTTAACACCACCTCTTCTGGCCAATCTTCTAATAGCAGGCTTGGTAATACCTTCAATGGAAGCCTTGTGAGACTTTCTGGCGTGTCTCTTGGCACCGACTTTACCGACACCTTTACCTCCTTTTCCTTGTCCGACCATTGTATCTTATGTTTGTGTTAATTGACTGTTTATGTAAAATTATTAAGTTCGTTTGTAAAAAAGGGATTTAATTTTTTCAAATATCCTCATTTAAAAAATGCTGCAATTTAATTGGGTGCCGAATATCCGATCACGCCAATTAAATTTGAAATCTATCAGAGTTTTGAATATTAGGACTTTAAAGCTTTTAGATTAAGTCAACTTCTATAATATATCCCTAAGTCTCTAAATTCATAACACCCTATCTCTCTAAAAATGGCAAGAACCAAGCAAACTGCTAGAAAGTCCACTGGTGCTAAGGCTCCCAGAAAGCAATTGGCCTCCAAGGCTGCCAGAAAGAGTGCCCCCGCTACTGGAGGTGTCAAGAAGCCCCACAGATACAGACCTGGTACTGTCGCTCTCAGAGAAATTAGAAAGTACCAAAAGTCCACTGATCTTTTGATCAGAAAGCTTCCCTTCCAAAGACTCGTCAGAGAAATCGCCCATGATTACAAGAATGACTTGAGATTCCAAAGCTCTGCTGTCTTGGCTCTCCAAGAAGCTGCTGAAGCTTACTTGGTCGGTCTTTTCGAAGATACTAACTTGTGCGCTATTCACGCCAAGAGAGTCACCATCATGTCCAGAGATCTCCAACTCGCCAGAAGAATCAGAGGAGAAAGATTCTAAAAAACGAGATTTTGTCTTAGTATAAATGCATTAAGTGTACGTTTGTGGGTTTTTATAGTACCTTGTACCACTCACTCATACCCAACAACATTTTTCAATACGAAATTATCTCTGTAGGCAGTCCTTGTCTCTTTCGAAGCAGAAAGTCATATTCAACCTCCTCATTAGACCTAACAGGAAGTGATAAGAATAGCAATTTAAAATATCATTGGGAGAATTATATAGGGAATAGACAATATACACAGAAGACAAAACAATGTGAAAGAAAGGTAAATCCTCCTTCTTAAATTTGAAATAAATTCAAAAAATAAGGTTCATGCTCACCAGTGAAAAAAGGGCCCAGCATCTCTTCTTTGCCTCTAAACAGTCCTCAGAAGATAACTACTTTATTTAGTGGCATACTTAGTCTTGTAACGAATCTTTAAAAGGTGAGACAAAAAATATGTTTAAGAAATTTCAACTAGGGTTGCTTATTACGGCAATATACTTCCTGATTGTTTAACATCATCCCAAGATGTCCCTGAATATAAACAAAAAATATACTCTAGTTAGTCATTTTAATAATGATATGAATAGGAAATTTTTCTGTCACTTCTTAACAAGTTTGCAAATAGTTTCGAAAATTTGTGTATGGGAATAAGAAGTTCAAAACGATAAGATTAAACATAAAAGAAGGATTACCTCATCATAAAAAATACGAAAGAAAACCTAATGATTAGCTTGACATGTTGAGTTGGGCGAAGTGGGTTTTGAGATATGAATATATATCCTCATTGAAATCCCTTATTTTCACTAAAAAGATTAGACCAATAGCTAAAACTCTTACAGTGTTTATGGTAGCAGTCATCATATATCCCTGCTACAAATTTGACCAATTTGATGTAGTCTTCATCACTACGAAGAACTCTATTCGTCTTGAAATATTCCTTGACTTTAGCATTCAAGACCGAAATATCATCAATTATCTTTTTTATGACTTTCTTTTGCTCAACAATAGTCTCTTCAGTCAACAAGTTGCACAGATCCCTGGCATGTGTGGCATTATCAGCAAGCCAGTTCAATATTTGATATGTCGATCTTGCAGAATTCTTCATCTCCTGTTTTCTCTGCTCCTTGTTCACTAGAAATATTTAAAAAAATATAGGAAGTTTTTACTCTCGAAATTATCCTTCTGCTTCTTTGGAGAGTCTCCGAAATCCAGCCTTCTACTTTCTCTAAGCATGGAGTCTTCTTGTGAACTATCTCTCTGAGTATCTCTATATCTCACTTCAGAACTAAGAGTAGGCTCTTTGGTCATAGTATTAGGCTCTGTGACTCGGGTGGAAAGTGGTCTTTTCTCAGCTGACTGCTGAGCATTGATATTTTGGTGACTCGTATTGGCAAATTGGGCTTTTGCAATGTTTGAGAATTCTATGAGTAATTTTTGGGTACTCTCTAGTGTGATTCTGAGTTCTTCTGCTTGTTTTTTGAAATCTGTGCTCTCTTCAACGCGGCTGAAGGTTCTTTCATCAGCTTGATCAACTTTTCTTTTGATTTCATCAATTTCATAATTAACCTCTTCTAAGGCATTGTTATTTTGGACTTCCAGTCTATGGATCACAGTTTGAAGATTCTCGTATTGCCTCTCAAGGTGTTCTATTCTTTCGAGGTCTGAAGGATTAATTATGCCAACGCTAAATGAGTCTCTGATGTTGGTTCTATCTAAGGAGCTATATCTATCTTCTCCAGATTGATGTCTTTTGTGGACTAAAGAGTTGTATTTTAATTGAAGGTCTTCATACATAGCTGTTAACTGCATATGCTTTTCAGAAACACTTTCCAAATCTCTTTCTTTCTCGACAAGTTTCTTTAAAAGATCGAATTTCTCTCTTTTGAGTGTTTCTATTAAGCTTGAAATCTGCTCTTCTCGTTCTCTTTCTGGAAGAACACTGACTCTATGAG
>Ga0065720_1003996_pt1 | contig 10984 bp, 6 predicted proteins | sample Thericmetagenome_FD_59107 | JGI IMG/M metagenome (GOLD analysis project Ga0065720, IMG submission 59107) | Thermophilic microbial communities from the Joint Bioenergy Institute, California, USA of rice/straw/compost enrichment - eDNA_2 v2... | ecosystem: Engineered > Solid waste > Grass >... | reverse complement strand
CGGGCGGCGAGCGCGGCGAGCGCCTCGTCGGAGGTGTCGAGCCGCTCCAGTCGTCGCCGGGCCTCCACGGCCCAGGCCAGCACGCCGTCGATGTCGGCGGCGTACTTGCGGGTGAGGGTCTTCAGCTCGGCCTGCCGGGACAGGACCTGGGAGAGCCGTTCGGGATCTGCGTCGAGCCGATCGAGGTAGCCGGCGAGCTCGGCGCCGACGTCGCCGAGCAGGGCCACGACCTCGCCGAGGCGGGCGTCGAGCGCGGCCAGCTCGGGGTCGCCCGCCCCGGACAAGCGGTGGCGGGCCTCACCGACCAGCGCCATCGCGTCGGGGTGGTCGGGATCAGAGCCCTCCACCCCGCCGACGAGCGCGGCCTGCGCGGCAGCTGCGACGCTGCGCAAGTCGTCGGCTGCGGCGAGCCGCTTGGCGAGATCGACCAGCTCCACGTCCTCGCCGGGCTGCGGATCGACGGCCTCGATCTCCGACAGGCCCAGCCGCAGCATGTCGGCCTCCTGGGCCATGCGGCGGGCGCCGTCGCGGCGTTCGGCGAGCTCGGTGATCGTCTTCTGCCACTCGGCCCGCACCTCGCGGTAGCGCGCCAGCGGCTCCAGCACCGGCGGACCGGCGAACCGGTCGAGCAGGGCGCGCTGCTCGGCAGGGCGCAGCAGCCGCAGCTGGTCGTTCTGGCCGTGCACGACGAGGGTGGCCTCCGCCAACCGGCTCAGCACCCCGACGGGCACCGAGCGGCCGCCGAGGTGGGCCCGGGAGCGGCCGTCGGCGCCGACGGTGCGCACCGCGATCAGCTCGCCGTCGTCGATCTCGGCGCCGACCTCGTCGGCCAGCTCCTGCACCTCCTCGTCGACGGTGAACCGGCCCTCGACGACGGCCCGCTCCGCCCCGGTCGCGACCCGCGACGGATCGGCGCGGCCGCCGCCGAGGAGCGTCAGGCCGGTGACGACCATGGTCTTGCCGGCTCCGGTCTCACCGGTGAGCACGGTCAGCCCCGGGTCGAGCTCGAGGGTCGCGTCGTCGATGACGCCGAGACCCTGGATGCGCATCTCGGCCAGCATGGGTCGCAGGGTACGGACCCGTACCGACACGTCCGTGACGCGGCCCGGCATGTCGAGGGCCGCTCGTGGCGCGTCAATCGTGGTGGGCGCCGCGCCAGCCGCGGACGGGCAGGTTGAACTTACGCACGAGCCGGTCAGCGAACGGGCTGCCGTCGAGCCGCACCATCCGCACCGGGACGGCACCGCGGGTGACCTCGACCCGGGCGCCGGGCGGGAGGGTGAACGTGCGGCGGCCGTCGCAGTCGAGCAGCGCCGGAGGCCCGTTGGCGTCGATCTCGATGGCGACCTCGGAGTCGGGCGAGATCACCATCGGCCGCGAGAACAGCGCGTGCGCATTGCTCGGCACCAGCAGCAGCGCCTCCACCTGCGGCCACACGAGCGGCCCGCCCGCGGAGAACGCGTACGCGGTGGAGCCGGTGGGGGTGGCGCAGAGCACCCCGTCGCAGCCGAACGCCGACACCGGGCGGCCGTCGACCTCCAACACGACCTCGAGGATCCGCTCGCGGTGGCCCTTCTCGACGGTGGCTTCGTTGAGTGCCCAGGTTCGGGCGATGACGTCGCCGTTGGAGCGGGCGACGGCGTCGAGGGTCATCCGCTCCTCGATCTCGTACTCACCGTGGACGAGCTTGTCGAGCGCGGCGGGCAGCAGGTCCTGCTCGGTCTCGGCGAGGAAGCCGATGCGGCCCAGGTTGACCCCCAGCAGCGGGATGCCGACCGGGCGGGCCATCTCCGCGGCGCGCAGCAGCGTGCCGTCGCCGCCCAGGACCAGGACGGCCTCGGCGCCCTCGGCGCAGCCCGGCCCGCCCTCGACGAGGCGCGGGGCGAGCTCGTCGGGCAGGCCCTCGCACTCGACGCCCGCCCACTCCTCGCCGATCACCCGCAGCCGCACCCCGTCCTCGGCGAGGCGCTGCGCGACGCTGGCCGCCACCCGGCGGTTGGTCTCGCGGCCGGAGTGCAGCACGACGAGGATCTCCCGCGCGGTCACGCCGGGCCCTCCGCGACGGCGGTCGCGAGCACCTCGTCGCCCGCGTCGGGGCCGGTGCGGTCCAGGTGCAGGAAGTACTCGACGTTGCCCGACGGGCCGGGCAACGGGCTCGCGACCGCGGCCCGCACGGCCAGTCCCAGCTCGCGAGCGGTGTTCGCGACGTCGGTGAGCGCCGACAGGCGCAGCTCGGGATCGCGCACCACCCCACCCTTCGGCAGCCGGGCGCGGCCCACCTCGAACTGCGGCTTCACCATCGGCAGCAGTGCGCCGGCCGGGGCCGTGCACGCCAGCAGCGCGGGCAGGACGGTGCGCAGCGAGATGAACGACAGATCGGCGACGGTCAGGTCGACCACTCCCCCGATGTCCTCCGGTCGCAGCGTGCGGACATTGGTGCGGTCGTGCACCCGCACCCGCTCGTCGGTGCGCAGCCGCCACGCCAAGAGCCCGTAGCCGACGTCGGCGGCCACGACCTCGGCGGCGCCCCGGTCGAGCAGCACGTCGGTGAACCCACCGGTGGACGCGCCGGCGTCGAGGCAGCGCAGCCCCGCGGGCGACACCTCGAACGCGTCGAGGGCGCCGATCAGCTTGTGCGCGCCGCGGGAGGCCCACTCCCGCTCGCCCGCGGCCGCGACCTCGATGGGGGTGTCGCGACCGACGACGGTGGCGGGCTTGGCTGCCGGCATCCCGTCGACGGTGACGCGGCCGGCAGCGATGTACTCCGCGGCCTGCCGCCGTGAGGCGGCCAGACCTCGGCGCACCAGCTCGGCGTCGAGCCGGGCCCTGGTGGCCACCACCGTCACGCCGAGCCGGCCGAGCCGGCGGCCAGCGCCTCCCCGAGCGCGGCGTGGATGCGCTCGAACACCTCGACGTGCTCGGCGAGCGGTCGCTCGGCGAGGGTGTCCAGCTCTGCGAGCGCACGGGCGACGGCCTGCCCGTCGTCCGGCAGGGGATTCGTCATCGAGCAGCTCCCGGTGCAGTGGCCTTCCCCGCCACGGTAGCCGAGCTGTCCGACGGCGCGACGAGGCCCAGCTCACTCAGCGCCGCCGCGGCCGCGGCGCCGTCCGCGACGACCGTCACCGGGCCGCCACCGTCCGCCCAGTGCACCGCGCACAGGGCCCGCAGCGCGGTGAGCGGATCGGGGGTGTCCGGGGAGCCGGACAGGACGAGCGACCCACCGCTGCGGGTGACCGTCCATCCGGGCTGCGGCCCGATCCGCAGCGCGTCCGCGGGCTCGGCCAGCGCACCCAGGTCGGCGGCGACGAGGTCCGGGCGGCGCTCCTGCGGCGCGGCGAGCAGTTCCGCCGGGGTGGACACGCCGGTGAGCACCAGCAGCGTCGGCAGACCGGCAGCGCGTCCGCCCTCGATGTCGGTGTCGAGCCGATCCCCGATCACCAGCGGCGCGGTGGCCCCCGTCCGGCGCGCCGCGGCCTGCAGCAGCGCCGGGGCGGGCTTGCCCGCGACCAGCGGTGTCAGGCCCGTCGCGGTGCGCAGCGCAGCCACCATGGATCCGTTTCCCGGCAGCAGCCCGCGCTCGGTCGGTAGAGTCGCGTCCACGTTGCACGCGACCCACAGCGCGCCCCCGCGCAGCGCGACCGCCGCCTCGGCCAGGTCGCGCCAGCCGGTGTCGGGGCTGTAGCCCTGCACGACCGCCACGGCCCCGTCGGCCGCGCGGACCGGGACCAGCCCGACCGCGGTCACCTCCTCCGCCAGCGCCTCCGTGCCGACAACGAGCACGCGCGAACCCGGCTCGAGCCGCTCGGCGAGCATGGCCGCCGCGGCCTGGGAGCTGGTCGCGACGTCGGCGGGCTCCGCAGGGAATCCCAGCTCGGTCAGGTGCGCGGCCACGTCGGCCGGGCGGCGGGAGGCGTTGTTGGTCACGTACGCCGTGCGGCAGCCGCGCTCGGCCGCGGCCCGCACTGCCTCCACCGCGCCCGGGACGGCGCCCTTGCCCCGGTAGAGCGTGCCGTCCAGATCGGCGAGCAGGACGTCGTGCTGGTCGCGCAGGGCCGTTCCCGAAGCGGTCCCCGAGGTCACGGTGCGGACTCCTCCTCGGACGGGCGGGCCGGTGCCGCTGCGACCCCGGCAGCGGTGGTGGCAGGCAGCTGCGCCGGCTCGGTCACCGGTGCGGACCCGACCGGATCGGGCCTTCCGACCCGGTTCCCGGTGTCGGGAGCAGTCGGGCTCGGCTCCGCGTCGGGCTGGTCCGCCGCCACCGAGTCGGGCGAGGACCCGGCCGGGTCCGGGGACACCACCTCGTCGGCGGAAGCGTCGGCGTCACCCTTCGGCTGCGCGGAGTCCTCCGCGGACGAGTCGTGCTCGTCAGACCCCTCGGACGCGGAGTCGGGTTCCCGTTCCGCGTCCTCCCGTTCCGCGTCGTCTGGTCGCGCGTCGTCTGGTTGCGCGCCAGCCGAATCGGCGTCCTCGTCGACCTCGTCGGGGAGGAAGTCGACCTCCACCTGATCCAGCGGCTCCCCGGTCAGCTCCGCGATGCGCTCGGCGGCGTCGGTCTCGTCGTCCTCGTCCGCGTCGTAGGCGTGGACGAACCACTGGATCGCGTCGCTCGTGCGCCCGGCGGCGAGCAGGTTGTCGGCGTAGGCGTAGAACAGCCGCGCAGACCACGGGTCGCGCCGCGCCGGGTCCAGCTCGGGGATCTGCAGGGTGACGACGGCGGCGTCGTGCTCACCGAGGTCGCGGCGGGCGCCGGCGACGACGATCAGCAGCTCGATCGCCTCGGCCCGGGTCAGCTGCTTCACCTCGGGGCTGCGGCCCAGCTCGATCGCGCGCTCCGGCCGGCCCAGTGCCCGCTCGATGTCCGCCATCACCGCGAGGTGTCCGGGCCCGCCCCCCATGCGCCGCGCCGCGCGCAGGTCGTTCAGCGCTTCGGCCCACTCACCTGCCCGGTACGCCGCGATACCGGCCGCCTCCCGCACGACGGCGATCCGCGACGCCCGCTGCCGCGCGTACCGCGCGTGCTCCAGCGCCAGCTCGGGATCGTCCTCCAGCGCACGGCCGGCCGCCACCAGGTGGCGCGCCACGACCTCCGCGGTCTCCTTCTGCAGTCCGCGCAGATCCCGGCGGGCAGCGGCGTCCAGCTGCGTCGCCTTGATGTCGTCGGACAGGGGCGGCGCCGACGGTCGGGCCGCCCGGGCCGCCGCACGCTCCCGTCCAGGCGCCCGGCCGGGCCGTTCGGCGCGGGCCCGCCGCGCTCCACGGGCAGCGCGGTCGTCGCGGACCGGGCGGTCGCGATCAGCCGCCCGGTCCCGCCGCGGCCGCTCGTCGCCCCTGCGAGCAGCGTCATCAGTGCGGTGCTCATCCCGGCCGCGCTCGCCCCGCGCACGGTCCCGGTCGCGATGCCGCCACGGCCGGTCGCCGCTGGCCCGGTAGCCGCGATCGTCGTCGCGACCGCTCGGCTGCTCCCGCCACGGCCTCCCGTCGCGCGCGTTCCGACCGCCCTCCCGTGCATCGGAGCGCTCGTCGTACGCACGGCCGTCACCCGCGTCGCGCCGGTTCCGCCAGGGGCGGTCCCCGCGCCGCTCGCCCTCACGCGCGCGCCAGCCCTCGCCGATCCGCGGGCCGTCCGCGTCGCGCGGTCTGCGCGGCCGCCCCTGTGACCCCCGCCCCTGTGACCCCCGGCCCTGCTCCCAGCCACGCTCACGATCGCGGTCACGGTCGCGCGGGTGGTCGTCGCCGGCGTCACGGCGCGCGTCGTCACTCATCCGACCAGGATGACGCTGCCAACCCGTTCCTGCTCGCTCACCGGATCCACGATCCGCGGGCCGATCCCTCCGCGCTGCGCGACCGGCCGACCCGGAGCGATCCCTGCCTCGCGGGTGGTCATCGCCGGAACCATCCGCGATACTCACCGAGCAAGGATACAAAAAGGGGCCCTCGCATCAGCGAGGGCCCCTCTTAACAGCGGGTTTGATGTCGGCGGCGACCTACTCTCCCACACCCTAGCGAGTGCAGTACCATCGGCGCTGGAGTGCTTAGCTTCCGGGTTCGGGATGGGACCGGGCGTTCCCACTCCGCCATAACCACCGACAACACTATTCACAACAATCAAACCCAAACAGTGAGCCACCAACNCGGTGATGCGCTCAGGGTCGCATAGTGGATGCAAAAAACCTATGTGTGGTCAAGCCCTCGGCCGATTAGTACCAGTCAACTCCACACCTCACGGTGCTTCCATCTCTGGCCTATCAACCCAGTGGTCTACTGGGAGCCTTACCCACTCAAAGGTGGTGGGAGACCTCATCTTGGAACGAGCTTCCCGCTTAGATGCCTTCAGCGGTTATCCCTTCCGAACATAGCCAACCAGCCGTGCCCCTGGCGGGACAACTGGCACACCAGAGGTTCGTCCATCCCGGTCCTCTCGTACTAGGGACAGCCTTCCTCAAGTCTCCAACGCGCGCGGCGGATAGGGACCGAACTGTCTCACGACGTTCTAAACCCAGCTCGCGTACCGCTTTAATGGGCGAACAGCCCAACCCTTGGGACCTACTCCAGCCCCAGGATGCGACGAGCCGACATCGAGGTGCCAAACCATGCCGTCGATATGGACTCTTGGGCAAGATCAGCCTGTTATCCCCGGGGTACCTTTTATCCGTTGAGCGACACCCCTTCCACCAGGNGNTGCCGGATCACTAGTCCCGACTTTCGTCCCTGCTCGACCNGTCGGTCTCACAGTCAAGCTCCCTTGTGCACTTACACTCNACACCTGATTGCCAACCAGGCTGAGGGAACCTTTGGGCGCCTCCGTTACCCTTTAGGAGGCAACCGCCCCAGTTAAACTACCCACCAGGCACTGTCCCTGAACCAGATCATGGCCCGAGGTTAGACATCCAATTCGACCAGAGTGGTATTTCAACAACGACTCCACAACCACTGGCGTGGCCGCTTCACAGTCTCCCACCTATCCTACACAAGCCGAACCGAACACCAATACCAAGCTGTAGTAAAGGTCCCGGGGTCTTTCCGTCCTGCCGCGCGTAACGAGCATCTTTACTCGTAGTGCAATTTCGCCGAGTCCGTGGTCGAGACAGCGCCCAAGTCGTTACGCCATTCGTGCAGGTCGGAACTTACCCGACAAGGAATTTCGCTACCTTAGGATGGTTATAGTTACCACCGCCGTTTACTGGCGCTTAAATTCTCCGCTTCGCCCCCGAAAGGACTAACGGGTCCTCTTAACGTTCCAGCACCGGGCAGGCGTCAGTCCGTATACATCGTCTTACGACTTCGCACGGACCTGTGTTTTTAGTAAACAGTCGCTTGGGCCTGGTCTCTGCGACCGACCAACCCTAGCCCGCACGGGGCTTCAAGCCAGCCGGTCCTCCTTCTCCCGAAGTTACGGAGGCATTTTGCCGAATTCCTTAACCACGGTTCACTCGATCGCCTCGGTATTCTCTACCTGACCACCTGTGTCGGTTTCGGGTACGGGCCGCAACAGCACTCGCTAGAGGCTTTTCTCGGCAGCATGGGATCACCCTACTTCGCCTCAATCGGCTACGCATCACGTCTCACCCTTCACGACACCCGGATTTGCCTGGATGTCGGGCTACACGCTTACACCAGGAACAACCAACGCCTGGCGGGGCTACCCTCCTGCGTCACCCCATCGCTTGCCTACTACCGGATCGGGTCCCACGCTCCCCCCACAACCCAGCCCGAAGGCCAGGAAGGAGGTTCGGATGGTCAGCATCACCGGCCTCGACACGGGCGCACTGTCACGGGCACGGGAATATCAACCCGTTGTCCATCGGCTACGCCTGTCGGCCTCGTCTTAGGTCCCGGCTCACCCTGGGCGGATTAACCTGGCCCAGGAACCCTTGGTCATCCGGCGGCAGAGTTTCTCACTCTGCATTCGCTACTCATGCCTGCATTCTCACTCGCGCACCCTCCACGACTCCGTCACCAGGCCGCTTCACAGGATGCACGACGCTCCCCTACCCAACACCACGACTGCACCCACCACCACAACAGCAGCAGCAGGCGGATCTCCTGTGGCATTGCCACGGCTTCGGCGGTGCGCTTGAGCCCCGCTACATTGTCGGCGCAGGACCACTTGACCAGTGAGCTATTACGCACTCTTTAAAGGATGGCTGCTTCTAAGCCAACCTCCTGGTTGTCTATGCGATCCCACATCCTTTCCCACTTAGCGCACGCTTAGGGGCCTTAGCCGGTGATCTGGGCTGTTTCCCTCTCGACTACGAAGCTTATCCCCCGCAGTCTCACTGCCGCGCTAGAAATACCGGCATTCGGAGTTTGGCTGAGATCAGTAAGCTTGTCGGCCCCATTACCCATCCAGTGCTCTACCTCCGGTATCCACCACGCGACGCTGCACCTAAATGCATTTCGGGGAGAACCAGCTATCACGGAGTTTGATTGGCCTTTCACCCCTACCCACAGCTCATCCCCCAGGTTTTCAACCCTGGTGGGTTCGGGCCTCCACGACGTCTTACCGTCGCTTCACCCTGGCCATGGGTAGATCACCCCGCTTCGGGTCTATACCCCGCGACTCAACGCCCTATTCAGACTCGCTTTCGCTACGGCTACCCCACACGGGTTAACCTCGCCACGAAGCATAACTCGCAGGCTCATTCTTCAAAAGGCACGCCATCACCAGCCCGAAGACCAGCTCTGACGGCTTGTAGGCACACGGTTTCAGGTACTCTTTCACTCCCCTCCCGGGGTACTTTTCATCTTTCCCTCACGGTACTCGTCCGCTATCGGTCACCAGGAAGTATTTAGGCTTACCGGGTGGTCCCGGCAGATTCACAGCACATTCCACGAGTGCGCTGCTACTCGGGGGACAAGACCCAAGCCGCAACCAGTGCTTTCGCGTACGGGGCTCTCACCCTCTACGGCGACCCTTTCCAGAGGCCTTCCACTAACACCAGCAAACGACTTCGCAGGCCCGGCAGAGCCCACACGGTCCAACCCCACAACACCCGCATCGCAACGCCTGCCGACTTGAACACGACACAGGTTTAGCCTCTTCCGCTTTCGCTCGCCACTACTCACGGAATCACGGTTGTTTTCTCTTCCTGTGGGTACTGAGATGTTTCACTTCCCCACGTTCCCCCCAACACCCTATTTCATTCAGGTGCTGGTAGTACCCCATGACGGGTACTGGGTTTCCCCATTCGGACACCCTCGGATCACAGCTCGGTTGGCAGCTCCCCGAGGACTATCGCGGCCTCCCACGTCCTTCATCGGCTCCTGATGCCCAGACATCCACCGTGTGCCCTCAACAACTTGACCACACACAAGATGCTCGCATCCACTATGCAACACTCAACACACCACCACACAGCCGCCCCACAACCCCGCCACCACCCCCACACACGAGAGCGTTAGACGAGAGAGCAACCAGTGGCCACCACCAGAGAACACACCCACCAACAGGTGTCTCCTCAGGACCCAACAGTGTGCCGAAACCATCATCGACCAACGGATTCTGCGTTCCACCCAGCCACACACACCACAACCACACCCACACGGAGCCGGCTGCACACGGTGCGCGTGAAATCAGAGATAAGGAGACCCAACCACCACACAGGCCACCAACCACAACCAGCGACCCACCCCCACAACCAAAAAAAGGGGGCAAAACGAGACCCGAAAGCCTCCCAGTGGAAGGGCTACCCCACCAACACGGTGAGCTCCTTAGAAAGGAGGTGATCCAGCCGCACCTTCCGGTACGGCTACCTTGTTACGACTTCGTCCCAATCGCCGGTCCCACCTTCGACGACTCCCTCCCCCGAAGGGGTTAGGCCATCGGCTTCGGGTGTTACCAACTTTCATGACGTGACGGGCGGTGTGTACAAGGCCCGGGAACGTATTCACCGCAGCAATGCTGATCTGCGATTACTAGCGACTCCAACTTCACGGGGTCGAGTTGCAGACCCCGATCCGAACTGAGACCAGCTTTAAGGGATTCGCTCCACCTCACGGTCTCGCAGCCCTCTGTACTGGCCATTGTAGCATGTGTGAAGCCCTGGGCATAAGGGGCATGATGACTTGACGTCATCCCCACCTTCCTCCGAGTTGACCCCGGCAGTCTCCCATGAGTCCCCACCATAACGTGCTGGCAACATGGGACGAGGGTTGCGCTCGTTGCGGGACTTAACCCAACATCTCACGACACGAGCTGACGACAGCCATGCACCACCTGCACACCGGCCACAAGGGAACGCCTATCTCTAGACGCGTCCGGTGCATGTCAAACCCAGGTAAGGTTCTTCGCGTTGCATCGAATTAATCCACATGCTCCGCCGCTTGTGCGGGCCCCCGTCAATTCCTTTGAGTTTTAGCCTTGCGGCCGTACTCCCCAGGCGGGGCGCTTAATGCGTTAGCTGCGGCACAGAGACCGTGGAATGGCCCCCACACCTAGCGCCCACCGTTTACGGCGTGGACTACCAGGGTATCTAATCCTGTTCGCTCCCCACGCTTTCGCTCCTCAGCGTCAGTATCGGCCCAGAGACCCGCCTTCGCCACCGGTGTTCCTCAAGATATCTGCGCATTTCACCGCTACACCTTGAATTCCAGTCTCCCCTGCCGAACTCTAGTGATGCCCGTATCGACCGCAAGCTCCCAGTTAAGCTGAAAGTTTTCACGGCCGACGCGACACACCGCCTACGAGCTCTTTACGCCCAATAATTCCGGACAACGCTCGCACCCTACGTATTACCGCGGCTGCTGGCACGTAGTTGGCCGGTGCTTCTTCTACAGGTACCGTCACCCCGAAAGGCTTCGTCCCTGTCGAAAGAGGTTTACAACCCGAAGGCCTTCATCCCCCACGCGGCGTCGCTGCGTCAGGCTTTCGCCCATTGCGCAATATTCCCCACTGCTGCCTCCCGTAGGAGTCTGGGCCGTGTCTCAGTCCCAGTGTGGCCGGTCGCCCTCTCAGGCCGGCTACCCGTCGTCGCCTTGGTAGGCC
>Ga0065720_1021300_pt1 | contig 10986 bp, 9 predicted proteins | sample Thericmetagenome_FD_59107 | JGI IMG/M metagenome (GOLD analysis project Ga0065720, IMG submission 59107) | Thermophilic microbial communities from the Joint Bioenergy Institute, California, USA of rice/straw/compost enrichment - eDNA_2 v2... | ecosystem: Engineered > Solid waste > Grass >... | reverse complement strand
GCGCTTCAGCGATTCGGCGAAGCCGTCGGCCGGTTCGCCGGCCGTCTTCCCTGACCTAGTGCGGGCGCGTGTTGACTTCCAGCACCCACACGCTGCCCGCCCTGTCCACGCCGAAATCGAACCCGAGCGCCCCGATGCCGGGGTATTTCGCTTCCAGCAATTCCTTGCCGGTGCGGGCGACGCCCCGCATCGTTTCCTTTTTCAGGCGGGCCTGCCTGGCCGGAAACGCGGAGCGCAGCGCGCGCATCGCGCCGATCATCGTGCCGCCGCGGCACAGATTGGTCACGAAAAGCCCCGGCCGAGCGACCCGGGCCACCACCGCGGTGATTTTCCACCGGTTGCCCGACTTTATCATTTTGACCCGGTAATCGACACGGCGGCCCCTGTAAGTGGCGAGCCGGATGCCGCGCTGCACCATGTACGCCCTGCCCCTGCGGATGCGGTTTATTGCCGCCGTCAGGCTGCCGTACGAACGGAACGTCCTGATCTTATAGCCGTGATGAATGCGGTACAGTCCGCCGCTTGTCTTCTCCACTTTGACGACTCCCGCGCCTCCCGTCCCCACGTACGGCTTGACCACGACGAATCCGTATTTTTGCAGCATTTCCTCCAAATTTTCGGCGCTCAGCCGGCGGGTTTCCGGCAGATGCCTGGCCATGCCGCCGTGTTTCAGCAAGACGCTGAATTTCGCGCCTTTGTCGGCCACAAACCTCATGTCCGCTCCCTCCCCCGCTTGCGTCTTCTGTCAGTATATGCATGCCTGCGCCGATCTCCTTGGCGCCTGCCGCCGGGCAAAGGCCCGTCCGTCGGTATGATTTCGGGATGCTGCGGCATACTACCATTTTGCACGAATGGCATGCACGAAGGGCAAAGACGGGGGAGAACAACATGGAACGCCGCACGCTTCCCGCCGAAAAAAAAGCCGCCGCGATCGCGGCCCTGCTCATTGCCGTTTATGTTTCTCCGCTGTTTCTGCTGGGGGAAGACGCCCATATCCGGGTGCACGACAACCTGGATTCGAACATCGCCTGGTACAGGGTGCTCGTGAGGAGCGGCGAATGGTTCGGCGCCATCGACGCCCGTATCGGGCAGGTCATGAACGGCATTCCCCGCAATGCGTACGGCACCGAATTCAGCGGCATCGTCGCCCTGCACGCTTTTCTGCCGCCGATGACGGCTTACGCGGTCAGCCAGACGGTGACCCGCGCCTTCGCCTTCATCGGCATGTACCTGCTGCTTGGGGCGCATTTCGTGCGCGATCCGGATGCGTGGCCGATCCGCGTCTTTGTCGCCCTGGCCTTCGCGCTGACGCCGTTCTGGCCGTCCGGCATGCTCAGCACCCTCGGCCATCCGCTGGCGCTGTGGGCGTTTCTCAATATCCGGGCCCGCCGCGCTTCCTGGAAAGAATGGCTGACCCTCACCCTTCTTCCGCTTTACTCCAGCTTCATTCTCGGTTTCTTCTTCTTCCTGTTTGCGATGGGCCTCCTGTGGCTGAGAGACGCGCTGATGCGGCGGGATCCGAATCCGGTGCTCCTCGCCGCGATCGCGTATATGACGGCTTTGTATCTCGCCGTCGACTTCCGGCTCGTCCATTCCCTGGTCCTGTCTGACGAACCGACCAGCCGCAACGAGTTTGTATCGTCCCGCCTTTCCACATGGCGCTGCGTACGGTTGACGTTCAAAAACTTCGTGCTGGGCCACCATCACGTCGCCACCGTTCACACCTTCGTCATTCTGCCGCTGACGTTCATCGTCCTCCTGTGGACGCTGGCGAGGCCGGTTCGCAATGGGACGGAACGAACGTTTTTAACATTGACGGGGATTAATTTTCTGCTTTCCGCCTGGTACGCCTTCTGGTTTCACAAAGCATGGCAGCCGCTGAAGGAAGCCGTCGCCCTGTTCAATACGTTCAACTTCGCCCGCTTTCATTTCCTGAGGCCCCTTGTCATTTATCTCGGGTTTGCCCTCGGCGCGCTGATTCTTTGGCGGACCGGCCGCCGCGGCCGGCGTTTCGCCGCCGCCTGCCTCGCCGCGCAAATCGCCGTCCTCTTTTTGTTCAACGAGGAGATCGTGCACCGCAAGCTTCATGCCCCTTCCTTCCGGGAGTTTTACGCCGAGGAGCAGTTTGCCGCGATACGGGAAGCGATCGGACTGCCGCAGGATGAATACCGCGTGGCCAGCATCGGCCTGCACCCTGCCGTCGCCCAATTTAACGGATTTTACACGCTGGATTCCTACAACAACTTTTATCCCCTCTCCTACAAGCGCGCCTTCCGTCCGATCATTGCCGCCGAGCTGGCGAAAAACGGCAAACTGCGCAAATATTTCGACACGTGGGGCGGGCGCTGTTACATTTTTGTCGACGAGCTGGGGAAAAAATATGACTACCGCAAGAACAGCAAGAAGCGGATCCGCAATCTCGAGCTCGACACCGATGCGTTCCGCAGGCTCGGCGGCCGCTACTTCTTCTCCGCCGTGCCGATCGACAACGCGGCGGAAAACGGGCTGAGGCTGCTGGGCGTATTCGATCATGAAGATTCCGCGTGGCGGATTTACGTGTATGAGGTCATTTGATTCGGGAGGCGTGACGTTCGGATGAACAAACCGGTTCTCACGGTCGTTGTCCCTTGCTATAACGAGGCGGACGTGCTCCCCACCACCTTCCGCGCCCTGAAGTCCGCTCTCCGGTCGCTGATCGAAGAGCGGCTCGTCGCGCCGGAGAGCAAACTCCTGTTTGTCGACGACGGCAGCAGCGACCGGACATGGGCGCTCATCGCGGAGCAAAACCGGACGGATCCTGCCGTCACTGGGCTGAAGCTTGCCCGCAATGTCGGCCATCAAAAGGCGCTCCTTGCCGGGCTCGAAACGGCTGCGCCCCATTCGGACTGCATGATCACGATCGACGCCGACTTGCAGGACGATGTCGGCGTCATGCGCGATTTTCTGCTCAAATTCCACGAAGGCTTCGACATCGTGTACGGCGTGCGCTCCAGCCGCGACGCCGACACCTGGTTCAAGCGCACTTCGGCGCGCCTGTTTTACCGGTTCATGAACGGCATCGGCATCCGCCTGATCTCCGACCACGCCGATTACCGGCTGATGTCCAGGCGGGCCGTGCTGGAGCTTTCCCGCTACGGCGAATCCCACGTGTTCCTGCGCGGCCTTGTGCCCTTGATCGGTTTTCCGTCCGCCGTTGTCTATTACGAGCGGAAACGCCGTCCCGCAGGGCGAACGAAATACAGCCTGGGCAAAATGGTGAGCTTCGCCGTAAACGGCATCGCCTCGTTCAGCGTGGCGCCCATCCGATTCCTTACATTCCTCGGCTTTTCACTGCTTATGGTGTGCGCCGTCGCCGGCGCCTATGCCCTCATCCAGAAATGGCGGGGAAACGCCGATGCGGGCTGGACATCGCTGATGCTGTCGATCTGGTTTCTCGGCGGTTTGCAGCTGCTCGGCATCGGGGTGATCGGCGAATACGTAGGCAAAATTTTCATGGAAGTCAAGCGGCGGCCGAAATACGCCGTCGACGTCGACCTGTACACGAAACGAACGCAGCATGTTTAATCTGGACGCAGCATGTTTAACCTGAGCGCTTTTATTTTTGACTGCGATTCGGCCGGACCCGGGACGCATCTGCGGCAAGCGGGTTTTCCGGCCAGTCGTGTTTCGGGTAGCGGCCGCGCAAATCTTTGCGCACCTCGCGGTAGGTTGTGTTCCAAAAGCCGGCGAGATCCCGGGTCACCTGCACGGGACGCATCGCCGGCGAAAGCAGATGAACGGTGATCGGCACGCGTCCGCCGGCGATGCGCGGCGTTTCGCTAAGCCCGAACAAAAGCTGCAGTTTCGCCGCCAAAACCGGCCTTTCCGGATCCCGGTAATCGATGGCGATGCGGGAACCGCCAGGTACGGTGATGTGGGTCGGCGCCGCGCTGTCGAGCAAGGACCGCTGCGCAGGTGAAAGGCGGGAAAGGAGCGCCTGCCCCGCGTCCACAGCCTGCAGTTCCCCGGCCGACGTCATGCCGCGCACAAACGGGCCGAGCCAGCTTTCCAGGTCGTTCAGCAGCGCTTCTTCCGAACAATCCGGCCAGTCCGGGAAATGCCGTTGCATAAAGCGGAGCCTGTCGATGAGCTGCAGGGAAGACTTGCTCCAGTTCAGCAGTTTCAGCCCCTCCTGGCGGATGCCTTCCAGCAGCACGCGGTCCGTTTCGGTCTCCGGGGGGAGGTCGCCGGGCCGCTCCCGCAGCCTGATCGCGCCGATGCGCTCCCGGGCAACGGACCTCGCCGATTTTGTATTCCGATCCCAATAGACGGCGGTTTCGGACGCGATCAAATGGGGCAAATGCCGTCTGATGTCCTCCTCTTCGACCCGCGCGGCAAGCAAAATGCGGCCGTCCGCTCCCCTGTCGTCCAGCTCGGCGGCCACGATGTGCGGGGAAAAGGACAGCGGCTCCTCACGCGGAAATGCCGCGCCCCGCCCGCTGGCCAGCAAAAAGCCTCCGCCCGCGCGGCGGCCGCCGATCCGGTCCGGATAGGCGCAGGCCAGGAGCAAGCCGCAACGGCGCAAATCGTCCTCCCCTTCTTCGGGAACGCCGAGCAGCCGCTTAAGGCGCCGCGCTTCCTCCAGCATCGGCCGAAAGGCTCCGCGTCCGCTGCGCAAGGCCTCGACCCGCGGCTCGATATCGGCGCCGCTCCATCCTTCCCGCTCTCCGCCGCCGCTTGCGCCGGCAACCGGAGGGATGCGGCCCTCTTGCAAGAGCGCCGCCAATTCGCAGGCCAGACCGCCGAGTCCGAGTTCCTTCGCAGTCAGCATCATGTGGGCGAGGCGCGGATGCACGCCCAGCTCGGCCATCCGCCTGCCGTGCGGAGTTGCGTTAAATTTCTCGTCCACCGCGTTCAATCCGCTGAGCAGCTCCACGGCCTGCCGGTACGCCGCGGCAGGCGGCGGATCGAGCCAGGACAGTTCCGCCGGATCGCGGACGCCCCAGATCGCCAGCTCCAGCGCAAGATATGCCAAATCGCTTTCGAGGATTTCCGCCGGCCGGCTGCGCGGCAACATCGCCTCTTCCTGTTCCGTCCACAAACGGTAGCACACGCCCGGCTCCAGACGGCCGGCCCTTCCCCGCCGCTGCTCGGCGGCATCGAGGGAGACCGGAACGGTGACAAGGCTGCTCATTCCCGTCCGCGGCGAGAAACGGAGCCGGCGGGCCAGACCGCAGTCGATCACCACGCGAACGCCCTCAACGGTCAAGCTCGTCTCTGCGATGGAAGTGGCCAGCACCACTTTCCGCTCCCCCGGCCGGGCCGGCGCAATGGCACGGTCCTGCTCGTCGGCGGTCAAACCCCCGTAGAGCGGCAGAACGGCGACTTCTCCGGCCAGCCCCTGTTCTTCCAGAATCGCTTTTGTTTTGCGGATTTCCGGCGCGCCGGGCAAAAATACGATCACATCGCCCGTCTCCTCGCTTATCGCCCGGCGGACGGCTGCGGCAGCGGCCTGTTCCACGGGGACGCTCCCGGAGCGGCCAAGATAGCGTGTCGTCACCGGATATTGCCGGCCTTCGCAGGAAATCTCCGGCGCGCCGCCGAGCATGGCGCAAACCGGGCCGGCGTCAAGGGTGGCGGACATGACGAGCAGGCGCAAGTCCGGCCTGAGCAGCTCACGGCTCTGCAGACAAAGGGCAAGCCCGAGATCGGCGAACAGACTGCGTTCGTGAAATTCGTCAAAAATAACCAGCCCGACATCCTCCAGCGCCGGATCGGCCTGCAGCATGCGGATGAGCACGCCTTCCGTGACGACCTCGAGCCTTGTTTTCGCGCTTATCCGTGACTCCTGCCGAACCCTGTAGCCGACCGTACCTCCCGGCTGCTCGCCGAGCATGGACGCCATGTAGCGGGCAACGGCTTTGACCGCAAGACGCCGCGGCTCAAGCAGCACGATTTTGCGGCCGGCCAGCCAATCCTCGTGAAGCAGGGCAGTCGGCACGCGGGTCGTCTTCCCCGAGCCGGGAGCCGCCGTGAGCACGGCGCCGCCGCGTTCGGCGAGGGCTTTTGCGATTTCGGGTATCAGCGGTTCGACGGGAAGTTGTTCCGGGTTTTTGATCATGGCCATATCTCCCGATCAAGTCTCGTTTCGCATTCCGCTTTGACCTTTGATACAATCATGGCAGAATCTTGTTCGAAAATAAACATGGCGTTAAGGAGGAGCGACTGTGGAGGTACGCGGCCGGCTGGCTCCGACGCCATCGGGCCGGATGCATCTCGGCAATGCCAGAACCGCCCTGCTGGCCTGGCTGCAGGTGCGGAAAGCAAACGGCAGCCTGGTGCTGCGCATCGAGGATATCGACCGCGCCCGATCGCGCCGCGAATACGAAGGGCAAATCATGGAAGATCTGCGATGGCTCGGATTGGACTGGGACGAAGGACCGGATCTTGGCGGAAGCTTCGGGCCCTACCGGCAGAGCGAGCGCCTGGAGCTTTACGAATCGGCCTTGGACAAGCTCATGCGAAACGGCAGGCTGTATCCGTGCTTCTGCAGCCGCGCGCAGCTTCAGGCGATCGCCAGCGCGCCGCACGGGCTGAGTTCGGAAGGCCCGGCGTATCCCGGCCTTTGCCGTGCCTTGTCCGAGGCGGAACGCGCCGAACGGGCGAGGAGCAAGCGCCCGTCGCTGAGGTTCGTCATGCCCGAACGCGACTTTCGTTTCGCCGATCTGGCCGCGGGTCCGCAAACCATCGCAGCCCCTGCGGGCGGGGACTTCATCGTCCGCCGCGCCGACGGCATGATCGCTTATCAACTCGCCGTCGTCGTCGACGATGCGGCCATGGGCATTACCCATGTTTTGCGAGGCGCCGATCTCCTCGATTCCACGCCGCGTCAGTTGGCGCTCTATGAAGCGCTCGGGCTGAAAGCGCCCGAATTTGCCCATGTCCCGCTCATGCTCGGTCCGGACGGCGCGCGGCTGGCCAAACGGCACGGAACTGTTTCCGTTGCCGAGCTGAGGGAACGCGGCATCGCTCCGGAAAAGCTGGTCGGTTATCTGGCTTACGTCAGCGGGCTCATCGACAGAAACGAGCCGATTCGCCCCGAAGAACTCATCGCCGGTTTCGATCTTGCCAAAATTCCGCGGCAACCGGTGACCGTGAACGGCAGCGAATTGTTGTGATCATCGCCGGCATCCTTCAATTTCCGGCCGGAAGACAGGACTCTGCTCCGGCGGATACCGAAAATCCGACTTCCCTCCCCGGTCCGCGGCATGGCTAAGCTGCGCTGTCCGGCGCCCGAACCGCACATTTCGCCGATGCGGCGGACAAACATCCATGCGCGTCCTTAGGAGGAAGCATACGCTGTAACAGACGAATCGCAGCGTCTGACATCCGAACCGGGAAGGAGGAAGTCGGCATGGGAATAAACTTGCGTTCCGCAAAAAAATTAATGGGTAAAAATATTTATGCCATTAAGAAAGACGGAACCCGCGTTACCGGCAAACTTGTGCGCATTTCGGGAAACCGGCTCTTCGTGCGCCCGACCGGCAGGAACGGGAAACCCGTCCGAACCAGCGCAATCATCCCGCTGGCGCTTTTCGACTTGCTGGCCATCGGCACCTCGCCTTACGCCTACGGTCCGTACGGTTATCCCTACGGCGGGTTATACGGCAGCTATCCGTACGGTGGATACGGCGGTTACGGCGGTTTCGGCGGCTTTATCTTTTAAAAAAGCGGATTTTTAACGGTTATTTAAGACGTTAGCGGTTAACATAACATCAATTTTCATACCTTACGGACAAATTGCGTCTTAAAACCTGTTTGCTTCGGAAATTCAGCGGAAAACGCAAGGCTGGCGAAACTGATGTCCGTTAGAAATGCGCATGAAGCGATTTCGCCGGTTTAACGCACCCGTTGTCCGTTAGAATGTGCAAAAGCGATTTCCGCCCCGTTGTCGCGTTGTGAAAAAAACTGCCGTGATCGGTTACCCGGCCGGCAGTTTTTTCATTGGATCAAGCGATTTGACATATTCGTAACAATGCAGTCCCGGATGATAGCCGATGCCGGCAAAACCGTTTTGCGCGTAAAAACGGATCGCCGTAATATTGCCGGCGTCGACCAGCAGCTTCATCGCTTTGGCCCCCGCTGCCGCGGCATGACGTTCGGCGCGGCGCAGCAGCCGGGTTCCCAAACCTTTTCCCTGATGGGCGCGATCCACGGCCAGCATATCGATCCAGACCGCCGGCTTTCTTTCGATCAGGTGGATAAACCCCACCGTCTTGCCGCCGCTGGCCACCGTCAGCGTCTTGCCCAGGGCCAGTCTCGCCCGCAATTCCGCGACATCGGCCCTGAGTCCCGGAAATCGCTTCCGGGCTAGCGGCAGCAGTTCCGCGCGGATCAACCGATAAATCGCCTTGCGTTGCCGCCGGTTCAATGCGCGAAACGGCATCCCGCATCCTCCTTCCCTTTCGTGTCCGCGACGTCTCCAAAACATCCTATGAGCGGCGCGGGACGAAGGTTTGGACGGCCGGGCGCAGCCGGACCTTAATCGCTGCAGTTTTCGCTGACGAGTTCCGGCGGCGTTTCCAGCGCAATTTTTTCCGAAACCGTATCCCGGATGATGCCGATGACCAGTTGCATCAGGTAGTTGATGTCCTCCTGGGTCTGTTTGAACTGATTCACCACCGGATATTCGTCGAGCTTATTCTCCAATTCGGCGATCTCCGCCTCGATTTTTTTGACCATGGCGTCGTTCTTGAAATATTCGAAACCGACGATTTCCTTCTGCTTCTTCTTGATTTGTTTGATGATCGCCTGAACTTCTTCGTGTTCTGCGACCAGCTTTTCCGCTCTGCGGTAAGTCTGCACTTCGTCGGAGGTGCTGATCAGCTCGGCCAGCTCCTTGGCCTTGGCCATGATGTCTTCCCTGACGGCCACTTCCTCAATCCTGTATTTCTTGATTCCGCAATGTCCTTCACTTGCCACTTGCTTCACGCTCCTTATGCCGCTTTAAAAGCCGTCCGGACGGTCAGGAAACTGCGGCCGTTTCCGGTTCTTTGACAAGCTCTCCTTGCAGATACCACGTTTGCACGCCGGTGATGCGGACATTTACGAACGAGCCGTAAAGCGCCGGAGAGCCGGAGAAATGCACCAGCTTGTTCGTCCGCGTGCGCCCGGAAAGCATATCCGGCTTGCTCTTGCTCTGCCCTTCCACCAGCACTTCGACCACCCTGTCCTTCAGGCGCAGGTTGCTCGCCAGGCTCAGTTCGGCGACCACCTCGTTAAGCCTGAGCAGCCGCTCCTTCTTCTCTTCCTCGGTAATGTCGTCCTCCATGCGCGCGGCGGGCGTGCCTTCCCGCGGGGAATAGATGAAGGTGAACGCCGAGTCGAATCCGACCTCGCGCATAAGGGACAGCGTATCCTGAAACTGCGCTTCGCTTTCTCCCGGAAAACCGACGATGATGTCGGTGGTGAGCGCCACGTCAGGGATCGCCTTGCGGATTTTTTCCACCAGCCTGAGGTAATCGTCCCGGGTGTACTTGCGGCTCATTTTTTTGAGGATTTCCGTATTGCCCGATTGCACCGGCAGATGGATGTGCTCGACGAGATTGCCGCGCCTTGCCAGCACTTCGATCAGGCGGTCGTCGAAATCGCGGGGATGGGATGTCGTAAAGCGCACCCGCGGAATGTCGATTTTGCTGATGTCTTCCATCAAATCGCCGAAACGGTAGTTCAAGTCCTGAAAATCTTTGCCGTAGGCGTTTACGTTCTGGCCGAGCAGAGTGATCTCCTTGAACCCCTGGCGGGCCAGTTCGCGCACCTCGGCGATCACATCCTGCGGCAGACGGCTTCTTTCCTTGCCGCGCGTGTACGGCACGATGCAGTACGTGCAAAATTTGTCGCAACCGTACATGATGTTGACCCAAGCCTTGATGCCTTCGCGCTTTTTCGGCAGATTTTCGATGATGTCGCCTTCCTTGGACCACACCTCGACAACCATTTCCTTGCCGAAATACGCTTCTTTAAGCAGCCAGGGCAGGCGATGGATGTTGTGGGTCCCGAATATGAGATCGACATATTCGAATTTTTGCAAAATGCGGCTGACGACCGCCTGCTCCTGCGACATGCACCCGCACACGCCAAGGATGAGGTCCGGCTTTTCGCGCTTCAGCGGCTTCAGATGGCCGAGCTCGCCGAACACCTTGTCCTCCGCATTCTCGCGCACGGCGCATGTGTTGAACAGAATGACGTCCGCTTCATTGCGGTCTTCCGTGGGAGCAAAGCCCATTTCCTCCAGCAGGCCGCGCATGACTTCGGTATCGTGCACGTTCATCTGGCAGCCGTAGGTGTAAATCAAATATTTTTTGCCGGCGCCCATCGTTTTCAGTTCGTCCGGCACGGCGTTTTCGTAATGAAACTGCACCTGCTCCTTGCCGCGCCTCTTTTCAAGGCGGTAATCCGGTTCGGAAAGGATGTGGATGTCCCGTCCGCCGATTCGGATCGTCTTGCCGCGCTCATCCTCGGCAATCACCCTGGCGCCGGAGAAATCGAAATATTTGGCATAATCTTTTTGTTCGCCAGCCATTTCATGCCAGCCTCCCGTATCCATCGGAGCCCGCCGGAATCCAGCGGCCGGGCGGCTCCGCCAAAATTTTGCGTTTGACCTATGTATTATATCACGAACCGGGCGGGCATGCCATTCAAGTTCATGGAATTGCCGGGCACGCGCAAAGCGGCGGTGCCGGTCAAGGCTTGCCGCCGCTTCGCGAATGTCAGTCAAAGAGGCAAATCCGCCGCCACCGGCGGGCGTGCCCGGTTTCGCTTCTCCCCGCCTTCTCCCCTCGCTTCAATCCGGCAGTATCTCGCCGAAATCGCCGGATTTTACGCCCGCTGCGTTCGCCTCGTCGGTGTCGATGTGCATGTCGAGGGCGAAGGACTCATGCACCCGCGCGATGACATTTTCGAAGACAACTCCGCGCTCGCCGCCGCACCGCACCCGGAGCGGCTGCT
>Ga0065720_1000522_pt1 | contig 10986 bp, 21 predicted proteins | sample Thericmetagenome_FD_59107 | JGI IMG/M metagenome (GOLD analysis project Ga0065720, IMG submission 59107) | Thermophilic microbial communities from the Joint Bioenergy Institute, California, USA of rice/straw/compost enrichment - eDNA_2 v2... | ecosystem: Engineered > Solid waste > Grass >... | reverse complement strand
AAAGGTTGCGTAATTGGATTTACATCTGATTTGGGTGGACGGATTATACCTAATTTGGTAGGTGTTGATGTCGGCTGCGGGATGGAGGTTACTGAACTTGGTAATGTAGAAATTGATTTTGCTGAACTTGATAATTTTATTCGTCAAAATGTTCCGCATGGAAAAAAAGTGCATCAAAAAATTGAACAAGACATTGATAGTCGTTTGAGATCGGGGATTGAAGATATTGCTAAGAAAACAGAAAGTGTATATGAACGTCACTTACAAAGCCTTGGAACGCTAGGTGGAGGGAATCATTTTATCGAAGTAAATCAAGACGATGAAGGGCATAAATATCTTGTCATTCACTCTGGTAGTCGTAATCTCGGTTTGCAAGTTGCAAAATATCACCAGCAACGGGCGGAAAAGTACTGTAATGATAAAATCGAAGAAATTCGCCACATGCAAAACCGGGAAATCGGCCTTCTTAAGCAACAAGGGAAAATTGTAGAGATCTCATCTGTGATTGATAGGTTTGGCGCGATAGTGGAAGAATATCGGGTCCCGAAAGATTTAACATTTCTTGAAGGTGAACTTGGTGAAGAATATTTGAGAGACATGTTCATTGCTCAAGAATTTGCTCTTCTTAATCGTCAGCGAATGTCTCAAGCGATTGCGGAATTTATCGGTTTGACATATCATAATTTGCCAAAGTTTACTTCAGTTCATAATTATATTGATCCTCAAGACAAAATTATTCGAAAAGGGGCAACGCGAGCATACAAAGGAGAACAACTTATTATTCCGATCAACATGCGCGACGGCTCAATTATTGCTGTAGGCAAAGGAAATGTTGATTGGAATCAGTCAGCACCGCATGGAGCAGGACGTATTCTGAGCCGTTCTAAAGCTAAAGAAGTATTGAATCTTGATGATTTTCATAAGTCAATGGAAGGTGTATGGACTTCATCTGTAAGTAAAGACACTATTGATGAAGCGCCTATGGCATATAAACCAATGGAAGAAATATTGAATAATATTAAAGAAAGTGTTGAAGTTATAAAGATTATTAAGCCTTTGTATAATTTTAAAGCAAAAGAATAAAGGTAGATTTAATATGGGCAGTTACACAGGCATTCGTTGCAAAGTTATTATTAAATCAGAATATCGTAATGAACTAGGTATATTACACAGCGAATTAAATTATGAATGGTCAGAATCTAATATTGACTTTATAAGAGAGTTCGGCAATAAATTTAATCGTTCAGTGTTTATCCCATGCGGTGCATTATGTTATATGCCGGATGAGTGGGAATACGTTCCTGTAGATGAAAATGGTAAACCTGATTGGGAAAAAGCAAAAGCAACAGATGGTTTTGATAAAAAGTTTGATTATAAAACTGGAATATGGACATTTCAATGCAGTCTAAAAAATTATAACAATGAAATTGAGTTTTTTTAATAATGTATTGAGCGAAATTGTAGAAAAAGTGATTACTTTGGAATATTACTATGAAGAATGGTTAAAAAGCGTATTCTATGATTTGGTTGATGGAAAAATAATTAAGAGCAGCAATGGAGGTGTTAAATATGGAAAAAATTAGTACGAAACTGATTGGTTATAATGATTGCCCTAACGAACTTGGTATTTATAGTTCAATGATTTTATTAAAATTTCCTGACTTTATGCTGAAGGAAAATGGAGGTTACTACCACTCGAAAAATTCATGTGCGGTTGATCCGTGTTTAGTCGATGAAATTTTATATTTATGGTCGCATGAGATTCACACTATGGGTTGTTGTTGTGGTCATGGTAAAATAGAAGGTAGTATTACTGTATGGAGAGAAGAAGATGCAAGTAAAATGATTTACTTAGGATATGAATATAGTAATATAGAAACAAATGAAATGCTAAAAGGATTAATTTTTAAAGCAAAATCTATTCATAGAGGTGTAAAATGAAAATACTTCTTTTCACAAATAAAAAGTATAAAAAATATCTTGAAGACATCGAAAATAATGTTAAAGAAAAAATTGCGGAAGCATATCAAGAAGGATATACTAAAGGATATGAGAAAGGATTACATCAAGGTCTAATATCAGACAAAAGAGGTTTATTTTTGAATCAAAATGGCTTGTACTGGTTTAATAACACTAGTGAAAATTTATCAAGTGAGTGAGTATGACTTTAAATTGTTTATATTGCGGGAGTAACAAGAATATTACTATCGTGAACGATTGCTAATTGAAAAACGAAGGATTACAAGCGATGGACGTATATCGGAAAAAGTTTTTTTATCGTGAAGTTCATAATGATATTGAAGGCGCTGATCATGAATATATTGATTGTGAGGATTGTGGCAGAAGTCATGTATTTGAAAAAACCAATAAAGGAATTGTTTTGTACAAGCTAGGTGGTTGAGATGATACCGTGTCCTAGATGTGAAAGCATTAATACAAGCATCAAAGCTGATTTGATTTGTACTAATACTGTGGAATTTGACTGGAAGAAAAGAGGAATTGGTATCGTTAAGAAAAAGGTTAGATTACCCAAATATCCATTAGACATAAAGGTTTATTTTGTGTGTAAAGATTGTGGGTATGAAGTTGGAGATTTTAACAACATTCCACACCATAATGCAAAGTTAATTGTACGTCAAGTACTTGCATGTTGTTTTTGATGAAGATTGATATGCAAACAAAATTCAGATTTCGTGGGGAAAAGAGGGGCATCATTGAGACAAAACTTTAATGTTCAACTATTCGAACAATGGCTAAAGCGAAATTACGGAGAAGATATTGCCACCGCTCCTATAAACTCAATGACACCTGTTGTTGGAGAGTTTCCAGATGGTAAACAGGAATATGTTTTCATTGTTAAGGCAGAGGAATGGCTTTATGAGCCACTCAAGGGTAAAACCATTGATGATACTGTTCCTATGGCTGCGAAGGCTTATATGGAAGGTGACAAGTTGATTTGGGGGNTTAATGTAGATCCCGACATTAATCTAGAGTGTGAAATCCCTGCGAATAAAATCAAGAAGTTTTTGACTTTGCTAAAACAGCAGGATAAATTGACTGTGATTATCGTAAACCATATCACAATGAACATTGTATGGATGACAAATAATTATCCATTTTGGAAGGTGCGAGATCAATTTAAACCGCTGTTTGATTATTTTGGAGTTAGGTAATAATTTCGATAAAAGACTCGTTTCATCCTAATTGGAGGTATGGGCGTGAAACGTAAAGTAATCTATGACGTTGAAGAATTCGATGATATTAAAAAGTTAGTTTTATTACATTCAGATATACTTGAGACATCTGTTTCGTATGATGCCAAATCAGGGCATTATGTTGTTGAAATAACTGAGAGTTTTACCTTTGAGGAATTCAAATGAAATACTAGTTTCATGAGGAGTGTTTTGAAATTGACAGATAGACTTAAAGGAGTTATCGTAACTTTCGAACAAGATATTAGAGAAGATGATGCGGAGCAAATTATTAATGCAATTAGGATGATTAAAGGCGTTCTCGATGTTGTTCCCAGTATAGCTGATCATAATGATGTAATGAATAGAATTAGAATACAACATGAACTTGAGAAGAGAATATATAAAGCTTTAAAGATATAGCGGTAACAAGAATAAGGCTTTTAGACTATCTGGAGTATATTAATGTCGAAGATGGGTTTTAAAGTTTGCTTAAATAACCGTGCAATGATAAAATTAAGTTCTCAACTTAAAGGTTGCCTAAATTTGATGAATTAGTTTAGTTGGTAAAATAGTGATTTTTTATATTGGTGATATGACAATTATTGCGCGTAATTTTTATAATAATGAAAAAATTTTTGGGATAGGTTAGAATGCAAATCATAATGAATAGTAATACTGTTTTAAGTAAAGGATATAAATTTATTAGCGAGATTGGGAGTCGAAATTGGGATATATATATTGATAAAGCCGAAAAGAATGAAGTAGTGTATTTTACAGAATTAGAAAATAGAAGAGGATATTTCGATGATGAGGAGATAAGTGGTATATATTTTTGCAAATCTCAAAAAGAATTGATTCCATGGGTGCAAGATTGTATTGATTGGGAAAATCCAGATGCTATTGAAATTTTAGAAGTTAAACCATTGGATGAAATTACGGTTAGAAAGTATAATAATGGACGAGTAGCTTATGTGGTGAATTCATGTTATGTGCGTGTGTTAAATGATAAGGAGATTGATTCCGAACTATTAAAAATTATTTATAATCATTTTAGTTGATTCAATTGATGGATGGTGAGCGAAGATGATTTATAATTTAATAATGAATGGAGAAGGTAAAACAGATGAAAACATGGAAAACTATTTATAAATATCGCGATTATGAAATTAAAATTCTTGATTTAGCAGAGATAGGCGACGATCTAGGATATAAAGTAGAAGAAATTTCTGATAAATCTTTTCCAACATTAGTAGATGCGATAAAGGCTATCGACAAAGTTGGGGATATGAATAAATAATAAGTAGGTGAAAAAAATGAAGCCATCTGAATTTTATAACAAATTTAGTTTTTGGAGATGAAATGAAAATACTATCAGAAATATATGAGAAAGATGACGAGGAAAAAATTATTGGCGGATAAATTATTAGAGAGATTTATATTGATGCAGATTTTAATGGTTTTTTCAAGGTACAGAAGGTGCTAATGTGTATATAAAATATACATTGTTAGAAAATATGTTTTTTAGAAATCAAAACTCGTTGCTTGATGATTTACTATAAAATTTTTGAAAATTCCAATGAAAATCAATTTTCATTGGAAAGGGAGATGGCAAATGGGAATGTACACTCAGATTAGAGGTTGGCTGAATGTAGAGAGCATTGGTAAACCTGAAACATATTATAAGATACTAAGTAAGCTTGAACAAGTGAAAAAAAGAGTACAAAGATATGCAAGTCACCTCACGTAATTGGGTTGCCAATGACACATCTGCTTCAATGGGCGGAAATGGATCGGTGTATATATTCTTTGGAACAGAACTTAAAAACTATGAAGATGATGCAGAGAACTGGATTAAATATCTTATTGCAGCCTTCCCAAGTGCCGAAGGAAGAATTGATTTTCAGTACGAAAGTGAGGATTGGCAGGACGAAAACTCTTCAAGTAAGTATTGGTTAATTCGGAACGGAAAGATTGTTGAAGAGAGATCATACAAAACATGGTGCATAGGCTACGGCAACAAATACAAATAAATCGGTATAAAAATATACTTGTTCCATCGGCAGAGAGATATGAGTGAAGAACCTTATATATTTTAATAAATAGGAATGGATTATAATGTTGAAAATATCAATTAATAAGATGACGAACCAACATATGCAAAAGGAATAATCAAAGAATCAGGAATCGATATTAAAAATATTAGAAAATATGTATCAAAAGAAGATTTAGAGGTGTTTGAAGAAAAGGTTTTATATTTGATTTAAAAAAATATTAAAATTAATATTAGAAAATTAAAAATTAAAAATTAAAAAGGAGTTTAGAAAATGGATAAAAAATATATTCTTACGGAAACAACAAAAGAATGGAACGGTGTCACATTACACCAAATTAAAGCTGTTCGCGATATACCGGAATATGGCGTAAAAGTTGGAGATTTGGGAGGTTAGATCGAGAAGGAAGAAAATATCAATCATGACGGCAACGCATGAGTGTCCGATAACGCTCGGGTGTTCGGGAACGCTCGGGTGTCCGGTGACGCTCGGATTGAATCATCAAAACACATCTTTTGGGCATCATCTGTAGGAAGCGAAAATGGTACTTTGACCGCATACACCATCAAAACAGGAGAAATTGAGATTACGCGAGGGTGCTTCCGTGGATCGTTGGAAGAATTCGAAGAAGCAGTCAAATGTCGTCATGATGGAAATCAATACACGGAGGAGTACTTGGTGCTTATTTAGTATATTCGTCTGAGATTTCGTGATGTTGTGGTAGCATCATAAAAAATTATTTGTGAAATTATAATTTTTAGAATAAATAAAAAGGAAAAATGTAAAATAAAAGTTGGTGTGAGAAATTTAAATATTAAACTTTCAATTCGACAAAAAGATCATTTCATGACAGATTGATATTTGTTTAAACAGACAAAATAGTTTTATTGGCAATAATGGTGTAAAATATAGTATTGAAAGATGGTTAGATTTGGAGGTTGTCATTCATGCTGGACAGAATTCAGACAATCGACAGGTTACTGGATATTGCTTCAAAATATTAACAAGAAGATGGAGTAGTAACAGATCTCATTGGATTAATTAAAGATTTATCGTTACCAAATTGTAGAAAACAGAATAAAAGATTTTGAATGAAAAAACATATTTTAATTTTGAAGAGAGCGATAATAATGATTAAAGTTATTGTAAAAGAAATTTGGAAAGATGAAACTATTATTTCAGAGTATTATTTTAAAAACGACAAAGAATTGACGAACTTCGTAAATCTTTGCGGTGAAGATATTAAATATAAAATTATAAAAGTTGCATAATAGAACATTTGTTCGCTTGTAAATTTTTTCTTATATGATATTATTAAAAATAGATAATAAAATGACGAGGTGATACTGTGCATTTTCCTCCGAAAAGAGGTGATATCTATTTGATTGATCTGTCTGGATCGGTAGGTAGCGAACAGTCGGGAGTTAGACCATGTATTATTGTGAGTAATGATATTGGGAATGAACACTCACCGCTAGTACATGTTGTGCCAATTACTTCACGAGTAAAAAAACAAATGCCTTTCCATGTTAAAATAAGTAATCTTAGAGAACCGAGTATCGCATTGTGTGAGCAAGTAGGTAGAGTTGATAAGAGACGTTTAATTGAACGTCTGAGTGTTGTTGACGAGCAAGAAATGCGGAAAATTGAAATTTCACTAATGGTCATTTATGGTTTATTTAATTACATCCCATCAAAAATAGAAGAAAAAGAAAAGGTTGTATGTTGATAGGAGGGTAAAGAGAGAATATGTTTTTAGTTGTAGGTAAAGGAGTTTTTAATACAGAAAATCTTGTAAAATTTCTTACAACACGCGGCATTGTAGATGCATATTCAGAAATACAAAAAATACAGACGACAGGATGCATGGAGTATGGAAAATACAGAATTATGGCGTTTAGATAATAGTTAAGCCGCCTTAATGAGAAGGGCGGCTTAACTATTATCTAAGAATTGTTTTCAGTTTCAGTAACAGCAATCCAGTCAATGTTTAAGTGTTCGCAAACAAGATAGTGTATTTTACCGTTGGTAGTATACAAATCCGCATCAATATAAAAAAAATTATCTGAATTTAATAGAAATTTTGCATATTGAATCGCATCATTTTCATTTCGAGAAAAGACATTTAATTTAACTGGAAAATTAATAACACCATAGACAGAATAACGTTTTTTATGTGGCATCAAATATCAACTCCTTGTCGCTATATTGTAAAATCATTCTAGCATGATAGCCTAAAAAAAGCAAACATATGTTCGCATAAATCATTAAAAATACTTGACATATATAAAAATTCGTATTAATATAAAATTTAGCGGAGGTGCTATTATTGATTACTTACAAACCTTTGCGTGATTATTTAAAATTGAAGAAAATATCTTATTATAAATTAGAGAAAGAAGTAAAAATATCTCAATCTGTCACAAAGAAAATTTCTAAAGATGAATTTATCCATCTTGAAAGTTTGGCAAAAATTTGTGATTATTTAGAAATTCCAATTGAACGGGCGGTTCAATTAAAAAAATTTACTTCGTTTTCAGATGATGAATACTTGAAAGTAATCAATGAATTGCGTAATAATATTAAAATATTAAAGTCTCAGTTATGGAAGTATCAAAATTCATACAAAGAATCACGAAAAAAAAGAGGAAGTAGCTATTATATTCGGAATTTTAAACAATATAGGATAAATAAGAATATGACAATGCAGAATATTGCAACATATTTTGGTTTAACAGTACAAATGATTAGTTTATGGGAAAGTAAAAAAGCAGGCGTATCAGAAAAATACATTAATGGACTAAAAGAACTTCTTGGAATTGATTTAGAAGATATTGTTGAATGGAAAGAGGCAAAGAAACGAGGTTTAATTAAAAATTAATACAATACTCATATTTTATATCTTATCAAATATACATAAATAGTACTGATGGATCATGTGCTATTTGTGTATATTTTTTTTAATTTGTGTTATAATGCGTAAAAGGTAAAGTATTTAAATCTTAAAGGGAGGATTTATAATGAATCAAATTAACGAAATACTTAATGATGTGCTTTCAGAGATTGCAAAAGATGTTCATCAACAACGTAAAATTACAGACTATCTTTATGAAAATCACAAAATTCCTCACGGAACATTCCAAGAAATCGTCGTGAATAATGAACAATTCTTTAACCTTTCCGAGGTCGAACAGGTTGCTGTAGTAAATGGAATATACCAAGTGACGAACTTCGACCAAATTAATCCGAAAAATTTTTATTCAAACAAGGAAATAAAAACAGCAGAAAATTACGTTTATAATGAAGATTTAATTGAACTGCCTTACACTCTCGAAGGTGTACTTAAAGCTGGGCCGTATGACTATGTTACTGTAATTAGCTACAATGAACTGGCTAAATTGTGGAACAGTGGGATTCTCACGTATAATTTTCAAACTCAACGTCTTTCCAAGAAAAAAATGAATTCTAAAGGTGAAATTACTGAAAGACCGGATATTAATAAAAAGAGCGTTAAGAATATTGTTCGTCTTATGAAGGAAGGGAAATATAATCCGAGTACTATACTGTTGAATGTTCTTGTCGATGGAAAGAGTTATATTGAGTATGATAATGGAAACTTGACTATTGGTGAAGGAAGTACAGTTAATCTTATTGACGGAATGCATCGTGTGCAGGCGATTCTCGATGTTATCGAAGAAGAACCGAATTTTGAAGGATATATGTATTTAGATATCAAACATTACCCTATTGAAAAAGCACAACAACTTCTTGCTATAACGAACACTGTCAATAAATTTGACAAAACACTCGTTAAACATTATATGGCAGAAAGCTACGGAGAACAAATCGCAAAAGATTTGATGAATATTCCTGAATTGAATAAGAGAATTTCGATAAAAACAACACTTGACAAGAAGCTTAAATTGCTGACTAACTTTGCGATTTTGTCTGAATCAATAGACACCATTTTCGAACCTAAAAATGCTAAAGATCGATTTGATCATTTTGAAGTTTTGAAAAAATTCTATGGGTATTTCGTCTCCACATATCACGATGAACTGCTTGAAAATAAAGATGAATTACTCAAAACAAGCTGGTTCCCTCATCATAATCTGCATGTCGGGTTTGTAGTAATTGCAAAAAAACTTTACGATAAATATGGAAAAGATTTTCCTGTGGATGAGATTGTGCGAATAATTGAAAACATTGACTTTAATAAAGAAACGTCTAGTTTGACAGAAATTATGGGCGGACAAGGTAAAGTTAACAGTAATCGAGTAAAAAGAGAGATCAAAAAGTTCTTCGAAGAAAAGGTAGATGAGCTATTAAAATAAAAAGACTGGAGGCGAATAAGAATGTCGAATATTATATATGAAGACAAGTTTTATAATGAAGATGTCAAGTTGCGATTTATAGAGAACTATTCAAAAGGAACAAAAAAAATATTAGCTCGTTTGTTTAAAATTTCTCAAGTACTTGAATCAGAATATGAAAAAGATTTGTGCAGTTTTAACAGAGAAGAATTGAGACGATTGGGATATGAATTTCGTTCAAAATCAACCTTTGCTTCGAGAGCAAATATGTCTTGGATACAAAAATATATAGACTGGGCTATTGAGGAGGGATATCATAGAGGATTAAATCCTTTAGAAATGGTGTCTACAGAGTGGAAAGAACAATTTTGTATCAAAATAAAAAAGTATTGGACAAAATCAGAATTGGAAAGTATTTTTACAAAACTTGAAAACTATCAAGATATTGTTATTGCAAGCTTGTTGTTTAACGGTGTAAAAGGAAAAGGAAATTCAGAAATATTAAATTTGAGAAGACAAGATGTCTTCGAAGATAAAAATCAACTTCATGTAGTTGATCACGACGGTAGTGAAAGGTTGGTGATTGTAGACGATTCTTGTATTCAATATTGTTTAAAGGCTTATAATGAAACAGAATATGAAAAGAAAAATGGCGATCCAAGTCCAGAAATTCGTTCGCGTACTGGGCAGTTGATTGATAACGAATATATTGTTCGCTCAGTAAAAACACGAACAATACACTTTGAAGCGGCTGAAAAAAATATTGTTCACCGTAGGTTAAGTAATATAGCTAAAATTATTGACGAACCTAATTTCACTCCAATCAACTTATATTATTCGGGAATGCTACATTTAGCAAGTGAATTGTATAGAACAACGGGAAAGCTTGCTAATGAAGAGTATGAATTGATATTTAGCAAAGAAAGATACTATGAACCATCAGATCAAACACGTTACAAACACAAATTAGAGTTTTTAAACATTCCCACACTGTTTGAATTATATCCAGATCTCAAGAAGATCAAATAAAAAGCGGGCGTTGAGAAGGTGTCTCAACGCCCGCTTTATTAAAAATAAATTAAATAAAGTCTTGATAATGAAATGATAATAATGTTATAATGTTAATAAAATACATTCGGAGCGTGATATTTATTTTTTATTTTAAGGACTTTCTTGCCAATGAAATGCAGAAGTCTAATAATAAATATACATTAGAAGAATATAAATACGGACTAGATATTTTATTTAACACACTTGGAACGATTATCATTGTTATTAGCATATCATTGATGTTTGGATGGTTTAAGCAAGCTGTCATTACACTTTTTTGGTTTGGTGTAATAAGATTTTTTAGTGGTGGCTTTCATTTTAAAACATCAATAGCTTGTATCTTGGGAACGACTTCTATAATTTATTTAATATTATTTC
>Ga0065720_1005208_pt1 | contig 10987 bp, 1 predicted proteins | sample Thericmetagenome_FD_59107 | JGI IMG/M metagenome (GOLD analysis project Ga0065720, IMG submission 59107) | Thermophilic microbial communities from the Joint Bioenergy Institute, California, USA of rice/straw/compost enrichment - eDNA_2 v2... | ecosystem: Engineered > Solid waste > Grass >... | reverse complement strand
TGATAAACAGACTCTTTGCTTCAAATATAGACTAATGAAAGAAATTATCAGAGAGAAACATTACAAGTTGAATATAACTGGACCATGATCCAGAGAGGCGTTAGAGTTAATAGAAATCTTAATAATATTGGGTTAGTTATGCAGGAGAACATCGTTAATTATCTCAATTCATCGTTAGAGATTAAAGCAACTGGATAGCATGTGTATAGATAAACTTAGCGCTTAAATAAATAATCATGAACACATGAGTAATAAGAGAAAGATATCACTGCGGCATTCTGAAATTTGATACTTTGAAAAAGAGATTTTGTAATCTCAATTCACTATCATGACCTCTTAATTAGATTCTTCTTCTAGATGGAGATATTGTTTATATTCAAATATAATTACATTTGATATTGTTTCTCCAAATTCCAAGCTAAGTATGTTTTGCTCCGTAAAGGAGTGAATAAATGGATTCCTTTCCCAAATTTGACATCATGTAACAGTAATGTCTTGAATGATTGTATTATAAGGGAGTCATTTGCGTTTAAAATAGGAAATAACACAGCTCGAGGCAAAATATTAATAGCTTAAAAATGGTAAAACTCAGATATGAATGGGAAATTCAATATCAAACTTCAGAACAGGATAAACAGTAGAAATGAAACCAATATTATCAATGATAACTTGAGATAAAAAGCACCCATAATGAATGTACATCCAGTGATACTTCCTTGTTTGGAAGTAAAAGTAACAATAGGATCTCCTATTTTGATACCTGGAGCTTTTTCTTCAGCTCTAGCCACTGAAGGGAACCAGGTCCAAAGAATTTGATTTCCATCAACATCTTCATATTCAATATCAACTCCATTTATTGGATCAATTTTGGTTTTGTCATTAAATGGTAATGTCATTACATAGCTATCGCTATCATACCCATAAACTTCCGCACACACTTCACTCCAACTTCCCTCTTCAACCATCATTTGTAAGCGATCTTCTCCATCTTCTTGATAATATATTTTCTCGACAAATACTAAAGACCCTTCCTCTGGACAGCAACAATCTGATTTACATCCAATAATAACTCCTTTAACTCCAGCATAGGAAAGATCGAGACCATTGATTTGAGTTAAGCTAAACAAGAAGAGCAATGATATTTCTTTCATCTTTCTCCGTTTTAAATTAGAAATTATGTTATTTATTGATATCTTGATCAAACATGAAGAAAATCAGACTTATTAAAAACTTTTTTGGATAGTGGAATCTGTCTCTTTGCCCTACAATTTTTTCAGTTGTTGCGAAGAAATTTTTTGAACAAATAATAAGAGTTATGAAAATTGGATCATAATATATAGGATCTAGATCATAACTTCAAGTAATAGACAAAGTAAAAATAAATTATTTGTTATGGATAATTGATTAAGGTAAGAAAGCTGGTGAAACAGAGGCATGAACAGATCTACCACCTTCCTGCTGGCGGATTTCAACTTCAGCTGGACCATCACCTGGCTCACCTTGCGTTTCGACTCTGACCTTAGTGTCAACAACAGTTTCAATGATAGCCTTGAGATCGATTTTGATAATCAAAACTCCTTCTATTTCAGCTCTAGCATCTCTTTCAATTGAGTCACATTCAACACCTCTTTCAATTAGTCTGTTTCTTGTATTAGTACAGCTGATGGTTTCTTCTACAAGTGCTGAATTGAAGCCTTCCAAGCAAGAGCTCAAGCCAACATATTCAAGTTGGAGTTCAATAATAATCTTTAACTTGAGCTTATGAGTTCTGACAAGTTCTCTGGTGTCTTCCTCTTCATCAGCGTTGTTAATCAAACCCAAGATTTCATTAGCACAGTTAAGCTCAGATTCATAGGCAATTTGAACAGCGTTAATGTGCTTAACAGTGGCTTGGTATCTCAAAGTGTACAAGAAGGTCAGCTTAACATGGATTTTGAATATCAGTATAAGGCGTTCAACTGGATCACTAGGAAGGTCTTCTTCTTCATCTAGAATGTCTCTACCGCTTCCTTCTAATCTAAGAATCAGCTTGAGATAGATCTCAATGTTAATTTGGATCTCGATTAAAGACTTGAGAAGGTTTAATCTCTCATTTTCAGCTTCGAGTCTTCTGTTCAAGTTCTCAACAATGACTCTGCGGTGGTAGGCTTCATCTTCATATTCGTCATAATTTTCAATTTCAGAGATTCTGTCACGGTGTGATTGGATTTCGATCTTAAGGGAAAGGATAATCTTAATGACAATACCCAGCTTGACCCTAAGTTTGCGAACCTCAAGTGATTCTTCCTCATCTTCTACTTCTTTATCACAACGTTCTTCAATTTCATGATCACATTCGACTTCAGCCCTGTGTTGGATACTTTGGTGACATTCCTGTACGCCTTCGTTGGTTACAAAGTCAATATCTTCATAAGTCCATCCGTCATTTCGAAGAGTGATAACAAGTTTGATGCGAACTTCAATCTTGATTTTCAAGATAAGGACCAGTCTGACCAGTGAGTTGAAGGGACTATCATTTTCTTCTTCATCTTCGACTCCTTTAGTAGGCCTGTAGTGGTCAGAGATTTTGATAACAAGTTGTAATTTAACTTTCAGCAAGATGATTAATCTGAGATGAGCATTTTCGATATCGGTTTCCTCCTCCTCATCATCGTAGATCTCCACATCATCGAAATTCTCACCGAGTCTCTTTAGGATAAGCCTGATTTTCAGTTCAATAATAATGAGCATCTTCAAGTTCACGAAATGTTCTTTTTCTCTGTTATACTCTTCTTCGATCTCATTGGCCTCCTTGCAAGCATGTTCGATTTGTTTATCGAGTTCTTCAGGGTTCTCACATTCATCTCTTTGTTGTTGGAGTTTAACAATTAATAAGAGCTTGATGCTAAGTTGAATCTTGAGCTTGACGACAATAGTGAGTTGGTTGTTATATTCGTCTTCAAGACGGAATCTTTCTTCTTCGTCCTCATGCTCACATCTGTATCTGATGTCTTCGTTGCATTCCTTCTCAATTTCTTCTTCATCAAATTCTTCTCTGCATCTGGGGATACCATTCTCACATTCTTGATCAATTTCTTGTTCTGTCCAACCTTCACCTCTAATTTCAACCAAAACTCTAATGTAGAGTTGGATCTTGATCTTCAAGATAACAATCAATCTAGCATAGTTAGTTGTATCAGAATTCTCTTCTTCATCAGATTCTACTGAAGTACCAAGTCTAGTACTAATTTGAAGCTTGAGCTTCAACAAGATGATTAATTTCAAGTAAGCAGTAGCAAGATCGCAATCTGCAAGATCTTCAGGAAGTTCTTCCTCTTCATCTCGCTCAAGCTCTCCGTTCAATCTTCCGATGACTCTCAATATGATTTTGATCTTGATTTCAATCTTGATCAAAAGCTTCAAGTCAATGCAAATTGCCATCTCATGATCGATCTCCCTTTGAATGACATCAATATCATATTGGCATCTTCTAATTTCGTCATCAATTTGTTCTTCTTCATCCCTTGTGCAATCTTCACGTTTTTGATAAAGGTTAGTGAGCAAGATCAATTTAATTTCAAGTTTCAACTTCAGTTTGATGATAATTGTGATGTGACTATTGTACATGTCCTCAAGGTTTTCTTCCTCATCAACTATTCTACCGAGGTCACGGTCACATTCTCTTCTAGCTTCTTCTTCGTCAAGCTCTCTATATTCACAGTCGCGAAGATGCTGTTCACATTCTCTATCAACTTCATCTTCAGTCCATTCAGATCCTCTGAGTATAACAACTAATTTAACGCGGATTTCAATTTGGATTCTCAACTTAATGATATATCTGATGGCAGTGCTGTAGTCAGAGTTACCGTTGAGAATTTCTTCTTCATCTTCAGTCTCTTTATGAGTGACCAAGGTGGACAATTTGATGGCAAGCTTAAGTTTGAGTTTCAATAAAACAATTAATCTGATGTTGGCGCTTGACAAGTCATTACAGAAGTCTTCTTCTTCATCAATGGGTATCACATTATTTCCACCATGTAATCTATCAATGTGATCAAGTAATATCGTGATCTTGAGTTGAATCTTGATCAAGAGCTTGATGGTAATGCAGATTTCCATTTCATGATCATGCTGTTTGTAAAGATCATCGAGTTCTTTTTCATATTTGCGGATCTGCTCATCAAGATATTCTTCTTCATCTTCACTGCAAATTTCACGCTGATTTCTAAGCTGGGTGAGAATGAGGATCTTAAGTTCGATCTTGAGTCTGATTTGGATAATAATCTTAAGATGGGAGTTATAAATGTGTTCGGGACCTTCCTCCTCATCCATTTCTCTTTCAATATCTCTGTCGCAATCATATCTAGCTTCTTCTTCATCATCATGTCGATGTTTTTCATATTCTCTATCAACCTCATCTTCAATGTTAACATTAGGTCTGGTGATAGATATTATTTTGATTTTAGTTTCGAATTTCAACTTTAGTTTGATCAAGATGTTGAAGAATATAATGAAGTCACCGGAAGGAGATTCTTCTTCATCTCTAAATTCTTCAACTTGATTTCCCTTCAAGAAGACACAGATCTGAGTGATAATTGTGAACTTCAACTTAATCAGAACGACAAGTCTAAGCTGTGGATCTTGTATGCTTTCAATTTCATTGTCGTGTTCTTCTTCATCGTAAGGTGCCTCACCAAGAAGGATCTTAATCTTGATATTAATCTTGAGGACGAGTTTGATCAAGATCAGGAGTTGTTTTTCACGTTCGCATTCATCCTCAAGTTCAGCAATTTCTCTTTCGCATTCATCAAGCTCATCTCGGACATCTTCACCATTATTAAGTCTGTCTCTAAGCTTGTCTCTAATAATAATCTTGATTTCAATCTTTAACTTAATTTGGATGATCAACTTAATGTGTTTGTCATAGAGATTATTTTCGCAATCTTCTTCTTCATCAATTTCCTTTTCGATATCGTGATTGCACTCATTCTCTATTTCTTCTTCATCGATTTCATCATGGCAATGCTTTCTTTCATCCTCAGCCCATTTATTGACTTCGTCTTCTGTGCAAGGATGGCCCTGTTCTTCTCTAACCTTAACTACGATGCTAATGTAGAGAGTAATTTGGAATTTAATCTTGATAATAAGCTTAAGAGCTTGGTTGAAATCAGGAGAATCATAGAGATTTTCTTCTTCGTCAATATGTTTACCATTTTGGAAGAGAGTTGCTAGCTTAATGGTGATTTGAAGCTTGATCTTTAGAAGAGCAATCAATCTAATTCTATCAGGAATGTTTTCTTCTTCATCATATCTGATTGCCTCTTCTTCGTCTTTAATTCCGAGTTTTTCGAGTTGGACCTTAATCTTGATTTGGATTTTGATCAACAACTTCAAAGTGATGCAAATGTTCTTAAGATTATCATATTCCTCCTGGAGATTATCAACTTCTTTCTCACAGTCTCTTAGATCTTTTTCGAGTTTTTCCCTTTCATCATCAGGGCAGTTTTGGAGTTTGTCTTTAAGTTGGACAATCAAGAGAAGCTTAAGTTCAATCTTAATCTTGAGTTGAACAATCAACTTAACCTTGATATTGTACTCGTCTTCGGGTAGGAATTCCTCCTCATCATCTTTAATCCTGTCTTTAATGTCACGGTCACATTCACGTCCTGTTTCTTCTTCATCGAAGTAGACTCTCCAGTAATTTCTCTCTCTTTCACATTCGTCATTAACTTCTTGTTCAGAACCTCCTTTGACTTTGACAATAATGCTAATGCTGATTTGAATCTTAAGTCTGAGAACGATGATCAATCTAACAGCATGGTTGAATTCAGGGCTGTATTCTTCCTCCTCATCATATCTTCTATTCTCTTTCTCACTATGATAAACAGCGATCTTAACATAAAGTTCAAGCTTAATCTTCAATAAGGCGATGATTCTGATACGAGTAGGAATGTCAACAATGTTCTCTTCTTCATCAATGAGGCCTCTGTGATCCCAACCAAGTTCTTTAAGTTTGATTTGAATCTTGATTATAAGCTTGATGGTGATAGAAATGGCTCTTTCACGTTCATATTCTCTCTCAAGATCATCAATTTCTCTCTCACAATCTCTAATTCTTCTATCAATTTCATCTCTCTCTTCTTCATCACAATATTCTCTTTGTTCTTTGAGTTGGGCTAGAATGATTAACTTGATTTCAATCTTGATCTTGAGTTTAACAATAATTTGAAGATGTAGATTGTAGCTATCATCAAGAGATTCTTCCTCATCACGTCTAGTCCTCTCTCTAATATCCCAGTTACAGTCACGCTCAGCTTCTTCTTCATCTATTTCTCTCTGGCAATATCTTTCTTCTTCGTCAACTTTGTTATTGACTTCATCTCTAGAAATTCCGTTTAATCTCATAATGATCTTGATATAGAAGTCAATCTGAAGTCTAATAACAATCATCATGTTAAGGCAATTTCTATATTCAGGATCATCAATATCTTCTTCTTCATCAATAATGCCATTAGGCCTAATGATAAAGGCAACCTTGATGAGGATTTGAAGCTTAATTTTAAGAAGGGCAACTAATCTAAGGTATTTGCCGCTTTCTTCAACTGGAAGATTTTCTTCTTCATCTTCAATCTCTTCTCCATTAGCGTGACGGATATGAAGCTTGATCTTCATATTAAGCTTAATGATTAACTTGAGTTGAATAATTAAGATCATTTCGTTGTCGTATTGGTCTTGGAGATCACGAAGTTCTTTCTCACAGTCTCTGATCTGTCTATCGAGCCAATCTCGTTCTTCTTCATCACAGTGTTCTCTGTCGTCTTTGAGTTTAGAAAGGAGGATGATCTTCATTTCAATTGTTATCTTGAGCTTGATAATAAGTTTGATGTGAATGTCATAGAGAATTTCAGCTCCGTTCTCTTCATCACCTTCCAAGCTGTTTTCAATGTCATGATTACAATCATTTTCAGCCTCTTCTTCATCATACCAACCTCTGCAATTGCGTTCTTCTTCATCTATTTCTCTATCGATATCGTATTTAGTAGTTGGCTTGCCTTTTTCTTCTCTGGCCTTAATGATGATTCTCATTTCGATTTCAATTTGGATTCTCAAGACAATAACCTTTCTGAGGTAATCAATGAAAGGAGTATCAAGGATCTCCTCTTCATCTCTTTCAGGATGATTGTATTGAGAGCCATTGTTGAAGTATATAGCGATCTTAATCAAGAGAGTAATCTTGATTTTCAACAAGGCAATAAGTCTGATGCGGATTTCTTCTGGGTTAGTTGGAATGACTTCTTCCTCATCTACTTCTCCATCGTACTCACCAAGGGCTTTAAGGTAAAGCTTGATTCTGATTTCAAGTCGGATCAAAATCTTAAGAGTGACCAAAAGCTCTCTTTCTCTTCTATATTCTTCTTCGAGGTCTTTAATTTCTCTAATACAGTCTTCGAGATCTCTTTCGGCTTGTTGTCTTTCGTCGTCACCACAGTTGTGGATTTTGTCTTCTAATTGTCTCAGGAGGACTAATCTGAGTTCAATTTTAAGTCTCAGCTTAATGACAATCTGAAGGTGGATGTGATAAGTGTCTTCAAAAGATTCTTCTTCATCTCTTTGACGAGCTTCTTTCTCAAGATCATGATTACAGTCATTTTCAGCCTCTTCCTCATCATATTCTCTTCTACGTTTTCTCTCTTCTTCATCGATTTCTTTGTTAATCTCATCTCTGCTCTTGTCAGTGCTAATCTTTAAGAGGATTCTGATGCTAATTTCAATCTTAAGTCTGATAACTATAATTCTTCTAATGGCACTCTCAGCCTCTTCTTCATCGTATTTAGCTTCATTTCTAGAATTGTAGTGATTAGCAATCTTGATGCTGATTTGAAGTCTGATCTTCAACAAGGCAATGATTCTAATGTAGGCTTCAGGAAGAGTGCAGTCAGGAATTTCAAAGTCTGGCAAATTTTCTTCCTCATCATATCCGATAGGCTCCCCTCCTAATTTCTTGATGATTATCAATTGAATCTTGATCTTTAAGTTAATGATAATCAGGAGTTTCAAAGAGACACAGAGTTCCTTTTCACGTTTGATTTCATCTTCAAGCTCATCAATTTCATGTTGGCATCTGTCAATTTCATCTTGGCTTGCATTATTATCGCGGAGTTGAACAAGTAATAAGAGCTTGATTTCAAGTTTCAGCTTAAGTTGGATGATGATCTTAATATGCTTATTGTAGGTGTCTTCGAAAGATTCTTCTTCATCTCGATCGAGCTCACGTTCGAGGTCATGATCACATTCATGTTCAATTTCTTCCTCATCGTACAGGCAGTGTTTGACATCATCTTCACACTCTCTATCAATATCGTCGTAAGTGCAAGGAATTCCACTTTCAATTCTAGTCTTAACAACAAGCCTGATTTTGATTTGTAGCTGAATATGGAGTATAGCAATCAATTGGATGCACTGATTGAATTCAGGAGTTTCTTCTTCATCATCATGCTTCCTTTCGCGTGAATCCTCAAGAGCAAGAGCAAGTCTTATGACTAAGGTGATCTTAACCTTGATTAGGGCGATAAGTCTAATTTCAGGATTCTGAACATCTTCTTCAATATCTCTCTCATGTTCACGATTTTCAAGAGCCTGAATACGAAGAGTAATCTTGATGATCATCTTAATTACAATGATGATTTCCATTTCACGATTGATTTCTCTTTCAAGGTTATTGATTTCAGTGATGCAATCATGAATATCATTGGCAGCACCTTCTCTTTCATCCTCTCCACATTCATGGAAACGATCTTGCAGCTCAGTAAGAAGCAGGAGCTTGATTTCAAGCTTGATCTTTAACTTAACAATGATCTTGATATGAATGTCATATAATTGTTCAGGGAAGAAATATTCTTCTTCATCCTTAAGACCTTTCTCGATTCTATAATCACATTCACGTGCAGTTTCTTCTTCATCGAATTGTTTCTTCCATCGCTGACATTCATCTTCTACTTCATTTTCAATATCTTCATATTCACAAGGCTTTTCAATCTTGATTCTGAAGTCTAAGATGATTCTGATATGAATTTCGAGTCTGATTCTTAGAAGAACAATTATTTGAACACAATTATCAAGTTCGTCTCTTATCCTCTCCTCTTCATCATGCTCAATTCGCTCAGGTTTATCAAGCTTTTGACGTAATGAGATGGCTAATCTAATGTAGAGTTCAATATAGATCTTGATGTAACCAGCAATCTGTCTTTGTCTTTCTTCTTCCTCCTCATCTCTGATTTCAAGATGACGTCCAGTACCATATTCAGGATCGAGGATCTTGATCTTTAAGCGGATTTGGATGATAAGCTTAATGACAATGAGAATTGATCTTTCATTTTCATATTCTCTATCACGTTCTTCAGCTTCTCTTTCAAGATCATCAAGTTCTTTTCTGTATCTTGTTCTCCTTTCCTCGTCTTCTTCATCTTCGAGTGCTTCTCTTAATTCAGAAATTCTGACCATGATGAGGGCAATCTTGATCTTAAGTTGAACAGTTATCTTAAGATGAATTTCAAAGATGATTGTCAATCTGTCATCATCGTATTCAGGGCTTTCCTTTTCACACTCTTTCTCGATCTTATGACAAATTTCTATGTAACGGTCATTTTCTCCTGGAATTCTTTCCTCTTCATCCTCATCGATTACATAGCCAATTTCTCTGCATTCATCAATTCTTTCTTCGAGTCTAGCTTTAATCAAGATGATAAGTCTGAGTTGGAGGGTGAGAGAAATCTTCAAAACAAGACGAGAGGGTCTTTCATCTGAAAGTTCTTCTTCTTCATCACGTTCGGATTCACGATCATAGGCCTTCTGGAGAGCTACGATGATTCTAATTTGGAGTTGGAGTCTGATCTTCAGTAGGATGACTAATCTGAGTTTGCCTTCGTTGATATTATTGGGGAGTCTCTCTTCTTCATCAATTTCGTCAATTTCTTCTCCATTGATAAACTTAGTGATGATTCTAATCTTAAGTTCTATTCTCAAGATCAACTTTAAGGAAAGAGCAATTTCCCTGATGTTGTTGTATTGTTCTTCCAGATCTCTATAGTTTCTTTCTTCTCTGTCAATTTCATGTTGCCAATTCTTTCTGCAATCATCATCATAACATTGATCAAGTTTTTGCTTTAATTGGAGGATAATGATAAGCTTGAGTTCGAGCTTGATCTTAAGCTTGACAGAGAGCTTAATATAGTAGTCAGCCTCCTCTTCAATTTCATAATCTTCTTCGGCTTCTCTATCTACTTCACAATCAATGTGGCTATTATGATGCTTTTGACGAACGTATTCAACAATATCTGGATCGTTGTTGAATTTGTCAGTAAGGACCTTGATTAGGAGATCAATGTCAAAAGTTAAAACAATTCCTCTGTTTCTAGCATCATATTCTCTATTAACATCATTCAAGACGATGTCCATCTTGTTTCTTCTGTTTTCCTCTTCAAAATCTGCTTCTATTTCATTTTGTTCCTTAATTCTCCATCTGATTTCATCTTCTGGGAAAGATGCAATATTTAATTTTATTTGAATTCTAAGAACTAGTGTGATGACCAACTGGATTCTCAACTTTATGGCATGGATCCTTCTGTACTCATCTTCAATGTCTTCTTCGTAATCATGGATCCAATTTCTGTCGTCATCGTTGATGTAATGTGGGCCACGATTGATTAGATCTTGTTGAGCTTGGAGAGCACGTCTGAGGTAGACTACGATCTTAATTTCGTACTCCATTCTCAACTTAAGTAAAACAATGATTCTAACATAGTTGTTGTAGTTATCCTCAGTTAATCTTTCTTCCTCATCTAAAGTGATTTCAGGTCTGAAGTTGCGGCTAGCATCTTCAAGTCTGAGTTGGATGCGAATTAATATCTTGATGATGATGCAAATTTGAAGTTCGGCGTTGTATCTCTGTTCAAGGGCATCATAATACTGTCTTTGTCTCTCCCAACCGTCGATATCTCCTACTTGCTTT
>Ga0065720_1021296_pt1 | contig 10997 bp, 12 predicted proteins | sample Thericmetagenome_FD_59107 | JGI IMG/M metagenome (GOLD analysis project Ga0065720, IMG submission 59107) | Thermophilic microbial communities from the Joint Bioenergy Institute, California, USA of rice/straw/compost enrichment - eDNA_2 v2... | ecosystem: Engineered > Solid waste > Grass >... | reverse complement strand
CTGCGCCCGCCGAGCCTCGCGCTCGGCCTGGCCACCGCGCTGGAGGGGCTGGCCGAGGGGGCGCGGGCGCGCGGGGTGGGGGAGGTGACGATCGCGGTCGCCGACGCCGCCGGCCGCCTGGCGCCCGACGAGGAGACGATGGTCTACCGCGTCGTCGAGGAGGCGATCGCCGCCGTCGGCGGCGCGGCGGCGGTGCGCGTCGCGACCGAGGCCGGCGGGGAGCGCGTGTCGGTCCGCGTGGAGGAGCCGCGCGACGTCGACCCCGACCGCCTCGCCGTCCTGCGCGCCCGCCTGGAGCTCGCGGGCGGCACGCTGGACCGCGACGACGCGACGCTGCGCGCCGTCCTGCCGCTGCGGACCACCGCCTCCGTGTAGGGGACGGGAGCGCCCGGGAGCATCCCCGCCCGTTTGGCCGCACCGCGCGCCGGGAACCTCCGTCCCAGGATGCCCGCCTTCCGCTGCACCGCCTGCGGGGCGCCGAGCGCGCAGGCCGCGCGCTGCGACGCCTGCGGGGCGCGCACGTTCGTCCTCGGGCGCGCCGCGCGCGACCCGCGGCTGCGCCTGGACGAGCCGCCCGGCCGGATCGTCCCCATCGCCGACGCGCCCAGCCTGCGACGGCGCTGGCGGGAGGAGGTAGCGTTGGCTCGCCGGCCATGACCGAGTTCCGCGAGCCCCGGTTTTCGGTCGTCGACGAGGACCTCGACGACGAGACCCGCGTCCTGACCGCCAGCGGGGAGGTCCACGTGTCGACCGCGCCCGACCTGGCGGCGCACCTGGACGCCGCGCTCGCGGCGGGCCGCACGCGCCTCGTCCTCGACTTCGCCGAGGTCGCGTTCATCGACTCGACCGGGCTGAGCGTCCTCCTGAACGCGCTGCGGCGGCTGACGCGCCGCGGCGGGTCGATGGCGCTCGCGTGCGCGAACCCGACCGTCCTGCGCCTGTTCGAGATCACGCACCTGGACGCGACGTTCGACATCGTCCCGACGCGCGACGAGGCGCTGCGCCACGTCGGGGTGCAGCCCGCGGGCTAGGCGTCGCGCGGGGCGATCCGCTCCGGCGCCCCGTAGGGGACGAGCACGGACGGCAGCTCGACCGATCCGTCCTCGCGCTGGCCGTTCTCGAGCAGGGCGATGATCGTCCGCCCGACGGCGACCGCGGTCCCGTTCAGCGTGTGCGCGACGACCGGCCGGCCGCCGGCGTCGGGGCGGACGCGGATCTCCAGCCGCCGCGCCTGGAAGTCGGTCGTGTTCGAGCACGACGTCAGCTCGCGGTAGGCGCCCTGCCCGGGCAGCCACGCCTCGCAGTCGAACTTGCGCACCGCGCTGGAGCCGAGGTCGTCGACGGCGATGTCGACGACGCGGTACGGGATCCCGAGCGCGCCGAGGAGCTCCTCCTCGATGGCGAGCAGCCGCTCGTGCTCGGCGGCGCTGTCCTCGGGCGCGACGAACGAGAACATCTCGACCTTGTCGAACTGGTGGACGCGGAAGATCCCGCGCGTGTCGCGCCCGGCGGCGCCCGCCTCGCGCCGGAAGCAGGACGAGAAGCCCGCGTAGCGGCGGGGGAGGTCGCCGGCCTCGAAGATCTCGCCCGCGTGCAGCGACGCGAGCGGCACCTCGCTCGTGCCGGTGAGGAAGAGCGGGTCGTCGGCCAGCCGGTAGATCTGCTGCTCGGTGTCGGGCAGGAAGCCGGTGCCGAAGAGCGCCTCCTCGCGCACGAGCACCGGCGGGACGACCGGCTCGTGGCCGTGGCCGCGCAGGACCTCCAGCGCCCAGCGCACGAGCGCGAACTCGAGCATGACGAGGTCGCCCTTGAGGTAGGCGAAGCGCGAGCCGGCGACGCGGGCGCCGGCCTCCATGTCGATCAGGTCGCCGGCCAGCTCCAGGTGGTCGCGCGGGGCGTCGAGCGCCCGCGGCTCGCCGACCTCGCGCAGGACGGTGTCGGCGTCGGGCGTCTCGTCCAGCGGCGGGTTCGGGAGCGCGGCCATCGCGGCGCGCAGCTTCTCCTCGACGTCGGCGAGCTCGCCCTGGAGCGCCTTCTCGCGGGCGCTGACCTCGCGCATCGCGGCGATCGCCTCGGCGGCGTCGTCGCCGGCGCGCTTGGCCGCGGCGATCGCCTCCGACGCCTCGTTCTTGCGGGCGCGCAGCTCCTCGAGCTCGGGGAGGACCTGGCGGCGGCGCTCGTCGAGGCGCAGGACCTGGTCGACCTGCTGGTCGGAGCCGTCCCGGCGCCGGGCCAGGGCGGCGCGGACCGCCTCGGGCTCGGCGCGCAGCCTGCGCAGGTCGAGCACGCGGCGCCGTCCCTCCTACTGGGCGTCGTTGCCGGCGTCGGAGCCCGAGTACTTGGCGACGAACTCGGCGACGGCCTGGGCGTCCTCGCCGACGACGATGTTCTGGGGCATGATCGCCCCGGAGAAGCCGCCGTTGCGGATCGCGTAGAGCACCTGCTCGACGGTCTCGCGGCGCTGGTTGAAGTTCGGGCCGTCGGTGCGCTCGAGGTCGTGGATCTGCGTGTTGGAGCCCTCGGCGGCTGCGGCGGAGAGGGTGTGGCAGCCCGAGCAGCGATCGTGGAAGAGCTTGGCGCCGCGGTTGACGAGCTCGGAGTTGGCCGGGTTGTCCTCGACCTTCGCCTCACCGCACGCGCCGACGGCGCCGGCCACGGCGAGCGCGCCGACGACGGTCGCGATCCTGAGGTGCTTGACGGTCATGCGGGGCCGGATCATACGGAACGAGGTAGGAGCACGGCCCTTCGCGGCGAAGTCCACGACGTCCCCGGCGCCGGCCGACCCGCGGCCGCGGTCCGGCGAGCGACACCGCGGCCGTGCGACGGCGGCACCCGCGGCCGGCGCCGGGACCGCTTCCGCCCGCGGCGCGCGGCCTGCGAGACTCACGTCATGCCCGGATCCGCCCTCGACGTCACGCGCGCGTTCCGCGCCTCGATCGGGCAGTTCGCGACCGGCGTGACGATCGTCACCGCCTCCGGTCCCCGCGGCCACGCGGGGATGACGACGAACGCGGTCAGCTCGCTGTCGCTGGACCCGATCCTGCTCATCGCCTGCTTCGACAACACGAGCCGCACGCTGCCGGTCGTGCGCGAGTCGGGCCGCTTCGCCGTGAACGTCCTGCGCGCGGGCGACGAGGACCTGGCCGCGGTCTTCGCCTCCAAGCGGGTGCCGGAGGAGAAGTTCGAGGCGGTGACCCACAGCGTCGAGCACGGGGTGCCGGTGCTCGATGACGCGCTCGCCTGGTTCGTCTGCGACGTGCACGAGCTGCTGCCGGGCGGCGACCACACGATCGCCGTCGGCCGCGTGACCGCCTTCGACCACGACCCGGCGGGCGAGCCGCTGCTGTGGTTCCGCGGCGGCTACGCCCACATCGACCCCAACGACCTCGCGCGGGAGTAGCCGCGGCCTCGCCCCCTGGGCGGGCGGTCGTCAGAACCCGGCCGAGGTCAGGGCGGCGCGGGCCAGGAGGAACGCGTTCGCGGCCGCGGCGAGCGCCATCACGCCCGTCTCGCGCCGGCGCACGAGCGTGCGGATCCACTCCTGCTCGGCGACCGGCAGCTTCGCGACCGCCCGCACGTCGGGCAGGTCGCGCTGGTCGAGGACGGTCCGCGCGCTGACGATCCGGAACTGCTCGGCGACGAACGACAGGCCGAGCGGCACGAGCACGTAGACCCAGAACAGCCCCTCGTCGGGCTCGTGGCCGGCGACGACGAGCGCGCCGCAGACGAGGGCGAAGACGACGATCAGCGCCTGGCCGGCCCGCGTCAGCGCCCAGAACAGCGGGCTGTGGCGGAATCGCGACCAGCAGACGCCGCCCCACGCGGCGGCGGCGGCGTTCACTGCGGCGGCCGCCCACGCGGCGGCGATCACGACTCCGTTCATTCTCGTGGCTCCTGGCACTAAGTAACAACCTCGCACAAGCCCTGCTATAACCCGGGGCGCAGTGCTTCGCTCCTACCTCCCGGCCCTCGTCTTCCTGGCCATCGGCGGCATCCTGGCCCTGGTGTTCACCTACGCGAACACCCTGCTCGGGCCCACGCCGCGCAAGACCGTCAAGGCGACGTACGAGCCGTACGAGTCCGGTCTGCCGAGCGAGGTGAAGCGGACGTTCCGCTTCGGGATCAGCTTCTACATGATCGCGATGCTGTTCCTGCTGTTCGACGTCGAGGTCATCTTCCTGTTCCCGGTCGCGGTGAAGCTGCGCGAGTTCGGCACGTTCGCGATGTACGAGGCGATCACGTTCATCGGCCTGCTGGCCGTGGCCTTCGTCTACGTCTGGCGTCGGGGGGCCCTGTCGTGGAGGTGATCCGCTCGGACATGTCCGACTTCCGCGCCCGCGGCATCCGCGCCCGGGACGCGCTGCGCGGCGACCTCGAGGGCGAGGACCTCGAGAAGTACGTCGAGGAGCGCGTCCTCACGACGACGCTCGAGAAGGCGCTCAACTGGGCGCGCGGCAACGCGATCTTCCCGGCGACGTTCGGGCTCGCCTGCTGCGCGATCGAGATGATGACCCTCGTGTCCGGCCACGTCGACATCGCGCGCTTCGGCGCCGAGGCGTTCCGCGGCTCGCCGCGCCAGTCGGACCTGATGATCATCTCGGGCCGGATCAGCATCAAGATGGCCCCGATCGTCCGCCGCATCTACGACCAGATGCTCGAGCCGAAGTGGGCGATCGCGATGGGCGCGTGCTCGTCGTCGATGGGTGTCTTCAACAACTACGCGATCGTCCCGGCCGACAAGTTCATGCCGATCGACGTCCACGTGCCGGGCTGCCCGCCCCGGCCGGAGGCCGTCATGCACGCGATCCTGAAGCTGCGCCAGATGATCCAGGACGACCCGGCGATGGGCTGGCGCGACCGCTACCAGGCGCGCGGCACCGAGGAGCTCGTCGGCGACCCGTCCGCGGCGCCGACCGCGATCAACGTCCTCCGGCCCGAGGAGGAGTCGCCGGATGCCTGACGCGACCGGGCTCGAGCTCCTGGCCGGCGAGCTGCGCGACGCCGACCCCGACTGCGTCATCGACACCCTCCACTTCCGCGGCAAGGCGCGCATCGCGATCGCGCCCGACCGCGTCCGCGACGTGCTGTCGTTCCTGCGCGGCAAGGGCTTCACGTTCCTGGCCTCGGTGCACGGCCTCGACTACTACCCCGAGGAGCCGCGTCTCGGCGTGCAGTACGAGCTGCTGAACATGCACGACGTCGACCGCATCACGGTCACGCTGCGCGTCCCGACCGACGCCCCCGAGGTCCCGTCGGTCACCCCGGACTGGCCGACGGCCGACCACCAGGAGCGCGAGATCTACGACATGTTCGGCGTGATCTTCACCGGCCACCCGGACCTGCGCCGCATCCTCATGCCCGAGGACTACCAGGGCCATCCGCAGCGCCGCGACTTCCCGATCGGCGGCGAGCCGGTCCTCTTCACCCACCAGCAGGCCCACGGCGTCGACTACACGCTCGGCACCGACCGCATCCATCCCGGGAGCCGGACGCCGTCATGAGCAACGTGAGCGAGTACCGGCGGGCCGAGCAGGCCGTCGACGTCGCCGAGGGCGGCGGCATCACGACGCAGCCGCTCATCAGCCAGGAGATGACCGAGTGGGGCGGCGACCAGGAGCTGCTCTCGATCAACCTCGGTCCGCACCACCCCGCCACCCACGGGGTCCTGCGCCTGCTGACCCAGCTCGAGGGCGAGGTCATCCGCGACATCAAGCCGATCATCGGCTACGTCCACACCGGCATCGAGAAGACCGCGGAGCAGAAGCCGTACTGGAAGGTCATCCCGGTCATCGAGCGGATGGACTACCTCGCGTACTACTTCAACGCGATGGCCTTCTGCGGGGCGGTCGAGACGCTGCTCGAGCTCGAGGTCCCCAAGCGCGCCCAGTACCTGCGCGTCATCCACATGGAGCTCAACCGGATCATGAGCCACATGGTCTGGCTGGGCACCTCGGCGCTCGATGTCGGCGCGATGTCGATGCTCTTCTACTGCTTCCGCGAGCGCGACAACATCCTCGACATCTTCGAGATGTCCTCCGGCCAGCGCATGCACACGCGCTACTTCCAGGTCGGCGGGGTCATGGAGGACATCCCCAAGGGCTTCGAGGAGAAGGTCCGCGCCTTCTGCAGGCGGATGCCCAAGGCGGCCGACGACTTCCAGGCGCTGCTGTCGAAGAACGAGATCTTCCTGCACCGCATGCGCAACGTCACGCCGCTCGACGAGAAGACGCTGCTCGAGCTGGGCGTGACCGGGCCGCTGCTGCGCGCCGCCGGCAACCCGTGGGACCTGCGCAAGGCGCAGCCGTACTCCAGCTACGAGGACTTCGACTTCAAGATCCCCGTCGGCACGAAGGGCGACAACTGGGACCGCTACGCGGTGCGGATCGCCGAGATCTACGAGTCGGTGAAGATCATCGAGCAGGCGCTCGACGGCCTCCCCGAGGGGCCGCACATCGCCGACGACCGCAAGGTCGTGCTCCCGCCGCGCCACGAGCTGGCGACCTCGATGGAGGCGCTGATCCACCACTTCAAGCTCGTGACCGAGGGCTTCCGGGTCCCGCCGGGCGAGGTCTACTACCCGATCGAGGGCCCGCGCGGCGAGTACGGCTGCTTCGTGCGCAGCGACGGCTCGAGCAAGCCCGCGCGCGTCCACATGCGCGACCCCTCCTTCGTCAACCTGCAGGCGCTGGCGCCGATGGTGCGCGACTCCTACCTCGCGGACCTCATCGCGACGCTGGCGATGCTGGATCCGATCCTGGGCGGCATCGACCGATGAGCAACGAGGTCCGCAGGTTCTCCCATGGCTCCCGCGTGCCCGGCTGGGACGACGCGGTCGACCTGACCAAGGAGCCGGCGTCGGTCCCCGACCCGGCGACGACGCCCGTCCCCGACGAGCTGCGCGCCGAGATCGAGGCGGCGATGGCGAAGTACCCGGATCGCCGCAGCGCCGCGCTGCCCGCGCTCGCCGCCGCGCAGCGCCACCACGGCTGGTGCTCGCCGGAGGCGATCGAGCAGGTCGCCTGCGTCATGCGGCTCACGCCCGCGTACCTGACCGCGGTCGCGACGTTCTACGACATGTTCGACACCCAGCCCGTCGGGCGCCACCGCGTCTACGTGTGCACGAACATCTCGTGCTCGCTGCGCGGCGCCGACGAGCTGTGCGAGCGGATCGAGCAGGCGGCCGCCGGCGATCCCGACATCAGCGTGCGCCACTTCGAGTGCCTCGGCGCCTGCGACATCGCGCCGATGGCGTCGGTCGACGGGGTGTACGTCGGGCCGATCGAGCTCGACGAGGTCGACGAGCTCATCGACGACATCCGCAACGGCCGTCCGCCGCTGCCGCGCAAGCAGCTGCGCCTGCGCCCGACCGCGGACTCGCTCCCGCTCGACGGGAAGGACAACGGCTGATGGAGAAGCTCCTCTTCAAGGACATCGACGAGCCCGGGCTCAACACGATCGACGTCTACCGTCGCCGCGGCGGCTACGAGCGCCTGCGCAAGGCGCTGGCGATGCCGCGCGAGGCGGTCCTCAACGAGCTGCTGGCGTCCGGGCTGCGCGGCCGCGGCGGCGCCGGCTTCGCGATGGGCAAGAAGGTCTCGTTCCTGCCCAAGGGCGCGATGGACGTCTACCTGTGCTGCAACGCGGACGAGTCCGAGCCGGGGACGTTCAAGGACCGCGAGATCATGCAGAAGAACCCCCATCTGCTGATCGAGGGGATCATCATCGCGGCCTACGCCGCCGGCGCGAACAAGGCCTTCATCTACATCCGCGGCGAGTACGTCCTCCAGGCCGACATCCTCGACGCCGCGATCGCCGAGGCGTACGCCGCCGGCTTCCTGGGCGAGAGCATCCTCGGCTCCGACCACTCGCTGTCGCTCGTCGTCCACCGCGGCGCCGGCGCCTACATCTGCGGCGAGGAGACCGCGCTGCTCGACTCGCTCGAGGGCAAGCGCGGCAACCCGCGCCTGAAGCCGCCGTTCCCGGCCAACCAGGGCCTGTACCAGGGGCCGACGCTCATCAACAACGTCGAGACGCTCTCGACCGTCCCGTTCATCATCGAGATGGGCGGCGAGGAGTACGCGAAGCTCGGCGTCGAGAACTCGACCGGCACGAAGCTCGTCTCGATCTCCGGCCACGTCAAGCGGCCCGGCAACTACGAGATCGAGCTCGGGATGCGCTCGCGCGACATCATCTACGGGCTGGCCGGCGGGCCGCCCGACGGGCGCAAGGTCAAGCTCTGGTTCCCGGGCGGCTCCTCGTCGCCGGTGCTCACCGGCAGCGACGAGGACCTCGACCTGCCCTACGACTTCGACACGATGGCGAAGGCCGGGACGATGCTCGGCTCCGGCGCGATCATCGTCGTCGACGACTCCACCTCGGTCGTCGAGGTCGCCTACAAGACCGCCTACTTCTACCGGCACGAGTCGTGCGGCAAGTGCACGCCGTGCCGCGAGGGGACGAACTGGACCCTGAAGATGCTCGACCGCATCCGCAAGGGCGAGGCGACCCCGATGGACCTCGACATCATCGCGTCGGTCTGCGAGAACATCATGGGCCACTGCCTGTGCGTGCTCGGCGACGCGATGGCGATGCCCGTCAGCTCGATGGTGAAGAAGTTCCGCGCCGAGTTCGAGGAGGAGATCGAGCGTCGCCGCCAGGAGGCCGACCTGGCCTCCGCGATGCCCGAGCCCGAGCTCCCGCTCATCCAGGGGGCGGTCGCCTAGTGCCGCGCCCCGAGATCAAGATGATCACCTTCTCGATCGACGGTCGAGAGGTGCAGGCGCCCGAGAACACGATGCTCGTGGACGCCGCGAAGTACGGGGACGTCGAGATCCCCGTCTTCTGCTACGAGCCGAAGCTCGGCCAGCCGGTCGGCGCCTGCCGCATGTGCCTGGTCGAGATCGAGGGCATCCCGAAGCTCCAGACCGCCTGCTCGACGCCGGTCAAGGACGGCATGGTCGTCCACACGCAGACCCAGCGCGTTCACGAGGCCCAGGAGGCGGTCGTCGAGTTCCTCCTGCTCAACCACCCGCTCGACTGCCCGGTCTGCGACAAGGGCGGCGAGTGCCCGCTGCAGGACATCTCGTTCGGCTGGGGCGGCGGCCGCTCGCGCTTCGTCGAGCCCAAGCGCCACTTCCAGAAGCCGCTCGAGCTCAGCCCGCTCATCGCGATCGACCGCGAGCGCTGCATCCTCTGCTACCGCTGCGTCCGCTACTCGCAGGAGGTCAGCGAGGACTACCAGCTCGTCCTCCAGGAGCGCGGCGCCGCCTCCTACGTCGCGACGTTCGACGGCCACCCGTACGTCGCCCCGTTCAGCGGCAACATCGTCGAGCTGTGCCCGGTCGGCGCGCTCACGAGCAAGCCGTACCGCTTCCGCGCGCGCCCGTGGGACATCGAGGGCGCCGGCACCGTCTGCACGATGTGCCCGGGCCAGTGCAACGTGACGCTCACCGTCCGCGACGACCGCGTCCTGCGCGTGCTCGCGCGCGACCACGAGGAGGTCGACGACGGCTGGCTGTGCGACCGCGGCCGCTTCGCCTACCAGTCCTTCCACGTCGACGAGCGGATCACGTCGCCGCTCGTCCGCGTCGACGGCGAGCTGCGCCCGGTGCCGTGGGACCACGCGCTCGACGTCGCCGCCGACGCGCTGAAGCGCGCGGGCGGGGCCGTCGGCGCGCTCGCCGGCGGCGGCACGACGAACGAGGAGGGCTTCCTCCTGCAGCGGATCGCGCGCGAGGCGCTCGGCTCCCCGCACCTCGACTCCCAGCGCGCCCCGGTGGACCGCCGCTCGCTGCTGGCGATCGGCGACCCGGGCCTGCAGGCCACCGTCCCCGACATCGAGTACGCCCACGCCGTCCTCGTGCTCGACACCGAGCCCGTCGACGAGATGGCGATCCTCGACCTGCGCATCCGCAAGGGCGTGCGCCGCCGCCGCGTCCGGCTCGCGGTCGCGAGCGCCCGGCCCAGCGCCCTCGACGGCAACGCCGCGCTGTCGGTCCGCTTCGCCCCCGGCGGCGGCCCCGCGTTCGCGGCCGAGCTCGTCGCCGCCGCCCGCGGCGAGGCCGCGTCCGACGACGCCCGCGCGGTCGTCGACCTCCTGCGCGGCGCCGGCGAGGACGTCGTCATCGTCGCCTCCGAGCGCGTGGGCGCCGCCCTGGCGGCCCTGGCCGACGCGCTCGGCCTGCGCGACCGCGACGGCGCCGGCCTCATCGTCGTCCCGTCGAGCGCCAACGGCCGCGGCCTGCGCGAGGTCGGCGTGCTCCCCGACGCGGGCCCGGGACTGGCCCCGGTCGCCCGGCCCGGCCTGCACGCGGCCGAGATGGCCCGCGCCGGCGCGGAGGGCGAGCTGACCGCGTTCTGGCTGCACGGCGTCGACCCGCTGCGCGACCTGCCCTACCGCGAGCGGTGGGAGCAGGCGCTCGACCGCGCCACCGACGTCATCGCGCACGCCGCCTTCCTCACGGAGGGCATCCGCGAGCACGCGACCGTCGTCTTCCCGGTCGAGGCCTACGCCGAGAAGGACGGCACGCTCACGCACCCCGACGGGCGCCTGCAGCGCGTGCGCCCCGGCATCGGCCTCCAGGGCCGCAACCGCTACGGCTGGCAGGTCCTCGCCGACCTCGGCCGGCGGCTCGGCCTCGAGCTGCGGGTCCTCACCGCGGGCATGGCGCTCGCCGAGGTCGCCGCGGCGGTCCCGTTCTACGCCGGGCTGACCCAGGACGAGATCGGCGGCCGCGGCATCCGCTGGCAGGAGCGCGAGGCGGCCTCCGCCTACCCGCGCCCCGAGGGCCTGCCCGACCTCGCCGCGCCGACCGTGCGCGAGGGCGCCGGCCTGCGCCTGGGCACGTTCCGGTCGATCTGGGCCAGCCCGGAGGTCGAGCACTCGCCCGCCCTGAGGTTCCTCGTGCCGCGCCAGCGCGTCGAGATGGCGCCCGCCGACGCCGACCGCCTCGGCCTCGGCGACGGCCAGCGGGTCGTCGTGTCGGCCAACGGCTCGC
>Ga0065720_1021294_pt1 | contig 10997 bp, 4 predicted proteins | sample Thericmetagenome_FD_59107 | JGI IMG/M metagenome (GOLD analysis project Ga0065720, IMG submission 59107) | Thermophilic microbial communities from the Joint Bioenergy Institute, California, USA of rice/straw/compost enrichment - eDNA_2 v2... | ecosystem: Engineered > Solid waste > Grass >... | reverse complement strand
ACTGAGGGGTGAAGCCCTGTTGTTTGGCAATAAAACAGCACTAGGATAATACTGAAATGTTCCAGCATCAGCGACGAATTTCCAAGTTGCGACATAAAAGGAGGCCCCACCAGGAGGTGTAATTTTATCTGAAACTTCTCCTGAAGAGGGGGAAAATGAGCTTGAGACTCCGTTAACCCAGACTGTTACAGGAGAAGATGTCTTCAATTTGAATCCCAATTGACTACCAGTGATTCCAGGAATGAAATATGCAGTCACAACATAGTATTTTCCTGCTGTTTGGGTGAAGCTGCTTTGGTAAATTACAGCAGGACTAGCTCTGTAGTCATCAAAGGTTGTGGGTTCAGTATCATATTCTCTTACATACAGTGTAAGTGGTCCAAGAGGCAATATACTAGATGTGTCTGCAACTACATACAACAATGACACAGGGTCAGAACCTGAAGGCTCATAGGCAGTCATGCTCACAGATGTAGAATCAGAGATTGTCAGCTTTTTTACTGATATTCCGGCTGAAAAGTCCCTGGGGAGGAGGGCACCCATTGATGCCTGGATCCCACCCTTTTCTAGCATTAGCACAAAGTACTCATCAAGAAGATTTAAGGTTGTATCAAGCCAGGGATAGATCTTGAATGTGTAGCCAGCACCAGGAGTATATACAAAATTCCTTAACAAGAGCCTTTGTGCGGTACTGCTGAAGCATAAATATTGAGATATGGTGCTAGTAGAAGAGTCCCTAATGGTTCCAGTCTGGGCATACAAATTACACTGAAAGTTTGCGTCCAGGCAGGTCGAAGAGGTATCGCATTCATAACAATACCCTTCGTCATTACAGTTATCACAATTTGCGTCAGTGCATGTCGCGAAAGTAATACTGGGTATTGTGGGCATCAAATCAGCAAGAGCTACAGGTGAATATATCTCTAGTACGGGATTATAGCCTAATGAATTGGCGAGACTATTCTTGCATTCTATGAGGTCTATGTCAGTCAATGTCAACTGATATCCATAAATTTGAAGATATTCAAAATCTCCTTTCTTAAATGGGTACCTGGCTTCTGTGATGAAGTAGGCTTCTGCATCAGGGAATATAGAGGACTCTTTTCCTACAAATTTTCCACTGATATAAACAGAGGTGATAAGTCCACTAAATTTTATTCTCAGCCTGCAGGCCATTTCATCGTCAGCATGTGTGGAATCAATAGAGAAGATTCTCGAGGCCATCATCATCCCATAGGAGTCCATTGAATTAGGAAAGACACTTGGATTGCTAAAAATGCTAGAATCAACATTATCAACATTTTTAAATAAGAAGTCAGGATGTGCACTAAGGGCAGTATTTTCTAGGAAAGTCAAAGGCCCAATTCTGATGGACCCACTTGGGAGGGTGCTGACGCCCCATCCTGAGCTTCTTGCTTCCCAAACGTAGATCTGTGGCACTATGACTGAAGACCAGGTGTAACTAGCCAAAGTACCAGTTTCAGTACCTGTGCCTGTCTGAGAAAGCTTTCTTAGGCTACTCATGGGCACCACGCTCTGGTAATAAGGGACAAAGTCTGTGAAACCTGATGTTGAGGAGACCATTCTGAAGGCAAAGTAGATGCTTGAAGAAGAGGTACTTAACCCTGAAACCGAAACAGAAGCCTCACCAGAGGTGGGAGTTATGATTGCAGGGCTGGTGATTAGAGAGTTGAGTACTTCAAAGAAGATCAAAATAATGAGGAAGATGAGAGGTTTTGATTCCTTCATCAAAAATAAATATTGATAATATTTATAAAAATTATTGCCATACAAAGTCAAGCTTCATATCTAAGCTTTATCAAGCCAGCTCTCTTAAGGATCAGTATTAAACAACTTAGCTACAACTTACTAACGTGATTCTAATCAGCTAAATACATATATCTCTTCAGACCACTCTAAAAAGTTTATATTTTCAGTTACCTTGTTTTAACAGACTGGGAGTGGCTGCTGCCATTTTTGGACCATAGACAATTTGTTTAGTTTTTAACTATTTTTAGTCCAATTTTTGATAAGGTAAATTAATTGTCGTAACTTGATCCAAGAACGATATTTTGTGGATCTGGTCTGGAATGGGCAAGACTTTTGAATGAGAGGTGCAGAATTGTGGGTCATATTAAGACCTGAGGAATGGGTTTTCCTTACAGAACTTCATTTAATTTGAAGAAAAACAGATTTAATTAGAGGCGCAATTGGTTCGTCCTATCAAAGCAAAGAAATAACGTGCATTGGATTGAATTTTTGAAAGCCCTACTAGGCACACCGAAGGATGAATCATTATCTGTTGACTTCTATTTTGAAATTCCAAATCTTCAAAATCAATTCAACCATTGCTCTCTCTTAGTTTCCCAACATAATCTGAGGATGCAGTGAAGAAAATGATCATGGTGGAGTTGATAATTATGTATGAATTCGTCTTAAAGGTCAAAGGCAAAGGTTCTGACAAACTTAGAGAGAAGAACCAAAAAACTTAACATGAACAAATAATGTTAACATGAGCTATTGAAAGAAGTAAAATTTGTTATTTAACAAGAAGAATCCCAGATTTTCGCATCTGTTTGTTGAAAAAAGTACATGATTTCATAAAACAAAATTTCTCTTGTGGAAGGATTGAGTTAGATTTGTTACAAAAGAAATTAAATAATAGATTCGAAGGTCTAAAATACAGGTTGCTTTCTAAACAATGTTTCAATGAAAATTTAGGTTCTTTATGCCATATTCAAATAACGAATAATTATTACTTTATTCACTTGACGAATAGTACAAATTGTGAAACATATGGTATGATTTTGCGAATATTTATTATAGAACCACATTTCTTTTTTAGGTTTGAAGTGAACTTTTTGAACTTTGTTAATCTAAATTGGTTTTCTTAAATGTAGTTAGAATTGTGCTTTTCTGTGACTGAACTTTAAGAGTAGGCCGAATGTCATCATTCTCATCAACAATATCAGCAAAGTTTGCTTGTTGTGTGAATTGAATAGCTGCTTCTAAATCTTTCTGATGCTTTTTTATCCAATCGAGACAGTATGCAATATTTGGAGGGGTTGTCTTATTTTCAAGATCTTTCTTTAGGTCTTGGAATTTTATGAAATTCGGAGAAGGTTTCAAAAATCCAAATATGAACCAATCGTACAGATATCCTTTTATCGTATCCTTTAAGCTTACTTTGTCTATCATCTGGTCCTTGTATGCATCATTTACAAACTTTTCTTTTTTTTTTGTTCAATCCAACTTTGATATGCCATATATAGCAGCTTCAACGTGCTGGCTATTCCCACAAGCTCAGCTAGCATTGTTTCCAGTTTCTTGTAAGTTCTCTGATAGATTTGCTTTCTGTTGCTCAAATTTATAGCAAGAAATCCTTCTGCTACTGACTTGCCCATGTGATTTGTGAATACATCCTTTCGGTCGAAACTAAATCCTGTTACCTCGTTCTTTAATGTACCAATTAAACCGACATCAGAGATAATTTCCACTGGCATGATATACATAAGAAAATACCCTATTTCATCAGCAGTTAAAGAGAAAGTCTCTAGGCCAATATATGATCTGAGAGGATCGTTGAAGTCTTGGGGATCAAATACTGTCCCCTTATGATAAAGTTCTATAAATCCAGCATCCTTAGCGTCACTTGTAGCCATTTTGTCTCTGCACTCTTTTGTGGGACAATTATCCACCTGTATATATAAGGTACGAGAATCGGGTTCAAGATAATTACCCTTCAGCCTCATATGTTGGCCTTTATCAAGACATAAAAGCTTGTGAGTTGGCTTATTAATCCAATAATACTCATCTAATACATGACCGAACTTGTCAAGGTCTTCTTTTCCACATTCCACTGTGCGAATTAATTCAAAGTCATACTCACCATCTTCCCTCCATATTGCAATTACAGAACTTACTTCTGGAGGGTATCCTGTGTTAGAAGCAACACGCAACACAAACTCAAATCCATTGATATCTCTTTCACTAGGAAATCTAACATATTCTTCCTTGAATGTCAACAATCCGACTAATGAACTGATCACGACAACAGCGACTAAAATTGTAAAAAAGACACGGAGCCCCACAGGACTCCATTTCTTCACAAAGTTTACTCTCTGCTCAGTTTTTAGACATCTATACAAGCATTTGTCTAGCCGACTAGGTTTTGTCTGTGAAGTCTCAGTCTTGGCTTCAATTGTGTTTGTCATGTTTTTTTGTTAACTCAATTTTGCTTTTTAGTAATTGATCAGGCCGCCAGTTTAAACTTATTAAGTTCATAGTTATAAGAACTGTTAATTACAGTTAGAGATATATTTTCTATTACTGACAATAGAACTAATCAAACAAAATTAATCCGGAAGGAGAATTCTCCATATTGGACCCTGATTAATGGCCTTTTTTAAAGATATTTCTTTTAATGAAGAAGTTAGATTTTAAGTTTAGCAGTTTAGTCTGGTGCATGAGATCATAATCCTGAGCTTTTCATTAAAAGACTAGTGGTATCAACTGTAATGCAATTAGAAATACTAGTCCTGGCTTGATTGATGAATTGTTATTTAAATTTAATTGATTTAATTCACAGAACCTGAATGAACATCTAAATAAAGCTTTCCGAGCATATAAATTAAAGGTTGATCTCTTATAAAAGAAGATCACAGATCTACTATAAATTGCCATTTCAATATAACGCACCAATCTCTATCTTAAATTTCATGAAGAAATTGGACTTTGAAAAAATTTGATCGTATTGGATGGAAGAGGTGTGGCTAAGAGTTTCTATTATTTGCTCAAAGGAGATTTACTTCAAAAACTGAAATGTGAAGTTCAAAATTTGAAATAAGCAAAGCCTTAATCTAACTAAAATATTTCTGAAATATGACAATTTATTTCTTCTCTGTCAAAATTCATTAAAAGCCAATTTTTGTTGATCCTCTATTGGTAAGAAAATTTGGGAAGGGAAGATCATACTTTATTTTCTCATGTAAGCTCACCTACCCATCGAAGGATGTCTTTATATAAAATGTCTGTTTTATCCATATTTGTTCAAGAGGGCCAAAAATTCTTTAGAAGGGGATTAAAGATATTTGGAAAACGTTCAAGATTCTCTGTGTGGCAAGTGCTGAATGTGAATCTTAATGACTCTACAAGAAGAGCTTAGGCGAATAGGGAGCTAATTTTGTCGAGTGAATTCCAAGAAATTGTCTAGATCTGTAAACTCTAATAAGTTAAGATCACGAAGTTATCTTTTTGTTTTCTTTCTGAATTTTCATTTGTTGAAAGAATTATCTTGTGTGATTCAAATTCAACTTAGATTTTCTATTTTTCTTGTCGGCGGATTTTCTAGTCTTTTTCATCTTATTGAAAATTAAAGATTCTAAATTTAGAGATTTTTCTAGAGAACTCTTTTCTTTATAAAAGTATTAGAAAAGCAAGCTATCACTCTAGTTAAGATCTACACCTATTGTCTTATTCTTACTAAATTTCTCAAGAACTAATACTTCATTCCACCCTTAAAAAAAGGCAATCTTCTAAATTTCTAAGTCTATAATATGTGACAATTACTTTTTGCTGTTTCTCGCATATTCTCAAAATTGATAGTCTCTCGAGCGAGGTACAAGGCCAAGTAATGGAATAGTATCGGTCTTCTTCGAAAGGGTTTACTTGGCAGTTTGATAGAAATTTCTTATTCGCCGAAAAGAAAATTCAACTAACATTGAAAATTCTAGAATTGGATATGTAAACTATAAAATAAGCTGCTACTTGTTAATCAATAATCAATATAATTCCCAGCAACATCAACATGACATCTTTCTATAGATTCAAACCGATCACCTACAAACTTAAACTTGATGAAGAACGTCTGAGCAAGCTGAATCCTATCCTGAGGATTTGGCTAGAAGAGAGACCTACTGTACTCTATCAGACACCTCTTTCTTATGTGAATTCCTCTCCTGGAGTCTGCGTTAAGCTTGGCCCTGAGACTGTAATCCATTTGGAGGTCTGGGATCAGATGAAAGCACCAAAGCACATGCTGGCCAAAGCTACATTATCATGGAAGACCCCAAAAGGACCACTAGATGAACTCCTAACCCTAATGGATAATGATGGCAAGAATATTGGAGAGATTATCTTAGAGATAAAGGAAGCCAAGGATCTGATTAGAAGACTAAAGAAGACTGCTTGGACTGATGCTCCAGTGGCAGATGTTAGAAAATTGTTTGTAAAAAGAGGCTACCCTGTCTGTACTCCTAAAAAAAAGATGCCAATTACCAAGGAGTTCATAGATCAGTCTATCAAAGATGTCCGCTATCTATATAGCGATATGCTAGATATTGGTAAAGATTCCTTTAAGGAATCTCAGGAGACAATCAAGGAGGCTAAGTATTCTACTCTAATTGGAGAGATGAGAAGGAAGTTCAACAAGATGATGCAGAAGAACCGTGAAGTCTTCTACAATCTTCTTGAAGAATCCAAGAAAAAATTTGAGTCCAAGCTCTCTGAAAAAGAGCAGGCTCAGCCTCAAGAGACCCAAAAGCAGATGGAACAGAAATCTGAGAAGACCAGTGTCAAGCCTATGCTGATAGAAGATATGGACATGAAATTCGAGGAATTTATCAAGGAGTCCAACCTCTGGTTCAGCAAGATGTTCGATGAGTCTCGTAGAATATTTAGAGAGTTGACTATGAGACTACCAGCAGAGGAGAAGAGAGCTAGTATTCCTTGGAAAATTTCAAAGACTCATCTTAATCAGCCTGAGAGAAGAACTCAAAGTAGCTATAGGAGGAGACTGGCAAATAGAGTATATCATCCAATTAGAAAGTTCAAAGGGTATAACAGACAGGACCTTCTCGACAATATGACCCACAAATTTGAAGGAATGCTGAGCAATTCAAGATCATCCTTAGAGAAATTACTCGCAGAATCAAGGACTAAGTTCGAAGACTTCATTTCTAAGGCTGATTCCAGACCTACTCTTTCAGAGGAATTCGAGAAGATGTTTGACGAGCTTAGAAAGGAGCATTACAGCCTGTTGGATAAATTGTATGGAGACTCAAAGAGTTTGATAGAAGAATTTCAGTTTTAATTGATTTATTAGTATTCTTCCCGACTTTATAATTGATTATGGTATTGCATACTTACTTAATACTTTGTATTTGGTATATGGGATAAATCTGTACTTTGAAAAGTTATCAGGATTTAATATAAAAGAGGGGTAACTTAGGTTTTCTTAGGAGAATTAGAAGATTGATTAGCAAAAGGCTATGAAGTTTAAAGTATTCACTTAACTATCTAAAATGTGTATTGGAGAATTTTCTGCGAAATCAGTATTTCAATTTCGAAAGCTTTCGATTTAGCTAATTAAACTCCCTCTAATTCAAATCAGTATAAAGAATGATATAGGTAGCTCATTAAGATATGTGTTCCAACTCAGAGGGAATGTTTCATAGAAATGATATGCTGAATTTTGTTGCTTGGTGTTTCATTCACTAGAGAAAAAAACTATGTATGTTTTACATTGATAAGACCAATGACGGTCTATTTGAACTGAATTTGGTTACTGTAGTTTCCAATCTCACTAATCGGTCGTATTCATACTCAATATGCATCATGAAAGTGTTTCAATGGGATAACATTTAGAAAAATCTCTTAGCATGTCCCAGCAAGTTGTTCATCAACAGAAGGCTAAAATGTCTAATATTTCAAGGATGCTGAAGGTCTAAAAGCTGGGTAGGAATTTCTTCATTTGTTTCCTTTCTAAGCAAAAAAATTAAATTTTATTTCTAAATCTTTTGTTTCAAGACTTCAGAAGCACAATGATGTCCAATGAAGATGATCTAAATGCGGATGTTCTAATAGAGAGAACTCAAAGCATAGTTAATAAGCTGGAAAGTATATATAGCCAGAATCTGAATACTTTTAAGGAATCATTCTGCTTTCCACCTGATAAATATAAAACACCCTCTAATAGTCCCTATAAGCGCAAGAAGCTAGACAACGGTACTCTAAAAGCTCTAGAGAAGCTGATCCAAGAATTCAAAGATGAGAACCCCCAAGCTAAAACATTCCAGGAGAAGGAACTAGAAACTGTGGGTTGTTACTCAAAAGGTTATTATGGAGAGGTTGAGGTTTGCTGCTTAACAGGAAGTATAACTCATTACATTAGAAAACTGACCAATGAAAACGAATTCAAGGTCCTGCTTTTTATAATGAAAAACCAAAAGAATAAAAAGAGCAACCTAGCTGAATATTATTCTTTTTCTATATCAGAATCCGGTTACCCTCAAATTGTAATGGAATGGGGTATTGGGACTTTAAGGGATTTCTGTAAACATTTCAAAATTATGGAAGAGATGATCCTCTATATTACTTCATGCATTATTGAACAAATAAAATATCTCAGGGATCTAGGTATCTTTCACCGTGATATCAAACCTGAAAACATTATCATAACAGAAGACCTGAACTTCAAGCTAATTGATTTTTCAATATCAGAACAAACTGATCCCAGTAATAAAGATGGAGATGATACCTGGTACGTCACTGGAACGGATGAATATCTACCAGAAGACCTAAGAAAAAAAATGAACAACAATGAAAGGTATAGTCTTTGGAAGGCTGACCTTCATGCTCTTGCGGTCACGATAGAGAAAATATCTGGTGGTTTGAGTACCAAAGAAGGAATTAAGGAGATAATAAGCAAATTAAAGAACGGGGAAATTCCCGATATATGCGAAAAGACCTATGAGTGGACAGATGAAGACCAGACTAGGTTTGACAAGATAATGAAAGATAATATCTGCCAAGTTATTGCTAACACTGTGTATATGAAAAGAGTACAAGGGCAACCAGAAGAGGAAATATTGAATTACTTAAGGAAATGGGTTGATGGAAACAATCAACTAAAAGAGGAACATTCTAAGCAACTCTCAGCATTGCTAGAAAAAAATGAGATTCTTAAGGCTCATTTAGACGAAAAAGAGAAGGAGCTTGGTAAGCTTGATAGAGAAAAGGAAGCTCTTGAGAACGAACTCAAAAAGCAGCAAGAGCTTTATGCTGAACTAGAAAAAGACAATAAAAAGGTCCGAACTGAGAATGGGCGATTCGCAGACGAGCTCTCATCTACTCAGACCAATTTCAAATTGGTTCAAAAGGAGAATATGTCACTTCAGGCTGAAATTGAAAGTAAATCAGCAAAAATCGAGCAGATTAAAAAAAAGGAGGATAAACTTCAACAAGAGCTCAATTCTGCCAAAGTGGAGCATGAAAATCTTAAAATTAGATTGAGCAAGGTATCGGAAAATCTCCAAAAAGAAATGGAATGTTGTCAAAATTTAAAAAATCAATTGGAGAAAACCAGGGACGCATTACAAAAAGAAAAACACATAATTCAGAAAAGCCTCTCAGCAAGATATCGAAGTCAGCTAAATAAGCACAAGGAAGAGCTTGTAAAAATAAGAGATCAGTTAAATCGGATGGAAGCATTGAAAAATGATCTTCGGAATACTATTGATACACTTAATACAAATCTAACAGAGCAGAAAGCTCATATAGAAAATTTGAAGAAGCAAATCCAGAGGAAAAACTCATACTTGTGGGGATTCTCTTGGGTTATTGTTTTATTTGCCCTAACTGGCTTCGTGGGTTACTTTTTGTTTAAGGCACATTCGGAAGGAGAAATTAGTGTGAGAGACAATACTTATCAGGATGCCGTAATGGAGCTAAAAAAATCTGACGAAATGATTAGAGATTTACATCATAATGTCGCAGGCCTTCAAAAAAGGATTATAGACCTGAAAACAAACCTCAATCAAAACGAAAAACTGACTCAGGCACAGCGAGAAAAATTTGAATTAGACTTGAAAAGAGCAGAAGAAGAAAAGAAACAGCTTGAAGGCAAGATAAAAGAAGAAGAAAGGAGGAAAGAGATGTTATTTGATCAGGTAATGAAGAAAATCGAGGAAGAACTGAAGATCAAAAATGAGAAGATTCATGTTTTACAAATGAATAATATCGACCTAGAACTGAAATACAATTCTTCTGAGAAAACTAATCTGAAAAATCAAGAAAAAATTCGGGAATTAACAGCTGAGTTAGCTTCAATGAAACAGCAGATATCTGAACTAGAAATTGACGTAGCTCAATGTAGCAACACTGTCATTCCGTTAATGAAGAAGGTTAATGAAACTCAACTGTATAGCTACTTGTTAGAATCTAAATTAGCACAATGTAACGAAACTACCATTGAGTTACTGAAGAAAAATAATAAGTCTGAAGAATCTAGATCCTTACTAAGTTCTGAATTAGCTGAATGTAATAAAACTGTAATCGAATTAGTGAAGCAGAATAATGAGACTCAAGTGTCCAAGTCCTTGTTGGAATCTAATTTAACACAATGTAGCGAAGTTAACATTGAGTTATTGGAGCGGAATCGTGAGTATGAAGAGTCTACGTCCTTGTTAGAATCTGGATTAGCTCAATGTAAACAAGAAGCCAGTGAGCTAAAATGGAGAGCGGAAAACCCAATGATCAATATGCCTATTATTCTGTCCTATCCGGAGAAGAAACTTTTCGTAAAGCTGACTGAAACAAGGGCCTATTATAGATATGATGTTGATACAACTTGGAAAGAGTATAAAGAATATGGTGTATGGAACCAGGGGAAATTTTGCTACAGTAAAGGCTGCTTCATATATACTCAAGAAAACGTTTGGGAGGAACAATATCTCGGTGTGGTGGATGTCTTTTATCGTGTTGAAAGTTACTAGTAATAATATGTTATTTGTATGTTCTACTCTTGTTTGAACTTATTTAAGAAGAACTAAACAGAGGTCCCTCTTTAAAATAGCAAAGATATATTGAGGTTCCAGGCAAAAAAGTGGTTCTTGAAAGTGATAATTAAGCTATTTAATAAATTTATTGAGGAAGAAAAAAGGGGCCCTTCCGGGGATTGAACCCGGGACCTCCTCCTCCCTAAGGAGGAATCATACCAC
>Ga0065720_1021295_pt1 | contig 10998 bp, 16 predicted proteins | sample Thericmetagenome_FD_59107 | JGI IMG/M metagenome (GOLD analysis project Ga0065720, IMG submission 59107) | Thermophilic microbial communities from the Joint Bioenergy Institute, California, USA of rice/straw/compost enrichment - eDNA_2 v2... | ecosystem: Engineered > Solid waste > Grass >... | reverse complement strand
GGCGGCTCCTCTGCCCTCCTCCGGTTGGCAGTAGCCCCGGTCACCAGCGGATCGCAGCAGCCACTGAGGTTTCACTGACAGCTCAGCTGTGGCTGGGACGAGGCTGCATCGGCATCCAGCCAATCGGAGATAGCGCCCGGCACTTGGGACGGGTTTGGGACGGGACCTGGTATGGGAAGCCTGGATCGGGGAGGGCCCCACTCCCAGCCACGGGGGGTGCCACAAGGGAGAGATTCTTATCCGGGCCCGATCCGCCTCCTCCAGCTTATCGAAGGAGGTGGGGTCGGAAGGTCAACACACGGTTGCCCCTCGCAACTGTTGATCGGGGGGCGGAAAGGGCGCTTTGGCTTCTTGGGAAGGAACCTGCCGGGGTCTCAGTGAGCTTGGCTAAGACGCTATCCACTGCTCGTCCACTGCGCCCACTGTTCACTGTCCACTGTCCACAGTTTGACCGATACAGGTCCACCGAAGACTTAGGCTGCCCCAGCCCTGCGCTTGGTTGCTCTTGGCCGTCCCGCTAGCGCTGCCCTGCCCCTGCTGCCCTGCTCCAGTGTCCAGTGCTGGTGCACTTGCTGCCGTGTGCTGCCCGCTAAAACGCCAGATGCCCCCAAGCCGCTGACGCCGCTGACCTGATCACATCACTCGAGTCGAGGAGTCGAGGCGACGACCGCAACCAAAAACTTCACTAGTTTTCTCTTCCACACGCATTTTCGCCTTTCCCCTTTCTCTCTTCCCCCCCCACCCCCCTCTCTCTCTCCCCTCCCTTCCCCTCCCCGAACACCGTTCGCGGCGCGGAACCAGGTTGTCCCTTTACGAACGACGACATCGAATACCTGCACTATACATTGTATAATCCGTATATCCGGTCAGCTAGAGATCGCGACTGTTGGGGGTCAGCGACGCGACACGACGAGAACGATCCCTTAAGCGTACACCGCTGCGTGCTGCGTGCTGCGTGCTGCATGCTGTGTGCTGCGTGCTGCATCAAATCGACGACCTCACGACTGCTTCGCCGATCGAATAGCTACGAGTACGAATATCTGCGGCATCCGACCTGCCCATCAGTCATTCGTTTGTCTTCGGTTCGCTGCATGGCTTGCGCGTTCAGCAAAAGCCACAACTACGCGCCGAGCAGCCTGAATGAACTTGGAGCTTGGTTGTAGTTGTGGTTGTGCTTCGTTGTCAGGCCCCTGGGTGCTAGCGTTCAATTTCATCTCGTGCGTCCTGTCCTGGGGTTCTGCCCCCCCCCCCCGGGGCCAGCCGTTGATCAACACAAAATAACACAAACAACTACAACTACTTAATATAAACGAATAGCAAGGATCCAGACACAAGACAGACCCCAATGGCTCCACAGCCGCCGCCTTTGCCCACGCGCTTCCCGTGCTGGGTTCGGGCCATCTACTCGTGGGGCGGCGAGGTGTGTTCCCCAGGTCTCTGATATTCTGATCTCAATACTGATTGACCTCCACCTCCAGTCGAAACGCGATCTCGGCTTCGTCGAAGGCGACCTGATTGAGTGCTTGAATGCCGGCGATGGCTCGTGGTGGACGGGCCGCCTCTGGCGTGACCGGAGGGCCATCGGCCTGTTTCCCTCCAATTTTGTCGAGGTCTTGCCAGAGAACTTTCGCCCTGCGCCTCGCTCAACGAGTCCTATGCCCAATAATCCCAGCACCAAGGCCACGACCGTCCAGAAGTCGCGTACCTTCCGCAAACCCTTCGAGGCCTATGCGAAGGCGCCGCATTACACGACAGCAAAGGTCCCCGAGACTTGGAAGGACGGTGCCGGTCCTCGCGCTAGCAACGCCTCGGCCACTTCTCTCGACAATACCAATGCTGCCAGCACGAGTCCCGCGAGAAGGACCCCCTCGCCAATCCCGCCCCGGGACCCCTCGCCTTCGCCGCGCGCTCTCGTCCCACGCGAGACTTCGCCCAGGCGCACTCCCATCCATTCACGAGAGCCGTCGCCAGCCCGAGCTCCTAGTTTTGGCTCCCGAGGCCCGTCTCCCGCGCCGTCACCTGCGCCATCGTACATACCGTATCGTCCGCCACAGCAGCGACAGCATGCCTACCACCTCAGTCTCGACACGGTCGATAACACCTTCAGACCTCCGGCTCGTGCAGAAACCTGGACGCCCAGTGCGCACCAAGAAGACTCGCCTCCCCCGCCGCGCCCCCCTCCACACCGGTCAGGCACTTTTATCCGACATGCCGTTCACTCGTCATATGACGAGGGGTACTATGGGGGCCTGTCTCGCGAGCCGACGACGCTGTCCAGAGAGCCGTCGAATGCATCGTACGGGTACCGGCCACGCCAAGATTCCACCGTTTCGTATGAGCCGTCTGCTCCTGCGTTGGGTTATCACACGCCGAGGGGGCCATCGCCTTGCCCGCCGAGTCCGGGCATTGCCAGGGACCGTCTGACGCCGTCGCCAAATATTGGCAGAGAGGGCATGACGCCGTCACCGCTGAGAGAGGCTATGGACGACGTCATGTCACAGCTGGATGCGTTGGGCGTGGGGAGATCGTCAGCTCCTCCGGAACACCTGAGATCACCAGCTCCTCCAGAGCACCTCAGATCATCCGCCCCTCCTGCAGAGCAGCAGTTGAACCCCTGGTCTCCCGAGTCCTTTGATATGTTGAATTGGCGCTCCAGGACGAGGCAGGAGCCGCAGCTGCGTCCCAAGACGTCGATGGGTATCCCGCATCACATAGTTGATGAGGGGTATGAGACGTTTAGCGCGAGTAATGCGTCGTCGCAGGCGGGTCATCAGCATCATCATCATCAACAACAACAACAACATCATCATCATCATCATCATCAGCAGCAGCAGCAGCAGCAGCAGCAGCAACCTGGAGGGTACCAGGAACAGCCTATCTCGAGGTTGAGCAACTATGTTGAGCGCATGGAGTCTAGACTGAGGAATATGCAGCTGCATAGCCCCGGCACTCAAGATGACGTCGAGAAGGATGAAGCAGACGACGATCCGCCGCCTCCGCCTCCACCAAAGGGGCGTCATCGTATGTTCCAGAGGCCAAAGTCCACAATAGAAATGCCCGAGCCATTAGAACAACCTTCAAAGTATCAGAATAGGAGGTCGGCATATGACATCCCTCGACAGGCTCTGAACTTGAACCGGACGTTCACCACCAAAACCAACTCGACCAACAGCTCGTCGGCGACCCAGAGCACAGAGCGCAGTCTCATGAGCGGCGTGTCAGCCGGCGCCATCAGCGCCACCAGTGCAGGCAGCCTGGCAAGAAAGAACCGCAGTAGGGCTATGAGCATGCTTGCCGGGCGCGACCTGGAGGAAGACCGACCCGAGACGCCCTTCACAGGCATCACCTACCACAGCAGCCACGCCTCGGATCATCCCCATCAACAGCAACAGCAACAGCAACAACAACAACAACAACAACAACAACAACAACAACAACAACAACAACATGGGCACCAGCGGTCCAAGTCGCATATAGGATTCAGTGACGATCCGATGCCGGCCGTGGGCGGCCTGGTGCAGCCGAAGCCGAAGAAGCAGAACTTCATCAAGCGCATTCTCGAGTCGGCAAAGACCTCGGCCAAGACGGGCGTTGCGAGCACTAGGGGGATAGCAATGTCGTCGTCGACCAACTCCGCGCATCATGTGTCGACCAAGTCGGCACCTTCGATACCGTCATTTGCGTCGGGGTTGCGGTCCAGCAAGACGGGTCGTGAGCCGGGCAGGGAGACGCCGCATAGTAGCGTCGACTGGGTGCAGGTTCGGCGTGATATCAACAGGTCGAACTCGCTCAGCCAGAATGAGTTGTTAGAGAGGAAAGAGAGGTGTCAAATGCTGGATTATCCGGCCATTGATCCCGTCGATGAGCTGTACAGCAGTATCGAGGGGGATGAAGGGGCTGATGGGATGCCGGTAGCTGAGCCGATTAATTTTGCGGCGATTAATTTTACGCAAGTGGATAAGAATTCGAGGTTCTTGACCAACCTCCCGCCGACTATTACCCCGATTACGCTGGCCACGACATACGTCTGTCGACCGTACCGCAGCGACGTGCAGCGGTTCAGAGCCATCTTTACCTGGGTATCTGAGATGATCAAGTGGGAGGAGGACTTTGACGGGCCCATCGACACGCGCCGCGTCATTCAGACCAAGCGGGCCTGCGCCGAGGAGTATGCGACGCTCGTCATGGAGATGTGTGCCGCCGTCGGCCTGACCTGTGAAGTCGTCCGCGGCTATCTAAAGCCGCCTGGCGAAATCACTGACGTCAGCATCATGCCGCGCCCGAACCACTGGTGGAATGCGGTCATCTGTGACAACGAGTGGCGTATCATCGACTGCTGTCTGGCCAGCCCCTCTAACCCCAAGCGAGCCCTTTATTCCAGCTGGAGCAGCTCCCAAGCCGACCCCTTCTGGTTCCTCACGCGCCCGTCCGAGATATGCTGGACACACATCCCCGAGCATCACGGTCAACAGCACATGTGCCCGCCCGTAGCGCTCGAGACCTTGATGAACCTTCCCTGCGCCTGCCCCCCTTACTTTAAGCACGGCCTGGAGCTTGTGGATTATAACACCGCGCTCACCCGCATCGAAGACCTCGAGATGGTCCACCTCAAGGTCAACGTCCCCCACGACGTGGAGCTCGTGGCCGAGGTAGAGGTCAAGGCCTACGCCCGCGACGCAGACGGCGATCTGTATGAGTCGGGAGATGTGATCAAGAAGCGGGCGCTCGCGCAGGCAGAATGGGTAGGCGGCGTCAAGCGATACGTCATCAAGGCCTTGCTGCCGGGGGATGAGGGGTCGGGTGTGCTGAAGGTATATGCCGGCCCGAGAGGTCTGATGCACTCCATCCGGGACTGTCCCCATCCTTTGGCGTTTGCCGTGCCGATTATTCATACTGGAGAGAATCCCCCGTACGAATTCGTCCTCCGCCATCCGACGCCCCACGCCCAAAGGCACGATATATATGTTGTCCAACCCCAATGCCAGCGCCTAGCGCTCAATAACACTTTCGTCTTCTCTATCCGCCAACACCCCTCCTCTCCACCAGGCGTCGACATCCCCCGTCCCGAATCCCCCACCAAATCCGGCCGCCGCTCCGCGAGTCCCTTGCCGTTTGTCCGCCCCGGGTCTGCGCTCTCCATCACCTCCGCCAGCACGGCTGCCGCGTCGGGGGTTAGCAGCTCCTCCGCTTCAGGCAGTAAGCAGAAGCCGGCTAAGTTGGCAATTCAGACGCCCGGAGGCAAGATCTTGAGGCTGATGAAGAAGGAAGGGGTCGTCAAGAGTAAGAATGGGGATGAGGATACGGGAGAGGGGGGTATTTGGGAGACGATTATCAAGTGTAGTGAGAGAGGCGTTTGGAGGGGGTTGGTGCTTGCGGATCGAAGTGCGCGGTGGTGTGTGTTTGCGGAGTGGGTTTGTGAGGGTTGACCTCCACGCGTTGGTTTGGTGATATATGAGATCTGGGACAGAGTTATCTATTTGTAGAAATGTGTGTGTTGAATTTGTGTGGGTTGGATTCGAATGATGTACACGACATGTACGACGACGAAGATGACATCATTATCATCATGAGTGATCTTCCAGCATTTGTGTCTGGGAAATACAAAACAAAAAAAAAATTTTTTTGAGCACTTGAGGCAAAAGGCGGAGGGATTACATCATAATCACATAGAGAAACCCTCACCAAGGTGAGGGGCATCATGTTTTGTTCGTTTGGTTCATCCTTCTTCGGGGTTGAGCCATATTACCTATATACTTCAGCATGGGGCGACCTGGTGTCGGATTAACCACATATAGGTGTATGGGATTACTATATTATGTATGGAAATGTATGGTATTACAATTGTACTGATATTGCATTTACCTCCATTAAATGTATGGATTGATGAGATGCAGGGTGTCATGGTGTGTACATGTTTTGAGACCGTATGTGTGCTCGTGGACTTGGTATAAAGTGAGATTGACATGCGTTTGGGGTGAAGGCGTTTTATCATAAGAACGAACCAAGAAAAGAAAAGAAAAGAAAAGAAAAGAAATTTGTGATACTTATGTCTTTTCCATGAGTTGCCCTTTTTTGTTCTTTCCATTTTGTCCTCCTTGAGCATCCCATCCCGCCAGTTCCAGCTTGGAACGCTTTTCAGTTATATTTTAACGGAGGGCCTCTTTGGATGAGGAAGAGACATATTAAGCTGTCAATAAAGTTCCTAAAGACGCCTAGAGCGCGAAAATAAGAGGTTTGGATAACGGGCAGTAACACAGGTTGAAGGCTGTTGAAGTTTTAGTGAAGACGGCAAAGTTGACGATGAGGATGAAAGCGGAGTGAGATAAGGAAAAGGCTCCGCTTTTTATGTGACATCGCGGGGTATATTGACGCCATTGTTGGATTAAACTTCGCTCCTACATCTAGCGTTAAGCATTTTTTTTTTGTTTTTTTTTTTTATTTTGCTATATTTTTTTACAAAAAAAAAAATCTACAACAAACGCTTAACATTTTCTTCATTTCCGTTCCTTCCTCCCTCCCTCTGGTCAATTCATCTCCTCTTATCATCACCGAGGGTTTCGAACAAACCGACAATCCTTTTTCATACATCAATTCGCTCATCACAGGTTTTCTTCTCCCAAGCTTCGACTCATCACGTCATCACGATGTCAACCGACCCAACCTCAACTTCTCCTCCACCTCCCCCCTCCATCACCACAACCAACCTTTCCTACACCGTCCCCGACACCAACACTCCCATCCTTACCTCCATCTCCCTGTCCCTCCCCCCGCGCTCCCGCACTCTCCTCATCGGCGCCAACGGCGCCGGCAAAACCACACTCCTCCGCCTGCTCGCCGGCAAACGCCTCGCGCCCCGCGGCAGCATCCAGGTTGCCGGGGTCGACCCTTTCACGCATTCCCCTGAAGGTGTGACTTATCTAGGGTTGGAGTGGGTTTTAAATCAGGTGGTTAGACGGGACGTCGGCGTCGGGGAGCTATTGAAAAGTGTTGGGGGGGACGCGTACCCCGAGAGGAGGGATGAACTAGTTCGGGTGTTGGATATTGATGTTACGTGGAGGATGCATGCTGTTAGTGATGGGGAGAGGAGGAGGGTGCAGCTGGCGATGGGGCTAATTCGGCCGTGGCGGGTGTTGCTGCTGGATGAGATCACCGTGGATTTGGATGTGTGGAGTCGGGCGCGGTTTTTGGGCTTCTTGAAGAAGGAGACGGAGGGGAGGGAGTGCACGATTGTATATGCGACGCATATATTGGATGGGTTGGCCGGGTGGCCGACACATTTGGTACATTTGTTTTTGGGGAGGGTTAAAGGATGGGGACCGGCTGAGGAGATGTTGAAGGAGGGGGAGGCTAAAGAGGATGAGGAAGAGGAGGATGAGTTGGTGGGGAGGGTCGAAGGGAATAGTAGGCTGGGGACGCTGGTTATGAGGTGGTTGAGGGAGGATTTGAAGGAACGAGGGCCGAGGAATAGACGAGGGCCCGAGGGGAGGTCATATATGATTGGGGGGATTGGAGGGTATGGGTTGGAGTGCAAGGCAGCCATGGAGGAGGACAGGTAGGGGTGAGGGTGGGGAAAAAGAAAAAGAAAAAAAAAGAAAAAAAGGCCCGTTTAGGAATTGCTCTGAAGGAGTTGCGATACCTTGCCCACCTTAACATGGGCATATATAGGCATAGGGACAGGTAAAGGATAGATACTAGGTGGGTAGTGTGGCATCAACTGCCTGGACATAAACTGGGATGTGCTCAGCGTTGATGTGAACAGCAATCCATTCTCAGCAGCCATGGGGTATCTAACACAACCACTCTCAATCATGCTCATGTTCTCTGTCTCCCTTAGAACCTCATGTCCTCCTCTCCTTCATCAGATTCTTCATCGTATTATACATCAACTCCTTGATCCCCCCGAACCCCTTCGCTTCCAAATACTCCAATACGCCCACCCTATAATCCTGCCACGACAGCTCCAGTCCCCCCCGTCTCGCCAACCTCGCCAACGAAGCCTGCGTCACAGGTCCCGCATGCCTAGCCTGCACGCTCTCATCCTCGTCCTCGAGCTCCCGCATGAACGAAATCGCTTGCAAGCACAGCGTCGGCGCGTATGACAGCCCGAAGACTACCGCAAGCGACATTTCCGAGTCGACTGCCCTGACGTACTTCTCGAGAACGGTCTGGACGGATTGAGGGAGGAGACAGCCGCGCGCGTTGAGATCGGTCGTGGTGAAGGCGCGCCCGCGCCACAGGCAGTTGCAGAGGTCCATGAGGAAACCGTTGAAGTCGTTGACCTGCGCCCTCTCGTGTTTTGTTAACTGTCTCTTGACCGTCGACCCCGACCCGGAACTCGAGGAGGACGGGCTAGCCATAACTGCCTCCCACGCCCTCTTGTACATTGCTAAAATCCCGCACAACCGCGACACCACAGCCAAGGACGGGCTAAAATACAGATTATATACCAACAATGGATGCGGGATCGTTATACTAATATGCGAAAGCAACGCCGGGTTGGAGTACAGATTTGCGCAAGAAGCGTAAAAGTCGAGGATGGAAAGGTGTGTGTGGACGGTCGGGCTGGTTTGGGAAAGTGTCAGGGCGAGCTTGTTAACATGGCTGATGAGTTGGGGGATGGAGGTGCCGGCGGGGTATTGCCCAGGGTCCGGGGAGGACAGGAGGAGGGTTGTCCAGTGGAGCAGGAGGCGGTGGTAGAAGGTTAGGAGGGAGAGTTGAGACGAAGGGGTGTTGTCGAGGAGGGTTGTTTCGAGGAGGTTGAGGAGGGGGGAGAGGTCTGTGCTGTTAACCTTGTCTCTTATCAAGTACAACGAGAAAAAAGAAAAAAAAAAGAGAGAGAGAGAGAGAGAGAGAGAGAGACTTACCGTCGAAATCGATTAGGGGAATGTAGCTTAGGGTCTCGAGGACGAGGTCGCGTTTGGTCAAACCGTCCCAGATGTGGAGGAATTGCTCGAAGAAGGTGAGCAGGAGGGGGGGGAAACCCTAAACAGCTGTCAGTGTTGATTGATTATACTAGATTGTCCTGGGCAGACATACCTTGGTAGCAATAACATAGTCTCGAATAACCTCGACCGTATCAAGGAGTAGCTCAATATCAGCATCTCCGCTGACAACATCCCCAAGACAAGCCATGAGCCAGCTGGAGATGCGAGACGAGGCCTCAGCACTTGGCCTAAGCAGCAACAGCTTCTGCAGGAGGGGATCTGCCAGGACAGCCACAAGCTGGGTTGGCAGCTCAAACTTCTCCAGGTTCTTGACGAATGCCTCGGCGTTGTCAATCTCCTCCAGAGTTATCGAGTTCTGTGCTGTTTAGTATCATTCACGAAGACACCAAAGGGGTATGATCGCTTACTTCCTGAGCATGGAAGGTATGAACGGTCGGCAATACAGCTTTCGTGCCCCTTAGACGACGCCCAAGGGCATGGTTGACGGAAAAACCATTGCGGACGCCGTCTTCTTGGGCCTCAGAGCGTCGTTGCTGGATCTCATCGAGGTGTTGCCGCCATTGGGGGTCGGGATGCTATGACAATGAGTATGTCGTCAAGCAAATGAGGGTGTCAGTATTGTGCATACCTTGAATGCTGATGCCCTGCCCTTCGTGGCATCGCCAACGATAATTTCAGGGTAGTAGTTCTTGAAGACGCGCAGCAAGCCAGTCAGATTGGGGTCACCTCCGGTCTGCCGAGATAGAGTGAGGCTATATCTTTTGTCAGTCTCCGACTCACTCAGCATAACTCCCAGCTAGGATAACCTACATAGCCTGTATCCGAAACGGCCTAACATGCTTTCTCCTCGTCACCAACGCCAACAAATGACACAACTGCGGCCTAGTATCCCAACCCGTCAGCCTCATCCTTGCCAACTCTCATATCCACGACCTACCTACCTAATCGCCGCGGTATCCAACAAATCAAACAAAACCCCATACACCTGCCCCAGCACGCCCGGGTTCTCCAACAAATGGTACACCATCACTAGCCATCTCAGAAACAGCGCCTGCAGCGCCAGCGTAGGCTTGAGCTGCCCATGCCCCAGTGCTCCGACAAACCGTAACACAACCTCATCGCTGACGGTTGAGGAGGGGTACAGGTTGCGGGTGATGGCGGCGAGAGAGGCCTGGTCGAGGTGGTTACGCAGGGTGAGGAGGTCGGCTAGGCGGAGGAGGGAGTCCGGGGAAGCGCCGTGGGTGTAGAGGTGGGTGGTTAGTTTCTCGATGGTGGGTTTGATGGGGGTTTGGCGGCGCTTTGCTGGGATCTTTGAGGCTGGATACGTGGTTAGTGAGTGTTTTGATGATGAGAAAGAGGGTAAGGATGAAAAAGGGATGAGGTACCCTCCTCGATGGCGTCGATCAGACGAGGGAGGCCGTCTTCTTCGGTGTTTACCATTTTCAGTCTACGTTTTTGATTAATTCAATTTGATATAAGTTCTCTCTGGTCGGCCAATTGCGCTCAGTCGCTCGTGAGTTTCATGGCGCATGATGCTCTTGTGAGTATGAGACGCGTCTTGTATCGGTAAACGCGTTTGTTACAATCTGACATCATCATCAGAGTTCTAAAGCAGCCGCAATGTGGGGATTTCATTATCAAGTATCAAAACCTGATTGGTCGATAAATTACAATCTGCGCTACACGATCCGCGTCCTCTTTGGCGATTATTAAGGCCACCGCCCAGAGTTCCTTTTCCCTCACCTACATGGTTTCACCGTCCACTTCTACCGCCAACCGTGTACCATCTAGCTCTCATCTTTTTAATTTGCAGCGCTTGAGCTCGCTCCTGAATCCTGCAGCTGGCCGTGCTGGCTGCAACCTGGGGTGTAGCGCGCGGCAGGCCCGTGGCACTGCATGAGCTTTCCATTTTTTTTTCTTTTCTGCTTGAAGACATGAAGAATGCAACGGTGGTATGATTCCATGCAGAGCCAGGCTCCCCAACCGCGAAGGAAACATCAGTCCCGGCAAAAACTTCAGCTCGCTGTGTCACCGATCTCAACTCTTGCTTTTC
>Ga0065720_1021292_pt1 | contig 11007 bp, 8 predicted proteins | sample Thericmetagenome_FD_59107 | JGI IMG/M metagenome (GOLD analysis project Ga0065720, IMG submission 59107) | Thermophilic microbial communities from the Joint Bioenergy Institute, California, USA of rice/straw/compost enrichment - eDNA_2 v2... | ecosystem: Engineered > Solid waste > Grass >... | reverse complement strand
CCCGCCGCGGAGCAGATCAGTCTCGTGCCCGTGCCGGGGCGGGCCTCGGCCGTCCGGAAGCGCGGCTACGACCCGGTGCGGACGCTGGGCGAGGCCGCGGCGGTCCGGCTGCGCGCCCGGGGCGTGGCGGTCCGGGTGGTGCCCGGGCTGCGGCTGGCCCGCACCCCCCGCGACCAGGTGGGGCTCGACGCCGCGCAGCGGTGGGCGAACCTGGCCGGGGCGATGCGGGTGCGGCGCCGCGGCCTTCCCCCGGACCGGGGCGCGACCGTCGTCGTCGACGACGTGCTCACCACGGGCGCCACCCTGGCCGAGGCGGCCCGGGCGCTCGGCGCGGCGGGGGTCCGGGTGGACGGCGCCGCCGTGGTCGCGGAACGCGGACCGCTGGAGGCGGGGTGAGGACGGCCGCACCGCGGGCGGCCGGGAGGGTGCGGCCCCGCTCCCGCACCGGTCGCGGTACCGGGGCGGAGAAGATCTTCGGGCAGTTCCGAGAAGTCGTTGGGGAACAGTACCTGACAACTCGCCGATCTCGGGCTAGCGTTCCAGTATGGCACCCGCCCGGGTCCGTGGTTGCGTCGAACGCGGCGCCCTCGTCGCGAGGGCTCCGGGTCGGCAAGCCGATGCCAGCCGCAGGCGAAACGGCCCACGTAAGGCGACTTTTCGTCGACTGATCACGGTGCGGCTTAGAGGTAAGTCCTGCCTCTTGGGAGGGCCCGATGCCCTCCGGACAAGGGAGAAGGGTAGTAGTGGCGCACAAGCGCCGCGAGCCCCTCAGCAGGCGGATGTGGGGACGAAGACCAGGTCGGCCGGGCGGGTGGCACTTTCTGTCCGCACGGGGCGCGCCCTTGGGGGCGCCCCTCCGCGGACCTCGTGTCCACCGGACGCGGCCCGCACGCCCGCGCCGGTGCCCTCCTCCCTCCCGGGTGCGCCCCGCGCGCCGTTGCGACCGGCTGCCGCGCTCCCGGACACCCCGTCCTCCCCCTGGCGGCACACGGGACCAATGACCAGTGATGACCGTGGGCTCCACGGGGTATACGCCCAACAAGAAGATCTGTGGCCACTGTGGCTGGAGAGGAGGAAGAGACCGACAACCCGGCGCGTACCGCGAACGGGACGCACACCATGAGCTGGCCGTCGACGAGGACGGCCACGCGACGAAGGGGGTCTTGTGGACATCATCGTCAAGGGTCGACGTACCGGAGTCAGCGACAAGTTCCGGCGCCACGTGGAACACAAGCTGGCCAAGCTCCACAAGTGGGACCACAAGAACATGATGAGCGTCGATGTGGAGGTGTCCAAGGAGCGCAACCCGAAGCTCGCCGACCACCGGGAGCGGGTCGAGCTGACCATCCGCTCCGCCGGCCCGGTGGTCCGGGGCGAGGCCGCCGCGGACGACCGTTACACCGCTCTGGACCTTGCCCTTGACCGAATCGAGTCCCGTCTGCGCAAGGTCGCCGACCGCCGCAAGGTGCACAAGGGAAGCCGCAGCCTGGTCTCCGTCGCCGCCGCCACCGCGCAGTTGCCCACCGAGCAGCAGCCGCTCGGTGAGGTCCTCCAGCCCGCAGACACCGAGCAGCGCGGGGAGGAGGCGGTGCCCCGGATCGAGGAGGAGCTCGACGGCAGCGCCCTGGGCAGCGCCCTCACCGGAGACTTCGTCGAACTCGACACCAAGGGCGACGCCCCCGTGATCGTCCGCGAAAAATTCCACCACGCCGCCCCCATGACCATCGACCAGGCGCTGATGGAGATGGAGCTGGTGGGCCACGACTTCTACCTCTTCCGCGACAAGGAACAGGGTTCGCCCAGCGTGGTCTACCGGCGCAAGGGGTTCAACTACGGCGTGCTGCGCCTGATGGAATAAAGTTTCCTACATCCGAATAGCGTCCTGGTGCGCCGCGCCCGGTCCCGCAGCCGAGCGCGGCGCACCGTGGGATACGGCGTTCCCGCGGGATCTCCCGCGGCCCGTGGGCCGTCGGGATCCGGGGCCACGGCCCCGCGTCGCGCGGGCGGAGGGGCACGGACGCCTCCGCGCGACGCCCGCACCCGTGTGACGCCGCGCCGCGCGGGAGGAAGGAACAGCAGTGAGCGGGACTCCCCCCACCCGACTGGGATCCATCAAGGTGCTCGTCGTCGACGACCATGCGTTCTTCCGGAGAGGGCTGGTCTCCGTCCTCGCAGAGGAGCCCGACATCGAGGTGGTGGGGGAGGCCGGGGACGGCGAGGAGGCGATCGCCCGGGCCGCCGAGCTCCGTCCCGACATCGTCCTGTTGGACGTGCGCATGCCCAAGGCGGGGGGGATCGCCGCCTGCGCCGGGATCAAGGAGGCCGTTCCCGACGCCAAGATCGTGATGCTCACGATGAGTGACGAGGAGGAGGACCTCTTCGAGGCGATCAAGGCCGGCGCGACGGGCTACCTCCTCAAGGAGATCTCGGTGGTCGAGCTGCCCGAGGCGGTGCGCGCGGCCTCCAACGGCCAGTCCTTCATCAACCCCTCCATGGCCACCAAGCTCATCGGCGAGTTCGCGGCGCTGGCCCGCCGGGAGGAGGAGCGGGGACGCGCCCAGCCCTCGACGGCGCCCCGGCTGACCGGCCGGGAGACCGAGGTGCTGCGCCTGGTCGCGCGCGGGCTGAACAACCGCGACATCGCGGACCGGCTCTTCATCTCCGACAACACCGTCAAGAACCACGTCCGCAACATCCTGGAGAAGCTCCAGCTCCACTCGCGGACCGAGGCCGCGGTCTACGCGATCAGGGAGAAGTTCCTGGACGCCGACGACACCGACGAGGGAGGTCCCGTCCCCCGAGGCAAGTGACCACTCTGCGTGTTTCCGACTTTGCGGTACGCAGATGTGCCTGGGAAGGCAATAGGCTCTCCTACGATGGATGGAAGCCACGGGGGATGGATGCGTCCCGTCTCCGGATGCGGGCCACAATCGCGAGGAGCGCATTAGAAGTGCCAGGCATACTCGACAGGGTCCTGCGCGCAGGCGAGGGCAAAGTCCTGCGCAAGCTGAAGAAGCTCAAGGACCAGATCAACTCCATCGAGGATGATTTCGTCGATCTCAGCGACGCGGAACTGCGTGAGCTCACCGACGAGTACAAACAGCGGCTCGCCGATGGTGAGGAGCTGGACGACCTGCTGCCCGAGGCATTCGCCACCGTCCGCGAGGCGGCGAAGCGGACCCTGGGCCAGCGGCACTTCGATGTGCAGCTCATGGGCGGCGCCGCGCTGCACTTCGGCAACATCGCCGAGATGAAGACCGGTGAGGGCAAGACGCTCACGGCCACGCTCCCCGTCTACCTCAACGCGCTCACGGGCAAGGGCGTCCACGTCGTCACCGTCAACGACTACCTGGCTCGCCGCGACGCCGAGACCATGGGCCGCATCTACCAGTTCCTCGGTCTGGAGGTCGGGGTCATCTCCCCGGAGATGTCCCAGGCCGAGCGCCGCAAGGCGTACCAGGCCGACATCACCTACGGCACCAACAACGAGTTCGGCTTCGACTACCTGCGCGACAACATGGCGCGCTCGATCGACAACTGCGTGCAGCGCGGCCACTACTTCGCGATCGTCGACGAGGTCGACTCCATCCTGATCGACGAGGCGCGCACCCCCCTGATCATCAGCGGCCCCGCGGAGCAGAACTCCCGGTGGTACGTGGAGTTCGCTAAGATCGCCCCGAGGCTGCGCCGCGACGTCGACTACGAGGTCGACGAGAAGAAGCGCACCGTGGGCATCACCGAGGCCGGTGTGGCCAAGGTCGAGGACTGGCTGGGCATCGAGAACCTCTACGAGGCGGTCAACACCCCCCTGATCAGCTTCCTCAACAACGCGATCAAGGCCAAGGAGCTCTACCGCCGCGACAAGGACTACATCGTCAAGGACGGCGAGGTCCTCATCGTCGACGAGTTCACCGGACGCATCCTGCAGGGGCGCCGCTACAACGAGGGCATGCACCAGGCTATCGAGGCCAAGGAGAAGGTGCGGATCAAGGACGAGAACCAGACGCTCGCCAAGATCACCCTGCAGAACTACTTCCGCCTCTACGAGAAGCTGGCCGGCATGACCGGTACGGCGGCGACCGAGGCCGCGGAGTTCCACCAGACCTACAAGCTCGGCGTGGTGCCCATCCCCACCAACAAGCCGATGATCCGCGAGGACCTGCGCGACGTCGTCTACAAGACCGAAGAGGCCAAGTTCGAGGCCGTCGTGGAGGACATCGCCGAGTGCCACGAGAAGGGCCAGCCGGTCCTCGTCGGCACCACCAGCGTGGAGAAGTCGGAGCTGCTGAGCAAGATGCTCAAGCGGCGCGGCATCCCGCACGAGGTCCTCAACGCCAAGAACCACGCGCGTGAGGCGGCCATCGTGGCCCGGGCGGGCAAGCTCGGCGCCGTCACGGTGGCCACCAACATGGCCGGCCGCGGTACCGACATCATGCTGGGCGGCAACCCCGACTTCATCGCCGCCGAGGAGCTGCGCGAGCGCGGCCTGTCCCCGCTGGAGACCCCGGAGGAGTACGAGAAGGCCTGGCCGGAGGCGCTGGAGCGGGCCAAGAAGGAGGTCGAGGCCGAGCACGAGAAGGTCGTCGAGGTCGGCGGGCTGTACGTGCTGGGCACCGAGCGCCACGAGTCCCGGCGGATCGACAACCAGCTCCGCGGCCGCTCCGGCCGCCAGGGCGACCCCGGCAAGTCCCGCTTCTACCTGTCGCTGCGCGACGACCTGATGCGGCTGTTCAACAGCGAGCGGGTCCAGATGATCATGGACCGCCTGAACCTGCCCGACGACCAGCCGATCGAGTCGGGGATGGTCACCAAGGCGATCCAGAGCGCGCAGAGCCAGGTCGAGCAGCAGAACTTCGAGATCCGCAAGAACGTCCTCAAGTACGACGAGGTGCTCAACCGGCAGCGCAAGGTGATCTACGCCGAGCGCCGCAAGGTGCTGGAGGGCGCCGACCTGCGCGAGCAGGTCGAGGCCATGATCGACGACGTGCTCGACTCCTACGTCGCCTCCGCCACCGTCGAGGGCGAGCCGGAGGACTGGGACCTCGACCGCCTGTGGACCGCCTTCTCCCAGATCTTCCCGGTGAGCTTCACCGCCGACCAGTTGATCGAGGAGAACGGCGGCGACATCAGCGCGCTGACCCCGGAGATCATCAGCCAGCGGGTCCGCGAGGACGCCCACGAGATCTACGAGCGCCGCGAGGCCGAGATCGGCGAGGAGACCATGCGCGAGGTCGAGCGCCAGGTCATCTTGCAGGTCATGGACCGCAAGTGGCGCGAGCACCTCTACGAGATGGACTACCTCCAGGAGGGCATCGGCCTGCGTGCCATGGCGCAGCGCAACCCGCTGATCGAGTACCAGCGGGAGGGCTACGACATGTTCCAGGAGATGCTCGCGGGCATCAAGGAGGAGTCGATCCGCCTGCTGTTCAACGTCGAGGTCCGGGTCGCCCAGCCGCAGGCGGGCCAGCTCACCGCCACCTCCGCGGCCGCCACCGCCGCCGCGATCCCCGTCGTCACCCCCGCCGGGGAGAAGGAGGAGAAGGCCGAGGAGAAGGCTGAGGACGGCGAGAAGCCGGAGGCGGCCGAGGAGCCCGAGGAGTCCGGGGAGGCCGGGGCCGCGGCGGAGGAGGCCGCCGAGGACGGCGAGAAGCCGCAGGCCGAGGAGGAGGCCGAGGCCGCCGGGCAGGAGCCGAAGGTCGTGATTCCCGGGCTGAGCAAGGCCGACAAGCCCGCAAGGCTCCAGTACACCGGGCCCAGCGAGGGCGGCGGTGTGGAGAAGCACACCGAGGACGAGGGGGCGCAGTACGCCAACACCCCGCGCAACGCGCCCTGCCCGTGCGGCTCCGGGAAGAAGTACAAGAAGTGCCACGGCGCACCCAGGACGCGCGTGTGACACCACGGGTGAACGGCGGCGGCCCCGGGACCATCCCGGGTCCGCCGCCCGTTTCGCACGTCCCGCGCAGCCGGCTGCCCACCTGCGGCTCCGACGGCGTCACCGTGCCGCGGGAATGGTCCTGTCACAGAGCGGCCACACGTTTTTCGGTCAATCGTCTAGGCTTCCGGCATTCTCGTGCCTAAGCTCTCCTGTGACCCACGGCACCTTGCCAGTCCGGGTGGCCTCCGCCGTCCGACGACGCCCTGACCGGTAAAGGAGGTAGGAGCGTGCTTACGGTACTCGCCCCCGTGACGGGTGTGGCTGTGGGCCTCGACAAGGTCCCCGAACCGACGTTCGCGCAGGGACTGGTCGGACCGGGAACCGCCATCGACCCCCGGCGCGAGTGGCAGGAGGCGGTCGCTCCGATCACCGGCCGGATCGTCAGCTTCCATCCGCACGCCTTCGTGGTGCGCAGCGCCGAGGGCCGGGGCGTCCTGGTGCACCTGGGGATCAACACGGTCCGGCTGCCCCTCATCCGGGGGTTCGAGCTCCTGGCCGCCCAGGGCCAGGACGTCACGGCCGGACAGCCGCTGATCCGGTGGAACCCCGCCGAGGTGGTGGCCAGCGGAGTCTCCCCGATCGTGCCGATCGTGGCCCTGGACGCCGACGGCGACGTCATCTCGCGGCCGGTCAGAGGAGAAGTCAGACGAGGGGAACCGCTGTTCCGATGGGCGTGAGGACCGGGAGGCCCGAGCCGCGCGCGGCCCTGTTCGACCTCGACGGGACCCTGGTCAACAGCGAGCCGCGCAGCGTCGCCGTGTGGGCCAGGGTGCTGCGGGCCCGCGGCGTCGAGCCGGACGAGGCGCTGCTGCGCCGGTTCATGGGGCGGCGCGGCAAGGACGTGATCGCCGAGTTCTCCCACCTGTTCCCCGGCGAGACCCCGCAGGACGTCTTCGCCGACGTCTGGCGGTACGGCCAGGACCCCGACCTGCCGCCGGTGCAGCATCTGCCCGAGTCGGTGGCGTTCCTGCACCACCTGCACGCCCGGGGCGTGCCGTTCGCCCTGGTCACCTCCGCGGGCCGGCGCTGGGCCGAGAGCGCCCTGGAGCAGATGGGGGTCCGCGGCATGTTCCGCGGGCTGATCACCGCGGACGACGTCACCGTGGGCAAGCCGCACCCCGAGGGCTACCTCGGCGGGGCCGAGCTCCTCGGCCACCGGCCCGAGCACGTCGTGGTCTTCGAGGACACCCCGGCGGGCGTCGCGGCGGGCCGCAGCGCGGGCATGCGGGTGGTGGGCGTCACCACCACCCATCCGCCGCAGGCGCTGAGCCAGGCCGACCTGGTCGTGGACCACCTCACCCAGGTGGCCTGGCCGCAGTTGGTCCTGCGGGATTCGGGCCAGGACCGTTCCGCGCTGGCCGGGCAGGGGTGACCGTGGCCGAGCGTCGCGTCACGGTGGCCTCCCCGGTCGGGCTGCACGCCCGGCCCGCCGCCCGGTTCGTCACGGCCGCCGCCGCGTTCGACGGCGAGGTCTACCTCGCCCGGCCGGGCGGTCCGCGCGTGTCGGCGGCGAGCATGCTGGCGGTGCTGACCCTGGGGGTGCGCGGCGGGGAGGAGATCGTCATCACCGCCGAGGGCGACGGCGCCGAGGAGCTGCTGGACCGCCTCGCCGAGATCGCGGCCTGCACCGCGGACTGACACACGGCGGGACCTCGGCGCCGATCAGGGCCGCTCCGGGCCGCCGGACGTTCTAGGCTGGCCCCCGATCCCCGTCAACCCTCCGCGGAAGGTGGCCATGTCCCTTCGACGTCTCCCCGTGCTGGCCGGTGCCGCTGCCCTGCTCCTCACGACCGCCTGTGGCGGGGGAGGCGGCTCCCGACCCGGCGAGCGGCCCGCGCAGACCCTCAGCTCCACCGACCCGGAGGCCGCGGCGGCGGAGCTGCTGGCGGAGATGAGCCTGGAGGAGAAGGTCGGCCAGTTGTTCGTGCCCGTCCTCACCGGCACCACCGCCGAGGAGAACGCCGACGTGATCGAGCGGTACCACCCGGGCGGGTTCATCTACTTCCCCGAGAACCTGGAGAGCCCGGAGCAGGTCGCCGCCATGTCCAACGGACTCCAGGAGCTCGCCGCCGACAGCGGCGCGGGCGTGCCGCTGTTCCTCGGCGTGGACGAGGAACAGGGCCTGGTCTCGCGGCTGCCGTTCGGCGCGCGCTTCCCCGACGCGATGGCGGTCGGCGCCACCCGCGACCCGGAGGCGGCCTCCGGACTGGCGGCGGCCACCGCCGAGCAGTTGGCGGCGGTCGGCATCAACCTCGACTACGCGCCGGTGGCGGACGTCAACGTCAACCCCGACAACCCGGTCATCGGCATCCGCTCCTTCGGCGCCGACCCCGAGCTGGTCGGCGAGATGGCTGCGGCCGAGACCGCCGCGTTCCAGGAGGGCGGGGTGGTGGCGGTCGCCAAGCACTTCCCCGGCCACGGCGACACCGACGTGGACAGCCACACCGGCCTGCCCGTCATCGACAAGAGCCGCGAGGAGTGGGAGCGCGTCGACCTGCCGCCGTTCCGGAGGCTGGTCGAGGCCGGGGTCGACATGATCATGACCGCGCACGTGCTCATGCCGCAACTGGACGGCTCGCAGGAGCCCGCGACCCTCTCGCCCGAGCTGATCGACGGGGTGCTGCGCGGGGAGCTCGGCTACGACGGGGTGGTCACCACCGACGCGCTCAACATGGAGGGGGTGCGCCAGACCCACGACGACGGCGAGGTCGCGGTGCGCGCGGTGCTGGCCGGGGCCGACCAGTTGCTGATGCCGCCCGACCTGGACCTGGCCTACTCCGCGGTGCTGGAGGCCGTGCAGGAGGGGCGCATCAGCGAGCAGCGGCTGGACGAGTCGGTGCTGCGCGTCCTGAAGCTGAAGCTGCGCCGCGGCCTGTTCGACGCCGCCCCCGCCGACGCGGAGACCGCGGCCGGGGTGGCCGGGAACACCGCGCACCACGAGGCCGCCCAGCGGGTCGCCGACGCTTCGGTGACCCTGCTGCGCAACAACGGCGGCGTGCTGCCGCTGCGGGAGGGCACGTCGGTGCGGGTGCTGGGCGCGGGCGCCGAGGAGATCGGTGCGGCGCTGGCGGACCTCGGGGTCACCGTCGCCGACTCCGTGAGCGGCGCCGACGTGGTCGTGGTCGGCACCGACGGGGCGCGCGGCGACGCCGAGCAGCGGGACCTGGTGGCCCAGGCGGTGACCTCGGGGTCCCCGGTCGTCGTGGTGGCCCAGGGCACCCCCTACGACCTCGGCGTGCTGCCCGACGTCGACGCCTACCTGGCCGTCTACTCCTCGATGGAGGTGTCCCGCACCGCCGCGGCCCGGGCGATCGTCGGCGAGGTGTCCCCGTCGGGGCGGCTGCCGGTCGACATCCCCGGTACCGACCTGGTCTTCGGCGACGGCCTGGGCTACTGATCCGGGCCGCGGCGTCCCGGGGCCCCGCGGCGTCCGCGGGGCCGCCGGGAGGGCCCGGTCAGGAGTGGCGCTTGATCTCGCGGCGGGCCAGCGAGCGCAGGTGCACCTCGTCCGGGCCGTCGAAGATCCGCATGGCGCGCGCCGCGGCGTACATCTCCGCCAGCGGCACCACGTCGCTCACCCCGGCGCCGCCGTGGACCTGGATGGCGCGGTCGATGACGGACACCGCGGCGCGCGGCGCGACCACCTTGATCGCGGCGATCTCGTTGCGTGCGGCCTTGGCGCCGTACTTGTCAATCATCCAGGCGGTCTTGAGGACCAGCAGCCGGGCCTGCTCGATCTCCAGCCGCGACTCGGCGATCTGCTGCTGCACGACGCCCTGCTCGGCCAGGGGCTTGCCGAAGGCGACCCGGCTGGTGGCGCGGCGCACCATCAGCTCCAGGGCGCGCTCGGCCTTGCCGAGGGCGCGCATGCAGTGGTGGACGCGGCCGGGGCCCAGCCGGGCCTGGGAGATCATGAAGCCGTCGCCCTCGTTGCCGATCAGGTTCGCCACGGGCACCCGGACGTCGTGGAACTCGACCTCGCAGTGGCCCTCCTGGTCCTGGTAGCCGAAGACCGGCAGGGAGCGCAGCACCTTCACACCGGGGGTGTCGCGCGGGACGAGGACCATGGACTGCTGGCGGTGCAGGTCGGCGTCGGGGGCGGTCTTGCCCATCACGATGAAGACCGCGCAGCGCGGGTCGGCCGCACCGCTGATCCACCACTTGCGCCCGTTGATCACGTACTCGTCGCCGTCGCGGACGATCGAGGTGCGGATGTTGGTGGCGTCGGAGGAGGCGACGTCGGGCTCGGTCATCGCGAAGGCCGACCGGATCCGGCCCTCCAGCAGCGGCTCCAGCCACCGTTTGCGCTGCTCGGGGGTGCCGAACATGTGCAGCACCTCCATGTTGCCGGTGTCGGGTGCCGAGCAGTTGAGCGCCTGCGGGGCGAGGCTGGAGCGGCCGGTGAGCTCGGCGAGCGGGGCGTAGTCGAGGACGCTGAGCCCGCTCACGTCCGGCAGGAACAGGTTCCACAGGCCGCGGCGGCGCGCCTCGGCCTTGAGGTCCTCCATCACCGGGGGCAGGTCGTGGTTGTCGGGGCCGGCGTCGCGGCGCCAGGCGTGGTAGACGGGTTCGGCCGGGTAGACGTGCTCGTCCATGAACTCCTGGAGGTTGGCCAGGTAGTCCTTGGCCTTGGGGCTGAGTTCGAAGTCCATGGGACGAGTATCGCACTAGACCGACCAGTCGGTATCTTGGGGTGTGCGTCGGGGCAGCGCCGCGGGTACAGCCGAGGTGTGCGGGGAACTAACATCGCCCGGTAGTTCGGGAGGATGGAGGCGGAATGTCCCGAAGCTGCACGGGAATCATCACCGACTGGGGCGGGGTGCTGACCTCGCCGCTGACCGAGACCATCTCGGCCTGGCTGGAGCAGGAGCGCATCGACCGCGCCGTCTACCGCGACGTCATGCGCACCTGGGTCCACGCCGCCTACAACGACGGCGCGCGCAACCCGGTCCACGCGCTGGAGCGCGGCGAGGTGGAGCTCGCCGAGTTCGAACGGATGCTCGCCGAGCGGCTGCGGCTCGTCGACGGCGGCCCCGTCCCCTCCGAGGGGCTCATCGCCCGCATGTTCGCGG
>Ga0065720_1000188_pt1 | contig 11008 bp, 20 predicted proteins | sample Thericmetagenome_FD_59107 | JGI IMG/M metagenome (GOLD analysis project Ga0065720, IMG submission 59107) | Thermophilic microbial communities from the Joint Bioenergy Institute, California, USA of rice/straw/compost enrichment - eDNA_2 v2... | ecosystem: Engineered > Solid waste > Grass >... | reverse complement strand
ACACCTTCCATTGACTTATGAAAATCATCAAGATTCAATACTTCTTTAGCTTTAGAACGGCTCAGAATACGTCCTGCTCCATGCGGTGCTGACTGATTCCAATCAACATTTCCTTTGCCTACAGCAATAATTGAGCCGTCGCGCATGTTGATCGGAATAATAAGTTGTTCTCCTTTGTATGCTCGCGTTGCCCCTTTTCGAATAATTTTGTCTTGAGGATCAATATAATTATGAACTGAAGTAAACTTTGGCAAATTATGATATGTCAAACCGATAAATTCCGCAATCGCTTGAGACATTCGCTGACGATTAAGAAGAGCAAATTCTTGAGCAATGAACATGTCTCTCAAATATTCTTCACCAAGTTCACCTTCAAGAAATGTTAAATCTTTCGGGACCCGATATTCTTCCACTATCGCGCCAAACCTATCAATCACAGATGAGATCTCTACAATTTTCCCTTGTTGCTTAAGAAGGCCGATTTCCCGGTTTTGCATGTGGCGAATTTCTTCGATTTTATCATTACAGTACTTTTCCGCCCGTTGCTGGTGATATTTTGCAACTTGCAAACCGAGATTACGACTACCAGAGTGAATGACAAGATATTTATGCCCTTCATCGTCTTGATTTACTTCGATAAAATGATTCCCTCCACCTAGCGTTCCAAGGCTTTGTAAGTGACGTTCATATACACTTTCTGTTTTCTTAGCAATATCTTCAATCCCCGATCTCAAACGACTATCAATGTCTTGTTCAATTTTTTGATGCACTTTTTTTCCATGCGGAACATTTTGACGAATAAAATTATCAAGTTCAGCAAAATCAATTTCTACATTACCAAGTTCAGTAACCTCCATCCCGCAGCCGACATCAACACCTACCAAATTAGGTATAATCCGTCCACCCAAATCAGATGTAAATCCAATTACGCAACCTTTACCAGCATGTGTATCAGGCATAATACGAATTTTTGAGCCTTCAAACGCTTTTTGATTACATAGTTCAATAATTTGTTTCAATGCTGTTTCTTCAATATTTTCTGTAAATATTTTTGCCGTGTTATATTTTCCTTGAATTTCAATCATTTTATTCACTCCTATGAAATACCAATTTTATAGCTTCTCAGTTTCGCGGATACTGTTGAATGTTTTACTGAATTCATCCTTAATTAATTGCAACTGATTTATCATTTGAACATACGAAATTAATATTTTTTTCAATCTTATCTAAAGTATCAGAATAACTATCTAACTGCCAACAAAATGAATACAAATTATTACTGGCATAGAGGTTTGCTAATTCAAATTGATTCTTTCTAAAAACAATCGTTAACTTTAGATCATTGCAATAATCTTTTATCTCAAAATCATAGTTACCTTCATCGTCCAATTTTTCCAATGTTATAAAACATGAACTTTCTAGATATTGGTTCAACAACGGTTTATCTAATGTTTTAAATAATGTATTCAAATCATTACAGAAACCAATATCTTTTACATTTTTTCTTTCTATATAGTGTATGTTCATTCAGCCATCTTCCTTTTCCCATGAAAGACGAGTTTTATACAGAATTAAAAGTAGGTAATTTATCAATACATGCTAAAATATCTTTAATGATTTCTTCATGTTTTTCATCAAATGGACACGAATAATATTTTATTTTGTTTTCTAATAGATAATCTGTTTGACGACCATCTAGCAATTCTACTGTTGTATTATCAAATTCCAAATACTTATCTGTCACATATTCATATTGTGTGTCATTATCAAAACGATGTACAACGGCTAATTCCGCATCAGCATAAGCCCAACCTATAATAAAACTTATCATAAAATAATCTGGCAAATCTTTTAGCGTTGGTGCAATTATAACACGATCATTGAATCCACTAAAAGTATAAAATGCATTGTATTCAATATTGTTTTTAGTTGTATAATTGTTTACTGTTTCGATAATTAGATCCGCCAGAAAAGAACTTCTTTCGCTCCATGTATTTATAAACATTTTTTCATTCTCCTTTCCAATCAAACACAAATTTCGTTGGCTAAATATTATCCTGCAATTTTTCAACATGACTATTATAAACAGAACCCAAATGTTTCATTACTTTTTTATATTGTGTCGGTGTTACCCATTCCTTTAATGCGTCTTTTGACAATTGTACATAAAGCCAATTATATAGATTTTCTTTATCGTAACGCGAATGGTTCTTTTCTGGCTGATTCAAGTTATTTTCCAATATTGCAAACCGTTCAGTTATTTGATTAATCAACTTCCGCATATTGTATTCTTTTAAGTCTTTAACAGTCACCATTACGCTACATCTTCTTCCGTTAATTCATCAATTCGTCGGTATGCTTCTTCAATCATTTCTTCAAGAATATCTTGTTGTCTACACCACTCTTTAATTTGTTCTAACAATTCCTGTTTCATGCAATCACCTTCTTGTTTTTATTATATTCGATTCGCTTTAATTAAAAAGCATACGCTTCTTTTGACAAATCCACCGGCAATATTCGTTGCTGTTATTGTTATAAATGCTAATTCCACATTGGAACAATGCCATGTTTAAAACCTTCAATATCTTCTTCTGATTCCAATGCAACTGGCGATCCACAATGAAAGCATTTAGGGTAATTCACTGTTATTGCCTTCAGAAGATAAAATCTGCTTTTTATATTTTATTTGCTCAACTAATTCTTGATATGCTTGTTTTACAATCGAAATATCATTTAATGAATTGTCGTATGGAGCAACCGCCAATTCGGTTAATACTTGTTCATATGCGGATTGTAAATCAAAATCACTATCTATCAATGTTAGCAATTCTATATAACTTTTATAGTGTTTTAAATTTCGTTTATTTTTATTTACAATTGATTTTAAATAATTAATTCGATCATTCATGTTAGTTTTTCCTTTATTGATTGGTATAATTCAAAATTCTTTATTAACACTTGAGTATAAAATCCTTCAAGATTCCCTTTTGTAAATTTTTTGTTTCTAAATCTTACTGTCATAATTTCTTCATCGTTTAAATAACTAACAATTGCTCGTTCTTTTGTGTATTTATTTATTACTTCATCATTAGGTTTAAACAATTTACCTTCCTCCTGCTATAGAATGAAATTGCTTTTTTATTGTAATTTTGCAATCAGACGTTCAAGTTCTTTTTCAGCTTCAAATCTGGCTCCACGACCTTGCGAACATTCCCAATCAGAGATAATACTAATTGCTTCCATTCCTGCCGCTAATCCTGTTTTCTTTTCTGGCAAACGACTTCTAAGAGTATTAATTGCCAATCGTTGCAATACATCATCTGGTGTAGTAGGAGTGCAGAGAACAAACACCTTGCATTCAATACCTTCACCTAGGTTTACTGTAACCCATTTACCATACATTTTTTTATTCCTCTGTTTCCTTATCAAAGACTTATTTTATTACCTCAAAATATTCAGGATAAATGATATCCGAAACATCATAAAATTCCGATCTTGCACTTGCCGACTCAATTTCTCCGTTTTCATAATAAACTTTTGCTCTAATAATTTCTCCTGCTTCAAATACTTTGACATATCTCCCCCAATCTTCCCAATATACATCTTTAATAATTCTGATTTGTTCATCTCTTTGCATTATGTTTGCCCTCCATTCATCCAATAAATTACTTCTTTTATTGTCTTTCAATCTTTCAAATCAAATAGTTATGTGCAATTCAACTTAGACAAAAGTGACTGAATCACAACTTTAATTTCTTCAATATTTTTCGCCTTCTCTAACTCTTCAGATAACTCCCGATAAGAACTATCATCCAACATCCATCGTTCCAATTTTTTATCCTCCGATCAAAGAATCCTTTTATTTCATTATTAATTCGTAGTTGCTTCTTATAAAACCAAACCAATTGTTACCGTATTCTTTTCTCCATAAAAGGCAATTATCAATCTGCATATCCATGAAAGGATTTTCTCCTGTGTCATAAAATTTTCCACTATTTAAATCCTTGATTCCTTTTACCATTGGCCTTTTCTCAATCAACAATTGATTCATTTCAGCATAATTCATTTTTATTTCCTCCCTTTGAATGTTGTTAAAATATTCATTTTATCCTAATATAATCTTCGTCATCTTCAAAATAAGACGATCCTATTTCAATTAACTCTTCTGCACTTGGAATTATAGGCATAAGATAATCGCTACTTGATTCATGAATTTCATCTCGCTTCTTTTGTTCTAGCCATAAATCCAAATAACCTTTTATTCCTTCTTGAAAAGCAGAATATACTTTTTCTGTTTTAACCTCCTTATACATTTTGTCCTTAGCCATAGAGGGCATTTTATAATACCAACCGTTTCCTGTATAAAACGCAATAACTTTAACTTTTTTTGCATCTGGATACGTATGTTTGAATACCTCTACTGCTTCTTTTTCGGAAGAGGCCATTTGTTCTTTTAAGCCCTTTGTGGAAATCAATAAATATCTTCTNGTATATTTATTTCTCCCCATAAGATCAATCCCTTTTTCTTTTTTTGGAATCAAATAAAAGAAATCCTTTCATTGCATATTGTATTTCTTTAGAATTTTAAAAATTGTATTCTTATCTTCTTCCTCAATAACATTTAAGTTTATTTTAATTACCTTCTTTGACCGAAGAATTGAATTATTCAATATTTGTTTTTGTTCGTCATTTAAATCATATATTTTTGATATTTTTTCGCCCCAACTTTTGGGAATGTTTCTATGCCCAATTTCAACAGCCGACAAAAACGATGCTGTTACACCAAGTTTTTGTGCCATCTCCTTCAATTTTTCATCGTGGTCAATACGCAACTTTCTATTAAATCTTCCAAATGGAGTTAAATCAACCGCCTTCATTTCACATAATCCCTCTTTATTAAATTTTCAACACACAAATTGGACACATTACAAAACCAGTTGTAACATACCGTCCAGTGTATTCTACAATCTCATTTTTGATAAGCCAATCAAGCATCCCCTTGTTTTCTGAATAATCCTTTATAATCACTTCGTTTTCGGCAAGTTTTTCTTCTGGCACGTTTACCGTTGCTACTGTTACAATATGCCCGTCTTCATCTTCGAGGATAAGCGCTGTTCGTCCGTTATTACCATAACGATCTTTTTTAATTATACATTTTACACCGTGATAATTATAAATTTGTCTCATATACAACACTCCTTTATCGATATTTATTAGCAATCTCTTTAATTAGATTCTTCATTTTTACCCGTTGAGGAGCCATCGTTTCAGCCATTCTGTTTTACCTCCATACATGCAATGTGATTAACTAATGAATCAGTTAACTCATATACAAGTCTTCTCCCTTCTTTCATCAGAATTTAGTTCAAATTGTCTACTAAACTTGTCTAATACATTAATTGAACTTTAATCCTAAATCCTCTCTTTACTATTATTCTTTATTTCTATTCGATAATGTTTTTGAAATTTTATTAAGTATATATATCCACAGAATAAGAACAATTACAAATAATTTCCCCATTAAATCACTTCCTATTATTTTTTAAACTCTTATTTTCTTTCTTGAAGATATTTAACTACAACTTCTACCTTTATCGCTTCTCCAACATACCATTCACCTTCTTCTCTGCAAGATAGAATATTAAAATAATTAAAAACTTTTTCTTCTGTTATCACTTTATGAAATGCAGATTTTATAAACCTCAGCATATGCTTCACCATAATCATAACAACACCATGCATATTTTCCATCAGTTAATTTGATAGCATATTTTACTATTTTCTTATTCATTTGTCTATGTCTCCTTAAAATTGCACAGGATTGCTATCATACCAAACAGAAGTAAGTCTCCAAATTCTTCTATTATCAAAACAGTGATCTTTTGTCTTATACTAAGGATAACTGCTCTAACTTAAGGGTTAGTCTTTTACGTGTTTCTTTCTCCCATGAAACCTCGTCAGTATTGATATACCTTGAAAATCTAAAGTCTACGGGTATTTCTATCTGTTTGCCGTTCATATGGTCTAATATTTTCTTAGCAATAGCTTCGCCCAGTTTTATTGGCACGGTATTACCAATCTGTTTGTATTGTTCAAGTATTGAGCCACATATCTTCCAGTCAAGTGGAAATCCCTGAATGACCTTATATTCTTCGACGCTCAGCGGTCTATCCTCTACGGGATGGCATAAATCAGTAGCAGGCATAGCAGGATGTGTGACAAGTGTAGGTGTACGATAGTATTTTAGCCGTTTTTCCGGGAACTCAACGTAATGATGCTCAACATCTGTAAGTAGCTGATTTAGAGCCGACCTTAAAGTATTCCACTTAGGCAGTCCATACTCGCCATTTTCTGAGTGGGTAGGTGTAAGGTATCCTACTTTCTCATCACCATGATATGCAATCATTACGACACGCTCACGTATCTGAGGAGTTCCAAAATTTGCGGCGTTATAAAGTTCAAAGGATATACTGTAACCTACTTCACGAAGTCGTCTGAGGATGTGAAGTAGTGCTCCGCCTTTTATCGGCTCAATTCCTGCCTCAATACATTCTTCAAGAGTTAATTCATCTGAGTATGGGAATTCAGACGACAACAGACCCCTTACGTTTTCGATTACTGCGTATGTAGGTTGTATTTCAACTATACGGTCAATGAATGTTAAAAACACGTTTCCTCTTTCGTCGTACAGTCCTCTACGAGCGCCTGCAGATGAAAATGCCTGACAAGGTGGTCCACCAACTATAACATCAACTTTTCTGCCTTTTGGTATGCCAGCAAATTCAAGTATTTTATCTGCAGAGTATTTGTTTATATCGCCTATAAGTGCTATATCGGGATTATTGGCTGATATAGTCATACGACAGTGCTTTTCGATTTCACAGGCGAGTATAGGCTCAATCCCACCTTTTCTTAGACCAATGTCAAGACCCATAGCCCCGGAAAAGAAGCTGAGGGCAATTATATCAGGCAATTTACCGCTTTTATTTGGACGGTCATCAGGCTCTATCACGATATTATTGTCTTTGATATATTTCTCGACAGCCTCAGGCTGTATAATCCATTGTTTGCCGACCATTTCGGCCTGTAACTCGCCTTTGCGTAATAAAGTTCTTACATATTGTTCTGTTACCTTAAGTTGCTTAGCAACATCACTTACTGTTAGCATAGGATCTACCGCCATTTTCGTATGCGAATATTTTTATATATCCTATCATTATATAGATGACGCACTATAAAATCAGTAGGCCATCAGTTTTCTCTTATATCTTTAAACAATATAATACTTAAAATCATCGCAATGAAAGTAATTGTTATAACCAGCAAAAAAATGTTCCCATTATTTTTTCCAAATCCATGTTTCAATTGCTAAAGAAGGAACAGAGCTAAAAATTCTAAAGAACATGCAATGTATTGTCAATTTTCTATACCAATTGGACATCTTTTTAAACATTTTTTTACTCCTTCATAATTTACATTGTAATGTTCGTGTTATTATCACTCATTCACCCCGCTGATTTTTATGTTGCATAATCCGAGAGCGGTCACGAAACCAATTCGAAAATGACTGTCAGCGTCTTCTTGATGCCCTTCATACCACGTTCTGATTTGTTTCTGCATCTCCGGCGTGATGGTGACCGTGATCGGCTCCGGCTCAACCTCGTAGCCGTAGCGGAGGGCGTCGGCAAGCTTGAAGATGTTGTCCTTTTGATTAACGAATTCGTGCAGGATTGAAAAATACTTCCGCTCCTTTGCATCGTCTCGGCTTGATTTCCAGAGGATATAGGCGTTATCGCGTAGCGCTCCCCTCTCTTTCTCCAACGCCTCCGCCACTTCGCGGGGAAGGGTAACTTTCTTTCGATCCATGTATAACACCTCTTATCTTTGTTATTAACTCGACTAATTTGTTTTTAATAAAAAGAGTTTTATTTGATATACTTCCATCTTCCTTAATAGTTATTTGCCGCCATTTTCCTGTATCCATCGATGGCGGTTCATTCCACGTTTCCCCATTATCATCAGACCAAACAATACTTTTAGGATCAAGATGAGACTGCTTCCAAAGTACTATTGATTTTACTTTAGAAGAAATTAATTCTTTTGAATTTTTAACGGATGTAATTTTGGATCTTTCTTATAATCTGCTAAAACGTTCATGATTGTGATCTCTAGCTTTCTTCAAATACTCAATTACCCTATCGACTTCATGCTTTTTAACTTCCTTAATAAAAATTCCTCTGCTACATCCTTTTTTTCGGATGCAAGACACATATAGCATCAATAGGATATTTTCTCATTGTTACTCACTTTTTATACACGTTTAAGCTGTTTTATCATTTTTCATTTTCAAAACATAATTCTTTATATAATCAATTCTTTTAAGCGCATAAAAAGCATACGCCATTTTAGACAAATTTTTCGGACGCAAATATTCTTCATTGTTATTATCATAAATTGATATTGTGTTATCACTATAAAACTTAAATGTCAAATCTTCTCTATTTTCTTCATTTATGTATCTATGCGTTTCAAGAAGCATTTTTATAATTCCCACCTTTTTATTTTTTATTTTTTTGAAAAGAGATGATGTTCTCCACAATTAGGACAAATCCATTCTCTTAAGTTTAATTTCCATATTTTTCACCTATATAAAATATAACATATGTATTAGAGACAAGTTAATATTTATAAGGTAATTTACGTATATTTGCAATAACATATGTATTTGCGCTGTCGCATACTCATATCTAAAGACACGAGTATGCGACAGCATGTTTATCAATCATTAAATTTTCCAATCTCCACCGTAAAAACCTTCCGGTAATTTTTCGCCATTTCTCCCCATCTGAATTAACTTTTCTTCAAGTTGTTGACTCCAATAACTCCTTGTTCTTAAATATAGAATTGCACAAGCAAATTCAAATGGAATAGACAATTCATACATTAACCTTTGTTGTTGGCTAATTATATCTTCTTGCCAATCATTCAACATACCGATTGTTGCTTCAATTTCTTCTTCCGACGGATCTTTCAGAGAAATAATGTTTTTTTGCACTTCCATCATAGCTGATCCCTTCCTTGTTTATTGAATTAAAGTTTCAATCAGTACTTCAATACGTTTCCGTACTTTGTCTGCACCAGCCGTACCAGCACCCTTTGTTGCCTTATACGCACCGCTCGGCTTCAGAATAAGAGATCCGGTACGTTCACCAAATTGCGTTGCGTCAATACCATTTTCAATTGCATATTTTGCTGCGCCAACAAGTCCAACGATGTCATTCTTTTTGAGAATCTTTTTCCTATCTTTTTCTTCGTATTCTTTAAATGCTTGTCCAAGAAAATCAGTAATATCTTCAATAGTTTGTTTAAGCTCTTCAGGCACACTATTAATTCGCAAATCAAGTGCAAGTTCCTGAAGCTTTTTACCACCGAGAGAATCAAACTTTTCCTTAATCACTCCAATCATTTGAAGAACAACTTCTTGATGTACATATTTATCAACTTGCTTTTCCGTGAACGGCACAAGATGGAAGAACGGCTTTCCAACCACGTTGTTAATCCAATCAAGCAATTCCGTACCCAAAATACTCCGCGTCAATTCAATATTCGAAAGCGGCGTTCCGCTATTCAAACGTTTAAACAGTTGATCGCGTTGATCTGTTGTCAAGCGTTCGAATTGATAAAACACAATATTGTGATCTTCAAGAATTTCTTGAAATTCTTCCGGCAATTCAGAGAACTTCTTGCCAGAAATATCAACACCAAATACTGGAGGAATTTCTTCGAGCGCCCATTCGTTATTCAAATAAGAAATAAAAGTTGTCAACCGTTGCTTCCCATCGAGAATCCACGTAACGTTGTCGTCGGATTTGATCGAATACACGGCAGGGATAGGATATCCGAGCAACACAGATTCAATCAATGCAGATTTTTGATCTTCTTCCCATCTCAAATTACGCTGAATTGCAAGAGACGTATTAATAGATTTTGGATTTCTAGCCAGTTGTTTCAGCGTCCGAGGTTGTGCAGTAGATTTTACAATACGTTCTTTCTCGATTCTTTCACGAAGCGTCATCGTTTCCGCGCTCATTATTACTTCTCCTTTTTATAATTTTCTTTTCCTATCTATAAAGATATACTATATTTAACTGTGTGTCAAGTATTTTTTTTATTTTACTTTTGTCACTCTTGAAATTCTGTCAGGTAAATCTACAACAACATTAATAAGCATAGATCTTATATCGTCTGCATCCGAATTGATTGATTCAGACATATAATATATTTCATATTCAAATTCAGCAATCAAGTCGATGTCGAATGAGATAGTTTCATTAAATACATTTTGAATTGTCGGTAGCCCGATTCTATTAAACCATTGAAAGAATAATTCTTGATCAGTGCTTAACATCTTATCTCCAATGTATCTAAGAAATTCTGTAATATTATAAAAAGAATCTGTGATACTAAAGTACTTAAATAATGCTCTCTTGTACAAATTAAGAAGTTCCTCGATATATTTTTCAAATTCATTCTCGTTGCCATTTTTTAAATTAAACCACTCTCTTATATCCATTATTTCATCCTCGCTTATTTTTCTTATATTCAAGCAAATCCTTTTTCAGATATAAATACGTCTGTTTCTTATCTCCAAAAATAACAAATGGTTTTACCAATTTCAAAACAACAGATTGTCTAAATCCATACAAGGATTGTCCGGTAAAATTTTTGGCTTCATCAGCCATGAATAGATTGTTTCGAATCCATTCCCTCACAATATCGGGATTGCTGTCCATCAAATCGAATAGTTTCTCTTTTTCCACAATTATTTAACCCCTTTCACATATGCTACTGCAACTATATTATATCCATTTGTATATGTAAATAAACATTGCGATGAAACAATTATTTTATCAGTCTTTTATCAATAAATTTCAAAAATCTCCATTACCAATGACTGAAAGTTATCATGAAAGTCAATATGAGGACGTTCGGTTTTAAGTCTCCACCA